>Ga0181525_10001295_pt1 | contig 21490 bp, 24 predicted proteins | sample PEATcosm2014_Bin_48_FD_121100 | JGI IMG/M metagenome (GOLD analysis project Ga0181525, IMG submission 121100) | Peatland microbial communities from MTU Mesocosm Facility, Houghton, MI, USA - PEATcosm2014_Bin06_10_metaG | ecosystem: Environmental > Terrestrial > Soil > Wetlands > Peat | place...
CGATCGCGTCGGCCGCAAGCCCACGCTTCTTTTCGTAGCGCTTCTTTCCGCCGCCGTGCCCTTAACCTATCAAATATCCTATCTGGTCGCGCATCCCTGGCTCATGGCCACTGCCGGTTTCATCGCCAACGGAGGACAAGGAATCGCAGCGCTAACTATCGTCCTAATTCCCACCGAGAGCGCGCCGCCTGAATTTGCCGCTACAGCCATTGGATTGTACACACTAGTCGGCGAATTATGCGGCGGTACGCTGGCGCCTACCATCGCCGGCGCTTTCTCCGACCACTATGGTCTCGTCGCTCCGCTCTGGATCGCCGCCGGCGGCGCAATCCTCGTTTTCCTCGCAGCCCTATTCATGCGTGAAACAGCGCCGTCACAGCTTCGCCAGCCCTCGTGAGCCCCCGCCTGATGTGGTCGTATGAATCCTTGAACGATGGCTGGTCGCTAGCGATTGATGGTCGCCGATAAAAATTTCCGCTAACCGCAGTTGAAGTACCACCCGCCGTATCGTAATCTAGAACCACTGCATCCGCGTTTCGGCGCGCCCGTAGCTCAGCTGGATAGAGCGTTTGGCTACGAACCAAAAGGTCGGGAGTTCGAATCCCCCCGGGCGCACCACTTCTTTCAAAGATTGTGCGCCACGAACCCCTGATCTGACGATTCGTGCGAAAACGTAACGCCCGCAGGCAGTTTCGATTTGATACTGCACTGGCTCGGGCTGCCCAGCCCGGCTTTTTCAACGCCCTCGCCCTGATGATTTTCGAGTTATGTGCACTACGGGACAGTATTCGAAATCCGGAAGCTTGACACTGTAACCCTTATGCAGCCACCTAAGGAGACTTAACGTGAAGATTTCCGCAGCATTCTTGACAGTCCTCGTTGGTTTGGGCGCGTCCACGACAGCCCAGGCCCAATCCACAGTAGTTGTGCGCGAACCCAATCAGACGATCGTTTACAGAGTGAACGTAGTTAGCCGGACGACACCGGCCTTGAACTACGGCCACGGCCGTTCCACAAAAGTCAATTTCCAAGGCACCGACCTGATGCAGAGCGCCAGGGGTGTAGCAACAGTCCAGTACAAACACGGCGCTACGAAAATCTCCGCTGAATTTGAAGGACTCGAAAGACCCTCCAGCTTTGGCAATGAATACCTTACCTACGTTCTATGGGCGATTACTCCGGAAGGCCGTCCCGTGAATCTTGGCGAGGTTCTAGTGGGTGAAAATCATCACAGCAAGCTGGACGTCACCACCGACCTGCAGGCCTTTGCCTTGATCGTGACTGCGGAGCCTTACTATGCGGTGCGGCGTCCCAGCAACGTGGTAGTGGCGGAAAATGAGATCCGGCCCGACACCGTCGGAACGAGTGAAGCCGTAAATGCGAAGTATGAACTCATCGACCGGGGAGGTTACATTCCCACCGGCTACCAGTTCGACGCCGTCGTTTTGAATGAGAGGCTCCCTCTCGAATTCTTCGAAGCGCGCAACGCATTGCGGATTGCGAGATCGGAAGGGGCAGATATCTTCGCGACCAGCAGCTATGAAAATGCCGTTGCGCAGATGAGGCGTGCGGATGAATTGGCGGGTGTGAGAGATGTCGACAAGAAAGCGTTGATCGCCGATTCGCGCGAAGTGGTGCAGACGGCGGAAGATGCACGGGAAATCGCCGTGAAACGCATCGACGCCGATCGTTTGGCCGCCGAAAGGGATGCGGCAGCGACGCAAATCGCTGACGCTACCGCCAGATCCAATGAAGATATGCGGGCGCGCAGGGACGCGGAAGCAGCAACCGCCGATGCCGACCGCCAACGCGCAGAAGCTGATCGGGCTGCCGCTGTGGCGCAGCAACGGCAACTGGACGCCCAGGCGGAATCGAGTCGGGATCGCATTGCCGCCGCTAACGCCAGTCAAGCTGCCGCTGACGCCCAACAGGGCCAAATGGACGCGGAGGCGGAATCGGGTAGAGACCGAGCTGCCGCGGCGAGTTCGAACCGGCAACTCCAGCAAGCGGTGCAGGATCGCGAAGCACTTCGTGCCCGGCTGCTCGAACAGTTTAACGCCATTCTTACCACTCATGACACGGCTCGCGGTCTGGTCGTGAATCTGTCCGATGTGCTGTTCGACACCGGCCAGTACACGCTTCGTCCCGAGGCGCGGGAAAAGCTTGCAAAAATATCGGGAATTATTCTTGCCTACCCGGACCTAAGGCTGGCTATCGAGGGCAATACCGACAGCGTGGGCAGCGATGCCATGAATCAGGAACTCTCCGAGCAACGAGCGGGAGCGGTTCGCGATTACCTGGTAAAGCAAAACATTCCGTTTTCGTCCATGACGTCACGAGGATTCGGCAAGACGCAACCCGTCGCAACCAATGACACGCCGGAGGGGCGCCAGCAGAATCGCCACGTTGAGATGATCGTCTCAGGCGATGTGATCGGAACAACGGTTGGACCTGTATCGCAAAACGTGCCTCCGACCGGCCGTCCCTAGGACATTCGCGGAGGAATCGACAGGCGCCAGCGATTCAATCGGAGCTGGCGCCTGTCTGTGTTCTGCCGCCACGAAAAAGATAAGGGCACACATTCGGAGGATCGAAAATGAATGAAGACAGAAAGTCGGAACACGTCCAGCTGGAGCAGTTGTTGCAAGAGGCGAAACCACTCATGCTCCCGATGTTTCCCGACCAGCAAAAGATATGGCTTGCGGAAAGCCCGCTGGCCCAGGAGATTAAGTCCATTCTCGACAGACACCCGGAGTATTACGGCGAGATCCGCTCTGTGGTTGGCAGCGGAGTTTTCCCGGAACCGAAAGCTTCACGCTGACCTTCGGCAGGTGAGGGGGCTCCGTAAATCTGTGGCTCAACGTTCTAAAGAGATGGCTCACTTGCAGGGCAAATAAATGTCGAGCAGCGAATCCGATTCGAATCCTTAGGAGGACTTACATGAATTGGGACCAAATCGAAGGCAAATGGAAGCAGTCGTTAGGGCTAGTAAAAGAAAAATGGGGAAAATTGACCGACGACGATCTGACTGTGATTGATGGTAAAAAGGACCAACTCGTGGGAAAGATCCAGGAACGGTACGGAATAGCAAAAGATGTGGCCGAAAAGCAGGTGGGCGAATTTACACAATCATATGGAGAGGCCGCCAGAAAGCCCTAACAATAACCGGCTGAGTCATTCGCCGAGCGCGCCTTCGCGGCGGTCACGTTTTGGTACCGGTGATCCGCTTATCTTTCATTACCCTTACACTTGCTTTCACCAGTTTCTTCACCAATGTGGTTGGTACCGCTTTACCCGTTGGGAAGCTGACTATGGCTTTCGTTGTCGCATAGCCCGCAAGTTCCTTCCTATGTTCCTGAATTACCGGAGGGCGTACGTGTAGGCGCATGTGTGGTTTCTTGAAGCTGAACCACACAAACATCCCGTCATAATCAAATCCTGGATAGGAATATCCGGGCCACTGGAAATAATCGGTGCGTTCCGTGGCGCCAGGCGCTGCCGCCCGTATGGCCGCTCTGATCTTCGCCAAGTCGCCTCGCGCCTCTTTTGGACATCTTGTTATGTATTTATCTACTTCGCCATTTTTTCGTTTTTTCACGGTCGCGTTTCAGCCTTATTCTTGCTTCGCAGATTCAATTCCCTTGCCGACCCGAAATACATGCCCGTCCGGGTGACGCAAGTGGGTTTCGCGCACGTTCCATGGCATATCGGTTGGTGGAAAAGTGATGTCCAGCCCGGCAGCGACGCATCGCTTGTGAGTTTCATCAACGTCGTCCACAAACACCGACATCCAGACTCCGCGATCGCCCGCCTCGTCTCCGTCTGGTCCAAATGTCGCGGCGTTCGTGCCCTTGCCGCGCCCTCCCTGGGCTCCCTGGCAAAGAAATATCTCGCATTGGCCTGAAGTTACCGCTCCGAAAGTGGGAGGCGTGCCCCAATGCCAGAGCTTCCTCCAGCCCCACTTCTCGAACCACGCAAAACTCGCAGCGATGTCGGACACGTTCAATATGGGGACGATGTGTTCTGCTTTCATGGCCGGAAAGATAACACATTCGTGCCGCGCTGTGAGATCCTGCCCTCCGCCCACGCCGCTACAGCAGTGTTCACACTCCTATAACATTCCATTAACAAACACCCGGTAGCTTCGGCTCTCCTAGCTGGATCCCAAGCTCACGAGGTGAATGATGGCGACCGGAACGACCGCTCTAGATGCAAAGATTGGCGCAGGACCGGGCCGAATCGGCATGCTCGTTTTTGGAGTTGCCCTGATAATTGGCTTGATCTATGCGGGAGGACACCTGCTCTCTGACCTTTCGCAGATGCATGCCACCTCGGTTGGCCCGTACGTTCTGCTCGGCGTCGCGCTTCTGATCGCTCTGGGTTTTGAGTTTGTGAACGGCTTCCACGACACTGCCAACGCCGTCGCCACGGTCATCTACACCCACTCTTTGGAGCCGCACGTGGCTGTCGTTTGGTCCGGCATGTGGAACTTCATCGGCGTCGTTCTCTCCAGCGGAGCCGTCGCATTCGGCATCGTATCGCTTCTGCCCGTGGAATTGATTTTGCAGGTCGGAAGTAAGGCCGGATTCGCGATGGTCTTCGCTTTGCTGGTCGCAGCGATCATCTGGAACCTTGGAACGTGGTATTTCGGCCTTCCATCCTCAAGTTCGCACACTCTAATTGGTTCTATCATCGGCGTAGGCATCGCAAACCAATTGATGTCAGTCAAGTCCGGAACCAGCGGCGTGGACTGGGGACAGGCAGCGAACATCGGAAAGTCTCTGGTACTTTCACCAATCGTTGGCTTCATTGTCGCGGGTAGCTTGCTGTTGCTGATGAAAAAATTGATCCCCAGCAAGGCGCTCTACGCCGCTCCCGTAGGGAACGAACCTCCTCCCTTCTGGATTCGCGGGCTCCTCGTGTTGACTTGCACCGGAGTAAGCTTTTTCCACGGTTCCAACGACGGCCAAAAGGGCATGGGCCTGATTATGCTCATCCTGATCGGCACGGTGCCGACCGCTTACGCCGTGAACCACGCTGTCACCTACAGCCAGTCGCAGGATTTCGTTGCCGTATCCACTCAGACTGCCGGCGTGCTGGACCATTACGTTTCTTCCAGCGCCGTCATTGGCGATCCCACAACCGAAGTCACCGATTACATTCGCACGAAACAATTCACGCCCAACACCATGCTTGCCCTGCGCGAGCTCGTGAACGGAATCGGCACGGAAATTTCTCAGTACAAGGAACTCAAGGCCGTCCCGCAAGACAAGGTTCGCAACTTCCGCAACGACATGTACGTCGTGAGCGAAGCCCTGCGCCTCATGAAAAAGAGCGGGAACCCGCAGTTTTCGACCGCTGATTCGGCGGTCATAGCAAACTATAAAAAGCACATCGACAACGCGACAAAATTCATCCCCACTTGGGTAAAAGTCGCGGTCGCCATCGCGCTGGGCCTCGGCACCATGATCGGCTGGAAGCGCATCGTCGTAACTGTCGGAGAAAAAATCGGCAAGGAACACCTCACTTATGCGCAAGGAGCCGCGGCGGAAATCACGGCTATGGCCACCATCGGGGCCGCCGACGGATTCGGATTACCCGTCAGTACCACGCACGTGCTTTCTTCCGGTGTGGCGGGCACCATGGCTGCCAACCATTCCGGCTTGCAATGGGGCACGGTGAAAAATCTAGCGATGGCGTGGATACTTACGCTTCCCGCGTCCATCTGCCTGGCAGCTGTTCTCTTCTGGGCCTTTACCAAACTCAGCAGCTAACCGCATCCGAACTTTCTGTCACGCCGACTCGTTCTTGCTGCGCGCTCGGCGAAAACGCGACAAACATCTTGCGCCAGCCTCTCATCACGCTGATGCCATCTTAATTTTTCCGCGCACGATCCTTCTACCCACATCCCTCTCCCTCAAGCGCGGCGCCGCCCGTAGGGGCGCAGCATGCTGCGTCCGGCAAGAGTGCTTGGCACAAATCGCGTCCTTTCGAACGCGAATGCCCTGATTAAAGCGCCAACCCGCTTTGTAGTACCCGTTTGAGTAAACTAGACGTCGTATATATCAAGCTGGATGCAGCAGCGAATGGAGTCACCCGCATGCGAAAACAGTTCTCCCGATACCCGCAGGTGCTCCTTATAGTTGGCCTGCTGCTGGGGTTCCCCCACACCGCTGCCGCCCAAGACGCCGATCCCCCTGGAAGAGTTGCCCGGCTGAATTACGCGCAGGGAGCGGTGTCTTTCGAAGCCTCCGGCGAAAACGATTGGGTCGATGCCAATTTAAACCGTCCGCTAACCACCGGTGACAATCTTTGGGTCGACAAGGATTCCAGCGGCGAAGTTCACATCGGTTCCACAGCTATTCGTCTCGCGAGCGAAACCGGCATTTCCATTCTGAATCTCGACGATCGCACCGCGCAGATTCAGCTCGTGCAGGGCACCATCGAAGTCCATCTTCGCCGTCTTGAGACGGGAAATGCGTGGGAAATAGATACTCCCAATGTCGCCTTCGCACTAAGCCGCGCCGGTGAATACCTGATTCAAGCCGATCCTGACGGCGGCTCCACGATGATCATTGTCCGGGAGGGCGAAGGCCAAGTTACCGGCGCAGGAGAATCCTGGGATCTCATCGAAGGCCAGCAATACACTTTTGCCGGCACCGATCAACTGATAGAGAATGCGCAGCAAGCCCCCGCCTTCGATGACTTCGAAAATTGGTGCCAGGAACGCGATCAGCGCGAGAACAATTCCCAGTCCGCAAAGTACGTCTCCAGGGACATCGATGGCTACTACGATCTCGACGACGCCGGAACCTGGCAAAATGATCCGGATGACGGCCCGATTTGGATTCCCACCGCCGTTGCCGGTGGTTGGACACCGTACCGCTTCGGCCATTGGGTCTGGATAGCTCCCTGGGGCTGGACCTGGGTTGCCGATGAGTCGTGGGGCTTTGCCCCATTTCATTACGGCCGCTGGGCCTTGTTTGGCGGTTACTGGGGCTGGATTCCGGGCCCGCTAGTCGTCCGGCCGTATTACGCTCCCGCCTTAGTCGGATTTGTCGGCGGTGGCTTCGGCTTCGCCGTCGGATTCGGCAGCGCCTTCTCGGGAGTAGCCTGGTTTCCGCTCGGGCCGCGTGACGTTTTTATTCCCGGATATCGCGCCAGTCCTCGCTACGTGCAATACGTCAACATCACCAATTCCCGCCTCGTGAACGTGGCGCAAGTAACCACTGTTTACAATAATTTTCGCGCGAACAACGAGTCCGTGTCGCGAAGCTATACCTACGCGGACAATGCGCGAGCTGTCACCGCCGTTCCGAAGGACGCTTTCGTAAACGCCCGCCCGGTAGGTTTAGCGGCAGTCAGCGTTACGTCGAAACAACTGACGAACGCGAAGATCGAGGATACTCACGCTCTGGCTCCCACGCACGCGAGCTACGTAGCATCGAACGCCAAAGCGGCCACCGCGAAACCTCCCGCCGCATTTGCGGACCGGAAATTCGCCGCCAAGCTAAATCCGCCCGCGCCCGCAAACCACCAATCCGCTTCGCGTGCGACCAACCAGCAAGCACTGCAGCCGCAAAAGAATGCAGGAACACCTCAGGCCTCTCCCGAAAGGGCTCCCGCTCAACCGGAATATCAGCAGCACCCGTCCGCGAAATTCACCCCGCCTACGAACGCGCGCGACAGCATGTACGACGTCCATCCGCCTCTAAACACGCAGCCCCCTCCCCAGCGCCAGCAGGAGCAACGGCCCTCTCCTGCGCCTCGACCGGCTCCGGCACCCTCGCCGGCACCGGCGCCCGCGCCGGCGCCGAAGCCCAAATAGCGCTCGACTGAAGCGAAGCGACTGCATGACATTTTTTCTTGGGTGTGCCGCGCGTGGATGCTACTGGCGCGGCCCTGCGGGGATGAACTGTCCGCTTGCGTGAACCTCGACCTTCACAGTGTCGCTGGCGCGAAGTAAAAAAGTACTCGCGCTCTTAATGCCCCACTGAACATAAGGCACGGAAAACTGCGTGGACGCTTCGATCTTGTCGCCAGCAGGCGGCTGAACGGAGAAAGTCATTGTGAGGTCGTGGTCCTGCCCGTGAATTCGAAAGACGCCTGACACCTCTACTTGCGAAGCACCCTGCGGTTTGATCGCGCCTTTTACGTGCTGCGGAGTGAAAACAATCTCCGGATATTTCTGGCTCTCCAGAATTTCCTCATGCATTTTCTTGTCGCGGCTTTTGTTGTCGCTGTCCCCGCTCGTCGAGTCCACGACGATTGCCCCGCTCGCTTTCCCGGTAGCAGGATCAAAGCTGATATGCCCGCTCTTGAGCTTGAATGTTCCATGAACCGTGTGCAGCGTGGAATCGAGCGTGAATTCGATGGTGGTTTGCGCCGGATCGAGGTCGACGCCTGATTCTTGCGCGCGAGCAGGTGAAGCTGCAAAAGCAAAAATCGCAACAATCAGCGCCGCATATAAACCTCGCAGCGGCCAAGCCCCTACCAACGGCGAGGTGCCGGTTCGCATAAACTTTCTCGGAACATTTGCAGTCGGCCCGTCAGGTAGGCGCGTTATTTCTTCGGCCAACATCAAGCTCGCAGAACTTGCCATCCAAGCCCCAATACTTCGCTAGCCTTCAGGCTTTCCTGCGCAGCTTCGGCCATGTGCGCGGACATAATTTTCGAAAACAGCGACGGCTTGGCGGCAAACAGCCGAAGCACTTTCCGCCTCAGCCATGCGCTCTGGTCCATGAGCAGCAACAAACGCGTCATTCGCCAAGGCGCTCTGGAAATCTCACGATGCGCAATTTCATAATATTCGAGGTCCTCGCGCGCAAAAGCTTCCGCCAAAAGTATTGCTTGCTCAAATGCCAGGCTCAACCCCTGCCCCGCGATTCCATCAACGGTAAAGGAAGCATCGCCCACCAGCGCCACGTTTCCGCTCGCCACGCCGCGAGCCCGCCCCAGCGCGGTCACGCCGCCTAACTCTGCCGTCAGCAGACGCGAGCCTTCCAGCCGCTTCGCAACCTCGGGAAAATAAGTCAAAGCCCGTTCGATTCTCAACTGCGGATTGTGCGAGAGGAGCGCGACGCAAATTTCATCGTCGCCTGTGGGCGTCACGAATAACTGGCAGCCCGGCCCCCAATGAACTTCCACCAGATCGGTCCAGGGAGCCACAGCGTAGTGACGCGAGAATCCGAAACGGGCAAGTCGCGGACGCCGCGAACTGAGGTTGGCCCATTTCCCCACAGCGGAATTCTGCCCGTCCGCGCCCACCAACCACCTGCACGGAAAATAAGCACCGCCAGCCCGAGCGCCTCGCCCGTCAAATCCTGTTACCCGGGCGCCCCAGTGGAAAGCCACGCCCACCTGACACGCGCGTTCCACCAAAAGCCGGTGAAGCTCAACGCGACGCATCCCATACCCCGTACCGTTGGCGATTCTTGCGCTGGCAGAATATTTCTCATCCGAAAAGCGGATGCCGCGGAACGGAAATCCGGCGCTCGAATTTAGACAAACTCCCAGGCTCCGCAGGTTACTAACAGCGCTGGGAAGCAATCCTTCGCCGCAGGATTTTTCAATCGGAGGTTTTCTGTAGTCTAAAACCGTTACGCGGAGTCCCTTTAAGCTCGCTGCAATCGCAGTCGCGATCCCTGCAGGCCCTGCTCCAATAACCAGGACATCCGCGCGCTTGCCCACACTGGGCCGCCTTTTACCATCTCAGAAGTACCAGCTCGGAACAAAACCCGGGCCCCATCGCCGCCAGAATGCTCAGCGATCCAGGCTCAGGCCGCCGGTTCATGTACACATCTTCAAGCACCAGAAGTACCGATGTGGACGAAATGTTGCCGACCTTGCGCAGGCATTCCCACGAAGCAGCTAGATCTTTTTCCGTCAAGCCCAGCGCCGTCGCCGTTGCTTCCAACACCTTGGGTCCGCCCGTGTGCATCACCCAGGTTTTGATGTCGCTTCGCTTGTGGCCTTGCTCCGCCAGAAAAGCGTCCACATCTTTGCCCAGATGCTTCACCACCGTATCCGGCACTTCCGGCGATAGTACGATGTGAAATCCTTTCTCCGAGATGTCCCAACCCATCACTCGTTCGGTGTGCGGGTAGAAAATCGATTTCGTCGCGAGAATCTCGGGGCCGTCGGACTTCCTCTTCGATCCCACTACGATAGTCGCCGCCGCGCCATCACCAAACAGCAACGCCGAAATCAAATGCGCCATCGACAGGTCATTTCGCTGCAGCGTCAGCGAACACAACTCGATGGACAGCAACGCCGCCGCTTGATCCGGATAGCCGTGAACGTAATCCGCTGCGCGAGCGATGCCCGCGGCGCCCGCCACGCATCCCAAACCAAATATCGGTACGCGTTTGATGTTCGTCGAGAGCCCGATGCGGTTCACCAGCCGCGCATCAATCGAGGGCGCCGCGATTCCCGTAACCGAGGTCACGTAAATCGCGCTCAGGTCTTTCGGCTTCATGCCCGCGCCATGAAGCGCCTTGCACAGTGCCTTTTCTCCCAGTTCGAGCGCGTGTTCGATCCACGCATTATTCGCCTGCCCCCAAGTCGTCAGGCTTTCATAAAATTCGATCGGGCGAACAAGATACCTCCCTCCCACTTGCATGCTCTCATCCAGGCGATCCAGGATCGCCGGATTGGGCAGCCGGTGCCGCCAATCGTTTTTCAGAGCTTCAGTCAACACCTGCTGGTCGTAGTAATGTTCCGGAAACGCACTCGCAACGCTGGCAATCCTCATCTAGTCTCCCCTCGTTTTTTGGCGTGTTTGCGCATAATACCCCGACTCGGAGCAATCTCCCATGTCGATTTGCATCTTTTGTTGCTTCTTATAAAAGCAATGAACACATGCCTGGTTTGTTTGTTTCGCCTGCCGGCGAACGATCAACCGCGGATAGGCTCGATGCGGACTTTGACAAATGCACCCCGCGCAATCACTAGACTACTTTACCAGATTACGTCCCAAGTCCTAAGCACATGAATGATTTTTGGCAAGAAATACAACAGGCTGCGGATTAGCCCTTAGGGGGAGAACAAGCGGGTAAATCTTCGCGGAAGCAGTACTTCTCTTACCTGAAGAAAAAAAGAACCCCAGGCCTGGGGGCGCAGGCCTGGGGCGGGGGGTTGAGGGGCATGGGGCCGGGGAAGCTCTTTTCAGCTACGAATGCCTAGTAATTCCAGCGCCGCAGAAACAACGTCGCTCTGAAAACCATTTGAACTCCGACTACCAGAATCGTGTCGCGTATAGCCGCCAAGCGCGCGCTCATATGCATCTCCTCAGAAGATCCCGTGTACGGCAGAGCGCTTGCCATTCCCTCGTTTTCGACCGCCATGCTTTCGTTTCTCAGCGCACTCATCCCGCCCCCCTAGTTGACTACGTAAACCGGATTATCGTGTTCCACTGCGACCACCATCGACTTGAAGATGTCTATGTCCCAGCTATCAGCGATTCGCAGGCGCACAATTTCGTTTGTTTCAGACATCAATCGCCCGCGCAGCGGCACCCTCATATTCCCTGCTAGAACTCGAAGAACCACTGGCTGGCCCATCCAGACTGCGTATCCGCCTTCCATGATGTCCCCCTCGAGTCGCTTTCCTCTCACACCTGCATCTTCGGACAGGGGGACGGGATGGCCAATGGTACAGGGGGCTATAGCTCGTAGGAGGAAAGTACTACCGCCTCCAATCTCGCGAGCGCGCCGTTTCTGCTATTGTAGTGAGAGCCTCTTACGAACGTCTTCGGACGAATTCATTGGAAATTACTTAAATGATCGAATTTTTGAAGGAAATTCTGGCCCGCCTCTACGACATCCGCGGCCTGCTCGAGTGGGGCGGCACTCTCATGGTTTGCGTCATTGTTTTTATCGAAACGGGGATGTTCGTCGGCTTCTTTCTGCCCGGCGATTCCCTGCTGGTTACGGCGGGCGTTTTCGCCGGGGCTGGAAAACTGCAATTGGCCTGGCTGCTTTCGCTCGTTACCCTGTGCGCCATCGCCGGCGACCAACTGGGCTATCTGATAGGCCGAAAAGCGGGCCCGGCCCTGTTCCGCCGCGAGGACTCACGATTCTTCAAGAAACGTCATCTGGCCCGCGCTCACGAATTTTATGAGAAGTACGGTGGTAAGACGATCATCCTCGCGCGATTCGTCCCTATTATTCGAACTTTTTGCCCTCCGGTAGCGGGTGCGGCCGGGATGAAGTATTCCCGCTATCTCCTCTACGACATCGTAGGAGGAATTTGCTGGGTCTGGGGAATGACCCTGCTGGGATACACCATCGGCAAGACCGATCCGCACATCGACAAACACATCCACTATGTAATCGCCGCGGTGATCGTCGTCTCGCTGCTACCCGCTGCCTATCACTCATGGAAGGCGCGCGGACACAAAACCGCTCTTCCACTCAAACCCGCGGAGTCCGAAGAAGATTAAATCTGGAAGGATCTAAAGAGAACTACTTGAGGAAAAGCCCTTCGCGCACCTGATCGCGGCCCACGAAAGTCTTCGACGAGCGGAACTTCCCAAAAATATCCAGGATTTCGCGGTTCTGAAAAACTCGCGCGTGAACCGATACCGTGGACGCAGGAAGCAGTTCAAACGTTTGCATATCCGCAATCCTATAGCGGCAGAACCGCTCGGGCGTGCGGCTGTGAAACAGCGATAGAACCGCGCCCCCGGGCCGCAGCATCGAGTACACCCTGTCCATTACCTTCGGCAAAAGCTGCGCGTCCAGATAGTCGAAAATATCCCACGCCAGCACTCCGTGAAAATGCTCCGCGGGATACAGCAAAGCGTTGTCCAGAAACTTATCCGCAAACATAGCCGGCGACACTTTCGGCATTTCGTTACCTACCGGCGCCTTGCGGAAATCTTCCTCTTCCGAGGCCAGAAACTCCTTCCAGGCGCGCAAAAGATCTTCGGTTGAAACGCGGAATCCCTTCTCAATGAAAAAACTTACAGTCGCCTGCCACACCGGCCCCAGATCGAGGATGCGCCCCTGCTCCGAATCGCTAATAAGCCAAAGAAATTCTTTCAGTCCATTCGACGTGCGAGCATTCGCGGACGAACCCGCTGCAGGCGCTGGACCCGGTTTATCGCGCAGGCCGGACACTGGCGTTGTATTGATCCGAGTTTTGGCCACCCAGCTCATCGCGCGATCTATTCGTCCTTGCCGGTTGCGGACATCACCTTCGTTTTGTCTGCGTCCGTTGCGCTCTCGGCTCTCGCGCCGGCCTGTGAAGCGGGGTTCCGTACCATTTCCACCTTGCCTCGCAACCGCGCCCCATCTTCAATCGCGAACCGCGGTGTCAGTACGCTTCCCTGCAATTTGCTCTGCGCTCCCAGCTGCACCCGCTCCCCGGCCTTCAAGTTCCCTTGCACCGAGCCCTCAATGATAATTTCACGTGCCTCGATGTCCGCTGTTACGCGGCCATGAGGCCCCACGGTCACACGAGCATTCGTCAGGCGTATCTTCCCCTGGGTTTCGCCGTCAATGTACAAATCAGACGTCCCGGAGATTTCTCCGGTGATCTTCAACCCCGACGAAATCGTGGTAATCCCATTGGGTGCCGCCGCATTGATCGGAGCCGTGTACGCTACCACAGGCGCGGCTGGCGCGCTAATCGCCTGTGCATTCTGCGCTCTTTCTTCTGGTGCTGGTATTACTGGAACTGAAGCCTGCGGAGACGGCTTGGCCTCAGCTGATTTATTCCACATTGGATTCCTCCCCCGGTTGCGGTATTGCGCCGGGGTGGCCTGGGTCCCGGACGGTATCCAGACTATAGTACAGTGCCGCCCCGGAGTAAATCGCGACGCTAAAATCAGTGCCGGATTCGGTACCGACGGGTATTAACGCCTAGGTCGCCATTCCAGCCCTCTGCGTACCTTTCGAGCGGTCCAATTCGAGCCAGGACGTCTGCACCTCACTGTGACGCATTTCCCACATCGCCACCACGTAGCCCGCCGATTCGTACAAGAATCGCTTCAGCCCGTTGCGCGTGTGCCACCAGGTGTTCGGATCGTATTCCGAGTCCGGCGCCGAAATCACTCGCAGCTCCGTTCCGGCCGGCAGCGCGCGCTGAAAAATATAATCTGCCCGGCGCGTGTGATAATTCGAAGTCACCAGCAGGACTTTCTTCCAGCCGTGCGCCGCGATCGCCTGCGAATCTGCGATTGCTTCTTCCCGCGTGTTCGTGGCTCGATGCGTTACCGGCACAATTGCATTTGCCGGCACTCCCAGTGCCTTCAAGTCACGCTCCATCAGCTCCGCTATCCCCGCATAGGGACGCAGCAAACGTCCGCTGGCCAGAATGTGCGGAGCCATGCCCGACTTGTAAAGTTGCGCCGCTCGCGCCGCGCGATCGGCCCCGTAGTTGTCGTCGCTCAAAATCACGATAACGTCCGAGACTTGCGGCGTTTCGTCCACGATCCAGAATTCTCCGGCGTAGCGCAAAATCGGGTGCCGCGCCAGATACAGAATCGCGACCACCACCACTACGAAAATCAGAAACAAAAGCTTCGAGAAAATTCCGCCGCGCTGGCCGTCTCGTCTTTTCAAGACAGTTCGCTCCCGGTGTTTTTCATATGCTCGGATCGGTCTTGCGCAAGCTCTCTGCCGCGTCTTCCGGCAGCGTCCCGTTGAAATAAATTTCCTTGATGCTATACGACTTGCTCCGTTGCTGCACGATGGGAAGAATTTCGATATGCCAATGATAATCTCCCGCAATCGTGCGCCAATACTCGCTCAGTTCACCCTTGGTTTGCAGCGTATTCGGCGACGTATGCAGCACCATGTGGTAGCTCTCCGAAACCTGTAACAATCTTCGCAGCGTCCGGCCCAGCAAGCTGGCCAGATTGTGCCGGTTTTCTCCCGGCAACCGCCCTTCGAACTGATGATTGTGAGTCCTCGGCATCAGCCATACTTCGTACGGCACGCGAGAAGCGTAAGGGCAAAAAGCATAGTAGTCGCCGACGCTTTCCACCATGCGCTTGGCCTGGCGAATTTCCTGGCTTAGAATGTCGCAGAAAACGCAGCGTTCGCGCTCGCGATACCATTCGCGCGCGCTCCGCAATTCGTACAGAATCCGCCGCGGCACGAAGGTCGTCGCTGTGATTTGCGAATGCGCGTGCGGCCATTCCTCGCCCGCTTGCGCCCCTTGATTCTTGAATACGGTCACATACTTGAATCGCGCGTCCCGTTTTAAATCCGCGATGCGCAACGCGTACGCTTCCAGCACTCGCTCGATCTCTTCATCGCTCATCCGCGAAAGCAAACGCGTATGCTCCGGGCTTTCTACAATTATTTCGTGCGCTCCCGTCGCCGCCATGCGGTCGTAAATTCCTTCGGCGCTGCGCCCCGGCTCACCCTCGATTCGATATAGTGGGCGAAAATGCGGATACACGCGCACCTGCCACGGCCCGTGCGCCGGCAAATCCAAAATCGCGCGCGTCTCTGGCCGGTTTTCCGAACACAATGGACACGGATCCGGCCGAACCTTTTCGCGTTCCGGGTGCCCGACCACCACCCAGCTTCGAGTGATAGGATCTTTACGAAGTTCCATTTTTCAGGGTAAAACGCGCTCCTCAAAATTCGACGCGCCATAGTATTACAATGCAGCGGCCCGACGGCAAAAGATAATCGCCGCTGATTCGATGCCACAAATTGCGTCAGTTCCAACAGAGGAACAGCGAGACAGGCTTATCGCTCGACGACGGAAGAAGCTCAGAAATTATCGCGTGTAATGTGTCGGAGTGGGCCCAACTTCCAGGCGGTGACGATCCCAGATAGCGCCTTCGCGGTTGTAATGCGCCATCTCAAAATCCTGCGTCAATTCCAGGCAATCGGTAGGGCAAGCATCCTCGCACAATCCGCAGAACATGCACCGCGAAGTGTCGTAGGTAAACGTGGTCAGAACTTTTCGCCGCGTGGCGTCATCTCGCAGCCATCCCACCACAATCAGATTCTCCGGGCAAGCCAGCGCGCATAAATTGCACGAAATACAAAGCGATTCCCCGGTCTCCGGATTCATGTTCAGCCGCGGCGCGCCGCGATACCGCTCCGCCATCATCGGCCGTTCTTGGGGATACTGCTCCGTGACCACATTCTTGGGCGCCTGGTAGCGAAAGGTCAGCATCATCCCCTTCACCAGGTCCCACAGAAAAATCCGCTTAAGAATTTCTTTCATTCACCGTAGTTTGACTTCCGCCCCTCCCAAAGTCAAGCCATCCAGTGTGCTTCCGGTCGGTATATGATGCTGCCCTTGGGTGACTTTCTGTGCCTCAAAACAAAATCCTCCTCCTTCTCGCAGGTGGCGATCGGCGGACAATCGGCCGCGCTGACCAAGTGGCAGCCATCGTGGCCAAGAGCCTAAAACTGTTCCCCAAATTGATTGCAGGACTCTGGTCCGCCGATCCTCTGATACGAATGCGCGCTGCGGACGCTGCCGAGAAAGTCACGCGCAAGCATCCCGAGTTGCTCACTCCCTTCAAGAAAGAGCTGCTGGGTTTGATGGCCGAGGCCACCGAACAGGAAATGCGCTGGCATCTGGCGGTCATGGTTCCACGGCTCACGCTCAACGCAGAGGAACGCGAACTCGCGATATCTTCGCTGAACGGTTACTTGGAAGACCGCAGTTCCATCGTCAAGACTTTCGCCCTTCAGGGCCTGGCCGACTTGGCGCAGAATGACTCAGTCATTCGACCAGGGGTGATCGAGACTCTCCGCGAGGCCACTCGAAGCGGTACGCCCGCGATGAAGGCTCGCAGCCGCAAGTTGTTGCTTCGTCTCGAGCGCGGCTGATAGTCCTAGATCGACCATCGAACGCAATTTCCTTGTATATTCCGTCTGGTCAAGTAGCCCGCCGAAATCAAAGAAGGAGGCGCTGTGAAAAAGACAATTAGAACGGTCATGGTCGTAGCTTTCGCAATCGTTGCTCTGCTTTCTCTCAAGATGTACGCCGCCACCCCCAAGAACCCCGCACCGCAAGTGTGGACTCCCGGCTGCGTGTCAAACGTGCCCAAATCCTGGGGTGCGTACAAGGGCGGTTCGGCACAGTCCGGACTAGCGTTTGAGGACAGCGCCGGCACTCTTCGCTTCCTCACCAACATCCCCTGTGACGGAACGCCGCTCGTCGCGCTCGAAATCCGCAGGACCGGACCGAGTTCCTCGAACAGCGGAAATTAGCAAAGCAAAAGCTTCCAGATGTTATTCTGGCTTTCCATGCCGGAAGACACTGCATCTGATCGCGAATTTATGCTCGCAGCTCTGGCCGAGGCTCAGCAGGCCGCCGAGCGAGCCGAAGTCCCCGTCGGCGCCGTTCTAGTCTTCGACAACCGCATCATCGCTCGCGCCGGCAATCGCACCATCTCCGATTGCGACCCCACCGCGCACGCGGAAATCGTCGCGCTCCGCGAAGCCGCCTCAATCCTCAAGAATTACCGCCTGCCCGGCGCGACGCTCTACGTCACCATCGAGCCCTGCGCCATGTGCTGCGGCGCCATGATTCAAGCGCGCATTGCGAGGCTCGTTTACGGCGCGGACGATGCAAAAGGCGGGGCCGTCCGCTCCTGCTTCTCCGTTCTCGACCACCCGCAACTCAACCATCGCGTCGAAGTCGCCTCCGGCGTGCTTGCCGACGAGTCCGCCGCAGCCCTGAAAACTTTCTTCTCCGCCAGACGGTGACCACCGCCGTCTCGCCCGCGTCTTCCTTCCAAAGTTTCCGCTTTCGAGCGCTTATCTGATTTGCCATTCGTGTCTCAATCTGCCTTACGCTGGCTCTTCTGTTGCGCTACACTTTTGACGGAGAAAATATCGAAATGTTCAGCGCGCCCGGATTGAGTTTCAGCCTCAGAAGTTATCGTCGAATACTTGCGAATTACGCATTGCCTCTGGCGCTTCTTTCGGCGCCGGCTTCCCTTCTCGCGCAATCCTCCCCTTCGGCGCCTCCTGCCGCGCAAACGCAAAATCACTCTGCTCCGCCATCGCAGGCCTCCTCCCCAGCGCCGCAGCCGCTTTCCCCCGCAGCCAGCAATCGCCAAAACCTCCTCGAACAATTCAACGATTCTCTCGAAGAACTCACTTCGCGCGTCTCGCCTTCCATCGTGCAAGTCCAAGTCACCGGCTATCGCTCCATCGAAGCCAAAACTCAGGACGAGACCGGCTTGATCGGCAGAGAGCGCAGCCTGGGTTCGGGCGTGATTGTTGACCCGGACGGCTACATCATCACCAATGCCCACGTGGTCAAAGGAGCGCAACGCATTCGCGTAGTCATCTCCTCGCGATCTTCCGGCGATTCCCAGGTGCGCGACAGCCTCGGCCTTGCCGACCACATTCCGCCCATAGACGCGAAAATCGTCGGCGTCGCCCCCACGATCGATCTCGCCTTGCTGAAAATCGAAGCAAAATGTTTGCAATCGCTTCCCTTCGCCGACTACGCGAAATTGAAGAAGGGCCAGCTCGTGCTCGCCTTCGGCAATCCCGAAGGCCTCGAGAACTCCGTCACCATGGGCGTCGTTAGTTCCGTTGCGCGCCAGGCAGATCCGGGCGTTCCCTCCGTCTTCATTCAAACCGACGCGCCCATCAATCCTGGAAATAGTGGCGGCCCTCTGGTGGACACCAACGGCGAGCTCGTCGGCATCAACACTTTCATTCTTTCCGAGTCCGGCGGCAGCCAGGGCTTGGGTTTCGCCATTCCCAGCAGCGTGGTGAAGTTTGTCTATGAAGAACTTCGCAAGTACGGCCGCGTGCACCGCAGCGTGATTGGAGCCGTCCTGCAGGACATCACTCCCGATCTAGCCGCTGGACTCGACCTTTCCAGACAGCGCGGCGTTATCGTTTGCGATGTGGATCCCGACGGGCCCGCGCAGAAATCCGGCCTTCAAATTCAGGATATTGTTTTGAGCTTGGATGAGCGCTCCATCGGAAGCGTCCCCCTCGCCGAAATGATTATTTCCACGCGGCCAGCCAGCGCCGTCGTCCAAGCGGAAGTGCTGCGGGGCGACAAAAAAATCACGCTGGAAATTCCGGTGACCGAAGAAAAGAATGACGTGGATCAACTGGCCGGCCTCGTCGATCCGGAAAAATCTCTAATTTCCAAACTCGGTTTTTTCGCCGTGGAGATTGATGACAAGCTCGCGCGGCAATTGGAAGAATTGCGTGAACCCTCCGGCGTGATTGTCGCAGCCATGGCCGCCGATCTCCTCGGTCTGGACACTGAGTTGCAAGCCGGTGACGTAATCCACGCGCTCAATGGAAAACATATCGAAACAATTGCCGAGCTGCGCGCCGCTTTGCGCGCTATGGCTCCCGGCGCTCCCGGAGTGCTGCAAATCGAGCGCGACAGCAAATATATGTACGTTACTTTCGAAATGGATTGAGAGAGCAGCAGCGCGGATATTCAGTGTTCGGCACGCGCAGTTGTGACCGTAGGAGGCCTTTGCTAAGCTAGGGACGCTGCAAGCCGCGGAGAGGTGTCTGAGCGGTTGAAAGAGCTCGCCTCGAAAGCGAGTGTCGGGGAAACTCGACCGTGGGTTCAAATCCCACCCTCTCCGCCATATTTTTCGCAGCTCAATCATTCACGAGCAGAAGCGATTTCCAGCGGGTGAACGTCCCGCTCGACCTTCCCCGCTATCTCATCCTCGGCCATTTCCAGTTCGTATCGTGTCTGCAGGTTCATCCAGAAAGTCGGAGTATTTTTGAAATATCGCGCGAACCGGAGCGCGGTGTCCGCAGTGATGCCGCGGCGCTCGTTGACGATATCGGCGATCCGCGTCACCGGCACGCGTAAATCCATCGCCATTTTGTTCATGCTTAGGCGCAGGGGCACCATGAATTCCTCGCGGAGGATCTCCCCTGGATGTACCGGCTTGAGTTTCTTTGCCATTCTGCCCTCCTAGTGGTAATCCACAATCTCAACTTCGTAGGCATGTCCGTCTCGCCATTCAAAGCAAATGCGCCATTGATCGTTGATACGCACGCTGTACTGGCCTTTGCGATCTCCTTTCAATCGCTCCAGCCGATTTCCTGGCAGATTCGAAAGAGTCCGAACATCCGGCGCCGCATCGAGCATGTCTAGTTTGCGAAGAGCCGGACGCTCGATAGCCTTGAACTTGCGCACTGACTCCCTATGGAAAAGTCGCTCGGTGTCGGCGCAGCGGAAGGACCGGATCACAATTCACAGTTTATACTGGTATTCATTAAATGTAAAGCAGTATGGTATTGAGAATATATCGAATCGAACTAGCGTCTTTCTACGTTCCTAGCTGTGTGTCGCGGCCTGCCTCGCACGCATCTTCTTAGTAGTACCGCTCGCAAGCAGCTCTTGGCTCGTCGGCAGCGACAAAACCTGAGATATAGTTGAATGAGACTATGACTGCTGATTTCGTGACAAAGAAGAGCCGGGGATTTCGCCTGCGCGCCGCCGTTTGGATTTTGATCTTCGTTTTTGGCGCAGTCACCGCTTGCGAAGGCTATTCCGTCCTCACCCACGAAGCCATCATCGATTCCGCTTGGGACGACGCCATCAAGCCGCTGCTCCTGAAAAGATTCCCCGCATCCACTCCGGACGAACTGAAAACCGCGCACTCCTACGCCTACGGAGGATGCGTAATTCAAGACCTTGGCTACTATCCTTTCGGCAGCCACTTATTCAGCGATTTGGTTCATTACGTCCGCACCGGCGATTTCGTGCAAGCCTTGATACGCGATTCGCAGGACTTGAACGAATACGCCTTCGCCCTCGGCGCTCTGGCGCATTACGCCGCGGACAACGCAGGCCATCGCATCGCCGTGAATCGCTCCGTGCCTATGCTCTACCCCAAGCTCCGCGCGAAATATGGAGACACCATAACCTACGATCAAAATCCCCCCGCCCATCTCAGAACCGAATTCGGTTTCGACGTCCTCGAAGTCGCCAAGGGACGCTACGCGCCGGACGCCTACCGCGATTTCATCGGATTTCAAGTTTCCAAGCCGCTTCTCGATAAAGCCTTTCAGGAGACCTATTCCGTGGAGCTGAAATCCGTCTTTTCGGATTTCGATCTCTCCGTGGAAACTTATCGATATAGCGTAAGCAAAGCCATACCCACCGCAACAAAAGTGGCCTGGGAAACGAATAAAGATCAAATCCAAAAGAGTATTCCGGGAATCACGAAAGAGAAGTTCCTCTACCATATTTCCCGTTCGAGTTACGAAAAAAACTGGGGACGCAAATATCAGAAACCCGGATTTAAGGACAGTTTGCTGGCGTTCTTCTTCCGCCTGGTGCCTAAGATTGGACCGTTCAGCGTTTTCAAATTCAAAACTCCCACGCCGCCCGCCGAAAAACTATTCGAAGCCAGTTTTAATCAGTCCGTAACTGACTACGAAGCTTTTCTCCGTGAACAAAAAGACTCCGGCAAGATTGACCTCGTGAACAACAACTTTGACACCGGCACCGTGACCGGCCCGGGACAGTATCCGCTGGCCGATAAAACGTACGCCCA
>Ga0181525_10001296_pt1 | contig 21479 bp, 16 predicted proteins | sample PEATcosm2014_Bin_48_FD_121100 | JGI IMG/M metagenome (GOLD analysis project Ga0181525, IMG submission 121100) | Peatland microbial communities from MTU Mesocosm Facility, Houghton, MI, USA - PEATcosm2014_Bin06_10_metaG | ecosystem: Environmental > Terrestrial > Soil > Wetlands > Peat | place...
TCGGACCTCCGGGCGTGGGAAAGACCAGCCTGGGCCGGTCGATTGCGCGGGCGCTGGGGCGGAAGTTTCAGCGGGTCTCGCTGGGCGGCATGCACGAAGAGGCCGAGATTCGCGGCCACCGGCGCACCTATATCGGAGCATTGCCGGGCCAGATCATTCAGATGATGAAGAAGGCCGGCACCAAGAATCCGGTGTTCATGCTCGACGAAGTGGATAAGATGTCGATGGATTTCCGCGGCGATCCATCCGCCGCCCTGCTCGAAGTGCTCGATCCCGAGCAGAATTTCATGTTCGTCGACCACTACCTCGACGTCGAGTACGACCTCTCGCAGGTATTTTTCGTGGCTACGGCCAACGTGATGCACACCATTCCTCCGGCGCTGCAGGATCGCATGGAGGTTTTGCGGTTGCACGGCTACACCGAGCAGGAGAAGCTCGAAATCGCCAAGCAATTCCTGGTCAGGAAACAGATGCTGCAAGCCGGCTTGTCGGAAAAGAATGTGAAGTTCGCCGACGACGCCATCACCAAGCTGATCCGCGCCTACACTCGCGAAGCTGGAGTGCGCAATCTGGAGCGCGAAATCGGCAACGTCTGCCGCAAGGTCGCGCGCAAGGTGGTGAAGGAAGGCGAGAATTACACGGTTACGGTGACGGGCGAAAATGTTACCGACTTCCTTGGCGTGATCAAGTTCCGCGACACGCTAGCCCATGAGAAGAGCGAAGTGGGATTAGTCACCGGCCTGGCCTGGACCGAAGTCGGGGGCTCGATTCTCAGCACCGAAGCCACGGTGGTCGACGGCAAAGGCAAGCTCACGCTGACCGGCAAGCTGGGCGACGTGATGCAGGAATCGGCACAGGCAGCGCTCTCCTACGTGCGCTCGCGGGCGCACCGTCTGGGGCTGACTCGCGATTTCTACCGCACTCTCGATCTGCATGTGCACGTGCCCGAGGGAGCCATCCCGAAAGACGGGCCCTCGGCAGGCATTACCATCGCCACCGCGATCTCGAGCGCGCTGAGCAAGATTCCGGTGCGCCGGGACATCGCGATGACCGGGGAAATCACGCTGCGCGGTAAAGTGCTGCCCATCGGCGGTCTCAAGGAAAAGCTTCTGGCGGCGCATCGCGCGGGGCTGTTTGAGGTCATCCTGCCGAAAGATAACGAAAAAGATTTGGCCGAGGTGCCGGAAAATCTGCGCAACGCGATGAAGCTGCACTTTGTCGACACCATGGACCAGGTGCTGCAGATCGCGCTGGAATCCGCGCTGCCGGTGCTGCGCGACGAAGAAACGCCAATCGCCCGCGAGGATGAAGCCGCCCAGCCGATCGCGCCCCTGACCTCGAGCACCGGGGATGGCCCGGCCGCACATCAGTAGACCGTCACACCCAATCATCAGGGAGCCGGAGATGGCCGCCTACGTTGTATTTGCCCGCGAAAAGACCCGCAGTGCAGCCCAGTTCGATGAGCTCAAAAAAATGGCCGTAGCCAGTTTTCAGAAGCCCCGGGCGACGTTTCTTGCCGTTCATGGCTGTCAGGAAGGGCGGGAAGGACCGAAGAACAAGAACGAAGACATCGTCATCCTTGAATTCCCCAGCTACGAAGCCGCGCAGGCTCGGGGTCACAGCCCGGAGTATCAGGCCGCAGGTGAGCCCCGCGTTCGAGCGGGAGATTATCGGTGCATCCTCAACGAGAGCGCAGCCGCCAAATGAATCGTGTAGATGAGATATCATTCGCCCTGAATTCGGGCGCGGGCGTCAAAGCGGGCGAGTCCAGGCGCGGGAAGCCTTGAAGATGTCCACATCGGACCAAAGTCAGATCGCTTTTGAAAATGGGCCGGCGCCCGAGCAGGCGCCAACCCGGACCACGGGAATCCTTCCATCGCAGGAAATCGCCAACCTGATTGCTCGCGGAAACGTGATTGCCAGCCCTGCGATCAATCCTGACCATATACAACCCGCCAGTCTCGACCTCCGCCTGGGCGACATGGCGCATCGCGTGCGCGCCAGTTTTCTGCCCGGCCCCAACAGCACGGTCGAAGCCAAGATCAAGGAACTGCGCATGACCCGCGTCGATCTGACGGGAGCGCCGGTTTTCGAGAAAGATTGCGTTTACATCATCCCGCTGGTTGAGGAGCTCAACCTTCCAGAAAACATTTCCGGCAAAGCCAATCCCAAGAGCACGACCGGGCGGCTCGATATTTTCACGCGGCTGATCACCGACTACGGCACCGAATTCGATCGTGTGCCGCCGGGATACAAAGGGAAGCTTTACGCAGAGGTGGTTTCCCGCACGTTCACGGTTGCGATTCGCGCGGGAATGAGGCTCAGCCAGCTGCGCTTCGTGCAAGGCAGTCCGGTTGCCGGCGACCGCACCATCCGCGAGCTCGACCATGAGGAACCGCTCGTCTACATGGACGAAGATGACAGCCCCGGGAAAGCGCGGCTGCACCGGGGATTGAGAATCACCGTGAATCTGGAGGCGTCCGAGCCGGGCGAGATTATTGCCTACAAGGCGAAGAGGTATGCTCCGGCCATTGAACTCGACCGGATCGATTATTATGCGACCGAGGAGTTCTGGGAAGTGCGGCATCAGAGTGCGAGCAAGAGTCTGATTCTCGAACCGGATGATTTCTATATCCTTGCGTCGCGGGAAAGGGTGAGGGTTCCTCCGGAGTTCGCGGCGGAGATGGTGCCCTTTGATCCCTCCGACGGTGAGTTTCGCATTCACTACGCCGGATTCTTCGATCCCGGCTTTGGCTACGGCTCGAGCGATATCAAAGGAACCCGCGCCGTGCTCGAAGTTCGCGCCCACGAGGTCCCTTTCTTGATTGAGCACGGGCAGTTGGTGGGCAGGCTGAACTATATGCCGCTCTTGCGTCGGCCGGACAAAATTTACGGGACGAATATCGGCTCGTCGTATCAACATCAGGCGCTCACGCTGAGCAAACAGTTTCGTAAGAATTGATATCCAGGGTAAGGTGGTGGTTTGGCGATTCCTTGCACTGCGTCATCCCGAAACCCGGCGCTTTTCAGCCGGGTGAGGGATTTCATCCGGCAAATTCTTCGCTCAGGATGACGCCCTAGGAGAGTGCCCGCGAATTCAGCCTCATCCGGCACCCCGCGGCACCCCGCGCCTCCGGCTTGCCAACCTTCCCCGCCTCATTGCACACTGGAGCATGAGGGTTATGGCGCGATTCCTGGCGGCGGCTACCGATGCCGCGCGCTTCCCTGCTCCCAGCCTGCCGGAGGTCGCCTTTCTCGGCCGGTCGAATGTGGGCAAATCCAGCGTGATCAATACGCTGATCGGGGACAAAATCGCCCGCACCAGTTCGACGCCGGGGCGCACCCGCAGCATCAACTTCTTCGAAGTGCGCTGGCCGGGCAAGCCGCGCCCCGAGGTCATCTTCGCCGACCTCCCGGGCTACGGTTACGCCAAACTTTCACGCGAGATTTCCGAGGAGTGGCCCAGCTTCATCGAGCCTTATCTCAACCAGCGTCCCACCCTGGCGCTGTGTCTGGCGCTGGTGGATGTGAACGTTCCTCCGCAAGACAGCGACCGCCAACTGCTGGATTTTCTGAGCGCTTCGGGGCGCGATTTTCTCCTGCTCGCAACCAAAAGCGACCGGCTTTCGAACAATCAACTGCACAATGCTTTGAAGGGCTTGAGCGAAGCCTATCAGAGCGCGCCGGTCATTCCTTTTTCAGCGAAGACCGGAGCCGGGCGGGACGAGGTGTGGAGCCGGATTCGGGAATCGGCGACGAAGTTCTCTGCCGCGGCATCATAATCCTGAACATTTCCTGTTATGGGAAAACCGCCGAGCCCTTCGGCGCCTGCTCCTGTACTTTTTCCTATTATTTCCTTGAAAGCTCCGTAAAGTGAAGGCAGGAGCCGCTGGCCTCACCACGGCCGGGGGTTACGAGCCAGCAGCTTCATCGACGAGGCGCAGCGAAATGTCCGACGAAAGCGGCGACGGCGCAGCCTATCTATCAGCTTTGAAGCAATCGGTCTCACCCCGGCGGGGCGAAACTGGACCGTTCGGCGAAAGTTCAATCGGCGCGGAGAAGCGCAGAAGCCCGCGATACCGGTGCCAGGGCAGCGCCCACCTGCGCGAACTCAGCAGCGGAATCTCGACTTGGGCAACATTCACCGACATCAGTTTGCACGGATGCTACGTGGAGGCAGCCGCCACTTTTCTTACGGGAGCGGCGCTCGCGCTCAAGATCGAGCTGAACAAGTTCAAGGTCGAAGCCAACGGCGAGGTGCGGGTGGCCTACCTCAACCTCGGCATGGGAATTTTTTTTACTTCAATGTCCACCGAGAATCGCGAGCGCTTGCGGGAATTGCTTCGATCGCTTTCGCGGCCTTCGGCCATTGTGGAGTCGAGAACCGTAAGGCGAAGCTCTGAGATTTTTCCCCCGGGCGGTTCGTCTCCCGTTACCAACGCCAGCGTCACGGTGCAGGCGATCATGCGCTTTTTCGATGAACGTCAAATCCTTACTCGTGACGAGTTTGTCCGCATCCTGCGAAAAAGCGAAATGGCGGAACGGTGACAGCTTTCAGCTCTCGTTCGTCAGGTTTCGCTCGTTTCTCGCTCGCCGGTTCTCGATGCCTGGTGCTTGATCTTCGCGGTACTAGGTTTCCCCGCATCGAGCCCGGTTGAAAGAGCCGCCAGGCAGCGTTTTCCCTCGATTTGGTTATGATAGAGCCTATGGCGGTTTACCTGATTACGGGCATTGGCGGCTTCATTGGATCGTCTCTGGCGCGGGCGTTACTCGAGCGCGGGGAGCAGGTTCGCGGAGTAGATAATTTTTCCACCGGCAAGCGGGAAAACCTGAAGCAAATCCTGGGGCAGGTTGATTTTCACGAGGCCGACATCCTCGATCTTGATGCGATGAAGCGGGTGTGCGCCGGAGCGGACTACGTTTTGCATCAGGCTGCGATTCCCTCGGTGCCGAAGTCGGTGCTCGATCCGCTCGCGAGCAATCGAGCCAACGTGGATGGCACGGTGAGCCTGCTGGTGGCGGCGCGCGATGCCAAGGTAAAGCGGGTGGTCTACGCGGCATCGTCGTCCGCTTACGGCGATACTCCGACGCTGCCGAAGCATGAGGGCATGACCCCGAATCCAATTTCGCCTTATGCCGTGGCCAAGCTGGCCAGCGAGCACTACATGATTTCGTTTTATCGCTGCTACGGGTTGGAGACGGTTGCGCTGCGCTACTTCAATATCTTCGGTCCGTGGCAGGATCCCTCATCGCCGTATTCGGGCGTGCTGGCAAAGTTCATCACGCTGATGTTGAGCGGGAAGCAGCCCACAATTTATGGCAACGGCGAACAGAGTCGGGACTTCACTTATATCGACAATGCAGTCGAGGCGAATCTGCTGGCCTGCAAAGCCTCCGCGACGCAGGCGGCCGGAAGGGTGTTCAATGTGGCCACCGGCCGCCAAGTCACGCTGAATGAGACCTTCAAGCTCCTGCAGCCGCTCACCTCGTACCGCGGTTCGGTGGCCTATGAAAAGGAACGAGGAGGCGACATCCAGCACTCCCTGGCCGATATTTCTTTGGCGGAGCAGCACCTCGGCTACAAGCCCAAAGTGAATTTTGAAGACGGCCTGCAACGGACGGTTGAGTGGTACCGGAGTGCGCTCTCCTAGCCCGGCTTCCGGAGGCTGAGAAACTTCTGCTCTTCGAGTCAACTGCATTTTGATCTTCGAGTCAAACCGCCATCCGCATCGGTCGCCACCGGTTTTGTGGTCCTGAGGCCGGACGCCCGGAAGCCGGCTCCGACATTACGTTGGTGATCTAGGTCGAGATTACCGGCGTGGTTAGAGTGGAGGTATGACACTCTCGTCGATGGTTGTTTCACGCGATTGGCAGGAAATCAGCGTTCTCGAATGCATTCTCGGCAGCTTGCACATGGATGTTGCGGTTGAGAGCGAGCCGCAACGAGCTTTAACCCGCCTCACCACCTCTAAAATCGATGCGCTGATTGTCGATTGCGACCTCAATGGAACGGGACAGTTCTTGCGCGAACTGCAAAGCGTGTCTCCGCGATTGAACACCGTCCCGCTGGTAATCATGGGTAGCGCGCAAGGACGGCCCGACATGGAAGGGACCGGCGCCATGTTTGCTTTCGATAAACCGATATCGGTAGAGCAGGCAGTGCGCACGCTTTCCGCCGCACGCAACATGATTCTCGACGGACGCTTGCGCTACCATCGCGCCGGGCTGGAGTTGCCGGTAACTCTAAAGGGCCGCCGGCAAAAGCAGATCGACGCGCAACTGGTTAATTTGAGCCAGGGTGGGCTGCAGGTTCACACCGAGGACGGATTCGACGCGAGCGACCTGTTGCGCGTGTCTTTTGCGCTGCCCGGAACCAAGTGCGGAGTGAATGCCGATGTGGAAGTCGCCTGGGCTGACGATCGTGGAAATGTCGGCATACGCTTCGCGAAGATGGCCTCGCAGACGCAACGCACTTTGCGGGTCTGGCTGGCGCAACAGTATTTCGCGAACTGAAAAAGGTTTCTCGCTTCCTGGTCTTTATTTCCCAGCATCCCTTCGCAACCGCTTTGCGGGGTAGCTCTCACAGCGAGGAGTCGTCACGCCGGCCGGCTTCGGCTTTTTCTTCGTATGCCAAACCATTTGCAGCCCGCGCCAGGCGAGAGCCTGGGCTTGCGCTTCCGAGCACCGTGAACAGGAGCCAATAGGTGGTGGCGATAAAGACCACTGCAGCCGACACCGCGCCCAGGGTGAGCGGCCACGGGGGCAGTTCATGAGTTATGGCCAGAAAAATCAGAGCAAACAAAAGCAGGGCCGCGATCAGGGCGAGACTATCCACCAGGCGGGCGACGGTGCGCACGGAGAGCGGCCGGGAGAGCCAATCCAGCGCATGAAGATCAGGGGCAGCATCCTCATGACGGACGCGCGCGTTCAGGCGCCGGCTCACGCTCCCTTGCAGGAGGATTACGGGACGGGCCGGGGCTGACAAAACCAGCCCGTCGTCTTCCTCGGACGTGATTTCCTCCCGAGTGTCTTCGGGTCGCGGGTTCTGGGGTCGGGGGTTCTGGGGTCGGGGTTTTTCGGCTCGAGCGTCTTCTTCCCTGGCAATCGAAACTACAAGAGCCTCCACCACCGTTCGAGGATACGCAGCCGACCGCTCCGCAGCTTCCAGCAGATTCAAAAAGATCCACTGGTCGATTTCATGCCGGGTGCGCGCCGGCAGATCCACGAACCGGACACCACATTGTCCCGAGGAGGTGGACCAGCTGACCTCGCCATGGGTTTCGACCCGCACGCGAGGCGATGTCAATTCAAAGCGCAGGCGAACGCGCTGTTGCGGACGCAGTCTGCCGACCGCCTGCAAGGCTACGCCGGCGTGATTGAGATTGCGAACGATGCCGCCGTTGGCCTGGTCAAGGGTGACATAGGTCAACGAATGCAGCTGGTGCCGGTAGTAGGAGCGCGTTGGGCGCGCGGCAAAAGATACTACATTCATGCTCTCCACCAGGAGTGCCCGAACCGGGACCGTCCGTTCACATTCTAGTTTTGGAGGTCTTTGGACGGGCAGTAACCGCAGTGGTTCGAAAAAGGCGAGAAGCGGCTCTTACCAAAGGACACGGCCTAGGGAGCAGGTCCGCATCATTGCAACTGGGGGGAAATGCGGCTAATTTACTGTTAAACGCGGTGAAAACCGGGTTTCGCGGATTTGCGTTCGAGTGGCGAGGATGAGGGAAGCAGGCTACGCCAAGTGGCGTATTGACAGGGCTTCTGGGGATGGCCACACTCGCAAATAGCCGTGTGAACGTGAATTAGGATGGCGACAACTCCAGCCAAACCGAGCCTCGAAGCGGATTCCGGACTTTCTGGTCCGCGGGCACCGGCGTGGCCGGTGGAACGCGTCGCGTCTGCGCCCCGGCCAACCGCCGTGGAAGGGCTGGATTCTCGGCCGGGCCGCGGGAATGCGCTGCAGGCGCTTTTGGCATTCTCCGCTCTGCATCAGCAGATACGCCGGCGGCGGGCTCTGGCTGCAGAGAACAGCGGATTCGAAACCATCGGGCGTGTGACCGAGTTCGAGGCCGGCGAACAGTTTGTCCTGGACGAAGTTTTGCAATTGGTGGCAGAACGCGCCATCGCAATCACCGGGGCGGACGGTTTGGGCATCGCCCTGGCCGAGAACAACGAGATTGTGTTGCGGGCCTCAGCGGGCGCGATCAAGCCAGATGTTGGCGCGCGCATCCAGCGGGATTCGGCATTTTCCGGGGCATGTTTTCGCGCGGCGAAAATCATCCGCTGTGACGACACCGAGAGTGATGATCGCGTAAACCTGTATGCGTGCCGGCAGCTGGGCGCGCGCTCCATGGTGGCGGTGCCCCTTTGCGGGCGGCGGCGCGTAATCGGATTGCTCGAGGCGTTCTCGGCCGAACCGTTTGGGTTCAACGAGAGCGATGTGGACAGCCTGGGACTGCTGGCCGAGTTGATTGTTGGAGCTCTCAAGCCGGAGGATGAAGATCGCTACGCGGAATCGGCCGAAGCAGCCGAAGTGATCCTGAACGCGCCTCCGGCTGCGATGCACCTAGCTCCGCCCATCGAAAAGGTTTCTCCTGAGAGAGCCGCTGCGCTGGTCGGAGGTGCGGCGAAGATTGAGCCAGACGCGACAGTCGCAGAAGCCGCGGAGCTTGAAAAAGACGCGGCGGCCGATGACGCAGCGCTGGCGTCGGTCGCGCCGAAATCGAGCCCGGTGCCGGCGGTGGCGTCTGACGGGCACGCTGCTGAACAAACCGCTGAACAAACCACGGAACAGTCTGCTCTCCAAGCCGCGGAACAGGCTTCGGAGCAAGTCTCACCGCAAGAAACGCCTGCCCCTCAAGCCGCGCCTCCAGCTGAGCCTGCCCGCCATCCCGGAATTACGCTGCTGCTGGTGCTGCTGGTGATTTCCGCGCTGGTGGCGGCGGGAGTGTGGTGGAAGCTGAAGAATGCGCAGCTGGGACGGACGATGGTTCAACCGTCCGCGAGAGCTTCCGCCAAGCCGGCCGCCGTAGCGAAGCAGCCTGCCGTGACGCTTGCTCCATCGACTTCGAGCTCTGAGGGATCCGTGGCCGGCGGCGGCGCCGGGGTGGCGGCGGCGGCCGGGAGTGCCGCGCCGCAGCCCGCCGGCGAAGGCGTGACGCCGCAGGAGTCCTCGAAGATGGCGCGCGTCACCGGCATCCGGCACTGGTCGTCGCCGGATTCCAGCACCATTGTTCTGGACCTCGAAGATCAGGTGCAATACGAGGCGCATCGACTCGGTTCTCCGGAGCGCATTTATTTTGATTTGCACGATACCTCACTGCCTCCCGAACTGGCCGGCAAAACGATTGAAGTTGGCGACGCGCTGCTGGCGCGGGTTCGCGTGGCCCAACCGGTTTCCGGTCTGACCCGCGTGGTGCTCGAAACCAAGGGCAATTCGACCTTTTCGGTGAGCCTGGAGCCCAATCCTTACCGGCTGGTCGTACAGGTGCGAAAGCCGGGCGCGGATCCGAAAGCTCAGGTGGCGCTTTTTCCCGGAACAGCGGAGTCGGCTCGGTTGCAGTTGCCCATCGTAGTGCCTCCGCCAACGCGCGAAGACTTGCAATGGCGCGCGCGCGTGCCCAAAATGCGGATCGTCGTCGACGCCGGTCATGGCGGCTGGGATTTGGGAACCGTTGGTCGAAGAGGATTGCTCGAAAAAGATGTGGTGCTTGAGATTGCGCAGCGGTTGGCGAAGTTACTCGAGAGCCGTCTGGGCGCGGAAGTGATCCTTACCCGCAAGGATGACAATTACATTCCGCTGGATGAACGGGCTGGAATCGCGAACCAGGCGCAGGCCGATTTGTTTGTCTCGGTTCATGCCAACTATAGCGACTTGCCCTCCGCGCGCGGCGTGGAAACGTATTATACGAGCTTCTTTTCCTCACCCAGTGCGAAGGATATCGAGATGCGGGAGAGTGGGATCGCTTCGAAGAGTTCGACGGCGGCGGCACTTTCGCCGGCCGACTTGCACGAGAGAATCGAGCAGTCGCGGCGCCTAGCCGCCAGCGTGCAGCGGTCGCTCTATGGAACCTTGTCGTTGCAGAATCCCGGCCTGCGCGACCGCGGCGTAAAAGAGGCGTCCTACGTGGTTCTCACCGAAACTGCCATGCCCGGAATTCTGGCGGAGGTCTCGTTCGTCAGCAGTCCCGCCGACGAACAGAAATTGCGCAGCGATGGCTATCGCGAACAGATTGCCGAAGCGCTGTATAAAGGCATCGCGCGCTATGCAGCCGCTTCGCATGGAGTGAAAGTGGCCAGCGCGGGTAACTAAGCACCGAGTCCCCACGACCGGGTACCAGAAAAACGATCTCCCCAAAACGCGGTCAGTTCCCCGCAGGCACGCCGCCATACTTCTGCAGCCACTTCAACTCTTCCCGCACTTTGATCTTGCCGTGCCAGGGATTCTTGGTCAGCGAGTGACCTTCGCCGGGAAAGATGAGGAGTTTGTTGGGAACACCGAGCGAGTATAGGGCGTGCTCGAGCAAGTAATCTTCCAACACGGCGACGCGGATGTCGTCGGCGCCGGCTACCATGTGGGTGGGGGTGCGGACTTTGTCGATTTGAAAGATTGCGGCTTCGTCATGATAGCGCCGCTGGGCCTCCCAGGGACGACCGCCGAGGAAGTAGGCATCGTCGAAGGTGGTGTCGTCGTTGCCCCAGTTGCCGACGTGCTCGACCGCCCCCGCGCCCGTAACCGCGGCCTTGAAGCGCGTGGTCTGAGTGATCAGCCAATTCGTCATATAGCCACCGTAACTGTAGCCGCCGATGGTGAGGTGATCGGGATCGGCGATGCCATCTTTCACCAGGGCGTCGACCCCTTCCAGAATGTCTTTGCCCGGGCGCGAAACGATTTGGGGCACGATCTGCATAAGGAACTTGTCGCCGTATCCCGTCGATCCGCGGTAATTGGGCTCGAAAACGAGCCAGCCGTTGGTGGCCGCGAGCGTGGCCCACTGGTACCAGTCGGCTTCAAAATGGTTGCCGTCAGAGTCGGCGGGGCCGCCATGGATGAAAGTGAACATCGGCAGGTGCTTCTGGTCGAATTTTCCCGGAGGATAAATCAGCATGCCCTCAACCGTAGTGCCGTCGTCAGCCTTCCAGCGGTAAGGTTTGCCTTGCGCGAGATCGCGGTCCGCGAAGAGATGGTTGAAAGCGGTGATCGGGAGGGCGTTTTGCGGAAGATTCGGACCCTCGGCGAGATAAACTTCGGCGGGACTCGTCAGCGAGGAATAGACGAAGGCAACGCGCGGCGAGCGCAATCCAGTCGAAAGTTCTTCGTAGGTTCCGTCCTGGCCCTCAAACTTGCGCAGGGAGTCGGAAGCCTTGGCGGCTGTATACAGTTGGACTTCGGTACCGAGACGGGCGGTCGCGACCACGCCACCGCCATAGGGACCGTAGCCGACGACCTCGCCCATGAAGTCTTTGCCCCACTGTTCGACCGAGCCGGTATCGCTGTCGGGCTTTTCACTGTCAACCCAGTAGAGGTGAGGTTGAAGGTCGCGATAGGGACCAGAAACGTCTCCGACTTCAACGGTGAAAAATAGGTGGCGGTTGTCGTTGGCCCAGCGCAGTTTAGTCTCCCGAGCCTGGTTGTGGGTTAGGCGCCGCGGTGCCGCGGCTGGCGGGGCGCTGCCAGCATTTGCAGGCGAAAGCTTCTGCGCCAGCATGAGATCGACGGCATAGATCTCGGTGTCTTCGTTCTTCTCGTGGCGCTGATTGACGGCATTGGTCAGGAAGGCGAGTTTGGCGCCGTCCGGTGATACGGCCATCTCGTCGATGCGCATGGGCGAAGTCGTGACGACGCTTGCCCCCGGAGTAAGATCAGACTCCTTCGCGGCATCGCTCCCTTCTTTCTCCACTTCTTTCGCCGGCGCTGCCATGTGGCGGGAAAGAGCGGCGGCAACATCGAGAGCGAAAATCGTGTCGCCACGCTCCGCTACGCGATATTGCACGACATCTTTCCATTCCTTCCGGTAAGCGTCTTTTTGCGAAGCAGTCCACGGATTTCGGGTGGCGAAATAGAGAGTTCGTGAATCGGCGGACCACGAAAAGGTATGGACCTCTTCCTGACCCTGGGTCAACTGAATGGCTTCGCCTCCGTTGGGAGAGATGACATAGATTTGACTGACTTCGTCTTGGTCCTTGTCATCGTCCGTGGAATGATCCGTATGGTTGTCTTTGACGCCGGTAGCGTCCATACGGCTGGTGGAATTCTCGCTCTTGACTTTTTTCTTTTCGTCCTCCTCGTCGCTTGCAGGAGAGTCTTTTTCGGATTCGGAAGAAGCTTTGCGCTCCGAAAGAAAGGCAATCCAGCGGCCGTCGGGCGACCACTTGGGCTCGGAATCGTGACCGGATTGCGTAAGTTGGATCAGCGATTCTCCTTTGCCATCGCCGCGATTGCCATCGCCGCGATAAAGCCAGAGATCGTGGCGGTAGATTTGCTGCGTCCAGTCAGCGCGCTCGGTGCCGATCACGACGGAGTTGCCGTCGGGCGACAATTCCACTGAGTCGTATGCCACGGAGTTAAAGAATTCGTCGAGTGTAAGTTTGGGTTTTCCTTCGGCCGAGGCAAGTAACGCGGAACCGATCACTACACCGACCACTAAGGAATGCATCTTGAGTCTCATAGGTCTCTGGAGAGGAAGTAGGGTTATACAACGGCAGCTTGGTCATCGGCAATGGTTAAGATCGCTAATTGACCGCGGGTCACAAGCAACGAATGGTGGTTTCAACGAGACTTTTAACCCGCCTGTTCAACCAAGTTGTCGACGGATCGATGGATCGACGGATCGACGGGTCGACGGATCGATGGGTCGATGGATCGACGGATCGACGGATCGACGGATCTTCCCGTCAAGGAGCGTTTACATCAAGTCAACTTTTCGGTGAAGCACCGGATCCCGACTTTACCGCATATTGCAGAGTTACGATTCCCGTACCGTAAGCGGTGTGACGAATTAGTTCCAACTTCGCCTCGCCGGAGGGAGACGGAAGCAACGGGATGCCTGCGCCCAGCAATACCGGCACCACGGAAACCTCCACGGTATCGACCAGCCCGGCCTCCAGCAGGCTGCGAAAAAGAGCCCCTCCCCCCATCAGCCAGATATCTTTCCCTGGTTCTCTGCGCAGCGTAGCAACGATCTCCTCTGAGCGCTCCGCCACGATGGTCACCTCCGGATAGTCGCGTTGCCGCAAGGTCCTCGAAAAAACGAAGGTATGCAAGCCGGGCATGGCGCGCTTCCCTGCCCGCGCCATAGCTTCGAAGCTGTTGCGTCCCAGGAAGACGGTGTCAAACTCTTTGAAGGTTTTTGCAAAATCAATTTCCGGATCAAGGATGATCCACTCCGCCTCGCCCTTCGGACCTGCAATATATCCGTCCAGGCTGGACGCCACTGCATAACGAATTCGCCGCACGCCTTCCTCCTCTTCCTTCACTTCTTAAAGTTCGAGATGAACATTCTTGGTAGGACTGCTTCGGAGCTTGCTAAGTCCACCGAAACCACTTCAGCGCCAGCACGAAAGAAATTCCACCCCACAAAACCATCACCAATAAACGCGGCCACTGCTCGATAAGAGGGGTTCCTTCGAGAATACTCGCCCGCAGCGAATCGTTCAGAGCCGTCAGCGGCAGCGCTTTGATCAGGGGCTGAATCACGGCAGGAAAACGCTCATAGGAGAAGAACACACCGGAAAAAATCCACATCGGCATCATCACCAAATTCATCAAACCGCTGACGCTTTCGATCTTCTGCGCCCGGCTCGCCGTCACCAATCCTACTCCCCCAAAACACAACGCTCCGAGTGCTCCCAGAAAAACGATCGCAAACAACGATCCCAGCACTCTCATATGGAAGACCAGGACACCCAGCGTCAGCAACAATCCGATCTCGATAATCATCAGCACCAGGCGGCTCGACATCAAGGCCAGCAGAAAATCACTCCGCCGCATCGGCGTGCCCACAAAGCGTTTGAGCAGTTTGCGCTGCCGCATGTCCACCAGGGCAAATCCAATGCCCCACATGCCGGAGTTCATCAGGTTCATGCCTAGCAACCCAGGGATTAGAAAATCGATGTAACGCGAGCCCGGCTCGGAAGACGTCACCACGGTGGTGGCAACCACATCTCTGCGGCCGGCCGCAGCCTGGAGCGCGTCGTTCACCTGGGCCCGGGCAAGCACGCTCTCCGGCCGCGCCGGGTCGTAGAGATATCGCAACCCGCGCGCAGCGTCCGCTTCGATCACCAAATCATACTTTCCCAGGCGGAATCCCTTCCGCGCCGCATCGCCGTCAAGCACATCGACTTTGAATGCTGCATTCTGCCGGAATTGCTTCAACAAGCGCTCGGCGTCCTGACCTTCCGTGCCTGCCACAATCGCCACGGAGGACGCATCGCCCGGCTTGTTGCGGAAAGCTATTCCCAATCCCACGGCTAACAGCAAAGGAAACACGAATACCCAGAACACGACCTCCGGCTCACGCTTCAACTCCAGCATGCGCGCCCCGAGAAGATGAAAATATCCCGCCCACCGCCCGTTTCGCCTGGCCCGGTGACTCGGCGGCGTCTTGGTTTCTACGATCGATGTCTGCTCTGCAATACTCATAGGAGGTTTGCGACCAAAGTCTCTGAATGGTTTCACTCTTCCCGCAAATGCCGCCCGGTGAGCCGGACAAACACATCTTCCAGACTCGCCTGCCGGGTGGTCAAATGTTGCAACTCGCAGCCTTGCTTTCCCACCGCGTCGAGCAGCGACGGAATCGCCAGATGCGGCTCTCGCACGTTGAGCGAAACCATGCCGTCCTCTTCACGCACGGATTCTACGCTCGGCAGCGCCCGCCAGGCCTCCGGAGCCGCGCCAGCGGAGTCTCCGCTCGGGTTCTTTGCCCTCACCGCAAACTCGACCACGTGATGCCCGCCCAGCCGCTCGATCAAATCTGCCGGTGAGCCTTCCGCAATGATCTGTCCGTGATCGACGATCGCAAGCCGGTCGCATAGCCGTTCGGCTTCATCCATGTAATGCGTGGTCAGGAGCACGGTACCGCCCGCCCGCTGAAACTCTCGAACGATATCCCACAGCTGCCGCCGGCTCTGCGGATCGAGCCCGGTGGTCGGCTCATCGAGGAAGAGAATCTTCGGATTGCATACCAGAGCCGTTGCCACAGCCAGCCGTTGTCTCTGCCCTCCGGAGAGCTTTCCAACCCACGCGTCAGCTTTTTCCGTAAGCCGCAATTGCTCCAGCACCTCGTCGGAGGAACGCGGTTCCCGGTAAAAGCTGGCAAACAGCTCCACCGTTTCGCGCACCGTGAGTTTTTCTGAAAGCCGCGTCTCCTGCAGCGAAATCCCCAGCCACTCCCGCATCTCGCGCGCATTCTCGCGCCAGCTATGTCCCAGAATCGACACTTGGCCGGAGGTCGGTTCGAGCAGGCCTTCCAGAATCTCAATGGTCGTAGTCTTCCCCGCCCCGTTCGGCCCGAGCAGGCCAAAGCATTCGCCGGTCTGAATCTCAAGATTCAGACCGCGCACGGCTTCAACTTTGCCGTCGTAGGTTTTGCGCAAGTCGCGACATTGGATCGCCAGGGTCACGCAGAGATTCTAGCGCACCGTTGCTTCGGCGGCCTCGAGTGAACCATTTCCGCGTGGTCGCGGGAACGGCCCGGATTTCCCGACCCAAATGTGCCGTCATTCGGCACCCACACCTTCGGCAAGAATCAGCAAGGACCCCAGCTTGTGGCGGGACTTCAAGTACGCCCCTCGCGTTCATGGCCACGGAGCCCAGATTGACGGAAAAAATTCACTCGCCACGCTCTCCGCGCAGCGTTCGGAGCACTTGGTTATCGGCAATTTATAAAGGAAATCCGTTGAATCTGGGGTATGATTGAAATATGCCCTATATCTTGGAACACTTGACCAGCCTTCGTCAGGAAATCACGGATCTGCGAAACATGAACGCTCGCTTCGTCAAACGGGGCGAGGATAGCTCGATCGACCAATCGGCGGCCGAGATGCGCGCCAACCGCCTGGTCGAGATCAAGAAAGAGTTGTCGAAGATGCTGAACCGCCCGGAAGATCCCGCAGTTTGGTGGGAAAAAGGTGGCGGCCGGAATCGCGTAGCTTAGCAACCCTCCGGGTTGCGATTCGCTCAACGTTTTGCAGGCGCGGCGGTTGCCGCGCCTTTATTGTTTCCGCTTCGGGCCAACTGATCCGGCGACTCATTGGGACCCTAGTAGGGACCGATGATCCCGGCGATAGCGCGGCTTCCGGGCGGCGGTGCCGATTCCACGTCCTTCGTCTCCGGTTCGCTGGCCCGCGCCTCGCTAGCCAACGCTTCGAGATATTTCAGCCCGGACCCGGTGTTGAAAAGAACTACCGTATCGTCGGCTCCGAAAAATCCCGAGGCTCGCAGGTTTTGGTAGGCGACCAGCGACGCGGCGCCTTCCGGAGCGGCAAAGATGCCCTCCACCTGCCCCCAGTGCCGAACCGCCTCCAGGATTTCTGCATCGGTCGCGGCGAGAGCCAGACCTCCGCTCGCTTTCAATATTTCTAGAATCAAATAGTCGGCGTAAGGCTTGGGGACCCGCAGGCCGGAGGCAACCGTTTCAGCGTGGGGCCACATTTCTGACTCGCTGCTACCTTCATCCCATGCTTTAACGATGGGCGCGCATCCCGAAGCCTGGACGCTAATCATGTTCGGTCGCTCGGACCCGATGAAGCCCAACTGCTCAAGTTCATCGAAGGCCTTCCACATGCCCAGCAAACCTACTCCGCCACCCGTCGGATAAATGATCCCTTCTGGAAGCTTCCAGCCCAGTTGCTCGGCAACTTCGTATCCCATCGTCTTTTTGCCTTCGACACGGTAGGGCTCTTTTGTAGTGGAGAGGTCGAACCATCCTTCACTTTTCCACGCTTCGCGCTCTTTCATTTCGGCAACTTTACGAGCGCAATCGGAGATCAGGCCGTCCACCAGCGTGACGTGGGCTCCGTAGTACTCGCACTCAACCCGGTTTGCCACGGGAACATCTTTGGGCATGAAAATGTGGGCTTCGAGCCGTGCCGCGGCAGCGTACGCGGCGAGGGCTCCGGCGGCGTTTCCGGCGGAAGGGATGGCGAGTTTCTTAAAGCCGAAATGACGGGCCATCGTAACCGCGGCGGAGAGTCCGCGAGCCTTGAACGACGCCGTAGGGTTCAAGCCTTCGTCCTTGATAAAGACATTGGGGAACTCGCGGCTCGGCAGCATAGGCGTAAATCCTTCGCCCAGCGAAACCGGAACAGCTTCAGGAAGCACGGCGTCGTAGCGCCACATGGTAGGGGCGAGCGGAAGCAGCGACGCCGGAGAAAAAGTCTTCTTGATGGCGGCCAGGTCGTAGCGGGCATACAGGACGCCGCCATCTCGCGGGCAGACTGTTTGAGGACGGTCAGCCGGAAGATGGTCGCCGCAGCGCGTACATTCCAGGTGATGGGGGCGAGTCACAAAGAAAGTTTAGCAGGGAGGCATGCTCGAGCCGGTTTTGCTTTGCAAGGGCGCGGCTTCAGCCGCACCGCAGGGTGCACAAAAATGAATCGCGGCTTGATAGCCGCCGGGGGAATCGGACTTTCACATCGATCCACTCCCTCGCGGCCCTTCTACTCGCCGGCACGCACGAACATGCGTGCCACGTCATCGGCATCGACAATCTTCCAGTCGCTGCCTTCCGCCATAATATTCCCCAAGGCAGAATTCGCCGGAACCAGCACGCAGTAAGGATTATGCTCCCGCAGAAATTGGTCCCAGCCGGGCTCGACGTGCACCATCTTCAAGTAAGACTTTAAGAATTCCTCGCCGTAAAAATCGTGCCGGTCATCGACCACGACTCGTACCGTTGGATAAGTTGGATAAAGACGATAAATCAGATATCCCCCCCAATAATCAGGAGCCAGCACCGGCCCCTGCACCTTATGCTCCTCCAGATAATTGACCGCCCGGACCGGAAAGCGCTTGCCATCAAAGTGCGCATCCATGAAAGTCGTCGCGCCCAGCCTGCCGCCATGGGCTGCGATCCAGCAGATCAGTAGGACCGCCGCCGCCGGCCAGAGATGTCCCCGCAGACTGCCATCGATCGCCTGCATCCGACGAAGGAAGGAAGGCTTCGAGGACGAAAAATCTCGCGAGAGAGACGCCACCCGCCGATTCGTAACTCCGGCTATGGCATCCGACAAGCGCGGTCCGATCACAAGAATCAGCAGCAGTGACGATATTGGAATATTTCGCGATGCGTAAAGCCCGAAGTAAACCGCGAACAGGACCACCAGCCCTTCCGTTGTCCGCCGTTCGCCCAAGGCCCGCCTTTGTGTGGCCAACGCCACCAGCGTCAGCAGCAATAAACCCGCGAAGCACCTCTGCGCCACCAGGTGAAAATTCGGGGACTGAAACTCGTCGATATGATCCATGAGAAAACGATTCGAAAGATAGCGGTAGACGTGAAGGTGCAGCCTCCAGCCGTACGGGTTCACCAAAGTCGCCAACCCGCTCAACCCGGCAGTAACCGCCAGAAATCGGGCACGCCGGCCGGCGCGGATCTTCTGCAGCAAATCTTCGAAGCCTTGTTGCCGCTCTCCCGTAAACCCGAACCACCGCCGCACGGCGTCGATTGAGTAGATGCCAAGAAGAGCGAAGCCCACCAGAAATCCGCCGTGCACATTCACCCACAGCAACATCAACGGCGGCAGCAGCCACAGAAGCCAGGCGCACCCGGCGTTCGGCGTCCGGCTTCCACTCGCCTTCGCTTCGTCCTCCCGAACAATCTCTCCAGACGACCCAGGCGAAGGGTCGGACGATTCCAGTATCGCAAACCACAACAAAGTGAATAACCAGCTCACCACATGCGGACGCGCCAGAAAGTGAATCATCGCGGCGCCGGCCGCGAGTAATACCAGCATCAATGCCACTGCAACATTCGTGCCCCGGCGCTGCAGCAGGCGATAGCTCCAGGCGAAAACCATGGCAATCATCAGGGCCGTGAACAGCACAACCCCGTTCAGTCCGGCGGCACGATCCAGCCAGCCGACGATCACGTCATAAAACCACTCCCAGGCAAACCACGGCTGGCCCGTCATGCTCGATGAAAAGGGATCGACCCGCGGAATGGCATGAGTGGCCAGGATCAGCTGCCCGGTACGAATATGCCATCCGATCCCGGCATCTCCCAGCAGGCGCACCGACAAGCCGGTCAACGTGAACAGCGCCAACATGACAACGAAAATCAAGTCGCCGATTGAGGGAAGCAGCCAGCGCGCCCATGCCGGCCTCGGGGTCTCAACCTCCCCGGCACCGATCCCATTCCGCGCAGAACTTGTGGAGCCGATTGCCATCGCGCTGAATCTTATAGAGTGGCGCCCTGAAACAGCAAGAATGAAGCAGGCAGAATGAACACCGAACTGAGAAGGAACCATCGAACGGTGAACCCCGGAGAATGAACGGCAATGTACATCGCGTAGTGATCGTAGGAGCCGGCTTCGGCGGCCTGAACGCCGCCCAGACGTTGGCTTCCGCCGCGGTAAAGATCACCCTCGTCGACCAGAAAAATTATCACACCTTCCAGCCGCTGCTTTATCAGGTGGCCACCGCCGGCCTTTCTCCCGGAGAGATTGCCGCCCCCATCCGCTCCATTCTGCGCCATCACCGGAATGTCGAGGTGCTGATGGCAGAAATCACCGGCTTCGATCTCGAGCGCCGCATGGTGCAAACCGCGGATCAGGAGATCGCTTACGATTCGCTGATCGTCGCGGCCGGCGCCAGCCACGCCTATTTCGGCCACGACGAATGGGAACCGTTTGCTCCCGGACTGAAAACGATCGAAGATGCCCTGGAAATTCGCCGCCGCATTCTTCTGGCATTTGAGCTCGCCGAACGACGCGCCTCCGCCGGCGAAAACAGCGGCCCCCTAAATTTTGCGGTGGTGGGAGCCGGCCCCACAGGAGTGGAGTTGGCCGGAACGCTTGCGGAAATCTGTCATCACGCCCTGTCTCATGATTTCCGCTCCATCGATCCCCGGAGCACACACATTCACCTCATCGAAGGCGGCCCGCACGTGCTCCCCGCCTATCCCCAGGATCTGTCGCGAAGCGCTGAAGAACAATTGCGGCGCCTCGGCGTCGAAGTGCTTACTTCGACCATGGTGACCGGAATCGAGCCCGGGATCATTCATATGGGGGACAGGCGAATGAATGCCTCGGTCATACTGTGGGCCGCGGGTGTAGCCGCTTCGCCACTCGGCAAGAAACTGGGTGCCCCCGTCGATCGTGCGGGACGAGTCCAGGTTCAGCCCGATCTCAGCCTGCCCGGGCATCCCGAAGTTTTCGTGATCGGTGATCTCGCCGCGCTCAAAGACGCGTCCGGTGAGCTTCTGCCGGGGGTAGCGCCCGTGGCGATTCTCGAAGGCCGCTACGTGGGCAAGCTCATCAAGCACGAGATTGCGGTCGCCGGAACCTCCGCTAAAGCCGCGCCCCGCAAGCCTTTTCACTACTACGACAAAGGCAGCCTGGCGACCATCGGCCGGGCCGCGGCCGTGGCCGAATTCGGCAAGGTGCACATCTCCGGCTTCATCGCTTGGCTGGCCTGGCTGTTCATCCACATTTGGTTTCTGATCGGCTTCCGCAACCGCGTGCTGGTCTTCATCCAGTGGGCTTGGTCCTATGCCACCTACGAGCGCGGCGCTCGCCTGATTACCGGCAGCACGAACCTGCCGGGCTGGACCCCTTCGCCATCTGGAAATCTTCCCGCCGGCAAAATCGAAGAAGAAACTACCGCCGCGAGTCATAAATAAGAGTAAAAATATTCCTGTCCGGCACACATCGGCTCAAATGCGAGACACACCGACATTCCGACTCTTGCGAAGCCTGGTGACGGCTTTCCTGCTGTGCTCCGCCGCATCGGGCGAGGTTTTGAAGATTGTGGTCGATGACACGATTCAGCCCATCACCGCGGAATACATCGCCCGCGCCATCGACGAAGCCGGGCGCCGCAACGATCAAGCCCTGTTGATCGAAATCAATACCCCGGGCGGCCTGGTCGAATCCACCCGCCGCATCATCGAGAAAATTACGGCATCGCAAGTTCCGGTCATTCTTTATGTAACGCCCGGTGGCAGCCGAGCAGCCTCAGCCGGATTTTTCATTCTGGAATCCGCCGACATCGCCGCCATGGCTCCCGGCACCAACACCGGTGCGGCGCATCCCGTCACCCTCGGCGGCGGCAACGTCGACGATGTCATGAAGCAGAAGATGGAGAACGACGCGGCCGCGCTGATGCGTTCAGTCGCAGCCCGGCGCGGCCGCAACGTTGAAGTCGCCGAAAGCACCGTGCGCCAATCCAAATCCTTCACCGAGCAGGAAGCGCTCGCGCAGCACCTCATCGACTACGTAGCCTCGAGCGAGGACGAACTGTTCCGCCAGATGGATGGCAA
>Ga0181525_10001297_pt1 | contig 21477 bp, 21 predicted proteins | sample PEATcosm2014_Bin_48_FD_121100 | JGI IMG/M metagenome (GOLD analysis project Ga0181525, IMG submission 121100) | Peatland microbial communities from MTU Mesocosm Facility, Houghton, MI, USA - PEATcosm2014_Bin06_10_metaG | ecosystem: Environmental > Terrestrial > Soil > Wetlands > Peat | place...
GCGCCGGCGGCATCGGCGATGAATGAGGAGCCATAGAAGCGCAGGTAGAGCGAGTCGGGGTGCTGGCGCGAGTGCTCGGTGCCGATGCGGTTGCTGGCGATCAGCGGCATGAGGTTTGCGGCCGCATGGCCCTGCTGGGTTCGCTGCCAATGCAGCCGGGAGTCGATCGGCGGCGCCGGTGGCGGCTCGCTGCCGATGGCGGTCGGATACAGCAGCAGCTCCGCTCCCAGCAGCGCCATGGCGCGTGCGCTCTCGGGAAACCACTGATCCCAGCAGATACCCGCCCCGATGCGGCCATAACGTGTCTGCCAGACGCGAAAGCCGGTGTCCCCCGGGCTGAAGTAGTACTTCTCCTGGTAACCGGGCCCGTTCGGAATGTGCGACTTGCGATAGATGCCCAGCTGCCGGCCATCGGCATCGAACATGGCCAGGGAGTTGAAATAGGCATTACCGGCACGCTCGAAGAAGCTGATCGGAAGCACCACGCCCAGCTGCTGCGCCAGCAGGCCGAAGCGCCGCAGGATGGGACTTTCGGCCACGGTCTGCGCAAGCTGCAGATAAGAGGGGTCCTGTTCAATGCAGAAATAAGGCGTCGCAAACAGCTCCTGCAGCAGGATCACCTGCGCGCCGCGCGCATGCGCCTGGCGCACCAATTGCTCGGCGCGATCCAGGTTCGCCGGCAGATCCCAGCTGCAGGCGAATTGCGTGGCCGCCACGGTCACCTGGCGGGCGGAGGAATCAGGCATGCGCGCTCTCCCGGGAGTTGGCATTGACGCGCTCGCTGATGGCAATCGCCGTGCGCAGCGCCCGTTGTCCGTCCTCGCCCGTGACCATGACGGGCCCCTCGTCGCGGATGGCCTTGATAAAGGCCTGGATTTCCGCCAGCAGCGCATCACCCTGGGCAAAGGATTGTTCCTCGATCTGCACCGGCAGCTCACCGGCAGAGGCGGGAGGCACGCGCTTGCGGATGACGGTCAGTATCTTTTGCTGCAGGTCGAGCGACATATAGGCGTCATCGCAGAATACGCGCAGCTTGCGCTCGGTCTTCAGGCTCACGCGGCTGGCCGTCACATTGGCGACGCAGCCATTTTCGAACCGCAGGCGCGCGTTGGCGATGTCGATTTCCGTGGAAAACACCGGCGTACCGATGGCATCGAACGAGTCCACGGGGCTGCCGACGATCATCTGCACCAGGTCGATGTCGTGGATCATCAGGTCGAGCACCACGTTGACCTCGGTGCCGCGCTCCCGGAACGGAGCCAGGCGCTGACACTCGATGAAACGCGGCGATTTCAGCACCGGTTCGGCAGCCAGGATGGCGGGATTGAAGCGCTCCAGGTGTCCCACCTGCAGCACGCGGCGGTGCTGGCGCGCCAGTTCAATCAGTTGCTGCGCCTGTTCGGCGGTTTCCGCGATCGGCTTCTCCACCAGCACGTGGGCGCCCGAGCGCAGCAAACCGGCAGCGATTTCAGCGTGGCTCGGCGTGGGGGTGACCACGCTGACGGCATCGACCTTGCCGAAGAGCTGCCGATAGTCGCCCAGTGCGCGCGTTCCGACTTCCGCGGCCACCCGCGTGGCGACCTCGGCATCGGCATCGACCACCGCAATCAGCTCGCAGTCGCCTAAGGAAGCGTATTTCTGCGCGTGGAATCGCCCCAGATAGCCCACACCGATGACGGCAGCTCTGATTTTTTTCATGCGGCGGCTATTATGCCGCGATGAGCCTCAGTGAACGACTGCACGATGTGGCCCTTTATTATCGCAGCGCGCGCGGACTGTCACGCGAACTGCTGGCCATCGGCATCTGCCTGATCATCGGCATCATCGCGATGCCCTGCCTGATTTTCATCGCCGGGCGCCTGGTGCTGGGACCCTATGGTCACGGCAACCTGTTTGCGCTCCGGCACGATTACCTGCAGCAGTTGCTGGCCGGCTCGCGCGCCGCCTGGTTCATCGCCCTGGGGCCCTACCTGCTGCTGTGGCTGCTGCGCGCCGGGCGCCAGCTGCTGAGACATAAGCCCGCCGAGACATAAGCTTCGCCCCACGTGACGCCAGTCACAGTTCGGCAACCTGGGTCGCACTCGCCCCGGCGCCATGACATGCTGCTCACAGGGGAAACTGAGGACCCGCCCATGGACAAAGAATCGACCGCCACAGTCACCGAAGACACCGCCACCCTCGTAGCCACGGCTGCCCCAGCCCCGGTCAAGGCGCCCCCGGCCCCGCTGCCGCACCGCCTGGGCGACGTGGTCAAGCAGCTCAAGGCCGAGCTGATCAGCGGCGAGGACACTCGCTGGGGCTCAAACCCCTACGACAGCCAGCTCGGCCGCCCCAGCCGCGACGTCTGGGGCATACGGAAACGCGCCTGACCCAGGCCCGCCTTCAGGGCCAGTAGATCCAGACCAGCGCGGCCAGCATCGCCGCCAGCAGCGGCTCGGTGCCGTAGCGCCAGCGTAACCCCCGCAATTCCCCGATAAAACTTGCCGCCGACACGGCCGTCAGGCCGTAGCCCCAAAGCAACGCCCGCAGCAGCGGCATGCGTTCGCTGGCCAGCCGCGCCGAATATTCCGGCAGCAGCAGAAAAACAATGGCACTCATGGTGAGCGAAACCGTCAAAGCCAGTGCGGACCCCATGATGATCCCCACCAGGACTGCCATGGGACGCATACGAACGCTACCTCGGCTGAATGATAGACTGCGCTGGAGATTCGCTATGAAGGCAAAGCTGCCGCATGTTGCACACGCACGGTAAAGCCCGCAAGGTATTCGCACCGCTGGCCGTCAGCGCCCTGGTGGTCCTGGTGGCGGCGGGTGCCGGCTCGAGCGGTGCCCCGGCGGCCACCGGGTTGCTGCCCGAACAGGCGGTCGCGCCCACCTCGGCCCAGCGCTCGCTGGCCCCGCGCGTTGCCGGCATCCTCGAGCAGAATCACTACCGCCACATCCCGATCGACGAGCGGCTCTCGCCGCAGGTGCTCGATCGCTTCCTGACCGCACTCGATCCGCAGCACAGCTATTTCCTGGCCAGCGACATCGCCGGCTTCGACCGCTGGAAGCTGAAATTCGGCGACATGATCCATACCGGCGAAATCGATCCGGCCTATCTGATGTTCTACGTCTTCCAGACGCGCAACCGCGAGCGCATGGAATTTGCGCTCAAGCAGTTGGACACCGAGCCTGATTTCACGCGCGAGGAAAGCTTCGAATTCGATCGCGAGCACGCCAACTGGCCGGTCGATCAAAACGAGCTCAATGAGCTCTGGCGGCTGCGCGTCAAAAACGATGCGATCTCGCTGCTGCTGACGGGCAAGAACTGGAACGACACCGCCGATACGCTGCGTAAGCGCTATAAGCGCGTGCTGGCGCGGATCGACAAGATCTCGCCCGAGGACGTGTTCGAGGCGCTCATGAACGCCTATGCCTCGACCTACGATCCGCATTCGAATTACTTCTCCCCGCGCAGCTCCGAGGAATACCGCATCCAGATGAGCCTCAGCTACGAGGGCATCGGCGCCTCGCTGCAGCTCAACGACGATTACGTCACCGTCACCAATGTGCTGCCCGGCGGCCCGGCGCAGGCCGACGGCACGCTCAAGCCCAACGACCGCATCACCGCGGTCGGACAGGGCACGGATGGCGCCATGACGGATGTGATCGGCTGGCGCCTCGATGATGTGGTGCAGCTGATTCGCGGCAAGGTGAATACCGTCGTGCGCCTGCAGCTGCTGCCCTCCGGCGCGACGCCGGGCAGCACCGAGCGCGTGCTGCAATTGACACGCAACAAGGTCACGCTCGAGGCCCAGGCTGCCAAGAAGGAAGTGCGTACCCTGCAGCGTGATGGCCACACCTACAAGATCGGTATCATCACGGTGCCGAGCTTCTATAACGACATGGAAGACAACGGCTCGAGCGCCGGTGAGAACCGCAGCACCACGCACGATGTGCGGCGACTGCTGCAGCAGTTCACTGCCGGGGGCGGCGTGGACGGACTGGTGCTCGACCTGCGCGGCGATGGTGGCGGTTACCTGCCCGAGGCCATCGGACTCACGCATCTGTTCATCAATCACGGCCCGTCGGTGCAGCTCAAGGACACCACCGGCCAGCTCGAAGTGCTCGATGAGCCCGACCCGGGGCAGGTCTATGCAGGCCCGCTCGCCGTGCTGATCGATCGCACCAGCGCCTCGGCTTCCGAGATCTTCGCCGGCGCCATCCAGGACTATCACCGCGGCCTGATCATCGGACAAACCAGCTTCGGCAAAGGCACGGTGCAGAGCGTCATTCCGCTCGACCGCTGGTCCTCCAAGCCCACCGAGGGCCAGCTGACGGTCACCATCGGCAAGTTCTATCGCGTTACCGGCGAGAGCACGCAGTTGCGCGGCGTCACCCCCGACCTGATGCTGCCGTCGGCTGTGAGCGCAACCGATGTCGGCGAGGGCGTGCTCGAACACGCCCTGCCCTGGGATCGCATAGCGACCGTGCCGTTCCGCGCGCTGCCCGCGGAAGGCTCGCTGGTGCAGACGCTCGCGACCGAGCAGAGCGATCGCGCCACGCACAATGCCGACTACCAGTGGCTGCTGGCCAGCCTCACGAGCCTGGATACCGCCCGACAGGAGAAAACCCTGTCGCTGAATCTCAAGAAGCGCCAGGCCGAACGCACGGCGCAGGATCAGGCGCGCCTGAATCAGGAGAATGCGCGGCGCCAGGCCGACGGCCTGGCACCGGTCAAGACGGTGGAGGATATCGTCGTCAGCGATGAACCGGACGTGATCCTGGCGCAGGCGGCCGACATCATGGCCGATGGCGTCGCTGCCAAGGCCGCCCGCAATGTGCCCGAGATGGCGCAGCAGGCGTCGGCGCTGGGCTCCGCCAAGTCCAATTAGCGCAGCAGCACGCGATAGATTTCCCAGATATCGTCGCTGAGCACCTTGGAGCCATCGATGCTCGCCGAGAGGCTGTCGGCCACCGGCACGGTGTCGCTATCGTTGCGGTATTTGGCCAGGCCCTGCAGCTGATCGGAACGCTGCTTGATCTCCTGCGACAGGTTCGTGCGCTGCTGCAATAGTCCGCGCGCGCGCACGATCTCGGCCATCATGGCCTCGCAACGCACCCGATCGCCGTAATCATCACGCGGCGGTTCGCGCCGTCCTGCCGCCACGCGCGCCGGCTCCAGCAGTGCCGTGGGCACCAGCCGGTCGCACAGGATCTGCGCGTAGCCGACCGCCGCCAGATTGATCGCGCGCCGCGCTTCGATCGAGAGTCCGGCAAATTCCGGCGCCGCTTCCGCATCGAGCTGCGCGCGTGCGGTGCGCGCGCCGTCCAGGTCCTGCGCGCACAGCAGTGCATTCAGATTGGCTTCCTGCAACTTCTGTCGCAGCGCGCGGCGTTTGAAGTAGTGCCAGAAGGCCCGCAGGCTCTGCATGCGTTGTTCGATCTCGCCAACCACGTTGCGCGCATCGTTGGCGCGGCCCTCTGCCAGACGCAGGTTGGCATCGATGCCCTGGCGGCGATCGAACTGATGGCGGTTGTAGTCGGCCAGGAACGCGCGTCGTTCGCGCTCTTCCTGTTGCTCGGCCAGTTCGGCCGCGAACTGTGTCAGCACGGTGCGCCCGAGGGCCCACAGTTCTCGCAGCTGATAGAACACCAGGGTCGGATAGGCTGTCTCGGGCGCGCTCAAGCGCGCCTCCAGTCCCTGCAGCATCTCCTGCACGCGCGCGGTGGCGCCTTCCTGCTGCTTGATGCGATCCCTGAGGCGCTGCAGTTCATCCTGCACGCCGCTGTAGGCTTTCTTCAGCTCCGCGCGATTGCGGAACAGGTGCAGCAGTTTCTCGTCATCGACCTCGCGCTTGTCCGCGGGCCAGCCCAGATGCAGGAATCCCAGTTGTCGAATCAGTTTCATGAGTGGCGGCATGATGTGCACGGCCCTCGGGCCGAATGCCTGCTGCCACCGTCACTCAAGCCGGCTGGTGCAGTGCGAACCGGTGACCGCGTTCCGCGCAGTACTCCAGCCATTTATTTAGCATTATGTTGCGCGTCCAGCGCTGATGCAGTTCACGTTCCCCCGGGCGAACGCCCTGCCCGCGCGTTTTGTGCGCCGCCTGGAACTCCTCGGCCTCCAGCAGCCGTGCATCGTGATAGGCACGCAGCCGCAGGTCGGGCAGTCGCTCGGTGTCGCTTGAGCTGCCGAATATGTAGCTGAGTGTGAGGGTGCTTGTATAGGGCATGTGCTCGAGCACAGCGAGTTGCAGTTCACAGTCGCCATCGACCTTCGAGACCAGCGTGCCGCGCAGCTGCTTCGGATCACCCGCGAGCTGCAGAAACCGCAGGTAGTTGCTTTCGTAGAGACTCATCAGCGCGACGAATCCGCGCGGTCGGGCACGCCATGACACTTTGATGTCAGTCTCACAAAACATGCATCGACTATAGCATGCAGTCCCGCGCGGATAGCTAGACCGGCGGCCGAATTAGTGTCGCAGTTCTCAGCTGGTGTAGGACCGAGTCGCAGCGCGATTCAGCGCCTCAGGGCTGTACGAACATGCGCTCGCGATAGAAGCGCAGTTCCTTGATCGACTCGTGAATATCCGCGCGCGCCAGGTGCGCGGACTGCTTCGAGAAGCCGGTGGACAGTCCCGGCATCCAGCGACGTGCCAGCTCTTTGAGCGTACTGACGTCGAGATTGCGATAGTGAAAGAAGCGCTCGAGCTCCGGCATCAATCGTGCCAGAAAGCGCCGGTCCTGGCAGATACCATTGCCGCACATCGGCGATGCGCCCGGCGGCACGTGCGTGGTCAGGAACAACAGCGTCTGCCGTTCCGCCTCGGCCGTGGTCATACGGCTCATGCGCACACGCGAGATCAGCCCCGATCCGCCGTGCTGTCGCTGGTTCCACGCATCCATTCTTGCCAGCACTTCCTCGGGCTGGTGGATGGCGAGCTCCGGACCTTCGGCGATGAGGTTGAGATTCTTATCGGTGACGACGGTGGCCATCTCGATGATCTGATCGCTGTCCGGCAAGAGGCCGGTCATCTCCAGATCGATCCAGATCAGATACTCGTGATTCACCGAGTGATTCACCGTAAAACCTCGCAGCCGCGGAAGTCAGGCATCATAGCAAGGAATGTCCGCCAGCTTTCCGCAAGGCCAGCCGAACCGTCGCCGCGCGCGCGTCATCGCCGCTCATGGCCGGCAGCTGCGCGTCCAGACCGCCGAGGGCGAACAGCTCATGGTTCGCTCCTCGGCTCGCGCCGGCCAGGCGGTCTGCGGTGATGAGGTCGACTGCGAATACGATGCGCTCCACCAGGAATTGCGCGTGGTGGCGCTGGCGCCGCGCTCGAGCGCACTGTACCGCAGCAATGCGCGCGGCAAGAGCGAGCCGGTTGCCGCCAATCTGTCGTTGCTTGCCATCGTGGTCGCGCCGTTGCCGGTACCCGACTTCTTCATCGTCGACCGCTACCTGGCCGCCGCGCAGTGCGCCGGCATCGCGGCCTGCGTGCTGCTGAATAAAGCAGAACTGGCGACCGAACCGGAGATCGAGGCCGAGCTGCGCAATTACGAGCGGCTGGGCCTGACGGTGCTGCGGCTCTCGGCCCTGACGGGCCAGGGTCTGACGGAGCTGATGGCGCTGCTGCGCGGGCAGACCGCGGCGCTGGTGGGGCAATCCGGCGTCGGCAAATCATCGCTGCTGCGCGCGCTGGTGCCGGACAGCGCGGCCAGCGTCGGTGCCCTCGTCCGCGACGATGAAGGCCGTCATACGACCACCGCCACCTACTTCTACTCACTGCCCGGCGGTGGCGCGATCCTGGATTCCCCCGGGGTGCGCGATTTCGCGCCCGCGCTCGACCGCCTGCACGATGCGGCGCTGGGCTTCAGCGAGATCGAGGCCTTGAGTCCGGGTTGCCGTTTTGGCGACTGCCGTCACCTGCGCGAGCCGAACTGCGCGGTGCGCGGCGCGCTCGGCGCTCAGATCAGCGAGCGTCGCTACGAGAGCTACCGCCGGCTGCGACGTCTGACCGAGCGGCTGCGGCCAGCGCCCGGATCGCGCGGTCAGCTCAAGGAATGACGGCCCGCCATGGCATGCGCCAGCGTGCCGCCATCGACATACTCGAGTTCCCCGCCCACCGGCACCCCATGGGCGATGCGGCTGGCAGCGATGCCGCGCGAGCGCACCAGTTCGGAGAAGAAATGCGCGGTGGCCTCGCCCTCAACGGTCGGGTTGGTCGCCAGTATCACCTCGCGCACCGATTCTGACTCCAGCAGCGCCTCGAACTCCCGCGCCCCCAGCTCATCGGGACCGACACCATCGAGCGGCGAGAGCCGCCCCATCAACACGAAGTAGCGGCCGCGATAGCCTCCCGACTCCTCGATGGCCACCACGTCGGCTGGCGATTCCACCACGCAGATCTGGGAGGCATCGCGCTGGGGATTGCTGCACACGACGCACAGCGCGCCCTCGGTAAGCATGCGGCAGCGACGGCAGCGGCCGACGCGCTCGAGCGCCCCATCAAGCGCCACGCTCAGCGCCCTGGCTCCCTGGCGGCCGCTCTGCAGCAGGTGAAAGGCCATGCGCTGCGCGCTCTTGGGACCCACGCCCGGCAGCGTGCGCAGCGACTCGATCAGGACGGCCAGCGCGGGAGAGTGCTTCATGGATGGACGCGTCGCCTCAGAACGGCAGCTTGACTCCGGGCGGCAGCGACAGTCCGCCCATGGCCGCAGACATCTTCGCCTGTGTGGCTGCTTCGAGGCGATGCACCGCATCGTTGACGGCCGCGGCAATCAGGTCCTCAAGCATTTCGCGGTCCTCGGCGGCGATCGAGGGTTCGATCTGCACGCGCTTGACCTCGTGGCGCCCGGTCATGAGCACCTTGACCATGCCGCCGCCGGACTCCCCGGTGACCTCGAGATTGGCAATTTCCGCCTGCGCCTTTTGCATATTGGCCTGCAGGGCCTGGGCCTGTTTGACGAAGTTGTTCATGTTCGCCATTGATTACACCTCGCTGGATACTCTCAGCTCTCGGAGTCGGACGGTCGCACGGAATCGGCCACCACGCTGGCACCAAAGCGCTGCCTGAACGCATCGACGGTGGCATCGGCCTCGAACACAGCGCGGGCCTGCGCACGACGCTCGGCCTGCTGCCGTTCGATCGCACGGGCGGGGGTCTCCGCCTCGCTGCCGCGCACCTCGATCTCCAGCCGCACCGGGTGGCCGAAATGACGTGCCAGCGCCTGGGCGAGCTTGTCCTCGATCGCACGCGTCTGCAACGCGGTCCGGCGCGGATCGAGCCCCAGTCGCAGCGTGGCGCCGTCTCGCCCCAGCAGCACACAGTTGTCGGCCAGCTGCCGCGGCATGCCTGAGAGCTCCATCGCGGCCAGGATACCGGGCCAATCGTCCGGCCCGTTCGGCGCGGACGCAATGGCCGTGGACGTGGGCGCGGGGGTGCGTGTGGGCGCCGGCGCGGGAGCCAGAGCCGGTGGCGCCTTCGCCGCGGTCGCAGCGCCAGTCGGCGCGCGCGCCGGGGTCGCACCCGTGCTGCCCCCCGCGCCGGCTGCCGCGGGCCGGAAGGCCAGCATGCGGATCAGGGTCATGCGGAACCCGGTCTTCGCATCGGGGGCCAGCGACAGGTCGCGCCGACCGAGAATCGAGGTCTGGTAGTACAGCTGGACGTCCTCGGGACTGATGGCGCCCGCGAGTTCGGAAAGCTGCTCGGGGGGATGCAGCTCATCGCCTTCGTAATCCGCCACGAGCTGTTTGAGCGCGACGCGCTCGAGCAGCGACGACAACTGATCGAGCAATTGCGCATAGTCGCTGGAGCGCTCATCGAGCGCCTGCGCGAACTCCAGCAGGGCGCGCGGCTCGCCGGCCGCGAGCAGCCGTGCGAGCTGCAGCACCTGATCGCGTCCGACACTGCCGAGCATGGCCCGGGCGTCGGACTCGAGCGCCTTGCCATTGCCATAGGCCAGCAGCTGATCGAGCAGCGAGAGCGCATCGCGCAGGCTGCCATCGCCGGCCTGGGCCAGCAGCTGCACCGCCGCGGGCTCGAATTGCAGTTGCTCGGCGTTGAGGATGAACTGCAGCCGCGCGGCAATCAGCGCCACCGACAGGCGCTTGAGATTGAACTGCAGGCAGCGCGACAGCACCGTCACCGGCAGCTTCTGCGGCTCGGTCGTGGCGAGCAGGAATTTCACATGCGGCGGCGGTTCTTCGAGCGTCTTGAGCAGCGCGTTGAAGGAATGCGCCGAGAGCATGTGCACTTCATCGATCAGGTAGATCTTGTAGCGGCTGCGCGTGGGCGCGTACTGCACGTTCTCCAGCAGATCCCGCGTGTCATCCACGCGCGTACGCGAGGCGGCGTCCACTTCGATCAGGTCGACGTTGCGGCCCGCATCGGTCTCGCGACAGCTGGCGCATTCACCGCAGGGCGTCGCGCTGACACCGCGCTCGCAGTTGAGACACTTGGCGAGGATGCGCGCGACCGTGGTCTTGCCCACCCCGCGCGTACCCGTGAACAGGTAGGCGTGATGCACGCGGTCGCTGGAGAGCGCATTGATGAGCGCGCGCAGCACATGCTCCTGCCCGGTCATTTCGGCAAAGCTGTGCGGCCGCCATTTCCGAGCCAGTGCGGTGTAGAAGCTCATGCGCTATTAAAGACGGACGGGAGGTGATCCGCACCAGCCATATCTTCGGCACCCGACCGAGCCGTTACCGCTGCTCCCTTCCGGGCCTCACGGGATTCGCGGTTAGTCGTCGCGAAGGAACCGGCGCGGATCACCGTAGACCTGTGGCGGAGAGGGTGGGATTCGAACCCACGAACACCCGTGAAGATGTTACTGGAATTCCAGTCCAGCGCCTTCGACCGCTCGGCCACCTCTCCATTCGATAAAATTCAATAAGATACGCGGACAATCTAAAGTACTTAGAAGCGCTCAAAATGCATTCTAGCAATCGCTCCCGAGGCTCGCCTATGGCGTCGTCGGGGTCGCGGGTGCCGGCGTCGGAGCGGGCAACGGTGACGGCGCAGGCAGCGGTTCCACCGGCGTAACCGGTGAGACCGGCACGGGCGTCGGTGCGGGCGCTCCCACGGGCAGACCCGAGCGCGTCGGCAAGGCGATCGACTGGCCACTCTTGTAGCTCGGCGGCTGCGACAGGCACGGCTCCGTCTTGGTCCGCACCCGGCCCGGCTCGGTCAAGACCGGAATCTTCACCTGGTTGCGCTTGTCGGGCGGCGTCATGCCCTCCGGCACCGTCAGGCCCGGCAATTCCACGCTGTTGCCCTGGAAGGGCTTCTCGGTGCAGCCATGGTCGTGCGAGCGATGAAACACGCGGTTATAGAGCGAGCAGGCCGACAGCAGTGGCAGCACGCAGCAACACAGCAGCAGCGGGAGCAGATACCCGCGCAGGCACACGGTGGTGCCCCTCACGCGGACTTCGCCTGATTCAACGGCGCAATGCCTTCGGCCGCCTCGAGCGCGGCGCGCACGCGCGGGCGCAGCGCTTCGGATAATTCGGTCAGTGGCAAACGCAGCGCGCCGCCGATCAGGCCGCGCTCCGCCATGGCCCATTTCAGGGGAATCGGATTGCCTTCGACGAACAGCGCCTCGTGCAGCGCCCGCAGCGGCGCATCCAGCCGCGCCGCGCCCTCGCGATCTCCGCGCAGCGCCGCTGCGATCATTCCGGCCATGGACTGTGGCACCACATTCGCTGTCACCGATATCACTCCTCGCGCGCCATGGGCGATGGCGGACGCCGCCGTGGCATCATCGCCCGACAGCACCACGAAATCCTTCGGCGTCTGCGCGACCAGGTCCCGCACCCGCTCCATCGACGCCACCGCCTCTTTGACCGCGACGATGCCGGGCAGTTTCGCAAGTCGCGAGACCGTGGACGGCAGCATGTCCACAGCGGTCCGCGATGGGACGTTGTAGAGCACCACCGGCGCACTCGATGCCGCTGCGACCGCCTCGAAATGCCGATAGAGCCCTTCCTGCGACGGCCGGTTGTAGGCCGGCGTCACCACCAGCAGGCCATCGACCCCGGCGGCCGAGAGGCGCCGGGCGCGCTCGACACTGGCCGCGGTACTGCTGCTGCCGGCCCCGGCGATGAGCGCCGCGCGTCCGGCCAAAAGCGGCCGCGCCCGCTCGAGCAGCGCCAGCAGCTCCTCATCCGTCAGGGTCACCGATTCACCGGTGGTACCGCCCACGACGATGCCGCTGGTGCCGGCGGCCAGATGCAGCGCCAGCAGACGCTCCCAGGCAGCCCAATCAATGGCACCGTCCGGCTGCATCGGCGTAACGATCGCGACCAGGCTACCTGAAAACATGGCGAGCTGAGTTCCGGGAAGTATCGTGTAAATTCAACTGCTTCAAACCAAAGTGCGGGCGCGCGATGTTACGGGCGCGAGCGCACCGCAGGCAAGTCAGCCGTTCGCAAGCCGCGCCAGTCCCGGTACACTGCCTGATTCCAGCGTGACTACGGACGCAATGAAGCAACACCTCGCCGTTTCGGCCATCGGCAGCGACCGCACCGGCATGGTCCATGAGCTGACCCGCGTCATCAATGAATGCGGCGGCAGCATCGCTGAAAGCCGCATGGCGGCGCTGGGCTCGGAGTTCGCCATGCTGCTGCTGGTGAGCGGCAACTGGCACGCGCTGGCGCGCATCGAGTCCGAGCTGGCGCGCATGGCCGAGAGCGAGGCGCTGAGTGTGCACCTCAAGCGTACGGAGCCGAAAGCGGCGCGCGTGGACATGCTGCCCTACTCGGTGGATATCGTGAGCCTCGACCAGACCGGCATCGTCGCCGGGCTCTCGGGGTTCTTCGCCAGCCGCAGCATCGACATCATCGAGGTTTCCACGCGCGGCTATCCGGCCGCGCACACCGGCGCGCCGATGTTCGCGGTGCAGATGATCATCAACGTTCCGAGCAAACTACAGGTGGCGCAATTGCGAGAGGAATTCATGGATTTTTGCGACTCCCTCAATCTCGATGCGATTCTCGAGCCGGTCAAATCATGAGCGTCACGGTCGGCGCCAAGGTTCCCGATTTCACCCTGCCCGCCACGGGCGGGGAGCCGCTGCGGCTCAAGAGTCTGCTGGGCGGCGCGGTGGTACTGTATTTCTATCCTCGCGACAACACGCCGGGCTGCACGCTCGAGGGCCAGCAATTCGCAGCGCTGAACGCCCGCTTCAAAAAGGCCGGCGTCACCGTGTTCGGAGTCTCGCGCGACAGTCTCGCCTCGCACCAGAAATTTCGCGACAAGATGGGCTACCCGTTCGCGCTGCTGTCGGATGAGGATGAGCGGGTCTGCAAGCTGTTCGATGTGATCCGGGAAAAGAACATGTACGGCCGCAAGGTGCTCGGCATCGAGCGCAGTACCTTCCTCATCGACGCCAAGGGCGTGCTGCGCCGGGAATGGCGCAAGGTGAAGGTGGAGGGCCACGCTCTGGAAGTACTCGAAGCGGCGCAGTCACTGTGAAGGGCGTCGGCACCGCGACCCGCCGGCTGTACGTGCTGGACACGAACGTGCTCATGCACGATCCGACAGCCATCTTCCGTTTCGAAGAACACGACATCTACCTGCCGATGGTCGTGCTGGAAGAACTCGACGCCAACAAGAAGGGACTCTCCGAGGCCTCGCGCAACGCGCGCCAGGTGAGCCGCTTCCTGGACGACATCATGCGCGGCGTCACCAAGGAGCAAATCGACGCCGGGCTTGTCATTCCATCGGGCTTCAGCGGCAATCACGGCAAGAATCCCTCCTCAGGGCGGCTGTTCTTCCAGACCCAGGAACTCTCCGGCGGACTGCCCGAGGGCTTGCCCGGCGTCGGCGCGGACAACCTGATCCTCGGCCAGACCCTGTCGCTGCAGCGCCAGCAGCCGCAGACGCGCGTGGCACTGGTGTCCAAGGACATCAACCTGCGCATCAAGGCCGCCATCGTCGGCGTGCACGCCGAGGACTACTACAGCGACAAGACCATCGAAGACGCCGATGTGCTCTACACCGGTGTCGAGGCGCTGCCTGCGGATTTCTGGGAGCAGCATGGCAATGACATGCGCTCCTGGAAGGATGGCGATCGCACCTGGTACGAGGTCTCCGGTCCTACGGCCGCCGGCTGGCAGCCGAATCTGTTCGTGTATGAAGCCGACTCGCAGGGTATCGAGGCGATCGTGCGCAGCATCGAACACAACACCGCGCGGCTGGAACTGGCGCGCGATTTCCGCAGCGAACGACACAGCGTCTGGGGCATCACGGCACGCAATCGCGAGCAGAATTTTGCGCTCAACCTGCTGATGGACCCGGAGGTCGATTTCGTCACGCTGCTCGGTCCGGCCGGCAGCGGCAAGACGCTGCTCGCGCTCGCAGCCGGCCTCACGCAGACGCTCGAGCGCAACCGCTTCATGGAAATCATCATGACGCGCGTCACCGTGCCGCTGGGCGAGGACATCGGCTTCCTGCCGGGCACCGAGGAAGAGAAAATGGAGCCGTGGATGGGCGCGCTCATGGATAACCTCGAAGTGCTGACACGCAGCGAGGAAGGCGGTAACTGGGGACGCGCTGCCACCAACGATCTGCTGCGCAACCGCATCAAGATCCGCTCGCTCAATTTCATGCGCGGCCGCACCTTCCTGAATCGCTTCATCATCCTCGATGAGGCGCAGAACCTGACGCCCAAGCAGATGAAGGCCCTGGTGACGCGTGCCGGCCCGGGCAGCAAGCTGGTGTGCTTAGGGAACATTGCCCAGATCGATACGCCGTACCTGACCGAGACCACCTGCGGCCTGACTTATGTCGTCAACCGCTTCCACGGCTGGGGCCATTCCGGGCATATCACGCTGGTGCGCGGCGAGCGCTCGCGCCTCGCCGACTTTGCCTCCGAGGCGCTCTGAGGGTCAACGCGGAACCCCCGCGGCGCGTTAGCAGTCCAAGCTCCAAGTGCTATAGTCTCAAGGCCTTATGCGTCGTATCTTCGCTGCAGCTGTCGGCTGTCTGCTGATCATTTCCGCAGGCTGGAGCGCAGAACTCGCGCCCATCGGTCCCGTTGCCCCCTCGGTCGCCAGCGACCTGCCCGATCTGGGCGGCCCCGCCACGGCCATGATCAACAAGTTCGACGAGATGCAGATCGGGCGCATGGAGATGAACGAGCTGCGGGATCAGAACGTGATCCTCGAGGATGCCGAGGTTACCGACTACCTGCAGCAGCTCGGGTCGCGGCTTTCCTCACAGGCGCGAGCGGATGATCGCACCTTTACCTATATGGCGCTGCGCGAACCCGTCATCAACGCCTTCGCCACCTTCGGCGGCTTCATCTGCATTAACAGCGGGTTGATCCTGGTGACGGACAACGAGGCGGAGCTGGCCAGCGTCATGGCGCACGAAACCGGCCACGTCGTGCAACGTCACATGGCTCGCGCGGTGGCGGCCGAATCGCGCATGTCCCTGGCCTCCACGGCGGCCCTGCTGGCGGCCATCCTGCTGGGCGCGGCCAGCGGCGCGGGCGCGCAGGCCATCGAGGGAGCGGTGGCGATGAGCCAGGGTATCGCACTCCAGCAAAGCATCAATTTCACGCGTAGCCAGGAAATCGAGGCCGACGCGGTGGGCATCCAGCTGCTGGCGGGCGCGGGCTTCGACCCGCGCGAAATGGCCGTGTTCTTCGAATCATTGGCGCGCGTGGAAGGATTGGCCGAAGGCGAAATCCCGGCGCTGCTGCAGGACCACCCGGTCACCAGTGAGCGTATCGCCACCTCGAGGCAGCGCGCCGCGCAGCTGCCGCACCCCACCCCGCAGCCCGAATCGGTGAGCTATGCGTTCATCAAAGAGCGCGTCCGCGTGCTGGTCACGCCGCCCGAGGCACGCCCGGCGCAGTATTACGCGACGCTGCGCGAGCACCGGCCGCTGACTCCGGCCGAGCGTTACGGGGAGGCGTTGCTGCAGGTGCAGAATGGCGATGCGGCCGCGGCCGTGCACACCTTCAGGGAACTGCAGGGCCGCTATCCGCAGCTGACCATGCTCTACTCGGCGCTCGCGCAGGCGCTGCAGGCCTCGGGCCAGACCGATGCGGCGCTGGAATTGTTCGAACGCTCCAGCCGCCTGTTTCCTCGCAATGTGCCACTGACCGTGCGCTATGCGGAGACGCTGATGCAGGCCGGACGGCCTGGCCAGGCACACGAGCTGCTGCTGGACCTCTTCAACAATGTCGATCCCACCCCGCCGCAGATTCGCCTGACCGCGCTGGCCGCCAGCGCCGCCGGCGATTCGGGCGATGCCTACTACTACATGGCGCAATACGACCTGGCCGGCGGCAACCTGCCGCTGGCCAACCAGCAGCTCGAACTGGCGCTGGCCTCACCCAACCTGACGCCCATCCAGCGTTCGCGCTTTCGCGCGCAGCTCGAAGAGGTGCGCGGCTGGCTGCGCGAACAACAGGCGCAGCACCGCACGGCCAGCCGGTAAGGCACCTGTTAGACTGAACGGGATGTCCACCCCTGAATGGCCCGCCAGGAGCCCATACCTGCGCGCACTTCTGCCGACGATGGCACTGCTCATGACGCTGGCGGGTTGCGCCACGCTGCCACCGAATGCCAAGCCCGATCCGCGTGATCCCTGGGAGCGCACCAACCGCTCGATCTACACTTTCAACGTCAAGGTCGATCATGCGGTGCTGCGGCCGACCGCGCGCGCCTACGTGAAAGTGCTGCCGCGCGGCGCACGTACCTCCATCAACAACTTCATGACCAACCTGACCTACACCACGACCATCATCAACGACTTCCTGCAGGGCCACTTCAAGGATGGCGGCACCGACACCGTCCGGCTGGTGGTCAACACGGTATTCGGGCTCGGCGGACTGTTCGATGTGGCGACGCCCTCGGGGCTGGACCGGCATAGCGCGGACTTCGGCCAGACCCTCGGCAAGTGGGGCGTACACGGCGGGCCTTACGTCATGCTGCCCTTCCTGGGCCCCTCCACGGTGCGCGATTCGGTGGGCCTGCTGGCGGATGAGTACACCACCCCGCGCGCCTACATCAAAGATCCCTGGATCCGCTGGTCCATCTTCAGCGTGGACCTGGTCGATCATCGCGCAGGGCTGCTCGATGAGGACAAGTACATCGACCAGAGCTTCGATCCCTACGCCTTCATCCGCAATGTCTGGCTGCAACGGCGCGACTATCAGATTCACGGGGATCAAACGCAGACGCCCGAGGAGATGTTCCCCGACGACACCGGCGATGCGGCCGGCAACCCGACGCCCGCACCCTCCACGCCCGCCAAACCCGCGACCCCCGCTACGCCCTGACGCCACTACTAAAGCTCGACGAGCTGCATAAGCGCTATCGGGCCGGCGGCGCGCCCGTACTTGATGGGCTGTCACTCGAAGTCCCGGCCGGCGAGTTTCTGGCCATCATGGGCGAATCGGGCGCCGGCAAATCGACGCTGCTGAATATCATCGCCGGGCTGGATCGTCCCGATAGCGGGCGCGTGCTGCTCGCAGGCACGGATCTGGGCCAGTTGGATGATGATGCGCTGACGCGCCTGCGGCGCGCGCGCATCGGGTTCATCTTCCAGGCATTCCACATCCTGCCCTACCTGACGGTGCTGCAGAACGTGGCACTGCCGCTCGATCTGCTCGGCATCGCACGCGCCCAGCGCGCGAGCCGCGCACAGGTCTGGCTCGATCGCTGCGGCATCGGCGCACTGGCGCGCGCCTACCCGCGTGAGCTCTCCGGTGGGGAGCTGCAACGCATTGCCATAGCGCGCGCGCTGGTGCATGAACCGGCGCTGCTGCTGGCCGATGAGCCCACGGGCAATCTCGATGCCGGCACGGCCGCGCAGATACTGAATCTGCTGCGCGAGCAGCTCGCGGCCACTGCGGCCGCGGCCATCCTGATCACGCATTCGCCGGCCGCGGCGGCGATGGCGGACCGGCGGCTGCGGCTTACGGACGGGCGCCTGCTGCCAGAGGCGCCTTGATGGGAGTGCGTGCGGCCTGGGCCTGCGCCCGCACCCTCTCGCTCTCGCAGCTGCGCGAACAGCCGCTGCGCGCACTCATCACGCTGCTCGCGATTGCCCTGGGCGTGGCGCTGGGCACGGCCGTCTACCTGATCAATACCACGGCGCTGACGCAATTCGACCAGGCCACGCGGCAACTCATCGGCGCACCGGATCTGGTGGTACGCGGACCGGTATCGGGATTCGATGACTCGCTGTTCGGGACGCTCGCTGCGCTTCCCGTGGTTGGCCTTGCCAGTCCCGTGCTCGAGCTGCCCGTGAGCCTGGTGCCCGCCAGCCATCCGGCGCTCAAGGTCATTGGACTCGATCCGTTTCGCGCCGCGGCGCTGCAACCGGATCTGATCGGGGCACTGGCAGGAGACATCACGGCGCTGTTTTCGCACGATGCGATCGTGCTGAGCCGCGCGGCCGCCGAGGATCTGAACCTGGTGCGCGGCGATCGGCTGGCGATCAACGTCGGCGGCAGCGTGCAGTGGCTGCGTGTCATCGACATATTGCCTGGCGATGTCTATCCCGAGCCGCTTGGCATCATGGACATCGCCGCCGCGCAGTGGACGCTCGCGCGGCTGGGCAGGCTCAATCGCATCGATCTGCGCCTGCGGCCCGGCACCGATCCACAGCGCGCGCTCGAGGCCGTCAACCGCTCGCTGCCCGCCGGCGTGCTGGCGGTCAGTCCGCGCATCGAGCGCGGACGCGCCAGCGCGGCAACCCGCGCCTATCGAGTCAACCTCGATGTGCTGGCACTGGTGGCGCTGCTGACCGGGGCCTTCGTCGTATTCTCGACGCAGTGGCTCTCGATCATGCGACGGCGCACGGCACTGGGCCTGATGCGTGCGCTCGGCGTGACACGAGCGGAGCTGCGCTTCAGTCTGCTGGCCGAGACCGCTGCCAACGGCGTACTGGGGTCGGGCCTGGGCGTGCTGCTCGGCTACCTGCTGGCGCGACTCATGCTGCGCTACCTGGGCGCCGATCTCGGCAACGCGCAGCTCGCCGGCTCCGCCGCCGCGCTGCAGATCGAGGCGCTGCCGCTGTTCGGATTCGCGTTCATCGGCACTGCCGCCGCCATCGTCGGGGGCGCCATTCCCGCCTGGCAGGCCGCGCAACGCGCGCCGGCGCTGGCACTCAAGGCCGGGGATGCCGAGCAGGACCTGCGCCGCCTGAGCACGACGGCGCCCGGCATCGCGCTCGCGAGTCTGGGCGCGCTGCTGGCCTGGCTGCCCCCGGTGGGCGGCCTGCCGCTGCCCGGCTACCTCGCCATCGCTTCGCTGCTGATCGGCTCGGTGCTGCTGGTGCCCGCGCTGACGCGCCCGCTGCTGGCGCTGCTGCCTCGCACCGGCTTCGTGGTCACCGACACCGCTTTCGCCCAGCTGCGCGGCAGCTTGAGTTCCGCGAGCATCAGCCTCGCGGCCATCATCGTCAGCTTCAGCCTCATGGTCGCGATGGCAATCATGGTGCATTCGTTCCGCGATTCCTTCGAAGTGTGGCTGGCCAGGCTGCTGCCGGCCGACATCCAGTTTCGCAGCAGCTACGGCGGCGACACCGCGGTGCTGTCGCCCGCCGTACAGGCGCGCATCGCCGCGCTCGATGGCGTGACGCGCGCCGATTTCCGGCGCACGCAATCGCTGCTGCTGCGCGCCGACCGCCCCGCCGTCACCCTGATTGCGCGCGACATCGTGCGCGAGCGCGCTGCCGAGACACTGCCACTGCTGGGCGAAGCGCAGGCAACGCCCGCCGCCGCTGGCTTGCCACCGGCCTGGATATCCGAAGCGGTCACAGACCTTTACGGCTTCAAGCCCGGCCAGACACTCTCGCTGCCGCTTGCGGGGCACCGCCAGGACTATTTCATCGCCGGGGTGTGGCGCGATTATGTGCGCTCCAGCGGCGCCATCGTCATCCGCCGGCAGGATTACATCGCGGCCAGCGGTGATGCCGGCGCCAATGAAGGCTCGGTATGGCGCGATCCGCACCACGATGCCGCCACACTCATCGCCGCGATACGCGCGAGCCTCGACAACGGCGACACGCTCGAGATTCTCTCGAGCCAGGAGTTGCGCGAACTCTCACTCATTGCCTTCGATCGCGCCTTCCTGGTCACCTACGCGCTCGAGGCCATCTCGGTGCTGATTGGCCTGCTCGGCGTCAGCGTCGCGGCCAGTTCCACCGCGCTCTCGCGTCGCGCGCAGTTCGGCATGCTCCGGCATCTGGGCATGCTGCGGCGGCAGGTGCTGTGGATGTTCGCCGGCGAAGGGGTGGCGCTCAGTGCGGTCGCCGTGATCTACGGCCTCATCCTGGGGGCGATGCTGAGCCTGATCCTGGTCTACGTCATCAATCGCCAGTCCTTCCACTGGAGCATCGATCTGGCGGTGCCCTGGGGCCAGCTCGGCGTGCTCAGCCTGAGCCTGATTGCGGCCTCCGCCCTCACGGCGCTCTGGAGCGGCCGCGCGGCCGTGAGCCTGGATCCGATCCAGGCTGTGCGCGAGGACTGGTGAGAGCGCTCGCCTTCGCGCTGGGCCTGATGATATCGCTGGGCGTGACGGGGGCCGCGGCGCCGTCGTTCGCGCCCGTGCTGCCCGGTTACGCGCTGCAGTTTCCGCACGACTTCGGCAGTCACCCGGCCTATCGCATCGAATGGTGGTATGTGACCGGCTGGCTCACGGCGCAGGATCAGGAGACGCTGGGGTTCCAGATCACTTTCTTCCGCACCCGTCCTGAGTGGAATGAACCCAACCCAAGCGCCTTTGCCCCGCGGGAACTGCTGATCGCGCATTGCGCGCTCAGCGATCCGGCGCACGCACGCTTCTGGCACGATCAACGCGTACGCCGTGCCGACCCACAGCTCGCCTACGCGGCGCAGTCGGATACGCGGGTGCGCATCGATGACTGGCACCTGGAGCGCGCCGCCGACGGCTATCACGCCCAGGCGCAGGGCGCGCAGTTCGCACTCGATCTGCTGCTGGCGCCCACGCAGACGCCGATGCGCAATGGCGATGGCGGCTTCAGTCGCAAAGGTCCCGCGCCGCAGTCGGCGAGCTACTACTACAGCGAGCCGCACCTGCGGGTGAGCGGCCACGTGACGCGCCAGGAGCATAGCGTGGCGGTCAAGGGCGAGGCGTGGCTTGATCATGAATGGTCCAGTGATTACCTGGATCCGGCGGCTGTGGGCTGGGACTGGATCGGCCTGAATCTGGATGATGGCGGCGCGGTGATGGCGTTTCGCATGCGCGATGCCCAGGGCGGTACGCACTGGAGCGCCGCCAGCGTGCGCGCCCCCAGCGGCGAGGTGGCGAACTTGAGCGCCGGAGAAATCGAGTTCACTCCGCTGCGCTTCTGGCACTCGCCGCATACGGGGACAGACTATCCGGTGAGCTTTCGTGTGCGCATCGGCGCGCGCGAGTTCACGCTCGCGCCGTTACTCGATGATCAGGAAAACGATACCCGCCTCTCGAGCGGTGCGGTCTACTGGGAAGGGGCCGTACGCGCCACC
>Ga0181525_10001299_pt1 | contig 21468 bp, 20 predicted proteins | sample PEATcosm2014_Bin_48_FD_121100 | JGI IMG/M metagenome (GOLD analysis project Ga0181525, IMG submission 121100) | Peatland microbial communities from MTU Mesocosm Facility, Houghton, MI, USA - PEATcosm2014_Bin06_10_metaG | ecosystem: Environmental > Terrestrial > Soil > Wetlands > Peat | place...
ACGCCCCGATGCGGCCGCGCTCGACGATTTCTCGCTCAATGTCACACCCGGCGAAGCGATCGCGCTGGTCGGGCCTTCGGGCGCGGGGAAATCGACCGTCTTCCAGTTGCTGCTGCGCTTCTTCGCGGCACAGGAAGGCAAGATCCTGTTCGACGGCGTCGATACGGCACTTCTCGATCCCGCCGAACTGCGTCGGCATATCGCGCTGGTAGCCCAGGATCCGGCGATCTTCTCGGGCACCATCGCCGACAACATCCGTTACGGCCGCCCGGAAGCGAGCGACGATGAGGTGCGCCGTGCGGCGGAAGGGGCGGCGGCCGCCGAATTCATCGAACGGCTGCCGGACGGCTATCAGAGCCTCGTCGGCGAACGCGGCACGACCTTGTCCGGCGGCCAGCGCCAGCGCATCGCGATTGCGCGCGCCATGCTCCGCGACGCACCGCTCCTGCTGCTCGATGAAGCCACCAGCGCGCTCGACGCGGAGAACGAGCAACTGGTGCAGACGGGCCTCGCCAATCTCATGGCCGGCCGCACGACCATCGTCATTGCGCATCGCCTTGCGACCATCCAGAAACTCAAACGCATTGTCGTGATGGACCAGGGCCGCGTCGTCGCCGAAGGCAACCACGCCGAACTCGTCGCCGGCGGCGGCCTCTATGCGAGACTCGCGTCGCTGCAATTCGCAAGCGGGATGGCGTTGGTGGGGTGATTGCGGGTCGGACAGAGCCCCTCACCCGTTTCTGAGCAGATTGTGAGACCGAGTGCTGAGGCCCTCTCCCTCAAGGGGAGAGGGGACACCGAGCCTCGCTCCGACTGCTGATGAGAAATTGCTCGTGCAGTGCGCAGGACTTCCCCTCTCCCCTTGAGGGAGAGGGTTGCAAAGTGGGATGACAAAACCCGCGGAGATGCGGGTGAGGGGGACCCTCTACGCCGCCACTTCTTCCACCGGATCGCTTGAAGCACGTTGCGCGCTCCGTCCGGACTCCGCTCTTCAAGATATTTGTAGATTTCGTCGATATCGCTCAGCGCCTGGGCGCGATATCGGATTTTCATGCAATGCCGCGCGATTTCCACATGGCCGCGGCGTCGTCATCGGATGCGATCGGACTCTGGCGTGCCTTGGCAATTGCTGCGCGCTCATCATCGGTCATGACGTAGAGGCCTTTGCGGCGGGCCTCGATTTCGCGTGCCAGTTCAGCAAGCTCTTCCTGATCCTGTTCGGGCCAGGCGCGGACGCTTTCCAGCACGGCTGCGATCTGTTCTTTCGTCATGGTGAGATATTAGCAGGCTTGTCGCTTTCGGGAAACGGAGCCCCACTGATGGGCTCTGCCCCAACAAACACAAAAGGCGCCACAAGGGCGCCTTTGGGTGGCCGGGTCGCGCTGACGCTGCCCGGCCATGACACGTTTTACGGCTACGCCGCAACCTCTTCCATCGGATCGCGCAGCACATAGCCGCGGCCCCAGACGGTTTCGACGTAGTTGTCGCCGTTCGTCGCCGCCGCGAGTTTCTTGCGCAGCTTGCAGATGAAGACGTCGATGATCTTGAGTTCGGGCTCGTCCATGCCGCCATAGAGATGATTGAGGAACATCTCCTTGGTCAGCGTCGTGCCCTTGCGGAGCGAGAGCAGCTCCAGCATCTGATATTCCTTGCCGGTCAGGTGCACGCGGCTGCCGTCGACTTCGACGGTCTTCGCATCGAGATTGACGGTAAGCTTACCGGTGGTGATCACCGACTGCGAATGACCCTTCGAGCGGCGAACGACCGCCTGGATGCGGGCGACGAGCTCGTCCTTGTGGAACGGCTTCGTCATATAGTCGTCGGCGCCGAACCCGAGCGCCTTAACCTTCGCTTCGACGATCGCGTTGCCCGACAGGATGAGCACCGGCGTCTGCACCTTGGCCAGCCGCAGCGACTTCAACACTTCAAATCCGCTCATATCCGGCAATTGCAGGTCGAGCACGATAATGTCGTAGTCGTAAAGCTTGCCGAGATCGATGCCCTCTTCGCCGAGGTCCGTCGTATAGACGTTGAAACCTTCCGAACGCAGCATCAGCTCGATGCTGCGGGCCATCGCGCTATCATCTTCGATCAAGAGCACGCGCATTTCTCAAAAACCTCTTTAGCGGCGCGGGGCCGTCATTAACGAACAAGGGGAACTTAGACCGAAATGGTTAACATCAGCTTTCACCTTAACGCGATGCTTCATCGGACTCGAACAGGTATGAACCGATCATGAGCCAAGGGAACCGAGCATCCCCTTGATTCGCCTTGTTAAGTTTACCGCCACTTAAAGCCTTTGGTTCAAGATGCATGGCCCGGGCTCTTCGGCCCATCAGGACTCGCCAATGCAAGCCTTGCTCAAAGACATTGCTTCTGTTCCGCCACTGACGCGTTTCGGCCGGGTTGCCCGTATTGAAGGGCTGCTCGTCGAAGTCACGGGCGCGGCGGGCGCCGTCAGCCTTGGCGGTCAGGTAACCATAACATCCTCAAATAGCAAGAGAATTCCGTGCGAGGTGGTCGGCTTCCGGGACGGCCGGGCGCTCGCCATGCCGCTGGGCTCGCTGGACGGCGTTACGCTCGGCGCGCGCGCCGATTTCGACGACCGCGCCCAGCTGATCTATCCGTCCAAGGCGTGGCTCGGCCGCATCCTGGACGGCTTCGGCAGGCCCGCCGACGGCAAGGGTCCGCTTCCAGCGGGCAAGGTGGGCTATCGGGTCCGCACCCAGGCCCCTTCGGCGCACACCCGTGGCCGGGTGGCCGGCAAGCTCGATCTGGGCGTGCGCGCCCTTAACGCCTTCCTGACGTGCTGCAAGGGCCAGCGGATGGGGATTTTCGCGGGCTCGGGCGTCGGCAAGTCGACACTCCTCGCGATGCTGGCGCGCCATACCACGGCGGACGCGATCGTGATCGGCCTCGTCGGCGAGCGCGGCCGCGAGCTTAAGGAGTTCATCGAAGACGATCTGGGCCCCGAAGGTCTCGCCCGCAGCGTCGTGGTCGCGGCGACTTCGGACGAGCCCGCGCTCGTGCGCCGTCAGTCCGCCTATGTCGCGATGACGGTCGCCGAGCAGTTGCGCGACCAGGGTCTGCACGTATTGCTCCTTATGGATAGCGTCACGCGTTTCGCGATGGCGCAGCGTGAAGTGGGCCTGTCGGCGGGCGAGCCGCCGGCCAGCAAAGGCTACACGCCGACCGTTTTCGCCGAACTGCCGCGGCTTCTGGAGCGCGCGGGCCCCGGAAAGGCCGGCGCGCCGGGCTCGATCACGGGTCTGTTTACCGTGCTGGTCGAGGGCGACGATCACAATGAGCCGATCGCCGACGCGGTGCGCGGCATCCTCGACGGCCACATTGTGCTCGAGCGCGAAATCGCCGAACGCGGGCGTTTTCCCGCAATCAACATCCTCAAGTCTGTATCGCGCGCGATGCCGCAATGTAATACTGAGCAGGAGCAGGCCGTTGTCGCGCGCGCGCGAAGCCAGCTCTCCGTATACGAAGATATGGCGGAACTCATACGTCTTGGCGCCTATAAGCCGGGCACCAACGCCGAAGTGGACGCAGCTGCGCTGGTCTATCCGAAGCTCGAAGCGTTTCTATCGCAGAAGAAGAATGATCGGTCGAACCTGGCCGAGGTGTACGCCGCATTAGAGGGCATCGTGGGCGGTGCGATGGTGGGAGGTAGAGTCTGATGAAACGCAGGGACACCTTGATGCGCCTCAAGCGCTTCCGCGTTGACGAACTCAAGCGGCGCATGGCGACGCTTGATGCGATGCGCGCCGATCTCGACCGCAAATTGACCGATCTCGAGAGCAGCGTGGAACGCGAGCGCCAGCGCGCCAACGATTCCGACATCGGCAGGCTCGCCTTTCCGTCGTTCCTGCGCTCGATCGAGTCGCGTCGCGAGAATCTGCGCAACACGCTCAAGGAAATCGACCGCGAGCGCGAGCAATGCCAGGGCGAGCTTTCCGCCGCCTACCAGGATCTGAAAAGCCTCGAACTCGCAACCGAGCAGCAGGCCAAGCGCGTCGCCGAAATCGAAGCCCGGCGCACCCAGTCGCGCACCGACGAAATGGCGATCGTGCGGCATCTCAGGAAACACGCGCTCAGGCAGGTTTGAGAGACAACCCACCCTCCCCTTGAGGGAGGGTCGATCCGTCTACGCCAAGGCCTCGGCGGACAAAAATATATATTCCTCACCCACCAAAGCTTCAGCGAAGGTGGGAAAATCCGAAGGACTTTTCGGGGGCAAGCCACCGGCGTCTGTCGTTTGCGCGCTGGCCGGCAGAATTCATTACAAGTTCGGTATACGCGCGCGAATTTTGGCGCTCACGGTTGGACCTCGCGGGAACACCAGTCTCGCTGCGATCGTGAGGGGAAACGATGTCTTCGTTCGATCAGACGCCGGATAGGCCGCAGCCGTTTGGCTACAAGGTTTCCTGGTTCGCCGTAAGAGCATCGGACGCTGCAGCGGTGATCGACGCTCTCGAACTCAAGGATGCAGCGCCGGCGAACTGGGTGTCCGGTCTTGCGGCCGCGAATCCGGATGGATTTTCGCCGGACGGTGATCGCTGGCTTTTCGTTTCCCCTCCGATAAACGGCTGGATTTTGGCTGTTGGTTTCTGGCTGCCCTATCCCACCGCGGAAACGCATCACGACATCGGAGCGAAGTTCGACGCGATGTTTGCTCGCTTGGCGGCGCGGTTTGACGACGTTCAGTTCTTCGCAAGCCATCGTGTCTCGGACTATTGCGCATGGGCGCGCGCCGTGAACGGCAAACCGGTGCGGATATTCGCTTACGGTGGCGAGGTTTTGATGAATTTGGGCGACCAAACGCCGGAAGAAGCAAAACTTGGGCTTCCCGATCTCACCGGCCTTTCGCTCTCCGATGCCGAAGACAGGATCTTCAGTGTCGCTGAGGAGTTGGACGCAGAACAGGAGAAGCTTGTCGCAAGCGGACTGTCCCAGGACGAGGCGTACGAGCGCGCGTACCAAAATGGCCGCCATGCTTTCCCAACTGAAGACGATGTGGTCCATCTCGCGGCACTTTGGAGTGTCGATCCGACGCTGCTGCTGGATCAAGATTACTCATCTGGTCTGGGCCTGGCGGCTCGATTGTCAGAAGACATGAGCCAGTGACGAACACGATATCGGCACAGTTTCCGCGTCGAGTGGACAATCACGGACTACCCCCTAAAGATCCCCAACTCACGTCGGGGGCGTCATCCATGTCGGTTTTGAAAACGCTAGCGTGTTGTCTGCTTGTGCTTGCCGCGGCGCCGGGCTCGAGCGCGGCCGCCGCACCGCCGCCGCTCGATGCCGCCGCTCAAGCGATGAACCGCCCCGTCGCGCCGTTCTGTATCGCGGATGAAATCTGCTACGTCGGCACAGAAGACCTCGGCATCTATCTGATCAAATCGGGCGCCGGCGACATCCTGATCGACGGCGGCTATGAGCAGACGGTGCCGCAGATTCTTGCAAATCTGAAAACGCTGGGCGTCGATCCGAAAGACATCCGCTTTCTTCTCAACAGTCATGCGCATCGCGATCACGCCGGCGGTCTCGCAGAGCTGAGGCGGATCACCGGTGCGAAGCTCATCCTCAGCCCGGCCACGGCCGTGGAATTCGCACGTGGCGGTCATGACGATCCGAATTTCGGAAACGCGTCGATCTTTCCGCCGCTGAAAGCCGACAGCATTGTCGAGGACGGCGGAACGGTCGTGCTCGGCAACGTCACGCTCACGGCGCATCTGACGCCCGGTCACACCAAGGGCTGCACCACCTGGACCATGCCGGCGCATATTGCGGGCAAGACCTATCAGGCGCTGTTTCTCTGCAGCGTGTCGGCGCCCGGCTACAAGCTCGTCGGCAATTCGGCCTATCCCGATATCGTCGCGGACTACCGGCATTCCTTCGCCGTGCTGAAGCGGCTTCCCTGCGAACTCTTCCTCGGCGCCCACGCACAGTTCTACGACATGTTGCGCAAGCGGGCGGAAATGGAGAAAACCGGCTCGCCGACGGCCTTCGTCGACCCCGCCGGCTGCCGGCGCTATCTCGACAAGGCGGAGACGGCGTTCGACAAGGCCGTCGCCGAACAGTCGCATTAGCTTTGCCGCTTCGCTACGCTGCCATACCAGCGATTCGCGGGGAGCTGATCGATGTCGATTTCGGAGACGATTTCACCCTTCCTGGGGCGCGTGGTGCTCGCCTGGTTCTTTCTGAGCGAGGGGTGGTGGCGCATCCGCGATTGGGAAGGCACCGTCACGCTCATGCACATGAAGCACATTTCGAATGCCGAGCTGCTCCTCGCGCTTGCGATCGCGCTCATGGTGCTTGGCGGACTTTCGATATTGCTGGGCTATCAGGCGCGCGTAGGCGCGCTCATCCTGTTCGGCCTGACCGTCATCGTTTCGGTCTTCATGCACGATTATTGGAAGCTCGGCGACGGCGTTGACCGCGACGCGGACTACGACCTGTTCATCCGCAATATCGCGATCGCCGGCGGCTTGCTGTTCCTGGTCGGAATGGGGCCCGGCCCCTTTGCAATGGACGCGTCAGGCAAAAAGAAGGCGCACCACTGACGCGCGCCCGCGCGGAGACGCGGGCTGCGCCGTGGTACTTCAGTTCAATTCCGCGAAATGCGCCTCAGCGCATCACAAGGGAGCGCACGACGTGCACGACCCCGATGACCACCGCGAAAGCGATCGCATAGGCGAGAAGGCTATGTACGGTAAGCCCCAGGAGATTGTGCCAGTCGGTCTGCGCGAGCGTGCCGGCATTCTTGCCGCCCACTTTCGCAACCGCGACCACGTAGCTCGCAAGCCCGAAGGCCACGAGCGCCACGAAGGTCGATGTCACGATCGACCCGAAATTCTCCATCATGTAACCGACCGCGATGGCGATCGCCGCCATGATCGCGAGCGACGTCCAGTCCCCCGACGTGACGATGCCCATAATAGAATGCCAAAGATCCAACAAAGCCGACATGAAATCCCCCTCAAGACTGCCCATCATCCGGCGATGCAGTCCTTCGGACGCATGCCACAGCGCTCATCGCCTGTTCCCCGATGATACACGAGTTTGTGAGGGCGCGGGAGATGGTTGATGCAACTTGCGGCAAACGGGAGAAATCGGCCGCGATTTTGGTTAACGGAGCGGTGCCGCACTTTCCAGCGCGGCGGCGGCGGCCGGCGTTTCGCAAAGCCTGCGGGCAAGCTCCCGGAATGCACGCGAAGATGGCGCATCGGGATAGGACGCAACCAGCGCGCGTTGCTGCCGGACGGCCGTCTGCGCATGGTGGTCGCGGGGGACGAAGCCCACATAATCCGGTGCGATCTTGAGAAAGTTGCGGCAGGTTTTCGCCAATGCATCGCGCGTCCGGCGCGCTTCGCTCTCGCTGTCGGCCATGTTCACGAGCGCCATGGGCTTCTGTCCGCCCCATCGCGCATCCTGACGCAACAAAAGCTTCACGAAGGCATAGGCATCCGTCAGCGCCGCGGGATCGGCGGTCAAGACGAGAAGCGCATCGTCGGCGCGTGCGGCAAATCGCATCGTCGTGGCATCGACACCCGCGCTGAGATCGAGAAGCACGCGATCATAAGCCGACGCGAGACGCAGCTTGGTGATCAGCCTGTCGGCGACGCCGCTGTCGATATTGGCGAGTGCGCCCGAACCGGGTGATGCGGCCAAGAGATCGAAGCCGTAGCGATCGCCGGGCAATACGGAAACGACGGCCTCGTCGAGTGCGAGCCGGTCCGAAAGGAATCCGACGAGATCGCCGCCGGATGCGAGACCCAGATGCACGGTGGAATTGGAAAGACCGAGATCCGCATCGCAAAGCAGCACGCGTTCGCCCTGTTGCGCGAGGGCCGATGCGAGTGCGGTCGCAACCAGCGTCTTGCCGGTGCCGCCCTTGCCGGAACCGATGGCGAGAAGCTTCGGAAGCGTCATTGCGGGCTCCCGCGATCGATGGAGCCGCTTGCTTCGATCAGGATGCGCGACAGCGAAAGCGGCGTCAGCGTTTCAAGGCCGCCGGCGACGAAAGGCGAGCGTGTGACATGGGAGAGGGCCGCGCCTTGCGTCACGCCTGCGAGCAGCGCGCCCAGACGACGCGTCACGTCGAGGCCGGTGACGATCATGCGCCGCGCGCCGAGTGTGACCAGCGAAGCCGCGATCTCGGCAATCTCCTCGGCATCGCCCGTCGCCGAGACGACACCCATGGCCTCGATGTCGGGAAGACGCGCGAGCGCCGCGTAAGCGGTTCGCGCCTTGGCGCTGCGCGGATCGAAGCCGGCCGTATCGACGACCGTCAATATGCTTTCGTCGGCTGCGATCGCGGCCGCGATGTCTTCCGCCGAATCCGCGACAACCCATTCGGCGCCCAGATGTTCGGCAAAGGTTTCCAGCCGCGCCACTGCGCCCGCCCCGACGGTGTCCGCCGCCACAAGCTTGACGCCGCGGCCGGCGAGCCTTGCATGCGCCGCGATCTTGGCGGCAACGGCCGTCTTTCCGACGCCGGAAGGACCGACGAGGAGCAAGGCTTGCGAGAGGCCGGGAACGAGCGGCGCGGTCTGCATCCGCCGGTCGAGCGCGGAGGCAAGCGCCAATGTCATGTCGGTGAGGCCGCTTTTCTCCGCGGCTTCCGCCAATTGATGGGCGAGCGTCTCGGGCGCGCGATGTCCGCGCAAAAGGCCAAGCAGCTCCGCGCGGTTGAAATTTCGTGGCTGCGCCTGCGCCACGGGCGCGTTGCGCAGACGGCGAAGAAGGCTGCCGTGAAAGGCCTGCGCGAAATCCGGCGTGAATTCCGGCGGCGCGGGATCGGGCGCCACGAGTTCGGCTTCTTCGCCCGCGTTGGCGGCCGGCGCATCGAAGGCCGCACGCACCATGATGCCGCCGCCCTTGGCGCGCTGGCTCCCGACGATGACGGCATCGGGGCCCATTTCCTTGCGCACCTGGCCCAGCGCCTCGCGCATGTCCTTGGCGATGAAGGTCCTGAGCTGCATGGCTTAGACCTGCCCCAGCGTTCTCAGCCGCACCGAGGCGTGGATTTCGTTCTGCGACATCACGACGGTTTGCGCGCGGAACCGTTCGACGATCGAACGCACGAACGGCCGGATGGTCGGGCTCGTGAGAAGAACCGGAACGTCGCCTTTGCGCGTTGCCTCGTCGAAACGATCGCGCAGCGACTGGATGAATTGCTGGAGCTGCGACGGCGCCATGGCGAGCTGGCGGTCTTCGCCCGTTCCCACGATCGATTCCGAGAACGCCTGCTCCCAATAGGGCGACAGCGCGATGATCGGAAGATATCCGCCTTGCGCCAGATATTGATTGCTCAGCTGCCGCGACAGCCGCGCGCGCACATGCTCGGTGATGTAGAGCGTGTTCTTGGTATGCCCGGTCGCCTCCGCGATGCCTTCGAGGATCGACGGCAGGTCGCGGATCGAGACGCGCTCGGCCAGCAGAGTCTGCAGCACGCGCTGCACGCCCGTGACCGAGATCTGCGACGGGATGAGTTCTTCGACCAGCTTCTTGTGCTCCGCGGGGAGTTCGTCGAGCAGCTTCTTCGTCTCCGCGTAAGAGAGAAGCTCCGCCATGTTGTTCTTGAGCACTTCGGTCAGATGCGTGGTGAGCACCGTGCCCGGATCGACGACCGTCAGGCCTCGGAACGATGCCTCTTCGCGCAGCGTTTGCGAGATCCACGTCGCCGGCAATCCGAACGCGGGTTCGGTCGTGTGCGTGCCCGGAAGATCGATCGGCGCGCCCTTGGGATCCATGACGAGAAGGCTGCCGGGGAACAGTTCGCCGCGGCCGGCATCCACTTCCTTCACGCGGATGCAATATTCGTTGGCGCCCAGCTGCATGTTGTCGAGAATGCGCACCGAGGACATCACAAAGCCCATCTCCTGCGCCAATTGACGCCTGAGCGCCTTGATCTGGTCGGTGATGCGATGGCCCTTGACGTCGTTGATCAGCGGCAGGAGCGCGTAACCGAGTTCCACGCGGAGAAGGTCGAGGGCGAGCGCGGTGGCAATCGGCTCTTCCACGGGGGTGGTTTCGCGGGCTTGTTCCTCTTTCTTCTGTTCGGCGACGCGCTGCGCGTTCTTCTGCTTGTAGGCGGTCCAGGCCAGACCGCCCGTCGCCGCCGAAAGGCCGGCAAAGACGAGCGTCGGCATGCCGGGGAGGACTGCCACGATGCCCATGACGGTCGAGACCATGCCGAGCGCCTGCGGGTAGAACGACAATTGCCCGATGAGCGCCTTGTCGGTCGAACCTTCGACGCCCGCTTTCGACACCATGAGACCGGCGGCGGTCGAAACGATCAGCGCGGGCATCTGGCTCACCAGACCGTCGCCGACGGAGAGGAGGGTGAAGGTCTGCGTCGCGTCGACGAAGCTCATGCCCTTCTGCGCGACCGCGATGATGATGCCGCCGACGACGTTGATACCGACGATCAGGAGGCCCGCGATCGCGTCGCCGCGGACGAATTTGGATGCACCGTCCATGGCGCCGAAGAAATTCGATTCCTGCTCGATTTCCTTGCGCCGCTTGCGCGCTTCGGTCTCGTTGATGAGGCCGGAGGAAAGATCTGCGTCGATCGCCATCTGTTTGCCGGGCATCGAATCCAAGGTGAAACGCGCGGCGACTTCGGCGATACGGCCAGAACCCTTGGTGATCACGACGAAGTTCACGATCACGAGAATAGCGAAGATGATGAGGCCGATCAGGAAGTTGCCCTGCATGATCAGCTTGCCGAACGCCTGAATCACGTAGCCGGACGCGGCCGTTCCCTCGGTGCCGCGGCTCAGGATCAGACGCGTCGACGCGAGGTTGAGCGCAAGGCGCATCATCGTGGTGATGAGCAGCACGGTCGGAAAGGCGCTGAATTCCAGCGGTTTCCTGACGAAGACCGATGTCATCAGAATCAGCATCGACACCGACAGCGACAACGCGAGACAAATGTCGAGCAGCCATGCCGGGAGCGGCAAAATGAGGACGACCAGGATCGCCATCATGCCGATGGCGAGGGCCAGGTCGCTGCGCTTCAGATATTGCGCGAACGCATTCAGGTCGAGCTTCGGGCCCGCAACCGGAGCCGGCAGCGCATTTTCGGTCGCGTCGGCCACTTAGGCGCGCCCCCCAAAAAAAGTCGTCATGGCCCGCGAATGCGGGCCACCCAGAGGACGTTGCTCGGCTATCGAAGAACGCACGACGGTGACCTTCTTGAACTATTGCCTCAACTGCGTGGCCCGCATTCGCGGGCCATGACAATTGAGGGAGAACTCAACCTGCGAGACGCGACTCGCCCGGTTGCGGGACTTGCAGCCCCGCATCGCCGTATTCCCTGAGCTTGTTGCGCAATGTGCGGATCGAGATGCCGAGAATGTTTGCGGCATGCGTGCGGTTGCCGAGGCAATGATCGAGCGTGTCCAGAATGAGATCGCGTTCGACGTCGGCGACGGTCCGTCCGACGAGGCTGCGCGTTGCGGCCTGCGCCGTTTCGACGGCGGCCTTCACGGGGCCCGCGAGATCGCCTGTGACCGGGCCGCCCACCTGCGTGCCGTCGGGAAGACGGATCGCTTCGGGCGAGATCTCGGCGCCCTGCGCAAGCAGGACCGAGCGATGCATCGTGTTCTCGAGTTCGCGCACGTTGCCGCGCCAGGGATGCGACAGCAGAAGACGTTCGGTCGCCGGTGCGATCGGCCGGAACGGCGCGCCGTTGGCCTGCGCATATTTCTGCGCGAAGTGGCGGGCGAGTGCGAGAATGTCTTTCTGACGTTCACGCAGCGCCGGAAGCCTGAGATTGACGACATTCAGCCGGTAGAGAAGGTCTTCGCGGAACGTGCCGCGCTTGACGGCGTCGGCGAGATCGCGGTTCGAGGTCGCGACGATGCGGATGTCGACTTTGACCGGCTTGCCGCCGCCGACGCGATCGATCTCGCGTTCCTGGATGGCGCGCAGGAGCTTCGCCTGCAGGCGGGCGTCCATCTCGCTGATTTCGTCGAGCAGCAGCGTGCCGCCATTGGCTTCCTCGAACTTGCCGATACGGCGGGCGACCGCGCCGGTGAACGCGCCTTTCTCGTGGCCGAACAATTCGGATTCGAGGAGGTTGTCGGGGATCGCCGCGCAATTGACCGAGATGAAGGGGCGCTCGGCGCGGTGCGATTTCCTGTGAACATAGCGGGCGAGAACTTCCTTACCCGTACCGGATTCGCCGGTGATGAGGATCGAGGCTTCGCTGCCGGCCACCTGGTCGGCGAGGCGGAGCACCGCCGTCATCGCCTCGTCTTCGTGGATGAGCTGATGGCTTTCGTCGGCGACGGCTTCGAGGACGGCCGCGATCAGTTCGGGATCGGGGGGCAGGGGCACATATTCCTTGGCGCCGGCGCGGATCGCATCGACGGCGCGGCGCGTGTCGGTTCCGACGCCGCAGGCGACGACCGGCGTGCAGATGCGTTCGGCAGCAAGCGCCCGCACGAGGCGTCCGATGTCGAGCATTACATCCGCCATCACGAGATCGGCGCCGCGTCCGCTGCGCAACTCCGCCATGGCCTGATCGATGTCGACGGCGTGCGTGACTTTCGCCCCGCGGTCCATCGCGATCTTGGTCGCTGCTCCGATCTGGCCCCCGAGAGCTCCGACGATGAGTAGCCGCATGATACGTTCCTTTCTTCCCGCCGACCTGGCTTATGCCTGTCCGGCTTTAATGATTTCCGTCATCGTCACGCCCAGGCGATCTTCGACCAGCACCACCTCGCCGCGCGCGACGAGACGGTCGTTGACATAGATGTCGATCGCTTCGCCGACCTTGCGGTCGAGTTCGACGATCGTGCCCTTGCTGAGCTTCAAGAGCTGACTCACTTCCATTCCCGACTTGCCGAGGACGGCAGACACGGTCACGGGCACATCGTACACCGCCTCGAGATCGGCCGAGCTCCGCTTCGGCTCGCCGTCTGTCGCGTTTTCGTTCTGCAGGAGCGCCGCCTTGTCGCCCGCGGTTTCGTCGCGTGCGAGGTCGGGCAACTCGACTTCGTCGTTATTCGCCATGTCCGGCTCCTCTGTCGTCACCGTCCCGGAAATTGCGGGCGATCAATTCTTCCAGCGCGCTTTCGATCGAGGCCGAGGCGCGCTCGGCGCCGCCGCCGCGCCATTCGATGCGGCAGTCCGCACGCGCGAGCGACGGGTCGGCGGAAACCTGCACGCGGCCGTCGAAACCTTCCTCATGCGCGATCTCGTTCGCGCGGGGGCTGAGCTTCTCCGCCACCGCCGGCGACACCTTGAGCACGAGGCGCGGCTCGCCGATGGCCTGATGCATGGCTTCGCGCAGCGCCGCTTCGACCTCGGCCTGGGGAAATTGCGTCAGCGCCGCATGGGCGAGTTTCGTCGCCAGCGCCATCGCCAGCCGCGAGTTTTCTTCGAGCAATTTGCGGCGTTCGCGTTCGATCAGCCCGAGTGCTGCCTTGACGGCGCCGCCGGCTTCCTTTGTCGCGGCCGCGATGGCTTCGAGCGCGCGCACCTCTCCGGCTTTCACGCCGTCCGCGCGCGCCTCGCTGCACAGCTGTTCGACTTCGGCTTCGCTGAAAGACCGCTTTCTGCGCGCGCGCGCGGCTTCGCCGGTCGCGTCGAGCTCGTCGTCGAATACTGTATCAAAGGTGTACTTCGTCGCGTTCATCTCGTTGCCATCAATAGATCAGTTCGTCTTCGCCCTGTTTGCTGGCGATCATGATCTCGCCCTTGTTCGCAAGGTCCTTCGCCACATTGACAAGGCGCATCTGCGCATCGTCGACGTCCTTCAGGCGGACGGGACCCATGGCTTCCATTTCCTCGCGCAGGATCTTGCCGGCGCGTTCGGACATGTTGGAAAAGAAGACGTCGCGCAGCGTGTCGGTCGAACCCTTGAGCGCCAGCGCCAGCTTGTCCTTCTCGACGTTGCGCAGGAGCGTCTGGATCGAGCCCGGATCGAGCTTGCCCAGATCCTCGAACGTGAACATCAGGGCCTTGATGCGCTCGGCGGATTCGCGGCTGCGCTCGTCGAGTGCGGCCATGAAGCGGCCTTCCGTCTGCCGGTCGAAATTGTTGAAGATCTCCGCCATGTATTCGTGGGCGTCGCGCTTGGCCGTACGCGCGAGGTTCGACATGAACTCCACGCGGAGCGTGCGTTCGACCTTGTCGAGGATGTCCTTCTGGACCGATTCCATCCGCAGCATGCGCTGGACGACCTCGAGCGCGAATTCTTCGGGGAGCGCCGCCAGAACGCGGGCGGAGTGTTCCGGCTTGATCTTGGAGAGGACGACGGCAACGGTTTGCGGATATTCGTTCTTGAGATAGTTCGCGAGCACCGTCTCGTTCACGTTGGCGAGCTTGTCCCACATCGTGCGGCCGGCGGGACCCCGGATTTCTTCCATGATGGAGGAGACTTTGTCCCCCGGCATGAAGCGGGTCAGCAGGCGTTCGGTGGATTCGTAGGAACCCATGAGGGAGCCTGTCGCGGACATCTGCGAAACGAATTCCACGAGCAGCTTCTCGACCAGATTGGCGCTGATCGTTCCCAGCGTCGACATGATCTGGGAGATCTCCTTGATCTCCTCCTCGTCCATCATGCGCCAGACGCGCGAACCGTGTTCTTCGCCCAGCGCCAGCATCAGGACGGCCGTCCGCTCGGCGCCGGTGAGCTGCCGGATGTCTTCCTTGACGACGAGTTTGGCGGGGCGCGACATGGATTAAGCCGGTTGGTGCAGCCAGGTGCGGATGATCGCGAGCGCTTCTTCGGGATGCGCTTCGACGACTTCGCCGACCTTGCGGATGGAGGATTCGCGCACCTGACCTTCGATGCGCGAGATGTCGATCATGGACTCCTTCGGAGGCGGCAGCGCCGCGGGCGCTTCACCGGGTTTTGCGGGCGCCGGCGCCTCTCCCGGAGCCTGCGCGATCTGGAGCGTTGCCTGGCCTCCCGCCGCGAGCGGCGCGAACATGCGGTTGATGAGCGGACGGACCACGAGCAGGCCGATCAACAACGCGGTCAGCGAGAGAATGCCGGCTTCGATGATCTTGAACCATTCGCCGGAATCGAGACCCAGAAGCGGCGCGGGCGCCGCCGTTCCCTGGCCGGCATCGATGCGGGCGAACGGCATGTTTGTCACCTGGACCTGGTCGCCGCGCTGCTGGTTGAAGCCGATGGCGGATTTCACCAGCGCTTCGATCTGCTGCATCTCTTTCGCGGTGCGCGGCCGGTAGGAATCCTTGCCGCCCGCGTCGGTGGAGGTGTCGCCGTCGACGACAACCGCGACCGACAGGCGCTTCACATCGCCGCCGTCGAGCGTGCTCGTGCGCACCGTCTTCGAGATTTCGTAATTCGTGGTTTCCTGTGTCTCGTTGCTGGCCGATTTGGTGTTGCTCTGCTGGTTCGCCTGCTGTCCGCCGGGGAGTGCGCTCCCCACGGAGACGGCATTGCCGTTGGCCGGGTTCGTGTCGCTCGCGGTGTGTTCGGTCGTTTGCGTGGAGCGGATGACCTTGCTGTCGGGATCGAAGGATTCCTGCGTCTCGCTGACATGATCGTATTTCATGTCGGCGGCGACCTGGACGCGGACATGTCCCGGTCCCACGACGCTGGCGACGATGGATTCGATGCGCTGCCGCAGGCGATCCTCGAAATCGGTTGTCTGGTTTTCCTGGTTGCTGAGGACGGCATCGGCGCCGGTCTTGTCCTCGCCGCCGGCAAGCAGGTTGCCGCGATCGTCCACAATGGCGACGCGCGCGGGATCGAGGCCCGCCGCCGCGGCCGCAACGAGATGCTGGATGGCCGAGACCTGGCCGTGGCCGAGCGTATTGCGCGTGCGCAGGATCACCGAAGCGCTCGGCGATTGGGCATCGCGGGAAAAGATCTGCCGTTCGGGAATGACGAGATGCACGCGCGCCTCGTCGATGCCGTCGATTGTCTGGATGGAGCGCGCGAGTTCGCCTTCGAGTGCGCGCAATTGATTAATGTTCTGGACGAAGGCCGTGGTGCCGAAGGAGTCCGACTTGTCGAAGATCTCGTAGCCGACGCCCGCCGAGGGAAGATGCTCGGAGGCGAGTTCCATGCGGAGCTTCGTCACCTGGTCGGATGGGACGAGGATCGTGCCGCCGTCGCCCTTGGCCTCGTATTTGACGGTCATCGCGTCGAGCTTCGCGGTGACGGCGGCCGCATCGCGGGGCTCGAGGCCGGCATAGAGGATCGTCATCGGAGGCTCGGAGACGACGCCCGCGACATAGAGGAAAAAGGCGGTCAATGCCGCGGCCACACCGGCCATGACGCCGAAACGCGCGGCGCCGATATTTCTGATGAGCTCCAACAACGCTTGCCTCCGCTTCGACCGAAGAGAGGCCTTCGTGGAATCAGCCCACGCGCGCCCCGCCCGTCCGTCGTGCTAGGCAATCATTGCCGGGGGTTCGGTAAAGGTCGGCTTAACGGCGGCCGAAATCGTGCCGTCGGGTGTTAAACGTTAAGCGATCTTTACTATTCGCGCGGAAGCATCAGTGGCGATATTGCTGCACGCGCGTCGCGCGCAGTCCCGGCATGCCGAACCGATCGATGGCCCGCTGCCACGCCAGAAATTCCTCAACCGTGAGCGTGTAGCGTCTGCACGCCTCGTCAAGACTGAGCAAGCCGCCGCGAACCGCCGCGACGACTTCCGCCTTGCGTCGGATGACCCAACGCTTGGTATTCGGCGGCGGGAGGTCGGCCAACGTCAACGGGCTGCCGTCCGGCCCGATAACGTAGCTCACACGCCCCCTGCGATCTTCACCCATGTCTGTTCTACTCCAGACTCCACTACCTTGACGCAGAATAGGGGTTGCGCCTTTAACAAAGGCCCAAGCGGCAAGGTAAAAGAAATCATAAATTCGTGCGTTGACCTCTAACCTTTGACGGCGTGCGGCGTTCACACCTGTGGCGGGAACGCCGTTACGTTAAGTTGCCGGAATCTGATCCAGCGTCTGCAACATCTGATCAGCAGTTGTGATAATGCGCGCCGCCGCCGAATAGGCGTTTTGCGAAGTGATAAGATTCGTAAACTCCGTGTTGATATCGACGGTCGAGTTCTCGAGTTCCGAGGATTTGATCGAGCCCGCGGCGCCCGTGCCCGGCGCATTGAGAATTGCGGCGCCGGAATTGTTGGACACCTGAAACGCCGTGCCGGTGACGGGCGTCAGACCGTCGGGATTGGCGAAGGTTGCGATCGGGATCTGATAGATGACCGTATTGAGGCCGTTGGAGTATTGCGCGCTCACCTGACCGTTCGTCGCAACGCTTACGCCCGTGAGACTGCCGACGGATGCGCCGTTGGGAGTGGCGTTCGTCAGCGTCGACGGGCTGTCGAACTGCGTCATGCCGTTCGAGGAACCGACCGTTCCCATGTTCACGGTGAGTGCCTGGGCCGAGAGGCCGGAACTCGCCGACCAGGGAATGGTGACGGAGAGATTGCCCGAGGCCGGGCTCGCACCGTTCACGTTGGCAAGTGTGCCGTCCGAATTGAACGTCATCGTGCCTTGGGCGATCGGATTGGGGCTCGTGATGTTCGATGCGTTGCCCTGATAGCTGACTTCGTATGCCCAGGCGTTTGGACCTGTCTCAACGAAGGAGAAGGACAAAGGTTGCGAGCCGCCCTGGCTGTCGTAGACGTCGACCGTTCGTGTGAAGTCCGGCTGGACATTGCCGGCCGCCATGTCGCCTGCGACGTAGGTGGAGTCGACGGTCGAGGTCGATTGCAGGTTCGCCTGCAGCGTCAAACTCGTCGTCGGTTCGGCCTGGCCGGAAAGAGCCGAGACGTTCACCGGCGCAAGCGTGTTCGATGTCGTCGTCACGCCGCCGGCCGTCGTCACCGGATAGCCGAGCAGATAGTAGCCCGAGCTGTTGACGAGATTGCCGTCGCCGTCCGGAGAGAAATTGCCGGCCTGCGTATAGAACTGGTCAGCCGTGGTCGTCGCCGATTCGCTCGTCACGAAGAAGCCGCTGCCGGAGATCGCCAGATCGGTCGGCGAGGACGCCGCCTGCAGGAGACCGGACTGCGTCACGTTTTGCGACGCTGTCGCGGCAACACCGGCCTCGCCGGACGAGCCGCCGAGGCTCGATGCAAGGACGGTTGCGAAATTGGTCAGCGACGCCTTGTAGCCGACCGTGTCCACGTTCGCGATGTTCGCGGACGAAACGTTCAAGGCTTCGCTCTGGGCCGCAAGGCCCTGAACGCCTGTCAAAAGTGCACCATAGAGACTCATTTGCTTCTCCTTCGGCGGCGAACCGGACTTTGCGCGGATCGCATGGCCATCAATTTTTGCTGGACCGGTTCTCGGCCCAAATCTTCACGTCAAGAATTCTGGTTCTGGATCAACGACACCGCTGTGAGCGGCACGGCCATGTTGCCGAGCATCAATTGCGGTGTAGTGCCCGAGAGATTGATTTCGCTGACCGTGCCCGTGCTCGTGACGGTCGTGGTCACGGCGTTGCCGTTTCCGTCGGTCGATTTGACGGCAAGCGTGTAGGTCCCGTCGGGGAGCTGATTGCCGTTGTTGTCTTGTCCGTTCCACGTAAACGTGTTCGAGCCCGCCGAGGTCGAGCCGTTCGCGCTGTAGACGGTCTGACCGCTCGCATTGGTGACCGCCAGCGTGGTCGTGGCCGCGCCTGCGGCCAGCGAATAGTTCCAGGTTGCCGTGCCGTTGGTGAGCGCCGCGTTGCCGTTGGTGACCGTCACCTCTTTGCCGAGATAGCCGACCGCAGCCGCGCCCGCGCCGCTCTGTTGCAGCGAGATCAGGCTCTGCAGGTTGGTGTTGGTGTTGATCTGCTGTTCGACCTGGGAATATTCGACCAGCTGCTGGGTGAACTGCGTCGAGTCCATCGGCGACAGCGGATCCTGATTCTGCAACTGCGTCGTGAGCAGCGTGAGGAACGTGTTCATGTTCCCCGACAGCTGCTGCATGGCCGCGTCGTTCGTGGTCGAGGGTGTGTTCGTGTTCGGATTTGTCGCGCTCGTGGGGGCCGTGGTCATGACATTTGTCCTTTCAGACGCGGATATCGACGCCGGACGCCGATACGGAATAGTTGGAAGAGGATGCGGTCGTTCCCGCCGGTGCGGTCGAAGTGATCGCCGAGACGGAGAGCGCGCGGCTGCGCGATTGCCCTTGCGAGCCATTGCCCTGCCGGTTCTGGCCCTTGAGCGAGAATTGCAGGCCGTTGTTGTTGAGCTGGACGCCGGAATCCTTCAGCGCGCGCGCGAGGTTTCCGGAATCCTTCTGCAGAAGCTCGAGTGTCTGCGGTTTGTCGACGGCGAGATGGGCCTGCGCTTTGCCCGCGGCGTCGACCGTCAGGCGAACATCGACGCGACCGAGTTCGGGCGGATCGAGGCGGATGTCGAACTGTTTGGCGCCGGCTTGCGATTGCGCCGCGATGCTGACGGCCAGCGCGTGAACGTTGGGTGTCGCGCTCGTTGCAGGCGAGGCAGGTCCGACCTGCAATGTGGCGATCGTCTGCTGCTGCTGTGCGGGCTGCGAGGGCGCCACGGCCGCGATGCTGTTCGCGGCATTTGCATCGGTGGCCGTCGGCGCCTGCTGCGATACACTCTGGTCGTGCATCATCTGGACGAAGGTCGGCACGCCCGCGTTGGCTTGCGCGGCATCGGTGCCCGGAGCCGGTGCAGACTGTGTCTGTGTGTTCTGCGAGGCGTTGGCGGTCGCGCCGTGTCCGCCGGCCTGTCCACCTGTCTGGCCGCCCGTCTGTCCCTGGGACGATCCGTTCGAACCGGGATTGAAGTGAAGAGGCAGAGACTGCGCGTTGGCGGCTTGCGTCGTTGAGCCCTGGTGGAGCGCGGCCTGCATCGCCTGCGAGAACTGCTGTGCGTTCGGCGCGGCCGAAGCCGCCTGTGCGGTGGACGTCGCATTCGCTGTCGTACTGGCAGCATTCGCTGCGGGTGTGGCCGACGTGGCATCCGTCGCGGCGGCACCCTGGGCGCCCGTCATCGCAGCCTGTTCCGCCTGCAGCGTCTGCAGCATGGCCGCCAGCTGCGCGTCGGGCGGCGGCGTCGAAGACGAACCGACGCTGTTGGTGTCGGAATTGGTGTCGGATGCGGAGCCGGCCGGCTGCGTCTGCGCCGCGGTGTTCGTGGGTGGCTGTGCGGCAAGGCTCTGGAGCGCGGCCAGAAGACTCGCATCCTGCGAAGGCGAAGCGGGATTCTGGGTCTGTGCGTTCGCGCCCGTGGTTCCCTGAGAATTGTGGCTTTGCATCAGTTGGGTGAGAGCTGCGATCGATGCGGAAGACGATTGTCCGTTGGCGGATTGTTGCGCCTCGCGGGCAATGGCGGCGGACAACGCCGCGAACCATTTGGCATGGCCGCTGGTCGGCGCGGACGATCCGGGCGCTCCCGAACCGTTCTGCCCGCCTGCCTGGTCACCGGCGACGGCCGAAGTGGCGGCCGCGCCCTGTTGCGCGAGCTCGGCGGAAAGCTGGGCTGGATCCTGTGACGCCTGCGGGCCCTGCAGCAATTGCGCGAGGAGCGCCGAGAACAGATCCCCGCCCGATGCATCGTCGGCGGCGCCAGTCTGACGCGCGCGGCCGTCAGCCGCCGGCGTCTGCACCGTACTCGACACAATTGCTGCGCTTGCCGCCGCTGACGCCACGAGCTCACCATTCTTTGTCCGCCAAACGCGGTAGCAAAGCCTGGACCACTCCGGGAAAGCCTCGATTTGCGCTTTATATGCGCAGAAGCGCGAACGCTCCGATGCGTGCATGACAAGGCACCTTCTGCCGCCCAGGCAAACAGTGCCGCCTCCAAGAACCACTTTTGTCCCTCGACAAGGCGGAATTCCGCGCAAGATGCGGCGTTTCCGTGGCACGGGGTTTGCGAATAGGGGTGCGGATCAAAAGTTCCGCGCGGAGTTCCGCCTGTGTCGATAAGTGCAATCATGTCCGACGCGTTGTCGGCGCTGCAGGCGAATACGACAGCGCTCGACGTCGTTTCGAGCAATATCTCCAATATGAATACGCCGGGCTATGCCCAGCGCGTCGTCAACGAGCAGACCCAGGCCGTCGGCGGCCAGCTTGCCGGCGTCCAGATTGCCGATATCGAGCGCGTCACCGATCAGTTCCTCACGCAGCAGACGCTGTCGGCGTCCTCCTCGTCTTCGCTTTACACCGCCCAAAACAACATCCTGAGCCAGATCAACGCGCTTTTGGGCCAGGTGGGCAGCGGCAACGATCTGCCTTCGCAACTCGACAATGTCTTCTCGGCACTCGGCAGCGCCTCGCTGTCGCCGAACGCGAGCACCAGCCAGCAGGCGGTGCTGGCCGCGCTCACCAAATTTGCGTCCTCCGTTTCCACGCTGTCCGGCTCGATCACTGGCGTCCAGAACCAGGCCGACCAGCAGGTGGTCACCGATTCCCAGTCGGCGAACGGGTATATCCAGCAGATCTACGCGCTCAATCAGCAGATCGAAGCGGCGGTGGCGACAGGC
>Ga0181525_10001300_pt1 | contig 21465 bp, 19 predicted proteins | sample PEATcosm2014_Bin_48_FD_121100 | JGI IMG/M metagenome (GOLD analysis project Ga0181525, IMG submission 121100) | Peatland microbial communities from MTU Mesocosm Facility, Houghton, MI, USA - PEATcosm2014_Bin06_10_metaG | ecosystem: Environmental > Terrestrial > Soil > Wetlands > Peat | place...
CCACAATCATTTTATTAATCATGATTGAATGCGTCTCAAGGAACCTGCTGTCAACCAGCTGCGCCCCCACCAACCTCTACGGCCGATTCTGCCCCAACGGCGGGGTTGCAGAACTCGACTGCGGCTGCGGCTTATCCAGATGCACCACCTCCGCGCCCGGTGGTTGTTGCAGCATGAACTGATCGTCTCTCAGCGGCTTGTTGATCTCCACCTTCAGCATGTTGAGCGTGATGTCGTACTCCTCTTGCGGCCGGGAGATTTCGATGCGCGAAGGGAAACTCACCCCATCGTAGTCCTTGTAGTTGGCGTAGCGCGCGTCGGTTACCAGATTGCCCTCGTCGTCATAAACGAACTGGCGATGCGCTAGCAGGTCGATGCGGCTGAAAACAATCTTGCGCGCCAGTCCCCAACCATTCTTTCGATTGCGGATCACCACCAGTTCGTAGTCCGCCTGCAGTACGCGATGTCCTTTGGCGTCGTGCAGGATCTCCTCGCCATTTTCGAGGACCGCAATTTCCTTTTCCGGGTCCACCCGTCGGATCAGCAGCGCCTCATAAATGTTCTGCGGGCGAATGTTCTCCATGGGCTGCTCCGGATTCGTCGCCTGCATCTCGTTCCGCCCCACCACGAAACGGTTCTTCGGGGGAATCCACAGCTTGAAGTCCTGCCCGTCGCTCACCATGTCGAAGGCAGTCGTCCGAACAATCGGCAGCAACCCGATCATGTGCAGCATCGCCGGCTTGCGCGCCAGCACGTATCCGCGAATCTCCTTGTAGTCGGTGACGTGGCCTTTCTTGACGCCTCCCGCCGAGGTATCGATATCCACCGTCGCCTGCAGCGACTGGATCTTCTCCTCCTGCTGGTTCAGGCTGCCAATCAACGCCGCTTGCGATGATTCTTTCAGCGGAGCCTTGGAGTAGGTTTCTTCTACCGGCCGGGTGCGAAACAAACAGCCCGTCGTAGGCAGCACTGCAAGAAGCAGAATCGGAGCCCAGGAAAGCGAGACACGTCTCATGAAGGATTAGATGATCTCCAGAATATTTGAGTATACCTCGGCGGAAAGGTTGCAATATGTTGGCATTCAACCAGTTATCAGCGCAGGACCGTGAGACATGCTCGAGCCGGCCACGATCGCCTGCGGTAGGCCCCCTGGGTCGTTCGACCAGAGACGTTCGTCCCGAAAGGTTCAGCCAGAATTGTTCAACCAGACACCGTCAAACTGCGCCTTTCGCTTCAAGCTCCCTGGGCCGGTATCGTCTATATTATTGCCATTGTGCGAAAGCTCTTCGGACTCTTCCTGGTTGCGGTTCTGGCGACCGCAGGCTGGTTCGCCGGGTCGACGCTGCTACCGGTCGAACCCCCGGGACAAACCTTCGTGATGCTGCGGCCCGGCTATTCCACACGTCACATTGCCTCCGCACTCAAATCTTCCGGCGTCATCGGCAGCGAGCGGGCCTTCCTTCTGTGGCACTATCTGCATAACGGCCGCTCGCTGAAGGCGGGAGAATATCTTTTCGAGAAGCCGTCGAACCTCATCGACGTCGAGAAGCGTCTCGGGCGCGGCGACGTGTACTTCCGCACCGTGGTCGTCCCTGAAGGCTTCACCATGTTCGACATCGCTCGCGCCGTCGAGGCCGCCGGCCTCGGCCCTGCGGAAAACTTCCTGAAGGTCGCGGAAGCCGATACCGCACTCATCGCCGACCTCGCGCCCGGCGCGCATTCTCTCGAGGGTTACCTCTTTCCGGAAACTTACCAGTTCAGCCGCATGATGAGCGTGCAAGAGATGGCCGCAGCCATGGTCAGGCAATTCCGCGAAGTCGCCTCTCAGATCGGACTGATTCACACCGCCGGGACCACCGTCGAAGCACCGAGCGTGCCCTCAGACCCGCAGCAGATTCTCGACACGAGTGTCGAGCGCACCGTCACCATGGCCTCAATCATCGAAAAAGAAACCTCGGTCGCCGAAGAGCGCCCCATGGTTGCGAGCGTTTATTACAACCGCCTCACGAAAAAGATCGCGCTCGACGCCGACCCTAGCATCATCTATGCCGAACTTCTCGCCGGAACCTATGCCGGCGCTCTGCATCACGACGACACGCACTTCAACTCGCCCTATAACACTTATATCCATGCCGGACTTCCGCCGGGGCCCATCGCTAATCCCGGCAAGAGCGCGCTGGAGGCGGCCCTGCATCCCGCCCAAACCGACTACTACTACTTTGTGGCCGACGCCCAGGGTCACCACCGCTTCGCCCGCACCATCGGAGAACACAACCAGAACGTAGCCGCCTATCGCCGCGCGCTGCAAAACCGCTAAAAAGCGGCTTCCGGCCTAGGAAGGGACCTCGCGAATTGAAATCGAGACTCCAATCGCCCTCGCGCGACGTTTAAGTTGCGTCGATGCAGAGCCCGCTCAAAATCTACTGATCAGACCATTCGCGTCGGCCAACTTCTGAACGGCCTGATACGATCCTTTCGCCAGCCGATTGCAAGCGGAGGAGCGAGCAGGGAAATCATTCCGGTGGCCGGATGCCGGAAACCGCTTTTCCGGAAGCCGACCGTCTGGCTTCCATCCAACCCTGCAGAATCAAAACCGCCGCCATCCGATCCACCGCCTTGGCCCGCCTCTCGATCGACAATTCCGTCGCTCTCAGCAGCCGATTCGCCTCCGCCGATGTCAACCGCTCGTCCCACAATTCGACCGGCAAGCGGAACCGCTTGCGTAGCTCCTCTGCAAACCCTTGCATCTTCTCCGCCTGCGTCCCCTCTGCCCCGCTCATCCGCAACGGCAATCCGACGACGATCTCCCGAATCTCGTATGCTCGAATCACCTGGCCCAGCGTCGCAAAGTCTGTTCGCTTGTTCCGCCGTTGCAGAGTCTCGATCCCTTGCGCCGTAATCCCGAGCGGATCGGTCACCGCCATCCCGATCCTCCGCGATCCCACGTCAAGACCCAGAACCCTACCCACCGGCCGATCTGTTTTCCCGGTTTCGATCTTTCCTCCTCCTTCGATCTTTCCCGGCTCGGTCTTTCCCGCTACCATTTTGTCCATCACGATCTTTCCAGCTTCGATCTTCACGCCGCGATTATATCCGCCGTTTCCGAACTCAACCGCAGCCGACCACCGACTCATGCGACCGCTGGGGGACGTGATAACTCTCTTAAAAACAGGCTCTTGCAGTTCTCAGCCGAATTCCGGTGCCCGGAGGCGGTCGCAAGCCGGGCGAAAGCTTCCCAAACTGGGACTAGTTCTTGCTTTTCGCACGTCTCCAGAGTAACCTGTTTATAGTAAAGACAACGTTCTCCCCACTGACCCTTTCTCCTGCCCGGGTGCTCTTTTATGAATGGTGCGGACCTGAATTTCCACATCGGCGACAAAGTGGTCTATCCCAATCATGGGGTGGGCGTTATTGAGCAAATCAGCAGCCGCTCGGTCGGCTCGACGGTGGAAAAGTTCTACTTGCTCAACATTAAATCCAGCAGTCTCAAGGTCATGGTGCCCTGCAATAATGTCGGCAGTGTCGGCATTCGCCGTGTCGTCCGCAACGGCGAAGTGCAGAAAATCCTCGACTTCCTCTCCGTGGCCGACGACCTCAGCACCGCCGACTGGAAGGACCGTTTCAAGGAAAACTCCGACCGCATGCGTACCGGCTCTCTCTTCGAGGTCGCCGGAGTCCTCAAGAGTCTGATCGCGCTTCACCAGGCCAAGCCCCTGTCCTTTCGCGAAAAAAAGATGCTCGAACGCGCCCGCTACCTCCTGGTCAGCGAACTCGCCATGTCTCGCAACTGCGAAGAAACCAAGGTCGAGGAACTCCTCAATCAAACCCTCGCCAAATGCAAACTTCGCTTTCCCGAAGCCTCAGAATTCCAAGCGTAACCCATTCCCGGCAGGCTGCAGAAAGACTCGACGTGGGAGTTGATTTTGCGTGGCGCAAAGCCTCCTGCTCGGATAACCCGCTCTTCTTGGCAGTCGGCTTCAGGCCCCGAACTGTGCAAAAGTCAGGACGTGCCCGGCGGGATCTTTCACCCCGATCTCGCGTGCACCGTAGAAAGCCTTGCGCTCCGGCATGACCACGCTGGCGCCCATCGTGGCCGCGATCACATCATCCAGGCTGTCGACCTCGACGTACAGGAACGTAGGGCCCTTGGCACACCCCTGGGCTAAGAATGAACTGTCCTTCTCGACGCTGGCATAGCTCTGATACATCAACTCGACTCCCGCCTTTTGCAGCGAGACGAATCCGATCTTGCCCCCCTCGGGAACTTCTATGGCCACTTCGAAGCCCAGTCGCTCTTTCCAGAAACTAACGCACGGCTCGATTTCGTCCACCAGCAGTACGGGCGTGATTTTCTTAACCTTCATCGGCCTTCTCCTTCGCTCAGTGTCGACCTCAGCGGAGTGGGACAGCCCAATTTTCTCTTGCCAAGGCCCACTAGTCTTATTTAGACTAGTTACCCTATAGGAGAATCCGAAGTTCGTCAAGGAGGTTTCTATGAGCGGCGAAGAACGGCAGTTGAGCGACCTGGTTTCGATTGGCCCGGCGATGCTCCGCGATTTTGAACTCCTCGGTGTTCGTACCGTGGCGCAGTTGGCGCGGCGCAATCCGGACAGGATGTACGAGAAGCTCTGCCAAGTCACCGGCCTGGCGCAGGACATCTGTTGCCTGGACGTATTTCGGGCGGCGGTTGCGCAAGCGAAGAATCCGAATCTGCCGGTCGAGCAGCGCCTGTGGTGGCGGTGGAGCCGCAAGCGCAAGGCAAGCGATGCCCGCCACTAGGAAGCGTGAGCTGACGACTCCCGACCTTGTGCTCCTCAGTTTGCTAGCGGAGCGGCCGCTGCACGGCTACCAGGCCAACGCCGAGCTGGACCGGCGCGAGGTGCGCGATTGGGCGGGCATTTCGCGGCCACAGGTGTACTACTCGATCGAGAAGCTGGCCCAGCTGGGGCTGGTTCGAGCATCCGAGATTGAGTCGGCGGCAGCGGGTCCGGAACGCCGGGTCTTCCAGACGACCGCCCAAGGCCGGGCGGCCCTGGCCGATGCGCTGGAACGTGAGGAATGGGCGAGGCACCGTGAGCGGCCACGGTTTCTCACCTGGATCGCTCTCTCCTGGCAGGCCAGGCCCGGAGTGTTTCGTCAGCAGATCGAGCGCCGCCGGGAATTTCTGGGGAACGAATTGTCACGGGAAGAAGCCACACTACTCTCGATCAAGAAAGAGGTAGGCCACCGGTTTCATGAAGCCGTCTGGATGGTCAGCCTCATGATCGAGCAGTTCCGCGGCGAACTGCGCTGGCTGCGGAAACTGGAGCGCGAACTCCCGCGGCGCGCTGCCGCGAAGCGCACATAATATAGGAGCTCCAGGTGCGCCATTCCCGAAGCCTGCAAATTTCAAGCCCGATCCGGATTTACACTTCCAACCGAGCCCGCGTGGGGGCAGCCGCCTCGGCTGTCCGGCGAGCGCAGCGAGCCCTCACCCCTCTCCCTCCGCCTTCGACATACTTAGCCATATCGGCTACGCAAAAAGATTCGGGATCTGCGAAATGCCTGCGACCGTTCGATCAAAATCGAGCCTCCGGCGCGCTAGCTTCCATTGCGGGGATGAGCGAGATCGCCCGCACGACCGAACGCCCATTTTGACTTAGCCAGCACAATCCCCATAAGATAGCGCCTGCAAAGTCCCACGCCCGGCACATGATTGGCCAAAGCGTCTCCCACTATCGCATCCTCGAAAAACTCGGCGGCGGGGGCATGGGAGTGGTCTACAAGGCCGAAGACCTCAAGCTCCGTCGCTTTGTCGCCCTCAAATTTCTACCTGACGATGTCGCCAAAGATCATCAGGCCCTCAGCCGATTTCAGCGCGAAGCGCAAGCCGCCTCCGCCCTGAACCATCCCAACATTTGCACCATTTATGAGATCGACGAGCAGAACGGTCTGGCCTTCATCGCCATGGAGTTCCTCGAAGGCCAGACCCTCAAGCATCGCATCGAGGGACGCGCTCTCGACACCGAAACTCTGATTGCACTAAGCATCGACATCGCCGACGCCCTCGATGCCGCTCACAGCAAGGGAATCGTTCACCGCGACATCAAGCCCGCAAACATTTTTGTCACCCGGCGCGGACAAGCCAAGCTGCTCGATTTCGGTCTGGCCAAAGTGGCGCCCAAAGCCAACGAGCATACCGCGACCGAGGTCACTCCTGAAACCCTTGTCACCAGTCCGGGATCAACCATGGGAACCGTGGCTTACATGTCTCCCGAGCAGGTTCGTGCTCAGGAGCTCGACGCCCGCACCGATCTGTTCGCCTTCGGCGCGGTCCTCTACGAGATGGCCACCGGGAAAATGGCATTCTCGGGCGGCAGCAGCGGCGTAATTTTCGAAGCCATTCTGAATCGCATGCCGCCCCCGGTCTCGGCTCTCAACCCGCTCGTCCCCGTGAAGCTGGATGAGCTGATCACCAAATCGCTCGAGAAGGAGCGGGACCTCCGCTATCAGACCGCGGCTGAGTTGCGCGGAGACTTGAAGCGCATCAAGCGTGATCTCGACACTTCGCGCGCCCGCTCCAGTTCAACCGGCGTCCCGATCGCGGCAGAGTCAGGGATCTCTCCCGCTGCCACGCCCGTCGCTCCAACCTCGGCTCCCGCCCCCGCCCCCGCAAAACGCGGCATGCTTCCGCTCTTGGCGACAGCCGCCATCGCGCTGCTCGTTGGTCTGGGCGTCGGCACGTTCCTGCTCCAGCGTCCAACTGAGCCTTCTTTTCCCGCCTATCATCCGCTCACCTTCCGCCGCGGCATCGTGCTCTCTGCGCGGTTTGCGCCTGACGGCAAGACTGTGATTTACAGCGCCGCGTGGGAGGGCAAGCCCCTCGATCTGTTCACCACCCGCCCGGAGAGTCCGCAGTCCCAGGAGATGGAACCCCGCGGCGCAAACATCCTGGCGGTTTCGCCTTCCGGCGAGATGGCGCTCGACCTCGGAAGCCGCACGGCAGATGCCTTCCTTTACTCCGGCACCCTGGCCCGCGTCCCCCTCGTCGGCGGCGCTCCGCGCGAAATTCTTGAAAATGTCGAGTGGGCCGATTGGGCGCCCGACGGAAGCACCTTAGCCGTGGTTCATGAAGTGAACGGCCGCAAGCAGTTGGAGTTTCCCGTCGGCAAGGCTCTCTACCAGGCCGATGGATGGATTGGGAATCCCCGCATCAGCCCCAACGCCGGGCTGATTGCTTTCATCGATCATCCACAGCCCCGGGATGACGGCGGCTCCGTAGCCACGGTCGATTTGTCCGGAAAGAAGACCGTCCTCTCCGAGGGCTGGGACAGCATCCAGGGTTTGGCGTGGTCGCCCAAAGGGGACGAAATCTGGTTCAGCGCCACCCGCACCGGAGGCGATCGCTCACTCTACGCCGTCAACCTCTCCGGCAAAGTTCGCCTGCTGGCGCGCGTTCCCGGAGAGCTCACCCTGCTCGACGTAGGCCGCCAGGGCAGCGTTCTGCTCACTCGCGGCAATGACCGCGCTGGCGTAATCGGCCTCGGGCCCGGCGAAAGCAAAGAGCGCGACCTCTCTTGGCTCGACTGGTCCGTTCCCGCATCTCTTTCTCCTGACGGACGCGAAGTTCTCTTCAACGAAGCCGGCGAAGGTGGTGGACCGAAATACGCCCTCTACATTCGCAAGACCGATGGCTCGCCCGCCGTTCGACTCGGTGAAGGCAACGCGTTGAGTTTATCGCCCGATGGAAAGTGGGCACTGGCACGCCTCAATACGACGCCCTCCCCGCTGATTTTGTTTCCCACCGGAGTTGGTGAAATGAAGCCACTTCCGGCGGACGGATTGAATCACGCCGCCGCTGCCTGGCTGCCCGACGGCAAGCGTATCGTCTTTTCCGGCATCGAAGCCGGCCACGGCATCCGCCTCTACACCGAATCGATCGACGATGGCAAAGCCAAGCCCATCAGCGCCGAAGGCGTCGGAGCCACATTTGCCCTGTCGCCCAAGGGTGATCTCATCGCTGCCACCGGCCCCGATCGCCACGTCTATCTTTATCGCGTCGAAGGCGGAGAGCCCCAGCTGGTTCCCGGCATCGAGCCCGAAGAGACGCCTACCGGTTGGTCGGCCGATGGTCACGAACTCTTCGTGATTCGCCGCGGAGAAATTCCTGCCAACGTCTTCCGCGTCGATGTCGCCACCGGAAAACGCACTCTCTGGAAAGCTCTCGAACCTGCCGACTCCGCCGGCATCGACACCATCGGCCGAGTCAACCTCTCCGCCGATACCAAAAACTACGTCTACAGCTACGTCCGCACCCTCTCCGATCTTTACACTGTGGAAGGTCTGAAATAAAGGATCGAGCGAGACTTCTAGACGTGTGGGGACGTTTTCCGAGTTTTCCGGAATTTCCACAGTGTTCCGATAAAACCGCTTATCTGTTCCGCTGGGAACATTTGAGCGGATTCTCCCCCTGCCTCAACTCCCTTTCCTGAGGCTATGCGCCGAGGGAGCCATCCATCCTGGCCCCGGGGGCGCAGGGCCATCCGCGTCCCGACGACTCCTCCCGCCGGTATGCCCGCAGCCGCTCTGCGGGTTTATAATCTCGAAAGTCACACCTCACGGCAGTCCTGATTAGAAATGGCTGTTTAAAAAATGACAGATCAACTCAGAAAGAAATTGCAGGAAGAAGTCGACGCGCTCGAGCACGAACTGGTTCATGAGTTGCCCAAAGAGATCAAGCGGGCCGCAGCTCTCGGCGACCTCAGCGAGAACGCCGAGTATCACATGGCCAAGCAGCGCCAGGAGTTTGTGAAAGCGCGCTTCCGCCAGCTCGGCAAGCGCCTCGCCGACCTGTCGCTGACCAACATGAACAACATCCCCAGGGATAAGGTGGGACTGGGTTCCACGGTCAAGGTCTACGACAGCATCAAGAACGAAGAGATGGAATACAAGCTGGTGACCAGCGAAGAGTCTGACGCCGCCTCCGGAAAAATTTCCACCACGTCTCCCATCGGCCGCGCGCTGCTGAACAAGAAAGTGGGCGACGAAGCCACCGTGATCACACCCAACGGAAAGCGGGAACTGGAGATCCTAAGCCTGACTACGATTCACGACGAAGCCGAGCCTGAAAAGGCGGGCGCTTGATGGTGACGGCAGCATCCAGTTCGACCGACCCGGCGGTCAACAATTCATCGTCGAATCACAGTTGGACCAGCGCCTTCGGCCGCGCCTGCGGCGTGCTGCTCGATACCATCGTGCGCTGGCTCGCGCTCTCCCGCATCAACCCCAACGTGCTCACCTTCATGGGACTCGTAGTCAACACTTGGGCTGCGATTCTGTTCGGCTCGGCCACAGCGCTTACCCAGCGCCGCATGTTTTTTTATGCCGGTCTGGTGATCATCGGCTCAGGATTTTTTGATCTCGTGGATGGGCAGGTGGCCCGCGCCACCAACCGGGTCACCCGCTTCGGAGCATTCTTCGATTCCGTGGTCGATCGCTACAGCGATGCCTCGCAGTTCCTGGGCCTGCTGGTCTTCTACGCGCGCGGCGACCGCTTCTTCTACGTGGTGCTCACCGCATTCGTCATGGTCAGCGCCATCATGGTGAGCTACACGCGCGCTCGCGCCGAATCGCTCATCGGAAGCTGCCGCGTTGGCTTTATGGAACGCCCCGAACGTCTGGTGCTGGTCATCATCGGCGCACTCTTCAACCGCATGGCGCCGGTGCTGTGGGTGATCGCAGTGCTCTCGACCATCACCGTCGTCCACCGCATGCGCTACACCTGGACCCGCACCCAAGATGCGCCACCGGCCACAGCCAAGGCGGGGCAGGCAGCCTAAAAGCAACCGAGGTGAGCGGGGAACACGCGGGAACCGCCTCGGCTGTCCAGCGGAGCGAAAGCTCCGCGCGGGCCCACCGCACAGCCTTCCCGTGGCGGGACTCCATACGCGATTAATTTCGCCACCGCCGCGCCATCGCTCTGCCGTCCGTGCAGGCCCATTCCTGACCGCCCCGATGCTAGACTATTCAATCGCTTCGCTTCTTCTGGGGACTCTTCTTGCCGATTGATCCCGTTCTTGTGATTCATGGCGGCGCCTGGGCCATGCCGGATGACATGGTCGATTCGCATCTGCGCGGGGTGCGAAACGCGCTGGCGGAAGGCTGGCGCCGGCTCGAGCATGGCGGCGCGGCGCTCGATGCCGTAGAAGAAGCGGTCGTCATCATGGAAGACGACGAGGCATTCGACGCCGGCCGCGGAAGTTTCCTGAACCGAGACGGCAAGGTGCAACTCGATGCCCTGATCATGGACGGCGCGACTTTGCGCGCGGGAGGCGTTGGTTGCGTCGAGCGGCTGCGCAATCCGGTGCGGGCAGCGCGAAAGATTTTGAGCGAGAGTCCCCACGTCTATTTTGTGGGTGAAGGTGCAGAACGGTTCGCCGCGGAGCATGGCATAGCGCTGTGCAAGAACGAGGAGTTGGTGCTGGCGCGCGAAGTCGAAAGGCTGCGCGAGTATCAGGCGAAAATCCCCACTGCTCGCGCACAAGACGCGCGGGAAATGGGGGACCCGCCCGGAAGCGAGATGTTCGCGCCGGCGATCTCGCACGATACGGTGGGCGCGGTCGCGCTCGATCGCGAGGGCAACATCGCCGCGGCAACTTCGACCGGTGGGACCCTGAACAAGGCTCCGGGAAGGTTAGGCGATTCCTCGCTCATCGGATGCGGTTGTTACGCAGACAATCTGAGCGCGGCGGTATCGACCACGGGGTGGGGCGAGCCGATCATGAAGCTGGTGCTGGCGAAGTGGACCGCCGATCGCGTGCTGGCGGGAAATTTGCCGGAGTGGGCGGCGCAGGAAGCCATGAATCATTTGCAGCAGCGAATGAATGGGCACGGCGGCATCATCGTTCTGAATGGGCGTGGGCAGATCGGCATCGCCCACAACACGCCGCGCATGGCATGGGCGTGCAGGACGGTAAAAAAAGAAGAAGCCGGGATCGAGCGCCTGGCCTAGTCCGGTGGCGTCCCAACCGCTCTTTCTGCTTGACACTCTCGCGATTTCGTATCAATATTAAAACGTTTTAATAGGCGAATTTACTCGAATCCGCCCGGCTCACGCCCAAGAGCCACCCCGTCCAGAATCAGCGCTTGTGGGTGGAAAGGGTCTCCTCCAGGTTTCCTGAGGAGCAGGTTTCGTGAGGAGCGGGGTGCATGACGACATGTTTATCAGGGACATGCTGATCGGGAGAATTTAAGATGCCCTCGAATCGCCGCCCTCACCACCGCACCCTTTTTGTATGTTGCCTTTTATTGACTGCAGCTTCGCCGGCCTTTGCCGTCAAGGCTTATGTTCGCGTCAACCAGATCGGATACGAGTCCGGCCTTGCGATGCGGGCCTACGTGATGACTTCAAGACCGGTAAGCGGGCTGAGCTATGCGGTGAAGAACTCCGGCGGATCAGCCGCGGCCTCGGGCTCGGTCGGGGCTACGCTGGGAGCGTGGGGAAACTACAGTGTGTATCCCATCGACTTTTCTTTGTCGACAGCCGATACCTACACGATTGCGGTGAGCGGTCCGGTTTCCGCCACCTCTCCGGCGTTTCGCGTGGACACGCCCGCCAATCTCTACACCGCGCCGCTGGCCAACAACCTGTACTTTTACGAGAACGAGCGCGACGGACCGAACTTCCTCCCGACCGCTTTGCGCACCGCCGCCGGGCACTTGAACGACTCCAACGCAACCGTCTACCGCAGCCCCGCGTTCGACAACAACGACAACATCCTGGGCAGCCTGATTCCGACCGGAACCACCATCCATGCGGAAGGAGGATGGTGGGACGCGGGCGATTATTTGAAATTCGTCGAAACCCACAGCTATGTGGTGGCGCTGATGCTCATCGGCGTGCGCGACTTTCCCGGCGAGATGGGCAGACTCTCCAACACGTCGAACTTTACCGACGAAGCGCAATTCGGCCTGAACTGGCTGCAGCAGATGTGGGATGACTCGTCCAAGACGCTCTACTACCAGGTGGGGATCGGCACCGACTTCAAGCACTTCGACTACCTGAGCGATCACGATATCTGGAGGCTGCCGCAGGCGGACGACGCTTACGCCGGCAGCAACCCGGTGTATCAGTACATTCGCCACCGGCCTGTGTTCGTCGCCGGAGCGGCGGGATCGAAGATCAGTCCCAATCTTGCCGGGCGACTCTCCGCCGACTTTGCCGAATGTTTCCAGGTGTTCGATGCGACCGATCGGGCTCTGGCCGATCGATGCATTCTGCAGGCGGAGCACATTTTCGATCTGGCGGACACCGCGCCCAAAGGAAATTTGCTGACCACCGCGCCTTTCGACTTTTATCCCGAGAACGAATGGCGCGACGATCTGGAACTGGGCGCAACCGAATTGTATTTCGCGCTGCGGCGCGGCAATCTGCCGTCCGGTTTGCCGCATTCCGATCCCAACGATTACCTGAAAGCGGCCGCGAAGTGGGCTCACGCCTACATCACTGGACCGAATGATCTGACCGACACGCTCAACCTTTACGACGTCAGCGGGCTGGCGCACTTCGAGCTTTACCGGGCCATTGCGCTAGCGGGCAATCCGCCCGGGCTCGCGGTGACAGAAAGCGATCTGCTCGACGATATCGAGAACCAGATCACCACCTCGATCGCCGCGGCGGCGGATCCGTTCGGCTTCGGCTGGCCCTGGAACAGTTATGACACCATCTCCCACGGAGCGGGGCTTTCGGTGATGGCGAAGGAATACTCCTATCTCACAAAGAACAGCACCTACGCCACCGAGGCACGGCGCTGGCTGGCCAATATCTCGGGAGCGAACGCATGGGGAGTGACATTCACCGTAGGGGACGGAGCCGTATTTCCAGACTGCATGCAGCATCAGGTGGCGAATCTGGCGGGATCGTTGAACGGCGAGCCGCCGGTGCTGAGCGGCGCAGTTGTCGAAGGGCCGAACAGCGCGGCATCATCAGGCTTCGTAACCAACATGCTGCGGTGTCCAGCCAGCGGCGGCGATGGATACGGGAAATTCAACGGCCAGGGCGCGGTCTACAAAGACAACGTGCAGTCTTATTCGACCGACGAGCCCGCGATTGATCTGACGGCTGCGTCCTTTCTGATGTATGCCTGGGGGATTGCCGGACGTCCTCACGGAACGCCGTGAGACAGTGGCGATTGAGCAGCGGCCGTGCTCTTCTTAGAGCCAGCCTTTGGTTCTTGCAATGCGCGAGGCTTCGATGCGGTTGCTTGCACCCATTTTGCTGATGGCTTCGGAAAGATAGTTGCGGACCGTGCCATCCGACAGGCCGAGCTCGGCGGCAATGTCTCCGCTCTGCATGCCCTCGCCCGCGAGGCGAAGAACCTGGCGTTCGCGATCGGTCAGCGGATCCATTTCGGCCCAGGCTTCGGTGGCGAGATCGGGATGAATTACGCGCAAGCCCTGCTGCACTCGCCGGACCGCCTCAGCCAGTTCCTCGGCACGCATGTCTTTCAGCAAATATCCCAAAGCTCCGGCCTCCATGGCGCGGCGCAGGTAGCCGGCGCGAGCGAAGGTCGTGAGAATGATGACCCGAGTGCTCGAGCGGCGGCGTTTAAGTTCGGCAGCGGCGTCGAGTCCGGTCATCAGCGGCATCTCAATGTCGGTGATAAGAACGTCCGGCCTATGGGTGAGAACCGCGGCCAGCGCTTCTTTACCGTTGCGGGCCTGGGCGATCACGGAAATGTCGCCTTCGATTTCGAGCAGCGCGGCCAGGGCACCGAGCACCATGCCCTGATCTTCCGCCAGCACGACGCGGATGGTTTTCCGGCCTTCCTTCGCCAAGGCATTCAATGGGATGAACCCTCGTTCTGGCTTTCCTGCGTCACTGGTTCGGGGGGCAGGGGCTTGAGCGGCAGGAGAATGGTAATCCTGGTGCCGGCTTGTGAGTCGCGGCGGAGCGAGCCGCCGAGCATCTCGACGCGCTCGCGCATGCCGCGCAATCCACTGCCTTCGCTTTGAATGCCGCCGCGGCCGTCGTCTTCGATCTCGAGCCGGCAGGAGCCATTCTCCTGTCCCAGCCTCACCCCGCAATTGCGAGCCCGAGCGTGGCGAACCACGTTGGTTACGGCCTCGCGCACGGCCATCGACAAGACACTTTCTTGCAACGCCGGCAAAGTGAGTGGCGCCGCCTCGAATGTTACCGACACACCTGCGGTTTCGAGCGTGGATTTCGCTTTGGCGAACTCCGCGGCTAACCCTTGCGAACGATAGCCGCGAATGGCGTCGCGAACTTCCGACAGCGCCTGACGGGAAATCTGTTCGACCTCGCGGATCTCCGTGCCCGCGCGGTCGGGATCGCGGTCCATCAACTTGCCGGCCAGTTCGCTTTTCAGGATGATGACCGAGAGCGTGTGTCCTAACACATCGTGCAGGTCGCGGGCGATACGCTCGCGCTCGGCAACTTTCGCGAGATGCTCGATTTCGTCTTGCGCCTTCAGCAATCTCCGGTTGGTGCGATTGCGCTGCGCGAAATGTATGTTACTGGCCCCGATCACGAACGCCAGTCCGTTGCCGAACAGCAAGAACCAGTTATTGAGATGGAGGAACCACCAGGTCAGCGCCGCAGCCGACTCCACCGTCAGCAAGATCTTTACGCCATCGACTTCGTTGTCCACGACGAAAGGTCCGCACGCGGCGGCGAAGATGAAGAAGGTCGTGGCCCCGCCGTTGTACTTGGCGAAGGCGACCCCGAGGACGAGCATGCCCGCCACGCGCAGCAAACCTTGCCGACGACTCACCCAGAACATGGAAAAATACAAATACAGAAAGACGACCGTCGCCAGCACGGTAAAGAACCACAACCGAGCGCTGGCATGGTCCACAATCGGATCGATAAAGAAGAAACCGAAGTAGAGAACGGAATAGAGTGCCCAGGTGTATTCGCTGTTCTTGGGTATGAGTCTCATAAGCTCATCGCGAATTCACCGCGATTTGCCTTACGCCGGCCCTGTCGTCGCTTCCGATGTCGCTTCTGATACGGTCGCCTGTATTATCGCTCATTCTTTGTTCGGCTCCTCCCCCCGGTCGGGGCTCAGTTCCGGCTTCTCTTGAACGCCGCTCCCACCGCCGCATATCGGACAAGAATCGCGGCAGGAATCAGAATCGCGAGCGAGGCGGCGCCGCCATAGAGGGCGAGCACTCCCATGATCATCAATAACAGCGTGAATCCGTACACTTTTTTAGCGTCCGCGCTCATAAGCGTTTACCCTTTTCTCCGACGATTGCGAGTTCTTAACTGCGATTTCCTAAAGCAAGAAACCGTGCATCTCCGCCGGGTGAGTGCATCATGGCGGATTGTCAGGCGCGGTGCTAGTGGAATTCATCACGCGGTTGGCGTGACAAATGTCATGGACGCAAACCTCAGGGAGGGAGGAATCGCACGAGAAAATTGCGCGGTGACGAGCGACATTCCCAAAGTGGGAAAGAATCTCGCGGTCGCCGCGCGTCTGACGTTTTTCTCGACGGTCTGTTACGAAATCCGAACAAAGCAGGCGGACCGGACCGATGGCAGAGCTGTCCGGAGCCCACCCTCGGCCCGGCTCAACCTCAACAATTGCCCAACAATGGCGCAGCTTATCGTATGTTCGTAAATCGTAACAGGATTAGTCCAACCAAATTTTGGCAAGCCAATTTTGCCAAGCCATCATGACACAGAACTATGGAACTGCTATCATTGTCGGCCACTCGTATGTCACACCTCAGTTCAGTGAAGAGGTCGCATGCTGCCGGCAGGTAAGAGCCTTCGTACGCTTCGGGAGAAGCTCGGACTCACCATGCGCGACATCGAAACTTCCAGCGCGCGCATGGCGGAGAAGCACCGTAACGAGGAGTTCTCCATTCCTCCGAGCCGCCTGTCGGATATTGAAACCAAGGGAGTTTTGCCGAGCATCTTCCGCCTCTACACTCTGGCCGTGATCTACCGCCGCGACCTGCGAGAGCTGCTGGCCTGGTACGGGGTTGACATGAATCATATGGCAGCCGACCTGGGGATGATCGCGCCACCGCGGTCGCACGTCTCGGAAGCTCTTTCCGGACTTTCCTCCGTGCAGATTCCGATCCGCATGGATCCTGGCTTTGATGAACACCGCACCGCCAATCTGGGGCGCATGGTGGAGCGGTGGGGCTTGGTGCCTTTGTCTTATCTGGCGCAATTTGCCACCAGCGACTTCACCTACGGCTACATCGGCAACCAGGATTTCACCATGTATCCGATTCTTCCCCCCGGCAGTTTTATCCAGGTCGATGAAGCCAAGACCAAAGTTGTGGAGGGATTATGGCGCTCGGAGTATGAGCGTCCCATTTATTTTGTGGAAACCCGCGACGGCCACACTTGCTGCTGGTGCAGTATGCGTCGCGACGATTTGATCCTGCAACCGCATCCATTATCACCAGTTCCAGTGCGGGTTTTGCGCCATCCCCAGGAGGCCGAGATTATCGGCCAGGTTGTGGGAGTCGCGATGAAGCTGACGGAGTGGCAGGCTTTTGGTTCTTCGCCAGGTTCGAAAGCGCAACCAGAATTGAATTAAGATGGCGGGCCGAGACCGTGTCGTTGGGTGAAGGAAGCAGCCCATTGAACTGTTCACGCATGGTTTCGACGTAAGCTCCCGCGCTTTTCCGATCCTCCCGGCTGGTCTCCTGCAAGTCCTCTTCCAACTTCGCAATCGGCGTCCTCAGAACGCTGGACAGCACTTCCGTGTGGGCGGCCTTCATGGCGCGTTCGGACGACTCCTCGCCGTGCACCAGAGACATTCCCCAATGACGGTAAACACCTTCGGGACGACGCAGCGAGGCCAGGTAAGCCAACTTCGCTAGTAACCCAGAAACCGCGCCCAGCGTGGTTTCTCGCAGATCCTGCAGAGCTGATTTCAACGTCATGTTGTTACGAATTCCGAATCTTCCAAGACCTGAACTACTTTTTTCGGCGACCCGCCAGTTGTGACACTATCACGGCTCGATTTTCCAAAACAAGGAGAAAACCACCGTGAAGCGCATCCTACTGGTCGTTGCAGCAGCCCTGATGTTAGTCAACACTTTGGTCATTCCTACCGTGGCCCACGCCGATGGACCCATCAGCACCAGTTGCGGCGGAAACGGGGAATGTAAACCCTAGTCCTCCTTACTCCGGGCGTTACGAAAACAGGACACCATTCGCCCAAGAATGCGGCCTGCAGCCGTTTTGCGGTATAGTAAGCCGCCACGTTTATATGCTGCAGGCCCATTCAATTCTTTGGCATTATCTTTGGCTGGGGCCCCACGTCCTGCAGCTTGGCCTCGGCATCTTCCTGTGGCGAAAGGGCCTGCACCGGGTTTTTCCGATTTTCGTTGCCTACCTGATTGTCGAAGCCGTCGAGGAGTTCGCACTATACCCACTGGACGCTCTGCCCTCGGTGAGCGGAAGGACGTTTTGGACCGCGGTGTTTGTCGGTCGCATCGTCGAAGGCATACTCAAGCTTGCCGTGATTGGGGAGCTGTTCGGCCACCTGGTCGCGCGCTGGCCTGCTTTGGCGGCCTTTGGGAATCGGCTGGTCAGCGGTCTTGGTGGGTTTCTGGTTGTGCTGGCTGCGCTGGCTGCGGGTTTTGCTCCCATCGACGACCCACAATTTGCCCTCGTCTCGCGCGTCCACCTTCTTGAACAAACCTTTTACATCGTCCAATGCGGACTGGTTCTGTTCCTCTTCCTTTTCGCGGCACACTTCAAGTTGACCTGGGACAGTCGCGTCTTCGGAATTGCCTTAGGCTTCGCGGTCGCAATCTGCGAGCACATGGCGGCCTGGGCCGTCACGGCCAACGGAGGACTGCTGGACAGGCGCTCCCTGCTCGATTTTCTGAATGCCGCGACCTACCACGCTTGCGTGTTGACCTGGTTTTACTTCTTCCTGGTTCCCCGCAAGATTGCGGCCACGCCGGCGTCTTCCTTGCCTGAGAATAATCTGGCGGTCTGGAACCGCGAACTGGAGCGTCTGCTGCAGCGATGAATCTGGCCATTTTTCTCGTCGTCGCCGCCGCGCTTGCGCTGGGCGTCATTTTGCGCCTGGCGGCGGGGCAAAGCCTGCAAACCAGAAAAAGCGCCAGCCTGGCAAGCTCGGTTCGCCCGATCGATATCGAAGCTTTCCGCAATCTGACCGACCCCGCCGAGGACGAATACCTGCGGCAGCGTCTGTCGGCCGCGGATTTCCGCACGGTCCGGCGTGCGCGTTTGCGCGCAATGGCTGCTTATGTCCAGGCAGCGAGCGAAAATGCCGCGGTGCTGGTGCGCGTAGGCGAAGCGGCTTTAGCCACGGGCGACCCCCGCATGCAGGCGCCCGCACAGCAGTTGGTGAATGACGCGCTGCTTCTACGGCGCAATTCCACCGTATCGCTGGCACGAATCTACCTGGCACTGGCTTGGCCAAACTCCGGTTTTGCGGCTGTGCGTGTGGTCGAGCGTTATGAGCAGCTGAGCGGCTCGGCCATGCTGTTGGGCCGGTTGCAGAATCCGGCGGTTGCGGTTCGCCTCTCCGCCATGAGCTAAGGGATATCCGTCACAGACACGGTGACGGCGTCGGTATCAATCTCCGGCCCGGCGTCGCCGTGGCTCTTGAGGCTCAACGGGGTAACTTAGGCACCACCCCGGAGCATTCCTGCCTTGTTTTCGTCGTCCCTCCTGGTGTAAAAACCAGCGGGAGCTGCCATCCCAAGAAACTTGTGTCGGTTTTGGCCGTCCCCGCGTTGCAGTCTTCTGCCGGCACCTGGAAGTGTCGGAGCAAGGGAGAATCAATGGCTTGCAATATGGCTCGCAATATGACTCGCATTATGATCCCCAACCTTACCCGCCGTCTGATCGGCGGTGCTCTGACCCTCATCGTGACCATTGCCGCCATCTCAATCTCAGCCTTGGTCCTGGCATTTCCCAAGAGCGCCTTCGGGCAGGGAGGCGTCGCCACCGGCGATCTCCACGTCAGCGTGAAGGACCCGAAAGGTAGTGGTGTTGCCAACGCGACGGTCACGGTGAGCGACATCGCCAAGGGATTGGAACGCAATGCCACCAGTGATGGAACGGGCGGCTACACGGTCCGGCTGCTGCCGCCCGGCAGTTACGCCGTCACCGTCCAAGCTCCCGGCTTCGGCAAGGCCGAGGCCAGCAGCGTGAGCATTACCGTCGGAGGGTTGGTGGAACTTCCCGTCGCCTTGGCAGTGGCGACGGGCAAAGAAATCGTCGAGGTCAGCTCGCAAGCCGAGTTGGTGGAAACCTCGCAAACTTCTACCACCGACACGATCGGACAGCGGCGAATCGACAATTTGCCGATCAATGGCCGCAACTACATCAATTTCACCTTGACGGATTCTCAAGTCGTGCGCGACAACGCGCCCTTCGTGGGTCCGGCGCCCACCTCCGGACTCAACATCAGCGGCCAGCGGGCCCGCGCCAACCTGGTGAACGTGGATGGCGCCGACGCCACCGACAATTCGACCAACGGTGTCCGCTCCACCGTTTCGCAGGAAGCGGTGCAGGAGTTTCAGATCATCACCAACAACTACGCGGCCGAATATGGCCGCGCCGCCGGCGGCGTGGTGAACATCATCACCCGCTCCGGATCGAATGATTTTCACGGCGATGTTTTCGGTTACCTGCGCAATCGGAATTTCCAGGCGGTGAATCCGTTCAGCACGGTCTCGAATCCTGCCTACACTCGGGTTCAGGCGGGCGTGGCCTTCGGCGGCGCCATTAAGAAAGACAAGACATATTATTATTTTTCCTACGAGGTCACCCGCCGGCATGAGACGGGATTCTCGAGCATCGCCCCGGCCAGCAACATTGGATATTACGGCTTCCAGAACTTCGACACGGCCGACACCGCCGGAGGTCTGGTGCCTCTACCCTTCGGCACGATTCAAGTCACGCCGACGCAAGCGGCATTCCTGGCAGGTCTCAGCCCAGCCGAAGTCGGCGCCATCGGCCTCGCCAACCTCGAGAACTATGAGGTCGTCGCCGGCGCCTCTTCCGCGCAAGCCTTGCAGGGGGCCTGGCCAACCGGCTTGGCCCTGGGCGCGAGCGGCGGCTTTCTCTCCAGTTTTTCCGGCTTCCCCACCAGTTGCACGCCATTGGCATGCGCAGCGCCGGCAAGCTTCGGCGCCAGCCACGTCCCCGCCTCCTTTCAAACCATAGGCTCGCAGGTCGGCAACTTCCCCGTTTTCGAGGGGACCAGCCTTTATTCGCTCCGCATCGACCACAACATCAATACCAGCAACCGGCTCACCCTGCGGGCCAACGTGAGCCCCAGCACGACGACAGGCATCGAGGGCAGCGGCGAGGACCAGCCCTTCGGACAGAACGCTTACTCACGCACCTCCGAGCAAACCTACCGCGATGTGACCGGCGTCGTGCAAGATACCTGGACCCTAGGCACTAACAAGGTGAACGAGTTTCGCTTCCAGTACGCTCGCCGCGGCTTGTCCTACTTTTACAACACGGCCATTGCCGCCGGCTCCGATCCCGCGGTGAACATTCCGGGCTACGGTTATTTCGGTCGTGAACCCTACTCCTACGTGCAACGGACCGAGCAGCGCTACCAGTTCACCGACAATTTCTCCTGGACCAGGGGCGCGCACAACACGAAGTTCGGCGTCGACGTGAACTACCTCCCGCTCACCGCCACCTTCACCGTCAACTACGGCGGGGTATACGACTTTGGCTCCTTCGCTGCGTTTCCCACTCCCTTCCCGGTTCTGAATGCGGTGCAGGCTTATGGCGCCGGCCTGCCCGGTGATTTCGTGCAGGGATTCGGCAGTCCCGCCGACACGTTTCACAACCTGCAGATTGGCGTCTTCTGGCAAGACTCGTGGAAGATTCGTCCCAATCTCACTCTGAACTATGGCGTGCGTTACGACGTCGAGGATCCGCCCACGTTCAAACCCATCACGCCGCTGGGCCAGGCGGGATATAAATTTCTGGGATTGCAGAAAGGCATTCAGGCCGACACCAATAACATCCAGCCGCGCGTCGGATTGGCGTGGGATCCCAAGGGAGATGGCCGAACCGTGGTACGCGCTTCCTATGGCATATTTTATGATCACCCGCTGCTGGCTCTGTATTTCCTGGGCGACGCCTCGGATGGTTCTTCCAGCGGACAGCTGGCCTTTCCGGGTACCGGCACTTGCGCGGGAGCAGGCAATCCCGCCAACCTCAACGGCATTCCGGTTTTCCAGGGACTGATCAATACCCCCGGCTGCGCTCCCGGCCCGGCCGCACTCACCCCAGCGCTCGGTTACCTGCCCAACCAGCAGCAATTCACCTCGCTCAACTTCCCCCAGTCTCTGTTTCTCAACCAGAACTATTTAACCGACGGCTTTCCCCTGTTCTTCCAGCCCTTCGGCTACCCACAATCGAAGAATTTCGTGTTCGCATACTCTCAACAGGCGAACCTCACCATTGAGCGGGATCTCGGACGCGGC
>Ga0181525_10001301_pt1 | contig 21453 bp, 20 predicted proteins | sample PEATcosm2014_Bin_48_FD_121100 | JGI IMG/M metagenome (GOLD analysis project Ga0181525, IMG submission 121100) | Peatland microbial communities from MTU Mesocosm Facility, Houghton, MI, USA - PEATcosm2014_Bin06_10_metaG | ecosystem: Environmental > Terrestrial > Soil > Wetlands > Peat | place...
CTCCGATCGGCATGACGATGCCTGGCGCGCGCTGCTGCGCCCGACCGGCGAGTTCGACAGCGACGGTTCGACGGTGTACGAGCTGCACGCGCTGCCGCCCAACTGCGGACAGTTTGCGTTCGAGATCCGCGTCTTCCCCTGGCACGAGATGCTGGCGCATCCGATGGAGATGGGGCTGCTGAGACGCCTGTAGGCCGGCAAAGACGCCCGTAGGCGGGTGAAACATCCAGCCGCGACCTCTGTCCGACATACTATACTGGTCGCGTCCCGTCACCATTCCCAGTCTATGGCCAAGCAGCAGTCGCGGGCTTCCTCCGGGCGTTACGTCAGCCGCCTGACCAGCGGCGCGCTGGCCGTGGTCATGGCCGGCGGCCGCGGCGAGCGGCTGCGGGACCTGACACTGCATCGCTGCAAGCCGGCCACGCCCTTTGGCGGCAAGTTTCGCATCATCGATTTCGTGCTGTCGAACTGCGTTAATTCCGGCATCCGCCAGATATTCCTGATGACCCAGTACAAGGGCCAGTCGCTGATCCAGCATGTGCAGCGCGGCTGGAGCTACCTGCGCGGGGAGTTCGGCGAGTTCATCGACGTGGTGCCGGCGCAGCAGCAGGTCGGCATGCACTGGTATCGGGGCACCGCAGATTGCGTCTACCAGAACCTCGACCTGATCCGCGCGCTGCGCCCCAAGCACGTGCTGGTGCTCGCCGGTGATCACATCTACAAGATGGATTACGGTCCGATGATCGCCTATCACGTCGAGAAAGGCGCCGACATCACCGTCGGGGTGGTCGAGGTTCCGCGCGCCAGCTCGCGCGACTTCGGCGTGCTGTCGGTCACCGACTGGAACCGGGTTACCAAGTTCACCGAGAAGCCCAAGGAGCCCGACACCCTGCCGGCGCGGCCGGATGTGGCGCTGGCATCGATGGGCATCTACGTGTTCAATGCCCGGTTGCTGGAGAAGCTGCTGATCGCCGATGCGACCGACGACAAGTCGTCGCATGATTTCGGCAAGAATGTCATCCCCGCGGCGATCGACCTGCTGCAGGTGGTCGCCTACCCGTTCACCGACGTCAAGACGCGCGCGCAGAATTACTGGCGCGATGTCGGCACCGTGGACGCCTTCTACGACGCCAACATCGAGCTGGTGCACGTGGCGCCGGAGCTGAACCTGTACGACGAGGAGTGGCCGATCTGGACCTATCAGCTGCACCAGCCGCCGGCCAAGTTCGTGCTCGACGAGATCGGCCGCCGCGGCACCGCGGTCAATTCGATGGTGTCGGGCGGCTGCATCATTTCCGGCGCGGTGGTCGACCAGTCGCTGCTGTTCTCCAACGTACGCGTCGAGGAGCGCTCGAGCCTGGTGCGCGCGGTGGTGCTGCCGAACGTGAAGATCGGCGCCGGCTGCACCATCAGGCAGGCGATCCTGGACGAGAACTGCGAGATCCCGGACGGCATGCAGATCGGGGTCGACGCCGCGACCGATGCCGCCCGTTTTCATGTCACCGACAAGGGCGTGGTGCTGGTCACCCCGGACATGCTGGCGAAGATCGCCGTAAGCCGCGCATGAGCGTGGCGCCGCGGCTGCTGCAGCGGCGGCGTTCCGGAGTGCTGCTGCATCCGACCAGCCTGATCAGCGGCGAAGGCGAGGCGGCTCGTGGCGCGCTCGGCGCGGCAGCGCGCGCCTTCGTCGACTGGCTCGGGCAGGCGGGATTTTCCATCTGGCAGATGCTGCCGCTCGGTCCGCCGGGCGGCGGCGGATCGCCCTACTGGGCGCGTTCGGATTTTGCCGGACAGGTGGCGCTGATCGATCGCAACGAACTGCCGGACCTCGAGCAGCTGCGTTCCGACTTCGAATTGTTTCGCACCGCCAATCACGAGTGGCTCGAGGACTACGTGCTGTTCGAGGTGCTGGCAGCGCGCTTCCAAGGCCCGTGGTGGGACTGGCCGGAGCCGATTCGCGAGCGCGAACCCAAGGCGATCTATCGATTCTCACGCGAGGCGCGCGAGCAGCTGGAACGTCGCCGCATCGAGCAGTGGCAGTTCGACTGGCAATGGCGGGCGCTGCGCCGCTATGCGGCCGAGCGCGGCGTGTACCTGTTTGGCGATCTGCCGATCTACGTGGCGCCGGACTCGGTGGCGACCTGGTCGGCGCGCGCGCAGTTCCAGCTCGATGCCGGCGGCCGGCCGCTGCTGCTGGCCGGTGTGCCGCCGGATTACTTTTCCGCTGACGGCCAGCTGTGGGGCAATCCGCTGTATAACTGGGAACAGGCGCAGAGCGACGGCTTTGCATTCTGGCGTCTGCGCCTGGGGCGCCAGCTGCAGCGGTTCGACCTGGTGCGCATTGATCATTTTCGCGGGCTGGTGGGCTACTGGGCGGTGCCGGCGGGCGCGCGTACCGCGCGCGAGGGCAGCTGGCGCCCGGCACCGGGGCGGGCACTGTTCGAGGCGCTGAGCGTGGAGTTTCCCGACCTGCCGCTGGTGGCCGAGGACCTGGGGGTGATTACCCCGGACGTCGAACAGCTGCGGGTCAGCTTTGGCCTCCCCGGGATGCGGGTGCTGCAGTTCGGTTTTGACGGCTCGCCCGACAACCCGCACCTGCCGCACAATTACCAGCGCGACGTGGTTGCCTACACCGGCACGCACGACAATGACACCACGGTGGGCTGGTTTCACAGCCTGCAGAGCGCCGACGCGCAGCGCGTGGCCTTCTTCCTGCGTTCGGATGCCGCCGGGCTGTCCGATGCGATGGCACGCGCGGTGCTCGGCTGCGTCGCGCAGCTGGCGATCATTCCGGCGCAGGACCTGCTGCAGCTGGGCTCGCAGGCGCGCCTCAACACCCCTGGCACCGTCACCAATAACTGGAGCTGGCGCCTGGCGCCCGGCAGCCTCACCGCGGAGCTGGCGCAGCAGTTTGCGCCGCTGAACCATATATTCGGGCGCGTCAGCGGGGTGCAGCCGGAATGAGTACGACACACGTGAGTGCTCCCAGGCTGGCGCGCATCGCCTGGCTGGCGACCCTTGGTGTCGCGCTGGCGGGCTGCGCCAGCCTGCTGCCCAAGCTTGCGCCGCCGACGCTGGTGATCACCGGCGTCACTATCGGCGGCGGCAACCTGCAGCAGCAGCAGATCAGGCTGACGTTTCACGCCACCAACCCTAACGACCGCGCGATCCCGATCCGCAGCATCGAGTGCAGCCTGGAACTGGCAGGCAGCCCGTTTGCGCAGGGCGCGACCGATGCGCCGTTCACGCTGCCGGCGCGGGGCGAGAGCGACTTCGACCTGAACGTCACCGCCAACCTGAACACCGTGCTGGCAGCGCTGGCGGGCGGATTCGGGCACCACGCGGTCGACTATCGGGTGTACGGGCAGGTGCACCTGCAGGGCGGACTGCTGCGCAACATCCCGTTCGACCAGAAGGGCAGCGTGCGGCTGTGAGCGCTCAGGGTTGCACGATGCTCTGATACAGCTCGATGTAGCCGTGCACCTGGCGGCTCCAGGAGTAGTCCTGCGACATGCCGTTTTGCATCAGCCGGCGCCAGCTGCCCTTGTTCTGGTACAGATCCAGCGCCGTGTTGAGCGCCCAGGTGACCGCCTCGGCGTTGTAGTCGTTGAACACGATGCCGGTGCCAGAGCCGGTGGCGGGATCGAAATGCTGTACCGAGTCGGCCAGCCCGCCGGTGCGCCGCACGATCGGCACCGTGCCGTAGCGCATGCTGTACATCTGGTTGAGCCCGCAGGGTTCGTAGCGCGAGGGCATCAGGAACATATCGCTGGCGGCCTCGATCCAGTGCGCCAGCTCGTCGCTGTAGCGGCGCTCGAAGTGCACCCGATCCGGAAAGCGGCGCTGCAGTCCGGTGAAGAAATTCTCATAGCGCGACTCCCCGGTTCCAAGCACCACCAGGTTGAACTCACGTGCCTGCAGCAGCAGCGGCAGCGAATCGAATAGCAGATCGAAGCCCTTTTGCGTCGCCAGGCGGCTGACGATGCCAACCAGTGCGGTGCGCGGGCCGCTGCCGAGCCGGATGCGCTGCAGGAACTCTTCCTTGATCTCGGCCTTCACGCCCAGTTGATTGGCGCCGTAGTGCTGCGACACGTAGCGGTCGCGGCGCGGATCCCATTCATCGTAATCCACGCCATTGAGTATGCCGACGATGGCATCGGTGCGCTGGCGCAGCAGCGTCTCCATCCCCATCCCATACTCGGCGGTGCGCAGCTCGCGCGCGTAGGTTGGACTGACCGTGGTGATGCGATCGGCGTAGGCGAGCCCGGTTTTCAGCAGATTGATGCGACCGGCGGCGTAGTCGGCCGCATCCAGCATCGACAGCGGCGCTCCGTGCAGCACCTCGGCATGCGCCGCGGCACCGACGATGCCCTGGTAGCCGATGTTGTGCACGGTGAGCACGCTGCGCGTGGACTGGAACAGGCGATCCCAGGCATACGCCGAGCGCAGCAACAGGGTTCCAGCCGCGGTGTGCCAGTCGTTGAAATGCATGATCTGCGGCGCAAAGGCCATGCGCTGGCAACTCAGGAAGGCGGCGTGCGTCAGCACCAGGAAGCGCAGGTGCTCGTCTGCATCCGATGTATAGAGCGAGGCGCGGCCGTACACCGCGGGGCATTCGACCAGGTACACCTGTGCGCTCGAGTCCGGCAGCTGTGCGCTCGACACCGAGAAATCGTAGCGATGCGTTCCGAGCGTCACCGACTGGTCGCGCAGCTGGTCGACCGGACGGACCTCCAGCCCCTCGCGCTGGATGCTCGCATAGCCCGGCATGAACAGTCGCACGTCGTGGCCGTCGGCGTGCAGGTACTTGAGCAGCGCGCCGGACACATCGGCGAGCCCGCCAGCCTTGGCGAGCGGAGTCACTTCGGCCGAGGCAAAGCATATTTTCAATGGCATCGCAGGATCTTACCGCAGCGCGAGACGCCCGTTGGCGAAGCCATTATCATGTTGTGATGCGTTCGCTGGCGGTTTACCTGATGCTCGTGCTGCTGCTGTCGGTCTCCATCGGGGTCGGCGTCATCGCCTCGGATTGGCCGCGCTGGTGCCACTGGGCGAACTGGTGTGCCGCCAACTGGCCGCCGGGCCACTGACTGGCGAAGCCGCAGGCGCGCCATGTCGATAAGTCCCTACATGCAGCTGGAGCAGGAATGGCGGCGCCTGCACGCTTTCCACGGCGCGCTGTCACTGCTGCGCTGGGACGCCGCCGTGATGATGCCCCGGGGCAGCGCCGACGTGCGCGGCGAGCAGCTGGCGGCGCTCGAGACCGAGTATCACGCGCTGCTGACCACACCGAAGATCACCCGGCTGCTCGACCGCGCGCAGGCCAATTCACAGGGGCTGGAGGACTGGCAGCTCGCCAACCTGCACGAGATGCGCCGCCAGCGCGATTACGCGATCGCCACGCCGGTGTCGCTGATCTCACGGCTGGCGCGCGCCACCTCGCGCGCCGAGGTGCACTGGGCCGAGGCCCGGCGGCAGAACAACTTCGACCTGTTTGCGCCGCACCTGGAGGAAGTCGTGCACCTGGTGCGCGACAAGGCGGCGCTGCTGGGGCAGGCGCTCGGGCTGCCGCCGTACGACGCACTGGTGGATGAATTCTCCCCGGGCATATCGGCCGCCGATATCGATACGATTTTCAAGGCACTGTCGCGCCGGCTGCCAAGCCTGATCCGCGAGACCCTGAGCCTGCAGGCGCAGCAGCCGTCGCTGCCGCTGACCGGCAAGTTTGCCCCCGGCAAGCAGCGCGCACTGGTGGTCGAAGTGATGCGGGCGATCGGCTTTCCGTTCGATCGCGGCCGTATCGACGAGAGCGAGCATCCGTTCACCGAAGGCGTGCCGGGTGACATCCGCATCACCACGCGCTTTGACAGCGCCGACCCGTTTTCCGGCCTGCTCGGCGCGATGCATGAGACCGGGCACGCGATGTACGACCTCGGCCTGCCGCAGTCATGGCGCGACCAGCCGGTCGGGCGCGATCGCGGCATGGCGCTGGAGGAGAGCCAGTCGCTGCTGCTGGAGATGATCGTCGGGCGCAGCCGTGCGTTTGTTCAGTACCTACGGCCGCTGCTGGAGAAGCATTTTGCAATCAGCGGGCCGGAGTGGGAACCCGACAATCTCTACCGGCGTCTGAACAACGTGCAGCGCAGCCTGATCCGCGTCGATGCCGACGAGGTGACCTATCCGCTGCATATCCTGCTGCGCTACGAGCTGGAGAAGAAGCTGCTGTCCGGCGAGCTGGCGGTGCGTGCGCTGCCCGAGGCCTGGAACGCCGGCATGGAACAGCGGCTCGAAGTGCGCCCCACCGGGGCCGCGGATGGCTGCCTGCAGGACATCCACTGGGCGCTCGGCTCATTCGGCTACTTCCCCTCGTATGCACTTGGCGCGGTGATTGCCGCGCAGCTGTGGGAGAGCCTGCGCAGCCACATACCGGAGATCGAGCAGCAGATCGCGAGCGGGGAGTTCAGCGGGCTGTTTGACTGGCTGCGCGAGCACGTGCATGGGCTTGGCGCCAAGGTCACGGTCAAGGAACTGATGAAGGACGCGACCGGCCAGCCGCTGTCGGCGACCGCATTGCTGCGCTACCTGGACCACAAGTACCTGGAGGGCGCCCCATGAGCGAGACTTCCGGCACGTTGCGGCGCCTGGGGGCGCGGCTGCGCGGCCTGGCCGGCAAGGCGATCCAGGACTACGGCATGATCGAGCCGGGCGACCGGGTGATGGTGTGCCTGTCCGGTGGCAAGGACTCCTACACGATGCTCGAGCTGCTGCGCTCGCTCCAGCGCAGCGCGCCGGTGGCGTTCGAGCTGATCGCGGTCAACCTCGACCAGAAGCAGCCGGGCTTTCCGGCCCAGGTGCTGCCCGACTACCTCAGATCCCTGGGCGTGGCCTACCACGTCATCGAGCAGGACACCTACCGCGTGGTCAAGCGCGTGATTCCGGAAGGCCGCACCATGTGCTCGCTGTGCTCACGGCTGCGGCGCGGGGCGCTGTACCGCTGGGCTGCCGAGAACGGCATCAGCAAGATCGCACTCGGGCACCATCGCGACGACATCGTCGAGACGCTGTTCCTGAACCTGTTCTACGCCGGCCGGTTGAAGGCGATGGCCCCCAAGCTGCGCTCAAAGGATGGCCGGCACGTCGTGATTCGTCCGCTCGCCTACATCCCCGAGCGCGACATCGCGCGCTACGCGCACGGCATGCGCTTTCCGCTGATTCCCTGCACCTTGTGCGGCTCGCAGCCCAACCTGCAGCGCAGCGCAATCAAGGCGATGCTGGCGGCCTGGGAGCGCGAGCATCCGGGGCGGGTGCAGTCGATCTTCTCGGCGCTGCAAAATGTGGAACCCGGTACGCTGGCCGATCCACGGCAGTTCGATTTTGCGCAGTTGCGGGCGTTGGGCGCCGGATTGCCGCTGATCGACGCCGCTGGCAGCCCGGGCGGGCCGGAACCTGGCCGCCGGCGGCCGGCGACGCTTGCGGACAGCGCCACGCAGATTGGTTAGAGTTTGTGGCGATGGGCTCGACCTCCGCGACAACCTCTGCGCGCCGCCCGCAGGCGCTGCGCGCCCGCCGGCTTGACTGGACGCGTCTTAGCGACCAGGAGCTGCTGCAGCTGCGCATCTGCGATCTGCGGCTCGACCTGCGGCGCTCGCCGCTGCAGCGCTATGTGCGGCGCCTGTACCAGGAACTGGACGGCCGCGGCATTCGATTCCGTCCGCACGTGTGGCTGTCGGAGGAGTGGTTCTCACCCGACGGCGTGCCGGGGATCGCGATGCCGTTTTATCTGGCGCACCCGCGGCTGCTGCGCCTGGAGCGCAAGATGACGCGCGAGGTCGAAGGCAGCAACGTCAACTGGCTGATGCGTATCCTGCGGCATGAGGCCGGCCACGCGATCGATTCCGCCTACCGGCTGCGGCGCCGCGCCCACTGGCGAGCGCTGTTCGGCCCGGCGTCCGAACCCTATCGCGCCGGCTATCGTGCCCGGCCGGCCAGCCGCCACCACGTGCAGCATCTGGGCGACTGGTATGCGCAGAGTCATCCGACCGAGGATTTCGCCGAAACCTTCGCCGTCTGGCTGGCGCCACGCTCGGGCTGGCAGCGTCGCTATGCGTCCTGGCCGGCACTGCGCAAGCTGCGCTTCGTGCAGCAGGTGGCCGGCGAATTCGGCGCGCATCGCCCGCCGGTGCGCTGCCGCGATCGCATCGAACCGCTCGATCACAACCAGCGCACGCTGGCGCAGTACTATCGCAGCAAGCTGGCGCGCGCCCGCACGCGCCGCGGCATGCTGGCCGACCGGCTGCTGCAGCGCGTGTTCAGCGCCGAGCCGGGAGCGCGGCCACTTCCCGCCGCGACGCTGTTACGCTCCCACAAGCCGCAGCTGCTGTCGTTCATCATCCGCACGACCAGCGTGGATCGTTACGCTGCCTACCAGGTACTGCGCACCGCGATCGATCGTGCTGAGCGCCTGCAGCTGTTCGTGTGCGGCTCGCAGCGTGAGTCGCTGCGCGCGACCCGCGTGATGCTGGGCCGGATGGTGCGGCTATACATGCGCAGCCAGGGCCTGCGCCTGCGAGCATGAGAAAACTGCGGGCATGAAAAAACTGCGCACGCTGGTGGTGGTGCACTCGAGCCTGGTGCCACCCGATAGCCTTGCGGGTTTTTCGGAGAAGCAGATCGACGAATGGCGCACCGAGTACGACGTGATCTCCACGCTGCGCAACGCCGGCCACCAGGTGCAGACGCTGGGCGTACTCGACTCGCTGACGGAACTTCGTACCGCGCTGATGGAGACGCGGCCGGAGCTGGTGTTCAACCTGCTCGAGGAGTTCAACGGCATCGTCACCTACGACCAGCACGTGGTGGCGTTCCTGGAGCTGATGCGCGCGCCCTATACCGGCTGCAACCCGCGCGGCCTGCTGTTGTCGCGCGACAAGGTGCTGTGCAAGCAGCTGCTCGCCTTTCACCGCATTCCGACCCCGCAGTTCGCGGTGTTTCGCCGCGGTCAGCGCGTGACCGTCCCGCGCCGCCTGCGTCCGCCGCTGTTCGTGAAATCCGCCACCGAAGACGCCTCGCTCGGCATTGCCCAGGCCTCGGTGGTCGACGACATCGCCAAGCTGCGCGAGCGCGTGCAGTTCATGCACGACCAGATCGGTTCCGACGCGCTGGTGGAGGAGTACATCGAGGGCCGCGAGCTGTATGTCGGCATGCTCGGCAACGAGCGGCTGACGCGCATGCCGGTGTGGGAGATGCGCTTTGGCTCGCTGCCGGAATCGTTGCCGGCGATCGCGACCCGCAAGGTCAAGTGGGACCGGGCGTATCAGCGCCGCTACGACATCACGACGCGCGCCGCCGATGAACTGCCGCCCACGGTACTGCACCAGCTCGACCGGCTATCGCGGCGCATCTACCGCGCGCTGCACCTGTCGGGCTGCGCGCGCATCGATTTTCGCGTGCGCGGCGACGGCAGCGTGTTCATGCTTGAAGCGAATCCCAATCCCAACCTGGCGCGCGAAGAGGACTTCGCCGAGTCCGCCCGCGCAGCCGGCATGGATTATAGTGCACTGCTCGAGCGCATCATGACGCTCGGTCGCAACTACCGGGTGGAGTGGCGAGATTTCAATGCCTGACAGCGTGCGCGTGATGGGAGTCCTGGCCGTCCTGCTGCTGGCGGGCTGCAAGACTGAGGCGAGCAGGCGCGAGGCCGACTTCGACAAGCTCATCAAGGCACTGCCGGGCCAGTATGACAACCGCACGCAGGCCAGCAACGACGAGCGCGGCGAGCATGCTGCCGTTGCCCTGTTGATCCAGCCGCTGGATGCGATAACGGTAGGCAAGATCGTGATGTTCGTGCGCGAGACCGCCGCCAACGATCCGCGCCGGATACTGGCGCAGCACATCTGGACTTTCGATCTCGACAAGAAGCAACAGCTGGTGCAGAGCATCTACCTGTTCAAGGAACCGCAGCGCTGGGTGCATGCGGTCGATGATCCGTATGTGATGCAGTCGTTGCTGCCCGACGACCTGACGCTGCTTTCCGGCTGCAACCTGACTTGGAGCAAGAGCGATTTCGGCTTCCAGGCGAGTACCAAGGCGGCGGAATGCAAGGGGTCGGCCGGCGCCGAAGGACTGCTGATCGAGCAGAGTGCTGAACTGCGCGGTACCGACCTGCTGCTCAACGAGCAGCTATCCGGGCCCGGCGGCGTGCTTGCAGGCAGCGCCGATTCCGCTTCCTGGTATCGCTTCGAGCGCCGCTCCGGCCCGTCGCAGAAGCCGTAGCGGAGCAGCTGGTGGCGACCGAATTGGGTGCGCAGATCCAGGAAATCGCCGAGGTGGTGCGCACCGCGGTCGCACCGGTGTTCCTGCTGTCCGGCGTCGGCGTCACGCTGACGCTGCTGACCAACCGGCTGGCGCGCGTGGTGGATCGGGCGCGGGCGCTGGAGCAGAAGGAGAGCAAGACCCATGAGGACGACATGCACGCGCTCGGCGGCGCGCTGGGCACGCTGGAGCGGCGCGCGCGCTTGCTGGGCCGGGCCATTGCACTTTGTACAATTTGCGCGCTGCTGGTATCGATGGTGGTGGTGGCACTGTTCGTCGGTGCGTTCGTTGATATTCATCTGTCGCTGGTGATCGCGGCGCTGTTCGTCGTCGCAATGCTCAGCTTCATCGGCGGATTGCTGTTGTTCCTGCGCGAGGTATTCGTCGCGACCAAGGCGCTGCGCATCGGCCTGACCGGCATGCGCGAACCTGGGCGCTAGCCGCGCGTCGCTACGGCAGGCCGACCTCCGAATAGGAGATGGTCCAGGGTTCCAGCGCGGCGTCGGCCAGCCATTGCTGCAGCATCGAATCCTGCAGCACCGTGTCCAGGTAGGCCTGCGCCGGCGCCGACAGCGTCGCCCCGTAGCTGCGAAAGCGCAGTGCCACCGGCGCATACATGGCGTCGGCCAGCGAATAATCGCCAAACAGCCACGGCCCGTGCGCGCCAAAACGCCGCCGGCAATCGCCCCACAACGCATCGATGCGGCTGATATCGGCGCGCAGATCGGCCGTCATCGGCGTGCGCCTGCCGGTGGCGCGCGCATTCATCGGCCATTGGCTGCGCAGTGCGCTGAAACCCGCATGCATCTCCGCGCTCACGGTGCGCGCCAGTGCCCGCGCGGCACGCTCGCGCGGCCAGCCGTGGCCGGTCAGTTCGCACAGATACTCGCCGATCGCGATCGATTCCCACAGCGTCAGCCCGTCGTGCTTGAGTACCGGCACGCGCCCCGCCGGGCTGTGGCGCGCGATCTGTGCCTGGGTGTCCGGCTGCGACAGCACAATCTGCAGTTCTTCGAACGGCAGTCCCAGGTGATGCAACAGCATCCAGGGCCGCAGCGACCAGGACGAGTAGTTCTTGTTGCCGATGACAAGTGTGAATTCGGGCATGATTTTCCCGTGTATCAGCAGTCGCGAGGTGCTGCTGCCAGCCCGGCAGAGTTCTTGCAGCATAAAAAATCGTGATGCGGTTATCTAAGGTTAAGCGGCTTTCATGATCAACTCAATGCGTCGAGTGCTGATGCCGCGGATTTCCGGAGGACGAAGTCATGCAGCCATCTGAACACAGCGATCGGGTCCTGGCCGTCGCGAGCCTGCGGGAGTACTTTCACGATGCACTCCAGGGCGCGCTGGCGCACCAGCATGTGGCAGTGGATGACCAGACTGAGCAATACGTGGTCAACCTGCTGACGCTGTTCGCACGCTCCGAACAGCTGTACGAGCGTACCCCCGACGGCGTGCGGCTGCGGCCACTGGTACAGATGCTGTCCGATGCGCTGGAGGCGCCGACCGCGCTCGAGCGTGAACGCGGCCTGCAGCGACTGGGCGACGTGTCGCTGTTCATCGCCGGATTCTTTGCCCACAGCTTCGCGCGCAAATTGATCGATATCAACTATCACATCGCGATGGGTGGGCGCGCCTACGGCACGCTCGCCAGCGGCCTGGCGCGCGGACGCAGGCAGGTGATGGGGCGTGTCTATGCGGAGCTGGCCGCCAAGTTCCTGCCGCTGGTGGATGCCCTGGGCGAGATCAGCGACACGGCGCGCCGCTACACGCAGGCTGACATCCTGCGGCTGTACGAGATCTGGCTCAAGACCGGCAGTCCACGTGCCCGCGGCCTGCTGCGCCAGCTCGGAATCGAAGCCACGCCGGTCGCGCTGCAGCCGAACTGAGCCTGCCGGAGCGCGGCCATGGTGCTACAGCAACTGCAGGACCTGCTGGCCGGCATCTACGACCTGCCGCTGCCCTATAACGTCTACGATTTTTTGTTCACCGAGCGTGAGCGGCTGCCGCGCACGGTGCGCGACTCGGACACCGATGAGCAGGTGCTGGTCGTCGATGAGGGCGACGCGGCGGCGGTCGGACTGTTCCTGGATGCGCGGCTGCTCGAGCGGCTGGCGCAGGCCAACCCGCTCGAGGCGCTGCACGGCGGCAACCTCGCCGACTACTGGACCGCGCTGGAGGGCGTCAGCCATTTCATCTGTCTGGCCTGGAACGCCGGCCACGACCGCGGCGTATCGCTGCTGGAACTGGAACTGCAGGCGGAGATAGACAAGTATGTGACCAGCTGGTGGCTGCTGCGTGAGCAGGACCCGGCGCGCTATCCGGCCGGGCTGCATCGGTTGCTGTTCGAGCGCTGCCGGATCGACGTGCGGCTGGCCGGCGAGCGCGGCCAGCTGTATCGGCAAGCCAATCAGTACGCGGCGCGGTTCTGCCGGCGGCTGGAGCGGCAGCTGTCGGCGCAGGCCGCCGCCTGCCGACTGGAGGCGCTGGCGGAGCTAAGGCGTTTCTACCGGCTGAGCCGCGAGCGCAAGATGACCCACATTCAACGCAACGGCTGAGCGGTATCAGGGTGGCAGCCTCAAGCTCGGCGCTTCAGGCTGCCAGAATCACGGTGGTTTTTTCTTTGGATCGGCGGGATTGAGCTCTGCCACCTCGCGCTTGAGGCGAATCCACTCCGACAGCTTGCGCAGATCGGTCGGCTTGCGTTTGTCCGCGGGATTCTTGAGCTTGGCGGCCGGATCCGCGTCATACGGGTTATAGCCGCCCAGCACATTGCGCTTGACCGGGACACCGCGCATCTTTTGCGCGATCGTGTCCTCCAGCGACAGCTTCACTTCCGCCTCGGCCGCTGGTTTGTTTTCCGGTTTGGGGTCGCGCTTGCTCACATTGATGCCGATGTCGGCGCGGGTCTAGCCTGACCCGGGATGCAGCGATTGCAGTAGCGAACGCGCACGCAGCAGCCCGAGGGCTGTCTTGCCGTCATTAATATCTCCATGCAGCGCGCGAGCACAGGCGTCCTCCATTGGAACCCAGTGTACCTCGATCACTTCGCCCGCTTCGTGCGACATTTTGACGAAATTCAGCCCCGTTGCCATGAACAAGTGCACGAATTCGGTAAAAACCCCCGGCGAACTGACCAATGTGCCCAGCGATTGCCAGCTTTGAGCACTGGTACCGGACTCCTCGCTCAATTCGCGCTGTGCGGTCTGCAGCGGTGGTTCCCCGGGTTCGAGCTTTCCGGCCGGCAACTCCCACACCCATCCGCCGGCGGCGTGCCGGTACTGCCTGATCAGGCACACCCGCTGCTGTGCGTCGACCGCGACGATCGCCGCGCCGCCGGGGTGATGGATGATCTCCAGCTCGGCGACGTGTCCGTTGGGCAGCCGCACGGTCTCGACGTTGACGGTGATTACCCGGCCGGCATAGACAGTGCGCACGTTCTCGACACCCATGCCAGCAGCCTAACGGAACATTGCCGCGCCAGCAGCGCCGCCGTGGATTATATTTCCGGACGATGCCAGCCGCCTCGCACCTCCCGGTCCTCAACACACAGCAGAAGAAGGCGGTCACCTACGGCGAGCCGACTGGCGACAAGGGCTGGCGCGCCGGCCCGCTGCTGGTGATCGCCGGCGCCGGCACCGGCAAGACCAGCACCATCGCCCACCGCGTCGCCCAGCTGGCGATGCACGGCGTAGACCCGGCGCGGTTGCTGCTGCTCACGTTCACGCGCCGCGCGGCGTCCGAAATGCGCCGGCGTGCGCACGACGTCGTGCGCGAAACGCTGGGTGACACGCTTGGCGACAAGTCGCAGGCGATGCTGCGGCGACTGGTGTGGGCCGGCACATTTCATTCGATCGGCAACCGGCTGCTGCGCCAGTACGCGCGCCACCTGAGGCTCGAGCCCACGTTCACGGTAGTGGACCGCGGGGATTCGGCCGACCTGCTCGATGAACTGCGCACGCAGCTCGGACTGGCGTCCAAGGAGCAGCGATTTCCCCGCAAGGACACCTGCCTGGCGATCTACTCCTGGCGCGTCAACACGCAGAAGAGCCTGCACGATTCCCTGGAGCAGCAATTCCCCTGGTGCCTGGACTGGGAGGCTGAGCTCACGCGGCTGTTTCGCGGCTATGTCGAGCGCAAGCAGCGCTATGCACTGCTCGATTACGACGACCTGCTGCTCTACTGGCACATGATGATGGGCGAGCCGCGGCTGGCGCAGCACGTGGGGGCGAATTTCGATCACGTGCTGGTGGATGAGTACCAGGACACCAATAAGCTGCAGGCCGAGATCCTGTATGCCCTGAAGCCCGACGGCGTCGGCCTAACGGTGGTTGGCGATGACGCCCAGGCCATCTATTCGTTTCGCGCCGCGGCGGTAGAGAACATCCTGTCTTTTCCCGGGCACTACCAGCCACGCGCGGAAATCGTCACGCTGGCGCAGAACTACCGCTCGACCCAGGGACTGCTCGACGCCTCCAACGCGCTGATGGCCGAGGCGCCACGCCAGCATCGCAAGCACCTGCTGTCCACGCGCGGCGCCGGCAGCAAACCGCTGTATGCGACCGTGGATGACCTCGCCGGCCAGGCCGAGTACGTGTGCGGCCAGATTCTGCGGCGGCGCGAAGCCGGCGTGACGCTCAGGCACCAGGCAGTGCTGTTCCGCAATGCCAGTGCCAGTGACGTGCTCGAGGTCGAGCTGGCGCGGCGCCGGATCCCGTTCGTGAAATACGGCGGCCTGAAATTCCTCGAGGCCGCGCACATCAAAGACCTGCTGGCGGTGCTGCGCTGGGCGGATAACCTGCGCAACTCGCTGTCGGCGTTTCGCGTGCTGCAACTGCTGCCCGGGATGGGGCCGGTCAATGCGAGCAAGTGCGTCGAGCTGCTGCAGGCGCAGGACGGCCGGGTACAGGCGCTCAGCGGCTATGCGCCGCCGCCGGCGATGGCCGGGGCGTTTGCCAAGCTGCAGGCGCTGCTGCAGGCACTGACCGAACCGCAGCGGCCGTGGCCGGGGCAGGTGCGCCAGGTGCGCAACTGGTATCAGCCGCACCTCGAGCGCATCTATGAACACGTGCACACCCGGGTGGGCGATCTCGACCAGCTCGAGCAGCTCGCCAGCCAGTATCCCTCGCGCGAGCGCTTCATCACAGAGCTGACGCTCGACCCACCGCACGCGACCAGCGACCTGGCCGGCGCCCCCACCCTCGACGAGGACTACCTGGTGCTGTCCACGGTGCACTCCGCCAAGGGCATGGAGTGGGACACGGTCTATGTGCTGAATGTGGTCGACGGCAGCTTCCCGTCGGAATTTGCCACCGGCCGCGCCGAGCTGATCGATGAGGAGCGGCGCCTGCTGTACGTGGCGATGACCCGCGCGCGCAACGAGCTGCAGCTGTGCGTACCGCTGAAGTTCCCGCTGACCCAGCAGCCAAAGACCGGCGACGCGCATGTGTATGGCGGTCGCAGCCGCTTCATGAGCGACAAGGTGCTCAAGACCATGCAGCAGGTGGCGTTCCATGGCGCGCAGCTCGGAGAGGCGACGCCGCTGGGCGACGCGCAGGCGTCGACGCTGGATGTGACCGCGCGACTGAAGGACATGTGGTAGCGGCCGCAGCCGCGCTCACCGCGGATCAGGGCTCGAGGTAGGCGTAGCCGTTGAGCTCGTTATCGTAGAAGCGCTTGAGCGCCTGGCTCTCGGACACCGTGAGCCGGCCCTCGCGTACCGCGCGCTCGCAGTCGCGCGTCAGCGCCGGCGATAGTTCCGCGACGTCGTATTCCATGTATTCCAGCACGCGGTTGGCGGTGTCGCCCTTGACGATCTCCTCGATCCACCAGCCGCCCTCGTCGTGCAGCTTGATGTGCACGACATTGGTGTCGCCGAACAGATTGTGCAGGTCGCCCAGGGTCTCCTGGTAGGCGCCGACCAGGAACGCCCCGAGGTAATAGTCCTCGCCGGCGACCGGTTCGTGCAGCTCCAGCGTTCGCTTGACGTCGCGCGGGCCGACGAAGCGGTCGACCTTGCCGTCGGAGTCGCAGGTGATGTCGGCCAGCACCGCCTTGCGCTCCGGCAGTTCGCACAGCCGGTGGATCGGCATGATCGGGAACAGCTGGTCGATGGCCCAGCTGTCGGGCAGCGACTGGAAGATCGAAAAGTTGCAGAAATACGTGTCCGACAGCACGTTCTCCAGGTCCTCGAGCTCCTCGGGAAAGCGCCCGAGCCGCCGGCAGACGTCGCGGATGCGGGCGCAGCTTGCCCAGTACAGCCGCTCCGTCAGGCCGCGGAATTCCAGCGACAGCAGCCCGAGGTTGAACATCTGCAGCGCCTGCTCGCGCGCCGTCAGGGCATCGTGATAGCACTCGACCAGCCGGCGCTCGTCGATATTGCGGTAGGCGTCGAGCAGGTCGCGCACCGGCTGCGGCAACGCCTGCTCGCCACCGAACTGCTGGGCGTCCTGGCCGTCGACGCGAAAACGATCCAGCGCCGAGCGGCCGAGCACATTGAAGATCAGCACGCTGTGGTGGGCCGCGATGGCGCGCCCGGATTCGCTGATGATCAGCGGATGCGCGATGTTGCGCGCGTTGCAGACGCTGGCGACGCGATACACCACGTCGTTGGCGTATTCGTTGAGGGTGTAGTTCATCGACGACGGGTAGTTGGTGCCGCTGCCGTCGTAGTCGATGCCCAGTCCGCCGCCGACATCAATGTATTCGAGCCCGGCGCCCATCAGCTTGAGCTCCGCGTACACATGCGCCAGCTCGTTGATCGCATCCTTGACGCGGCGGATATCCTGCAGCTGGCTGCCGGGGTGACAGTGCACCAGCTTCAGGCAGTCGAGCATGTCGCGCCCGCGCAGGATCGATATCATCTCGAGGATCTCGGTGATAAACAGCCCGAACTTGGACTTGTCGCCGGCGGAATCGCGCCACCGGCCGGAGCCCTCGGTGGCCAGTTTCACGCGCACGCCGAGCTTCGGCCGCACGGCGTGGATGTCGGCATAGCTGAGCACCAGCTCGAGCTCGGAGAAGTTCTCGATCACCGGGATGATGGTGCGGCCGAGCTTGGTCGCGAGGATGACAGCCTCGATGTAGCTCGAGTCCTTGAAACCGTTGCAGATGATCGGGCGATCGTCCGCGCCCTCGGTCATCGCCATTACCGCCAGCAGCTCGGGCTTGGAGCCGGCCTCCAGGCCGAAACCAAACTCCTTGCCGTAGCGGAACACCTCCTCCACCACCAGGCGCTGCTGGTTGACCTTGATGGGGTAGACCGCGGTGTAGCGGTTGCGATAGTCGTTCTCCGCGATCGCACGGGCGAACGCCGCGTGCAGGTGGCGCAGCCGATGCGCCAGGATGTCGGAAAACCGGATCACGACCGGCGCCGCCAGGTCGCGCTCCTGCAGCCCCTGGACCACCTCCAGCAGATCGATCTCGTGCGCCGCGGTAGTGTCCGGGCGCACCACCACGTGACCGGCGGCATTGATCGAGAAGTAGCCCGAACTCCAGGCCGGCACGTTATACAGCTCGAGCGCATCCTCGACGCTCCAGGCCTGGCCATTCTGCGTGCTGCGCGTCGCCTGCGGTTGCCCCACGGTGTTGTTCCAGCCTCGCGCGCTGCCCTCAGCGCAGGCGCGCACCATAGCAAATCGCCCCCACAAGTAAATGTCAGCAGGGGTAAAAGCACCGGCCAGTCGCTACAATCGCGCCGATGGCCATCGATTTCTACTGGGGGAGCGGTAGCGCGCCGTGCTGGCGCGTCGCGCTTGCGCTCGAGTTCAAGGGTCTCAGGTACAACAGCCATCTGCTGCATTTCGACCTGCAGGAGCACAAGTCGCCGCAGATGCTGGCAATGAACTTTCGCGGCCGCCTGCCGGTGCTGCGCGATAACGACTACGTGGTATTCGAGTCGCTGGCGATACTGTATTACCTGGAACAGAAGTACCGCGAGCCGCCGATCTTCGGCCGCAACCCGGAGGAGGCCGGCGTGATCATGCGCGTGATCTGCGAGTACCAGTCGTACGCCGAGCCGCCGCTGCGGCAGATCGTCGCCGGCTTGCAGCAAACGCCCGAGCGCAAGGTGGGTGACGGGCTCGCCGAGGCCATGCATCGGGTCGCCGGCGAGGCGCGCACCATCGAGCAGCGCCTGGCGCATTCGGAGTGGGTGGTGGGGGAGAGCTTCTCGGCCGCCGACATGATGATCTATCCGGATATCCGGCGCCTGCTGCGCGCACTGCAGCCGCCGCAAGCGCACGAGTTGGCGGCGCGTTTCCTGCCGATGCAGATCAATTACCCCGCCATTGGCCGCTGGCTCGATCGCGTTGCCGCGCTTCCCGGGCACGAACGCACCTGGCCGCCGCACTGGCGCTGACTGTAGCCACCGGGGTTGAACGCCGCAGTGACGCTTGCCGTCGGCGCTGTTGCCGGACGCCGACGCTGGCGAGCCGGCGTGCCGATTGCTAGGCTGCGGCGTCGGTCACAGCGGGAAAATAATGAGCCAGCACGAAGTCTACGTCGAATTTCCGGGGCGCATCGTATTGGTGGGATTCGGCAGCATCGGCCAGGGGGTGTTGCCGCTGATCCTGCGCCACCTGGGCCTGCCCGCCGAGCATATCAGCATCGTCAGTGCCGATGAGGTGGGCCAGGAGGAGGCGGCGCGCTTTGGCATCAAGTTCGTCAAGCAGCGACTGACGCGCGAGAATTTCCGCCGCACGCTCGATCCACTGGTGGGCCGCGGCGACTTCCTGCTGAACGTGTCGGTCGATGTCTCGAGCATCGCGCTGATCCGCTATTGCTGGGAGAAAGGCGCCATGTACCTGGACACCTGCATCGAGCCATGGCCGGGCGGCTACACCGACCCGACCATTCCGTTGGCCAAGCGCACCAACTATGCGATTCGCGATGAGGCGCTCGGACTTCGCGCCGGCAATGCGCGCGCGCCCACCGCGGTGCTCACGCACGGCGCCAATCCAGGCATGGTGTCGCACCTGGTCAAGCGGGCGCTGCTGAACGTTGCCGCCGACGTCGGACTCACGCCGGCCGTGCCCGCCAGCCGCGCGGGTTGGGCGGAGCTGGCGCAGCGCGTGGGCGTGAAGGTGATCCACATTGCCGAACGCGACACCCAGGTGTCGACCATACCGAAGGAGCCGAATGAGTTCGTGAATACCTGGTCGGTCGACGGCTTCGTGTCGGAAGGCTCGCAGCCGGCGGAGCTGGGCTGGGGCACGCACGAGCGCAATTTTCCGCGCGACGGCCGCCGCTATGACTTCGGCGGCGGGGCGGCGATCTATCTGGCGCAGCCCGGCGTGGCGACGCGGGTGCGCAGCTGGACACCGCTCAACGGACCTTATCACGGCTTTCTGATCACGCACTCCGAGGCGATTTCGATCGCCGATTACTTCGCGGTGCGCAAGGACGCACAGGTGCTGTACCGCCCGACGGTGCATTATTCCTATCATCCGTCCGACGCCGCGGTGCTGTCGGTGCATGAGTTCTGCGGCCGCAACTACCAGATCCAGGACCGGCGGCGCATCATGATGGACGACATCAGCAAGGGCATCGATGAGCTCGGGGTGCTGCTGGCCGGCCATAAGAAGAATGCCTACTGGTACGGCTCGCAGCTGTCGGTGGAGGAAGCGCGCACGCTGGCGCCGTATAACAACGCCACCAGCCTGCAGGTCACCAGCGCGGTGCTGGCCGGCATGGTCTGGGCGATGGAGAATCCGAACAATGGCATCACCGAACCCGAGGACATGGATTTCCAGCGCTCGCTGGCGATCTGCACACCGTACCTGGGGCCGGTGGTCGGCCAGTACAGCGACTGGACGCCGCTGACCGATCGCGAACGGCTGTTTCCCGAGGACCTCGATCACACCGATCCCTGGCAGTTCAAGAACGTACGCGTCAGCTGAGCGGGTAATCCACGGCCACGATGGTGTAGTGCCGGGTGCCCTCGGCCAGCAGCAGCGCGACCTCATCGTTGATGCGCCGCCCGAGCAGCAGTTTGCCGAGCGGCGCGTCCATGCTGATGTAATCCGCCGCCATGTCGAACTCGTCGGGCCCGACGATGCGATAGCACAGCTGCGCGCCGTCGTCGGTCGCGAGCGTGATGCGGGCGCCGAAGAACACGCGCTGCCGATCACTTGGAGGCTTATCGACCACCACCATGCCGGTAAGCCGGTCGCGCAGGAAGCGCACGCGCCGATCGATCTCGCGCAGCCGGCGCTTGCCATAGGTGTATTCCGCGTTCTCGGAGCGATCCCCCTGTGCCGCGGCGGCCGCGACCGCGGCAGTCACCCGCGGGCGCTCGCGACGCCACAGCTCATCGAGTTCGGCACGCAGCCGCGCCGCGCCGGCGGCGGTGATGTACCTGGAGCCCGACGGTTGCGGCTCACGATAGCGGCTCATACTACAAATCCTTGAAATAACACCGATTTATTGGGCGAGCCGGGCTTAAGAATCGAACTGAGCAGCAGCTCACAGCGAGCCTTGCGCACCCGGCCTACGCTGTGCTCAATCCCCTGGGCGGGCCTGCAATGCAAGTGCGGCCCGCTTGACTCGCCCTGGCCTTCGCGCCGGGGCGTTTTTTTTCCGCCTTGCGAACCCCGCCACCGCGGTCAACGCCGCTGGTATCCTGCGCCAGCCGTTGAAAACCCACGAGCTGCCGCCATTGTAAGCGGCAAGCTCACTCGCGGAGGCTCGATTCGAATGCGCACGCTCAAGGTCACTTTGATACTGGCTGCCGCCCTGCTGGCGAGTGGCTGCGGCTACAACCAGATCCAGCAACAGGATGAGGCGGTCAAGGCGTCGTGGGCGGAGGTGGTCAACCAGTATCAGCGCCGTGCCGATCTGGTGCCCAACCTGGTCAACACCGTCAAGGGGTTCGCGGCGCAGGAATCCAAGGTCCTGATCGGCGTCACCGAGGCGCGCGCCAAGGTCGGCACCATCCAGGCGACGCCGGAGCTGGTGAATGACCCGCAGGCGTTCCAGAAGTTCGAAGCCGCGCAGGGCCAGCTGTCGCAGGCGCTGAAGAGCCTGATCGCCGTCAGCGAGAATTATCCGCAGCTCAAGTCCGACCAGAATTTCCGCGATCTGCAGGCGCAGCTCGAGGGCACCGAGAATCGCATTACGGTGGCGCGCAATCGCTATATCCAG
>Ga0181525_10001302_pt1 | contig 21446 bp, 29 predicted proteins | sample PEATcosm2014_Bin_48_FD_121100 | JGI IMG/M metagenome (GOLD analysis project Ga0181525, IMG submission 121100) | Peatland microbial communities from MTU Mesocosm Facility, Houghton, MI, USA - PEATcosm2014_Bin06_10_metaG | ecosystem: Environmental > Terrestrial > Soil > Wetlands > Peat | place...
GCATGGGCTCGCCGCGACCTGGCGCTTTGTCTGTCATATTGACCCCTCCATCCCGAAAAGGAGCTCCTGACCCAATCCTACCTCGGTGACGGAAAGCGGTCAACGGAGAGCCTTCCGGCCCCTATCTAGCCGCTACTGGGCGATCTTTGCGGTACTCGCGTAGAAGCAGTGAGCAGCGCAGCTAGCGGACCGCGCATAACGCACCGGGAGGCTCACACGTTCCCTTCGCCGTGGTGTGAGTACAGGACTTTATGAGACCACGTCGGCGGTTGCCGGCCTGTGCTCGACAAGATTCGCGTCGCGGAAATTGCGGATAGCGGACAAACGTATGGCGGGCACGCGTATCAGGATTGTCTCGATACGGCTGCGGCGGATCGCGTACCGATTGTGTATCCGCGCGCCGGAGCGGTGTGGCACACTGATGACGGCGTAACGTTGCAGTTCATCGGTCCATCGCTGCCCTTCATCGGCGGAAAGAACGCGATCAACGATAATTCGGTGGCGTTCATCCTGCAGTACCATCGGTTCCGTATGCTGTTCACGGGAGATGCGGGAAGCGCGGCGGAGCAACGATTCTTGCGCGAAGGGATCGATCTAACGGCATCGGTTTTAAAGGTCGGCCATCACGGTTCCGCTTACAGCTCATCACCGGAGTTTATTGCCGCCGTGCATCCGCACTACGCGATCATCTCAGTCGGCCGCAACAACATGTTCGGTCACCCGGCCCCGTCGACTATTGAAAAGCTTGAGAATGCCGGTGTAGCCGTCTATAGAACGGACGCCGATGGCGCGATCACTCTTGTAAGCTCCGGCATTGGGCTAAACGCCGGCCTCTTGAAATGCGAGTCGTGCAATTGAGAGCGCCGTATTTGCGGTCGGCCAGCCCGAGTAAAAGGCGAGATGGGTGATCGCTTCGATGATCTCATCGCGCGTCACCCCGTTCTCGAGCGCTCGTTTGAGGTGAAAGGGAAGCTCGTTGGTGCGGTAAAGCGCGACCAAACTAGCGACCGTGATCAGGCTGCGATCGCGCTTCGAAAGTCCGGGACGTTCCCAAACCTCGCCGAAAAGCACGTCATCTGTATATTGAGCAAGTGCGGGCGCAATATCGCCAAACGACTTGCGCGCCGCCGGGGGTCTATCGGACATTCTCTACCTCAATCAGCGTATGGTGTACCCGCCGTCGACCACGAGCGCGTGACCCACGACGAGGCTTGCGCCAGGACTGCAAAGCCACAAAACCGCGTTGGCGATCTCCTCCGGCCGGCCAAGTCTGCCGATCGGAACGTCCTTCAGCATCGCGGCTAATGCCTCCGTCTGGCCCCCAGCCTTCATAGCGTCGCTCATCGGCGTATCGATGAGGCCCGGACACACGGCATTGATGCGGATGCCCTGCGCTGCATATTCGAGTGCCGCACTCGTCGTAAGCCCGAGGACGCCGTACTTGGCGGCGTGGTACGTGCCACGCCCGGCACCGCCGACGAGCCCCCCGATTGAAGAACAATTGACGATTGCGCCGCTTCCCTGTTTGCGCATCGCGCGCAGCTCGAACTTCATGCAACTCCAAACCCCGCGAAGATTGACCGCCACGACGCGATCGAAATCTTCTCGCGTCGCATCGGCGGTTTCGGCAAGCACGTTCTGGATGCCGGCATTATTATAGGCAGCGTCGAGCCGCCCGAATGTGGTCATGGTCTCTTCGACCATCGCTTCGATTTGCACATCATCTGCGACGTCGCACGTGATAGCAAGCGCTTTATGGCCTTGGGCATTCAGTTCGGCAACCGCAGAGCGCACCGCATCCTCGCGCACGTCCGCTAAAACGACCGTCGCACCCGAGGTGGCGAAAGCTCTCGCCGTCGCGAGGCCGATGCCCGACGCTGCGCCGGTTACCAGCGCGACTTTGCCTTCAAACGAGGTATTCATTTCGAGTCCTTATCATCTGTTGTATTGTTCGTCGCTGACCTTCTCGAGCCAGTCGACATTCCTGCCGTTGAGTTTTTCTTGAATGGCGATGTGTGTCATCGCGGTGGTGGGCGCGGCTCCATGCCAATGCTTTTCGCCGGGCGCGATGAGCACGACGTCACCCGGACGAATCTCCTCGATTGGGCCGCCCCAGCGTTGAACGCGACCGCAACCGGCAGTTACGATCAGCGTCTGCCCGAGCGGATGCGTGTGCCACGCCGATCGAGCGCACGGTTCGAACGTCACGACGCCGCTGGTTACGCGCGCCGGATCTTCCCGATCGCAGAGCGGGTCGACTCGCACCGTGCCCGTGAAGTACTCCGCGGGGCCTTTCGATGATGCTTGCGTGCCTATGCGTTGAATTTCCATCTGCGCTTAGTCTACGTCGCGGGCCGCGAGCGAGGAAGAGACGCGCCAATAGTACTATTGGGACTGTAAGTATGAGCAGCGACAAACGGCTTGAGGAGCTTCCTCGGTTTCTCAAGACACGTCGAGAGCGGATCAAGCCGGCGGACGTCGGGCTACCGGCGACGGGGCGGCGACGCGTTCCAGGCCTACGTCGCGAAGAAGTAGCCGCACTCGCCGGGATCGGCGTTTCGTGGTACACGGCACTCGAGAACGGCGACGCTCGTGGTGTCTCCGAAACAACGCTCGCTGCCGTCGCCGACGCGTTACGCCTCTCCGATTCGGAACGCCAATATCTCTTCACGCTGGCCGGAGCGACCAAAGATTCCGAGGCATTCGTCTCGCCGAGCCAATTGGTTCTGGATACGATGCACGCCATCTCGTTCCCGGCATACATCCTCGATGCGGCATGGGAAGTGCAAAGCTTCAACGATCCATTCCGTCGCGTGTGGGCGATCGCCGATGAAGTGCCGCCGTTTAATGCGGTTGAACGCCTGTTCGTGCATCCGGTCGCGCGCGCGATGCACGGCGAGCGCTTCGAAGCGAACATCCGGCCAGTCATCGCGATGCTTCGATCGAGCCAAGGGCGACGCCCGTACATACGCAGTCTCCGCGAGTCTTGCGATCGATTGATTCGAGACGCGCAGATTAAACGAATTTGGGATCAATACGAGATCAGCAATCCGCTCGTTTCGAACACCGTCACCGTCGACTCTCCGCTTGGAAGGTTTAGCTACGAGACGCTGACGTTGCCTATTTCAGGCACATCGGGGATCGTGGTGCAAGTCCCCGATCTGCAAAGCCGAGGACTCCTGGAGCGCACATCAGGCGTATGAGTGCGGGTCACTTCCCTACGATACGGTAAGCGACTCGACGTAATCGATCGTTGTGTCGAGGGCGGCTTCCAGCGGCGCGGTTTCGCGACGCGCCTGCGCTAAAACCAAGCCACCCTGCAGCGCGGAAAGCATCGCGAGCGCGAGTCGATCCGGATCCGCATCGGCGCGCAGCGCACCGCGTTGATGCATCGCACGTAAGCCCGACCGAATACCGTCCTCCCACCGCAAAAACCCGCTCGCAATATCCGCGCGTGCGCCTTCCGAACTTTCCGACAGCGCTGAAGAAAGCGTGCCGAGCGGGCATCCGCCCGCACATCCGACCTGTCGTCGACCCGCGACGAGATGATTGCGCCAAGCGCGCAGGGCAGCGATACTGTCGAGCCGCCCCAAGAAGGGCTGCTGCCCCTCCAGCACACTTTCGGTTTGAAGCGCGATCACGGCGCGCACCAGCGCCATCTTATCCTCGAAGTAGTGATAGAGCTGCGAGAAGCTCACGCCCGCAGCGTTGCAGACGTCCTCGGTCGTCGTCTGAGCGACGCCGTTTTGATAGATCAGCTGGGCCGCCGCGGAGACGATCCGCTCGCGGGTGGCAACGCCCTTCCGGGTCAGCTTCCGCGCCGGCTGGGCGTGGGATGCGGTGCTCACGACCCAAGTATATCACATTTTATGGAGTTGACACTCCATTTTCTAAGGCATAGAGTGGAGCCACCACTCCACTTTATGAGGGACCTATGTCAAGCAAGGACTTCGCCGGGAAAATCGCACTCGTCACCGGCGGCACCAGCGGGATCGGTAAGGCAACCGCGTTCGCGCTCGCACGCCGCGGTGCTCGCGTCGTCATTTCGGGCCGCGACACTGCACGAGGCGCAGACGTCGTCGAAACGATTCGCAAAAACGGCGGAACGGCAGACTTTGTTCCGGCAGATCTTCGGAATGCCGAAACCGCTCGCGAGCTCGCGCGCCGTACGCTAGCTACGGTTCCGCAAGTCGATATCCTAATCAACAACGCGGCGGTCTTTCCGTTCGGAACGACGGCCGAAACCACCGAAGAAACGTTCGATAACGTGTACAACGTCAACGTCAAAGTGCCGTTCGTTCTCGTTGGGGAGCTCGCACCAAAAATGGCGCAGCGCGGCAGCGGCGCGATCGTCAACGTCAGCAGCATGGTGTCGGAATTCGGTATGCAAGGCCTCGCGCTTTACGGCTCGAGTAAAGCCGCGCTCGATCTTCTCACGAAAGCGTGGGCCGGCGAGTTCGGCCCAAACGGCGTGCGCGTGAACGCCGTAAGTCCCGGCCCGACGCGCACCGAGGGCACCGTCGGAATGGGCGAAGGTATCGATCAGCTTGCCGCCATGGCTCCCGCGCGTCGCGCCGCGTCACCCGACGAGATTGCCGCTGCGATCGCCTATCTCGCGTCAGATGAGGCTAGCTTCGTCTACGGCACGATCCTTGCGGTCGACGGTGGACGCAACGCCGTATGACCTGCGATGGATAGCACCACGATATTCTGGCTGCAGCTTCTACTAAGTTGCGTCGTCTTCGCACTCGTCGCGGTGTGGTACCTTTGGCCGGCATTAACCAAAGTGTCCCGCAATTCCGCGCTCGTTGCGCTGCTATTCGTGCACGTGCCGCGTTATGTTGGAATGACGCTACTGGTTACGGGGATGGTCGATCCGAAACTGCCTAGAGCGTTCATTTCCAGTGCTGCCTATGGCGATCTCTTGGCGGCTGCACTGGCCCTCACTTCCATCTTTGCTCTGCGGGGCAACTGGCGTATCGCCGTTCCCCTGGTGTGGGTGGCCAACACGTGGGGATTCGTGGACCTGCTCAACGGCGTGCGCGGCGTCTTGAGCTTGAACGTCCCCAGCTTCAACCTAGGTACTTTTTGGTACGTCTATACGTTTTACGCGCCCGCGGTTATTATTTCGCATGTACTGATCTTCTGGATGTTGATCAAGGCCCCGCAATCTCAAGCTTATAAGGACGCGTAATGAGACCTGATATTGTTCCGGGAGCGGCGTTCCCCGACTACGAGCTTACCGATCACACCGCCAAACGCCGCAAGCTCTCCGACCTGCAAGGACAAGATCCGATGATCCTCGTCCTAAGCCGCGGCGGGTTCTGTCCAAAGGACCGCCGCCAGCACGAAGGCCTTCTCGCACTCCATCGTGAGATTGAGGTAGGCTATTGCCGGATCGTTACCATTAGCACCGACAACATCACCCAGACGAACGAATTTCGCAGCGGAGTTGGTGCTCACTGGCCTTTCCTCTCCGACGCGGGACGCACGATCCAAAAGGATCTCGATATCGCGGAGTACACGGACCCCCTCCACGATCCCATGGTCCCTCACACGATCGTACTCGAGCCGGGTCTCGTCATCTATAAGATCTACAACGGGTACTGGTTCTTCGGGCGGCCCACTCCGGAAGAGCTTCGTCAGGACTTACGCGCCGTGAGCAAAAAATGCCGGCCGGACTGGGATATCACAACGCCCGAACTAAAAGCGGCGTGGCAGCAGGGCAACAAAGATCTCTTCTATCCGTACGGAAGAACGTACGTGCAAGCCCTCGGGGAACGGGATTAGGATAGCGCACAGTGAGAAAAAGGTCGCTCCGCCCAAGGTTCGGAGCAAAGGGAGATCGCGGATGCTGAAAGTTGGAGATCGAGTTTTTATCGATGGAACGAAAGAAGAGGGAACGGTTACCGAGGTTCACCCTCACGAAATCATCGTGCGCGTGAAGACGATGCAAGGCCATGAGAAACGCAAATACGCGCACGAAGATTTGCGACGAGATCCTACGTTAGATGAAGCCTCGGGATTTGTCGATCACTAAGGCCCAAGCAAGAACTTGTCGATGACGGGTCTGACGTCGTCGACCTCGCAGAACGGCGCGACATGCCCGCAGTCGCCATGGAGCACGAGCGTCTGCGCGTTGAGCAGCCGCGCGAATTCGAGAGCCGGGCCCGGGTTAACCGCATGATCTTGCTGCGAAGCGACGATCAACATGCGCGCGTGCACGTGCGCCGCCGCCGCGCTCAGCGGGCCGCCGTGCGCCACGTCTAACGCGAGCATCGCCTCGACCTGAGCGTGCCAATCGAAGCTGTCGAACGTAGCATCCGGCGCGGTTGAAGTCGCCTCTTTGACGAAATTCCCGAAGGCGGCCCGCGACGTGTGTTCGATGCGGAATTGCGGCGTGAATACGCCCATCATAAGGAGAAGGTGGGCGGCCGCCAGGTTCGGCAACACCGCCTCTTGGGTGCGATAAAACAACAGGTCGTAACTCGTGGGCTGCGGACTCCCGACGATCGGTACCGCCTCGTCCATGAAATCGGGATAGCTGACGACCCATTGGAACGTCTGCATGCCGGCCATCGAGACCCCGACTACCGCATGAAGGTGCGATAAGCCAAGGGTGCGCGTGGCGAGCGCGTGCTCGGCCTCGACCATGTCCTCCATCGTGAAGCGGGGAAACGCCGCGCCGTGCTGTGCGGAACTCGTTGAGGGCGAACACGAAACACCGTCGCCTAGCGTGTCAACGACGATGAGGAAATAGGGCGACGGATCGAAGAGCGGCTTCTCGCCGGAAACCGTGTCCACGACGTCCGCGCTCTGTTGCGTGAAGGGGCTCGGCACAAGAATCGCGTTCGATTTCGCCGCGTTGAGACGCCCCAACGTACGATATCCCAGTTTGCACGAATGAATCGTCTCGCCGCTAACGAGTTTGAAGTCGCCAAGATCCGCGAAGCGTTGTGGAGCTTTCGTAGTTTGCGCCATCGCAGGCGAAAACATCAACGCCACGCCGAGCATCCCGGCCGCAACGACGCTGCGCACCTAGGTAGCCAGCGATCCGTCCGACCAGCGCTTCACCGGAATGAAGATGGTTATTGGTTCGTACGCACGCATGGTGCCCGCCGGCGGCGCGAGGATCGGGACTCCCTCGAAACCGGCCGCCCAGGTGTTCATTTGGTCCAACGCAATGAACAGCATCACGTGCGGGTGCCACGGTCCCTTGACTTCATCGTTTAGGTACGCCTGTTTCGACAGCATGAATGAAAACGAGCCCGGCAAGGGATTGGTGAATTGATGGCTCGCGTACGCAGCTTGCGCTCTCTTTGCCAGCTCTTCGCGCGCAGCACCGGCGAAGGCCCATTTGGCACGCGCTTCATATTGCGGAAGCACGCTTTGGACCGCAGGGGGATTGAAGCAATTCGGCGCCCGGTTTTTGTAGTTCCAGAACTCGGGATCGTCGAAGCCGGCCGTCCAGGAGCGCTCGACAAAGCAGACCCAGCCGTTGGTGCCCTTCACCGCCGTTACGTAACCGGTCTTGGTCAGTACGAGGATGGTCGCGCGGGCGGAAACGGAGGGCGGCGCCGCAGTACGCGCCGCGGCGATCTCATCAGCCGGGCTCGGCATCAAATAGCGTTCGACCGGCCCCATCGTCGCGTACGCCGGGTTCGGCGTGGGGACTTGACCGAACGCCGCGGTAGAGCATGCAAGCGAGAGCGTAAGGGCCATGCACGAACGGGCGATTTTCATGGGACCTCCTCAAAAAAATGAGTCGCCGAAGGGGAACTTGCTTTTGACAACGCCGCTTCGCTATCTATTGTGACCGGGAGTCTTCGGGAGGGTGGACCGGCATGAAGATCTCTACGTCGCCATTGCCCGTCCGCGGGTCGAACGACGGCCCGTAGCGTTCGTACGATGGTGCGTCAAGCGGTTTGAGGCCGGATTCGGGAAGGCGGTTCGTCCAGATTGCCTTCATCGTCTCTTTGATGGCGCTGATATGCCCGTGATGGACAAACACTGCGTACGTCTGCGCTGGAACGCGGAAGGTAGTAAACTCGTCCGGCACGCCGTCAAACGCGGAAAGAGCGACCCCCGCGAGATATTCGAAGCCTTCATCATCGTTGTTGAAGATCACCCCGTAGGCGTAACCTGAAATCTCGTTCGGCAAGCGGCCGATGTGCGGCCCAAGTCGCTGCCACAGTTGCGGAATGCTTGCGATATCGTCGTAACCGAGACGCTTGGCAAAGCCGGCGATCAGCAGCACGTCTCCCTTTTGAAGGCGCGGAGGCGCGACGTCGCTCATGGATTGGTCCTTTCTGACGGTACCCATGATGGCTAGGGGTGATAGAATGCGGTCCAGAATCCAGCGCCGCACAAAGCATGCTTACGTGAGAAAGGATACACCATGAAGGAATCGACCGTGCTGCGCACGCCCGTCATTATTGCATTGGTCCTCGTCTCGATGCTGGTTGGGTCTCTCTTGACCGGTACGGCCCTGGCAATGCAAGGAAATATGGTGAACGCCCGGGATTCGCTAAAGAGTGCGATCTCCTACCTCGAAGCGGCGACGCCGGACAAGGGCGGTCACCGGACCAACGCGATCAAGCTGGCGCATCAGGCAATCGAGGAGGTCAATCTCGGTATCCAGTACGCGAACGAGCACCAATAGTATCAAACCAGCGGAACGCCCCGCGCGCGAGGCGTTGCGTGAGATCGCTACGTCGCTCGATGCCTCGTCGCCCATATCGGATCGCGACATCGACATCCTCAAGCACGAGTACGATCAGAACGCAGCCCTCGCTCGCGACACCGAAGCGCATCGCTCCACCGTCATGACGTTCCTCATGACGGTGGTTGCCGCGGTTGTGTACGCGCTCGGTGCCCTCAAATTCGATCCGCACTACTGGCCGGTGCCGATCCTTATATCCATCGTCGGCGCATATGCTGCAGCCTTAACAAACGTGTATCACGAACGATGGGCGTACTTCGCAACGTTGACTCGCGGCTATCGTTTGAGAATCGCGGCCGCTGCGCCAAATGCGCGCATCGAGGAGATACGTGTCGCCGCCAAGGCGGCGCACCGCGAAGACTTCAAGCATCAACTGCGGCTCTTCACGCTTTGGAATCGCCTGGCGCTCGGGGTCTGCATCTTCGGAGCGCTCTGCGCGGTCGGGATGTGGGTCGCGCTACGCCTTCGATGACCCTACGATCGCTGCTTCAATCGCAGGGCGCGAACGAAGCGATCGATTTCATCGCCGAAGGCCGGCGTAATATCGACGAATACCACGCTGTGATGGAATTCGCGGAATTGCTGCGTCGCGTGCATCACTTTTCCGCGCAACTGTAAGGGGCGCCCCGCTTCGCCGTTCGGCAACGCGAACTGCATGCTCAACACGCTGCCTTCGGGAATACGCTTCTCGAATGCGAGGCGCAAGCCGCCGCGGCTCAAGTCCAGCGCGAGTGCGTTGATGGAACCCTTCGTCCCCGCGATGGAGCACGTGACGTCGAATTCGGTTTCGACACGAATCGCGCTGTCGGCGGCTGCGCTCTTAGAACGCTCTTCTTCGAGAAACCGATCGAGTACGGCGGCATCCGCGGGCGCGAGTTTGACAAACTCGATGCCGTATTCGAGCGCACCGCCCGAGCCGCCGGCATTGTGCCGGATCTTTCCAGCGATGGGAATGCCCTTGCCGCCAATCGGTAAATTGAAGCGAATCCCCGAACCGGACAAGAAGATGCTGCCCGCCGTTAGGCGGCAGCCGCCGGTTGAAAGATCGATCACCGTAGCGCGCAGGGGCTTATCGAAACCGTCGACGGTTGCTACGACCGCCAACGCAAGTCGAAGCCGGAATGAAGGGCTCACGGTGCACTAGTATAGCATCTCCCTACCGCGTGGCGTCTAGACAGGATAACTTGTCAGTTTATCTGCTGATATGTTACGGTGGTCGCATGGCCAAGATCGTGACACTACCGCCCTCGGCCCACGCTTCGGTCGAAGAGCTCTTGCAGGCAACGGGGCAACTCTTGCGCCGTTTGCGCGCGGAGTCGAGCGGCGACAACCTCACCTGGTCGCAGACAGCCGTGCTCGGTCAGCTCGGAAAACACGGACCGAAGACGACCGCAGATCTCGCGCGCGCGGAAGCGGTCAAACCGCAATCGATGAGCGCTACGCTTGCGGCACTCGAGGACCAGGGCCTGGTTGAACGGCAGCCGCATCCTACCGACGGCCGGCAAATTCTTTTCGGACTAACAAAATCCGGCGTCGCGGCTCGCGAGGCCCGCGCGCGTCTCAAACGCACGTGGCTCTCGGGCGCGATCGCTCAACTCGATGCATCCGACCTGCGCACGCTTCTCGCCGCCGTCGAGCCGATGAAACGATTGGCGAATTCGTGACGGTTGCCGCGTCGACGACGGCGCAGCAACGTCATGCGTTCGGCTTCACCTTCGTCGCGCCGCTGGCGCTCGGCTCGTGCCTCAATCCCATCAACTCAACGATGATCGCGACGGCCCTCGTGCCGATCGAGGTCGGCCTTCATACGAGCGCGGCGGAAGCCGGTTGGCTGATTGCCGCGCTCTATCTCGCAAGCGCAATCGCACAACCGACGATGGGACGCCTCGCCGACCTTTTCGGACCGCGCCGCGTCCTGCTGGGCGCGCTTTCGCTGGTGGCGCTTTCCGGCATCGTGGGATGGTTCTCAACGTCGCTCGCAATGTTGGTCGTGGCGCGCGTGATTTTGGGCGTCGGAACCTCGGGAGCATATCCGGCCGCCATGCGCATCTTCCGCGTGCAAGCCGATCGCATCGGCGCGCCGCCGCCGCGTGCGGCGATGAGCTTCCTGACGCTCGCGGCCATCAGCACGATGGCGATCGGACCGCTGCTCGGCGGCGTGCTCACGGGAGCCTTCGGATGGCACTCGATCTTCACGGTCAACCTGCCGCTCTCGCTGCTGACCGCCATTCTCGTTTTTGCTTGGACTCCGAAGGATGCTCCGCAAACGATGCGCTTCTCGACACTTCTCCGGGAGGTCGATGCCGCAGGACTCGCGCTCTTTGCGGCAACGCTCTTCGGCCTGATGAGCTTTCTCATGCGTCTCGAGCACCCGATGTGGTGGGTTCTCGCCGTCACCTGCGCGCTCGGTTTCGCACTCGTCACCTACTCGCGCCGTCACTCCGAACCGTTCTTCGACGTGCGCATGTTGGCGCGCAACACGCCGCTCGTGGTCACCTACGTACGCGCGTGCGTGCTCGCGACGATCACGTACTGCGTCATCTATGGATTTTCGCAGTGGCTGGAAAGCGGTCTCGGCTTCTCCAGTTCGGCCGCCGGCGCGATTATGCTGCCGATGTCGATTGCGGCCGGAGCTTCGTCATTCGTGGGCGGACGCACGAAGGGGATTCGCATTCCGTTTATCTTGAGCATCGGCGTCATGGTGCTCGGCTGTTGCGCGCTCGGGGCCGTTAGCTTCGGCGCATCCGCATGGTTGATTGCGGGAGCCGCGATCCTCTTTGGCTTCCCTCAGGGCATGTTCAACGTCAGCACGCAAGCGGCCGTCTACGTGCAGGCCCCGGCAAGCGAAATTGGGGCCGCCGCCGGCCTGCAGCGTACCGCGTTCTACCTCGGGGCCATCATCGCTGCCAGCATCTTGGGGCTCGTGTATCAACAACACGCGACCAACGCCGGCTTTCTTACGCTCACGATTATCATGGGCACGCTCAGCGCGCTGTTGTTCGTCTTCACGATCTTCGATCGCACGCTTCCGTGGGGCCGCGTTTAGTCTCTTTTCATTCATGAGCCGGATGGGCCGGTCGACGACCGGCCCATCCGCTTAGTCCGTCTGTTATGGGATAAGCACCGCGTCAATGACGTGAATAACTCCGTTTGACTGATACACGTCGGGAATGGTGACCATTGCCTTGTCGCCGTGCACGTCGGTAAGCACGAGTTTGTCGCCGTCCATCGTTGCGATCAGCTTCTCGCCTTCCACGGTCGTGAGCTCGGCTTTGCCGCCGCCCGCTGCGATTTGCGCCGCGATCGCCTTCGAATCGAGACGTCCCGCTACGACGTGATAGGTAAGCACCTTTCGGAGCAGCGCGTTATCGCTGGTGACCTTGGTGACGGTCGCCTTCGGAAGTTTTGCGAAGGCTTCATTCGTCGGGGCGAAGACGGTAAACGGGCCGGGACCTTCGAGCGTTTGCACGAGTCCCGCTTGCTTGACGAGCGCAACCAGGGTCGTGTGGTCCTTCGAATTGAGCGCGTTCTGGACGATGTTCTTCGCCGGCGACATTGCCGAGCCGCCGACCATCGGATCCGCAAGCGTGACGGCCGACACACCGCCGACCAATAAGACCGCCGCGAGGGCGATACGAGCGAGATTCTTCAACTTTTGCCTCCTGCTCGCGTGTGCGAGCGTAAAAAATGACTGACCCTCGGCTAACGGTACAGGGAGCTCTCCGGATGTACGCTACCAGGCCGGAATGCGAAAAGAGGCGGGGCACGTATCCTCGTTACTCGGCGTGTCCATGAAAGACGCCGCTTGAGGAAACATGCCGAGGTCGCTCGCGGGTATTTGAAACCAGAACTGCGTGAGAACGACTTGTCCCGAGACGGTTTTCCCGCACTGAAGCTGCAGCGCGGTTGCATGCTCGGTTCCAAAGGCAGTCTTAAACCGATCGACGACCTCAGAATGCTCGACGTCGCGACCGGCTTGCTGCTGCAGATACGCGCCAAACGCGCTCGATTCGACCGCGGCACGCATTGCGAGTTCCGTTTCGAAAAATTGCGTGGCGTCGAAACCGAAACACTGCACGTGCTTAACGTACTCGTGCGTGAGCAGGCTATGCGTGAAGTGCGGCATGACGCCTTCGAGTTGCGCGTCGAGCGCCGGGGAGAGCGGGGGCGGTGCGCTACTGTGTTGGTAGAGATCGCAGCCCTTCGACCACCATTGTTGATCGACGACACCCTGCGAATGAAGATCCTGCGGAAGCGACGCCCACAGACCGTGCAAACCGATCAGCGGCGTCTTCGGCTGGTCGGGGAGGCAGCCTTCTTCGGTTCCGCAGATCCCCGGCTGCCACGTGAGCGCAAACGTGTAATGATCGAACGTTCCGTGTTCGGCCGGCGCAAGGGATGGAGCCGCCGACGCAAATCCAAACGAAACGAGCGCGAAGAACAGCATGGGCACCAGGCGCGCAAACCTCGCAAGTATCTCGCGATGCACCAGCTGAATGTGCCCGCGTTCGCGCTTGAGCGCGCCCTCGCGCTCGAGTAACCCGATCGTACGCGCCGCAACGTCCTTCACCGTGCCGGCAGCCGCGCCAATTTGCGCCTGGGTCATTTGTGGAAGCGGCTCGAGCGCCTCGGAGAGTCCCGTATCGCCTGCAAATCTCAATAGGTAGCGGGCAATCCGCTCCTGCGCGGTGAGATTCAACTGCGCGGCGAGCAGCGCCGTGGTATGACGGATGCGACGTGCTAACGTCACGGCAAACGCGATGGCCAGGGTTCCGTGCTGTTTGCACAGATCGATAACGGCATCTCCATCCATGAGCGCGAGGCACGCCTTGCGAGAGACCACGGCGGTTCTTGCCATCTCTACACCACCGTCAAGCATTGCGGAAACTCCAAAAAAGTTGCCGGGAAACACGTGTTCGTACAGGTGTTCCTTCGCATCCTCGCCGTTGGCAAGCATCGCAACGCAACCATCGATGACGAAGCCTAAACGGCCCCAGCGCTCGCCTTTTTCGTAGACTCCCTCGCCCTTGATGGCCGCCTGAATGGTCGATCCGTCGACCAGCACGTGCAGCGCCTGGGCCGGGACCTCGCCAAAGGCATCATCTCCTACGAGCTGCTTGAGCATGAGGTACCGGGCTGCCTCGATCGCATCTTTTCGCACGCAGCGGGCTTCGCTTCCGGCCGGCAATAGTCTGCCTTGGACGGCTTCACTAGCAAAAAATAGCGTCTAAAGTCTATTATTTTGGACAAACATTTGGCCGATAGATGGTGTGGAACCACTTTGCGCTCTGGAGATTCTTATGCTGGCCGACGTTCCCACCCGATGTCCCGAGATCGTGGAAGCGATTACCGCCGCAGTGAAAAACGACCGGGCCACCAGTCTCGCTGCAGCTCTAGCGGGTCTTCTAGCGACGGGCGCGCTCGACGACGCCCGACTCTACCTCGATCCGCGGCCGGGGCACTATTCCAGGAACTTGATATGGCGCGATCCCGCCAACCGTTTCGTCGTCGTGGGTATGTCGTGGGGGGCGGGCCAGGGGAGTCCACTCCACGATCACGATGGATTGTGGGGCGGCGAAATCGTGGTTTCCGGAACGATGAGCGAAACGAGATTCCGGCTCCTGGAGCGCGAAGAGACGTCACGCTATCGCTTTAGCGCCGACCAAGGACGATTGAGTTCGCGCGGGTCGGTGGGGATGCTGGTTCCCCCACTTGAGTATCACAACTTTCGCAATGCCGGTGATTCCGTCGCGCGCACCGTTCACGTGTACGGCGGCGATCTCGCGCAAGCGCAGATGTTTACCCACGAAACCGGCGAGTGGTATCGAGCCAAACAGATAACGCTGACCTATGATGCCTAACGTCGCAATCGCCGGCGGCGGCGCCAGCGGCGTTCTTCTCGCAACTCAGCTCTTACGCGAATCGCCGGACGCGCGGGTGACCATATTCGAACCGGGCGAACTCGGGCGTGGCGTGGCGTACGCGACAACGTGCCCGACCCACCAACTCAACGTACCGGCTTCCAGAATGTCAGCCTTTGCAGACGATCCGTCGCATTTTATCAACTGGCTCTGCTCGCAGTACGGAGTGCTCCACAATGGTGGATCGTTCGTTCCGCGCAGCGTGTACGGAGCGTACCTGCTCGACATCGTGCGCGAGACCGCTGCCACGTACGGCGAGCGGCTCGAACACCGGCGAGAACTACTGGAACACCGGCCGGAAGATGCGGAGATCCTCGTTCTAGCGACGGGGAACAGCGCTCCCGCCGAATGGCCCGGCGCACCGCGAAGCCCGCGGTTCTTTGGAAACGCCTGGCAGCCGGCTGCGCTTATCCCAGAGACTCCCGGTGAAAGCGTCCTGATACTTGGAACGGGATTGACCGCAATCGATGCCGTGCTCGGGCTGCGCCACAACGGGCACCGCGGAACGATCTACGTCTTGTCGCGTCGCGGCTTGCTTCCCCACGAACATCGCCTCCTCGATGCCCCGTCACAGACAATGGGCGACGGCCATTCGCTCGAAGACATCCTTACGAATTTTCGCTCGAACGCCAATGCGAACTGGCGATCGGCATTCGAAGCGGTTCGGCCGGTTACCAACGATGTATGGCGCCGATTCACCTACGCCGAGCGGCGGCGCTTTTTGCGGCACCTCGTTCCGTACTGGAACGTCCATCGGCATCGGATGGCACCTGAGGCTGCGACGGCGATCGCAGAACTGCTTGCTTCCGGCGCGATCGCAACGATCGCGGGGCGCACGCTGCGCTTTGAGGAACGTCCCGGCGCACTCCGCGTGCACGTGCGCGAACGCGGGACCGACCTCACCCGCACGCTCGAAGTACAACGCGTCATCAATTGCAGCGGGCCCGAGCACCGCGCTACACAGTTACGCAATCCACTTCTTCAGACGCTGCTTTCCCAAGGGGTTCTGGTACCGAACCCCTTAGAGATTGGATTTGAAATCGCGGCGGACGGCGCGCTCATCGACATGAACGGGCAGCCTTCGCGAACCACGTACGCAATCGGCCCGGTTCGATTCGGCGCGCTCATTGAAACAACGGCTATTCCCGAGATCCGCGATCAAGCGAAAAAACTTGCCGTTACAATCGCCGGCCTCTACGCTACGCGCGCTTAAAAAGGTAGCCCGTCACGATCCACGCCGTAGCGGCAATCCCGATCGTCTCTAGGAATTCCGTCCAGTTTCCGAAGGTTTGAGGCTTGGCGAACACCGCCGGAAGCCACACCAGCAACCCAAAGCCCAGGATCATTGCCGTGTTCAAGACGGATGCGAGCCGGGCCATGAATCCGGTAAGCAGGGCGGTTGCCGCTAGAAGAAACGCAACGGTGGTTGCAATCGCCCAAAACATTTGGCTCGGCGGAATCCACTTCGGGACCAGACTTGCCGTGTACGAGAGATAGGCGAGCTGGTAGAGTCCAAACGAGATAACGCCGATGCCGAACGAGTAGTAGCCGAACTGCGCCAAACGTCCCGTTCGACCGTACAGAATGGCGGCACCGGAGACGAAGGCGAACAGTTCGAAGAAATTTCCATAGCCGTCAAAAACGAGCGGATGCCGGACAATTGCCGGCACGATCAACGCCGCAAACACGAGATACAGCGCACCGAGCACGAGCGCGGCCGCGCGTTCGGTTCGCGGCCAAAGAAGTGCCACGCCCGCGACGATCTGAACGAGCGCAACAATGCCGACGACGACCGGGTTATGAGCGACGTCTGCAAACGTCTTGAGCTGTAGCCAATTGCCGATGTCGTGAAAAACCAGGGCGCAGACGCCGAAACCGATCGCGGTAAGGCCGTACGTATAGCGGCCGAGGGCGTACTTCATCGCTACGCCTTAGCCGCGACGAAGGCAGATACCTTATGTTACGTTTTGTTATCCCGCTATGCGTTGCACGATCTCGGGTTGAAGATCCGCTCGCGTCGGGAACCCGTTAATCGCCATGAACAGATCTGCTTCCGCCAGCAAACAGCGCAGCACGTGAACGATTCCCTCGACGCCGTCCAGTGCGAGGCCGTACGCATACGGCCGTCCGATACCGACGGCGGTAGCCCCAAGGGCCAATGCTTTAATGACATCTACGCCGGTTCGAACGCCGGAATCAAAAAGCACCGGCGTCTTGCCGGCGGCTTTAACCACCGCCGGGAGCATGTCGATCGCAGCGATCCCGCCGTTGGCTTGGCGTCCGCCGTGGTTGGAGCAATAGATTCCGTCGACGCCACCGTCGATGGCGCGACGCGCGTCCTCCGGATGACAGATACCTTTGACAAGGAGCGGAAGCTTCGTGAGCGATCGTAGCCAGGGGAGATCGTCCCACGTCAACGGACAACCAAAAATTTTCGCCCACTGCAACGTCGCCGCCTGAAGATCGTCTTGCGGAGGTTTCAAAAGCATCGACCGAAAGCGCTCGTCTGAGAAGTAATTTTCAAGACAGTGGCCTCGGAGTTGCGGAAAATGTCCCGAGCGCAAATCGCGCGGACGCCAGCCGGTAACCCACGTGTCGAGCGTGACAACGATGGCCTTGTAGCCCGCGATCTCCGCGCGCCGAACGAAGCTTTCAGCGAGGTCTCGGTCCGTCGGCGTATACAGTTGAAAAAATCCCGGTGTGGCCCCAAAATGGGCGGCGACGTCCTCGAGCGGATCGACGGTCAGCGTCGATGCAACCATCGGGACGCCGGTCCGCGACGCGGCCTTAGCCGTCGCAACATCGCCATGACCGTCCTGCGCGCACAAACCGATGACGCCGATCGGCGACATAAAGAGCGGCGTCGGAAGCCTCATACCAAACAGTTCGATCGAAAGATCTCGCTCTCTCGATGCTCTGAACATGCGCGGTACGATGCCCAAACGATCGAAGGCGGACACGTTGGCGTCTTGCGTCCGTTCGTTTCCACAGCCGCCCGCAACGTAATCGACGAGCGTGTGTGGGAGCGCTTCCAGCGCTTTTGCTTCCAACTCCTCATAACGAATTGGCAAGCGCGGAAGCCTCCCACTCAAGGCGCCGAAATAGATCTCGTTCTGGAAGTCGCCAAAGCTCACACGTCGAGCGTTCTCGCTTCTCCCAAAAACTACATGCCGGTGAAGGCGCTCCTCAGCGGCGTGCCCCGCGATGCGAGGCCTTCTGGAGCCGCTCCTTGGTCCGCTCCCAGGAGGCACCGATCTCTTCGAGCTCGTCTTGGTCCAAGACCTCGCGCGCGATTGCGAAGACCTTCGACTCTTCCTCTTGCACGTGGTGCTTGACGCTCTCGCCCAACACCTGAAGCTCGGCCTTAAAACGCTCCGGCGGCGTGCGTTTCGATTTCAGAAGCTCGATCAAATGTCGCGCGACGTCGTGTTCCGTGTACGCTTCGAACATCTCAACGCGGCCCTCGTCGTCGGGAGCTAGCTTACGCAGTGGCGCGTAAAAGAGTTTCTCTTCCACGGCGACGTGCAACTCGAGGGCTCGTCTGATCTCCAGCGCCAGCTCGCGAAGGCGCTCGTCGCCGGGCTCGCACTCGTTTGCTTCATCGATCAAGGCAGCGACGCTGCGGTGCTCGCCTTTGATGACGCTCAAGACATCCATGGCTACTTTCCTTTCTTCGGAACGCGCTCGCCCTCGCGGCGCGCTTCGCTCAGGCCGATTGCGATCGCCTGTTTACGGTTGGTTACTTTCTTTCCCGATCGACCGGACGTCAGGGTCCCCTCGTTCATCTCTTCCATCGCACGCTCGACCTTGCGGCCCGCTTTAGGCGAGTACTTTCTCGTCGCTTTCTTGCTCGTTTTTTTGGTCGTTTTTTTGCTTGTTTTTTTGGCTGCTGCTTTTTTACGTGGCATTGTGACCTCCGTCAATGACTATATGGGTGTTACCCCGCTGCGCGCGGCGGGTACCACAAGAGCATGCAAAAAACAAAAGAACTTGACGGTCTCCGCGTCGCGATTCTTTGCACGGACGGAGTCGAGCAAGTAGAACTGCAAAAGCCTCGAGAAGCGCTGGATGCATCCGGCGCCTCCACCGTTCTCGTATCGCCGAAATCCGATACGATTCAAGGCTGGAACCACGACGAACGGGGGGACCGGCTGCCGGTCGACCGCCCCTTGGATCAAGCCGATCCCAACGACTTCGACGCGCTCTTACTACCGGGCGGCGTGCAGAACCCCGATCGATTGCGCCAGATTCCCGATGCGGTGGAGTTCGTGCGATCGTTCTTCGAGCGAGACAAACCGGTCGCAGCCATCTGTCACGGTCCGTGGATGCTGGTCGAAGCCGACGTGCTCGAAGGCGAACACCTCACGTCTTGGCCGTCGCTTCAAACGGACGTTCGCAACGCGGGTGGCGAGTGGGTGGATCAGCAAGTCGTCGTGAGCGGAAATCTCGTCACCAGTCGCAAGCCCGACGACATCCCAGCGTTCAACCAAGCGGTGATCGAGCTGTTCGGTCGCGCGTGGGCAGACGCTTAGTCGTACTCCCAGAGAGCGGCGCGCGTCCATGCGCCACTACAATCGCGTAGCTTCACGGGAGCGCAGACGAATAGCCTGCGCTTTCCGTCCATGACTTCATCCGGGAAGAGCAGCTCTTCGACGATGAAACGCCCGCGGCCGAGCAGCGCGCGATGGCCGGGGCCGGCTTTAGCGGGATCGTCGTATCCGCCGAAACTCACGGCATCGATGCCCGCGCCTTTCGCGCCGCGATCGGCGATCAGCTCGGCCGCCTCCCCGCCACAGTAGACGTATTGGGTGAGGAACTCGCGCGTGTTGTCGCGCTTTTTTCCCCAACCCGTATTGAGCAGCACGACGTCCCCCGGCCGAACGGTCGCGAGTTGGGCTTCGATGTCGTGCGGCTCGATCGCGGAGCCCGGGGCCTTACCGCGCACGTCGATCGCTACCGCCCACCCGATAAATTGCTCGAGTGGAACGCGGTCGATGCTCGTCGCACCGTCGAAAAAATGTAACGGCGCATCGCAGTGCGTGCCGGTGTGGGTGCTCATCTGCACGATTTCCTTGTTGACGCCCTGAACGGCCGCAAGGTAGAACGAACGCACTTCGGCGGGGCGCGGGTTCTTGTCCGGATACTGCGGACAGTTCGAATAAACCGGCTGGCTAAGGTCGATGATGCGCGACGGTATCATACCCGCGCCTCGCTCTCGCGCCAGAACCGTTCGAAAGCAATGACGTTGCGATCAATAACCTCGTCCATGTCGGCATTCCACAGCGAATCGGGGAGCGTCCTCGAAGAGAAAATCTCGATGACGTAGGGCCGGTCGTAGCCCGTCGCGCGCAGCGCAGCAATCAATGGTGCCGAGGGAATGCTCCCGTCGCCGAGCGAGCGCCGATCGGCATTGTTGCGCGGTCTGCGCCAATCGCTCAGTTGCGCGAGCATGATGCGGCCGGCCGACGCACGGATAACCGCCTCGAGGTCGGGCGTCTGAAAGACGTTCCAGGTGTCGCAGCACAGGCCGAGCGACGGATGGCCCACGCGCTCCACCAGTTCCAACGCCGCATCGAGCCCCCACAACGCCGTGTCGGTGTGAAAAAGAATAGGGTTCAGCGGTTCGAACGCGATGCAGGCGCCGTGCGCCGACGCGGCGTCGGCCAATCGCGCGAGCGTGCCGACCGCAAACTCGTAGACTCGTTCGCAGTCACCCTCCGGCGCGGCACCGGTAATAACCACAAACGGCGTACCCGCAGGCAAGTGCGGGCCAATCTTCTCGATTGACGAAAGCATGGCGCCGACGCGGTCGCTCGGATCGTGCGGCTCCGGCGCAAGCGAGTCGGGGAAGAGCGAGTGCACGGTGGTTTGCACCGACGAAATCGCCAGCCCGGCTTCGGCGATCCGCTTAAATCGGTGCCGGTAGTCCTCGCGGCCGAGCTTAAATTCGCACACCTCGATAGCGTCGAGCCCGTGGGCGGCGTAACGCTCGACATCGCGCTCGAAGGGCCACGGAGTTGTCGTGAACTCGCTGACCGCCAGTTGATACGATGCGCCTTCCTTCATACCGTTCGCCTGCGCAGTTCGACGACGCAAAATCCGCGCCGTTCGATCTGTACCGGAATGCCGCGCGAGAGCTGGTCCCCAGTCACGTCGTTCCCATCCATCCACTCGCCGCGCATGCTGTTGAAGATGCGTACGCCGAACCGCGCTTTTAGTCGTTTTTTGAAAATGACCGAGGTCGCCACCGTGCGGTCCGCCGTGTTGCCGACGAAGAGGGCGAACTCTTCCTCGCGTTCGAGCAGGATGGCGGCGACGTCGTCGTTCGTCGTTTCGAGCAGATCGTCGGTGACGTCGCGATCGAAGGCATGGTAGTCGAGTTCGCTTTTGAAGCGAAAACTCGCGTACATCGTGAGCGCGGGCTCGCGCACGACGAACCAACTCACAAAGCCGCCGTGGAAACGCAATCGGCGCACGCCGAGCCAGCGCCAATCCGGTGACAGTCGCGGATTGCAGGTCGGCTCGTCGCCGGATAGGTCCAGCCCAGCCGCGCCCTCGATGGCTGCCCAAAGATAACGCGGTGGAAACCACGGCGAGAGCATCATGCCTTGATTCGCGAGCGTTTCGCCATGCAGCCACTCCGAAAATTGCCCGGGCACCGTGTTGTGTCGCCTCGGATCCCGCGAATAATGGAGAAAGCTGTCGTGCAACGCGGACGCCATAAAATCCGGATTGAAAGCGGCGGCCGCAAATGCATACCAAAACGTCACGCCCACCCACACCCCGCCGAGCAAGCCATATCC
>Ga0181525_10001303_pt1 | contig 21444 bp, 23 predicted proteins | sample PEATcosm2014_Bin_48_FD_121100 | JGI IMG/M metagenome (GOLD analysis project Ga0181525, IMG submission 121100) | Peatland microbial communities from MTU Mesocosm Facility, Houghton, MI, USA - PEATcosm2014_Bin06_10_metaG | ecosystem: Environmental > Terrestrial > Soil > Wetlands > Peat | place...
GCTGCCAGGGCCGTGCCCAGCACGATGGCGGCGCAGGCCGGCCACGGTCGCAGCGGGTGCGTCAGCGCCGGCACGCGAGTGCGGCGATCGAACGGCGATGGCGTCGCGGCCATCGCGTCACGCCATCGAGAAGACCACCAGCTTGTTGCCGTCCAGGTCGCGGAAATAGCCCGCGAAGAAGTCCGAGCCGCGTTCGCCGACCGGCCCTTCGTCCTTGCCGCCCAGAGTTACATAGCCGATCATCGCTTTCCCCCTGTACGTGGCGCGGGCCGGCGCATGCGCCCGGTGACGGATGACGGCGGGCGCCAGCGCTGCGTATCGTACCGTGGAGCCCGCGCCCCATGGGCCGGCGACGCGGCGCGCGCCGGGAATTTATACAATGGCGCGGCTCATCGCCGGCGCCGCGTCCGCGGACCCGTGCCCTCCACGCCACCTCTGCCAGGGAGTCGAAATGCCGTTTGTCGGTATCGGCCTGCACGTACTGATAGCGCTGTTCTTTGCCATCCATGCGGTGCGCTCGGGCCAGCCGATCTACTGGCTGTTCATCCTCTTCTCGTTTCCGCTGCTGGGCAGCATCGTCTACTTCATCGTCGTCTACCTGCCCAATTCCCGGCTGCATACCGGGGCCCGCCGCGCGGTGGCCGTGGCGGCGCGGGCGCTCGATCCGACACGCGAGCTGCGCGAGGCCCGCGCCGCCTTCGATTTCACGCCCACCGCGCAGAACCAGATGCGCCTGGCCGCGGCGCTGCTGGCCTCGGGCGCACCACAGGAAGCCGCTGCCAACTACGAGGCCTGCCTCAAGGGGCCGTTCGCCAGCGATCCGGAAATCAAGTTCTGCGCGGCGCGCGCCAACCTGGACTCCGGCAACTTTCCGCGCGCCGCGGCGCTGCTGCAGGAGGTCCGCGCCGCCGACGCCGGCTTCCGTGCCGAGGCGGTGCAGCTGCTGCTGGCGCGCGCGCTGGCCGGCGCCGGCCGCGGCGCCGAGGCGCGGGCCGAGTTCGCGGCGGCACTGGCGCGCTTCGGCAGTTTCGACGCGCGGGCCGAGTACGCCATCTGGGCCTACACGGCCGGCGAGGTCGATACCGCCGCGCGGCTGCAGGCCGACATCGACCAGGCCATGCAGCGCTGGAGTCCCCATAACCGCGAACTCAATGCGCCGCTGGTCCGGCGCCTGCAGGCGGCGCGCGCCCTGCGCGCGTCCGGTACCGCGCCGGTTTGAAGCGCGGCGCCGCCGCAGGGCGGTGCGGTGCGCCGCCTAGCGCCGCCAGCCATCCTCGTGCGCCGGCCAGGCGCCGCGCTCGGCGTAGCCGTCGTGGTGCCACGGACGGCCGACCGGCACGACGATGCAGCCGGCAAGCATGGAGCTCAACACGAGCAGGCACAACATGGTCTTCTTCACGGCATTCCCCTGGTGGATGCGGCGGCGGGTGCGCCCATGCCTCTTCAACGCGGCCGGTGGTGCCGCTGCCGACCGGCAGGAGGGGCGGCTGGTAACGGGAGGTAACCCCGGGGGCCAAGGCGGCATTTGCGGCAGAATCCGCAGGAAATGGACACCACCGAGCGGATCCGCATCGACAAATGGCTGTGGGCGGCGCGCTTCTTCAAGACGCGCTCGCTGGCGCTCGATGCGATCGCGCTGGGACGCGTGCGCGTCGAGGGCGAGCGGGTCAAGCCGGCGCGCGAGGCACGCGTGGGCGAGCGCGTGGAGATCGTCCACGGCGAGACCCGCACGGTGGTGGTGATCCAGGCCTTGTCGGCCGTGCGCGGGCCGGCGCCGGCAGCCCGGCTGCTGTATGCGGAGACGGCCGAGAGCCTGGCGCGGCGCGAACGCCAGGCGCAGGTGCGCCGCTACGGCGCCGAGCCGGCCGCAACGCTGCAGGGGCGGCCGACCAAGCGCGACCGCCGGCGCCTCGAGCAGCTCTAGCGGCCGCCGGCGGTCATTCGCGGCCGGCGCCGGTCGGCTGGAAGCGCACCGCGGCGATGCGCGCCGTCACCAGCACCGCGAGCAGCGCGGCCAGCGCGAGTATGACCGACCACTCCATCGAGTGATCGTAGAGCCCGATGAACACTTCGCGCAGGATGAAGGCGATGCCGACCTCGGCCAGCACCCGCAGCCGGACGCGGTGGTACTCGAGGTAATCGGTGAAGGTGCGGAACAGTTCGATCAGCACGAACACCGACAGCACGTCGATGACCAGCTCGCGGTCGATGCCGTCGACCACGCCGTGCACCAGGGTGTGCGAGGACAGCGCGCCGCTGAACGCGCTGCCGGCGGAGACGAAATCGAGTACCAGGCCGGCCAGTGCTCCCATGAGCGTGAGCAGCATCACCACGACCAGCGCCGAGACGATGGCGTCCAGCACCCGGCCGTACAGGACCAGTGCGCGGCCCTTCAGGCCGTTCCTGGGCAGCCGGCCGCTGAGTTCGTCGCTCGCGTCGGCAAGGGGAGGGGGGGGAGTGCCGATGGTGTCCTCGCGCATGGGGTCGAGGGAGAAACTGTACAGGCAATTGCGCGGGCCCGGCGCGGGCGCCCGCTGGAGCAACGTAAAATGCCACCGGGCCGCGATCCGCGCGGCGCATGCCGGAAGACGCCGTCCATGAACCTGCCGCACCGCCGTCGCGCGCCCATCGGGCTGTCGCTGCTTGTCTTCGCCGCCCTTGCCCTGGCGTCGAGCGGCGCCGTGCGCGGCGCTTCGGTCGCGCCGGTCGCGGCCGAGAACGGCATGGTCGTCACGGCCCAGCGCCTGGCCAGCGAGGTCGGCGTCGACGTGCTGCGCCATGGCGGCAATGCCGTCGATGCGGCGGTCGCGGTGGGCTACGCGCTGGCCGTGGTCTATCCGGCCGCCGGCAACCTCGGTGGCGGCGGCTTCATGACGCTGCAACTGGCCGACGGCCGCAAGACCTTCGTCGATTTTCGCGAGAAGGCGCCGCTGGCTTCGACCCGCGACATGTTCCTGGGCCCCGATGGCAACGTCGTCCCGGGGCTGACGACCGACAGCTTCCTGGCGGTGGGCGTACCCGGCACGGTCGCCGGCCTGGAGCTGGCGCGCGAGCGCTACGGAACGCGGCCCCGCGCGGCGCTGCTGGCGCCGGCCATACGCCTGGCCGAGCGCGGTTTCGTGCTCGAGCAGGGTGACGTCAACATGCTGCATGCCGCGACCGACGATTTCCGCAAGGATCCGGCCGCCGCGGCGATCTTCCTCGACCATGGCCAGGCCTTCAAGGCCGGCCAGCGGCTGGTGCAGGCCGATCTGGCGGGGACCCTGCGGCGCATCAGCGCGCGCGGCCCGCGCGGTTTCTATGCCGGGCCGTTTGCCGCCGCCCTGGTTTCGGCCAGCCACGCCGGCGGCGGCATCATCGCGCCGGCGGATCTCGAGCAGTACCAGGCCAAGGAGCGCGCCCCGATCGAATGCGACTACCGCGGCTACCACATCGTGTCGGCGCCGCCGCCGAGTTCCGGCGGCGTGATCCTGTGCGAGATGCTCGATGTCCTCGAAGGCTATCCGCTCAAGGAACTGGGATTCCGCTCGGCGCAGGCGGTCCATTACCAGATCGAGACGATGCGCCGGGCCTATCGCGACCGCAACGCCTACCTCGGCGATCCCGACTTCGTCGCCAACCCGCTCGAACACCTGCTCGACAAGCACTATGCCCAGACGCTACGCGCCGGCATCGATCCGGCGCACGCGGGGATCGCCGACGATGTGCCGGGCGCCGGTCCCCACGAGGGCCGCAATACCACCCATTACTCGATCGTCGACCGCTACGGCAACGCGGTGTCGGTGACGTACACGCTCAACGACTGGTTCGGCACGCGCCTGGTCGCGCCCGGGACCGGGGTGCTGCTGAACAACGAAATGGACGACTTCACCGCCAAGATCGGGGTCGGCAACCTCTATGGCCTCGAGCAGGGCGCGCCCAATGGCATCGCGCCGGGCAAGCGGCCGCTGTCGTCGATGACGCCCACCATCGTCACCCGCGACGGCAAGCCGCTGCTGGTGGTCGGTACGCCGGGCGGCAGCCGCATCATCACCTCGGTGCTGCACACGATACTCAACGTCATCGACTACGGCATGAACGTCCAGGAAGCGGTCGACGCGCCGCGCTTCCACCAGCAGTTCCGCCCCGAGACGACCGTGTACGAGCCCTACGCCTTCAGCCCCGATACGCTGCGCCTGCTGCAGGCCATGGGACACAAGCTGGCGCCGTCACCGCCGGAGAACCACCTCGAGGCGATCCTCGTCGGCGCACCCGCCCTCGATGCGGCGCCGGTGGCGGCGAACCGCTTTTACGGCGCCAATGACCCGCGCCGCAATACCGGCGCGGCGCTGGGCTACTGATGCGCAGCACCATCGCCCGGCTGCAGGCCACGCTGGCGCCCTGGCTGGGCGCCTTCGTCCCGGCGCCGTTCGCGGTCGATACGCGCGAACGCACCCGGGCCGTGTGCGGCGCCCTGCTGGGCCTGCTCTTCACCGCGGCCGTCAGCTACTGGCTGGCGGGCGCACCGGCGGGCGGCAGCGCCTGGCTGCTGGGCCCGCTGGGCGCCAGCACGGTGCTGGTGTTCGCGGCGCCGGCCAGCCCGCTGGCGCAACCCTGGTCGGTGCTGGGGGGCAACGTGATCTCGGCGGCTATCGGCATCCTGTGCTCGCTGTGGATCCCCCATGTCGTACTGGCCGCGCCGGTGGCCGTCGCGCTGGCCATCGCGGCGATGTTCGCGTTGCGCTGCCTGCACCCGCCGGGTGGCGCGATGGCGCTCTCGGCGGTGCTGATGCACGCGGGCAAGGACCACCTCGCGCTGGGCACTGCGCTCGTCGGCTCCTTGCTGCTCGTCGCGGCCGGCGTCGCCTACAACTCGCTCACCGGACGCCGCTACCCGCATGCCCAGGGCGCCGCGGCCGCGCCCGATGGCAGCGCCCGCTTCCTGTCGGAGGATCTCGACACGGTGCTGGGCCGCTACAACCAGGTGCTCGATGTCAGCCGCGACGAGCTCGAAGGGCTGCTCAACGCGGCGCAGATCGAGGCCTACCGGCGTCGGCTCGGCGACCTGCGGTGCAGGGACGTGATGGCCACCGCGGTGGTGGCGGTCGAGTTCGGCACGCCGCTGCAGGATGCCTGGGAACTGATGCGCGAGAAGCGCATCAAGGCGCTGCCGGTCATCGACCGCGCGCGGCGCATCGTCGGCATACTGACGCGGAACGACCTGCTGCGTGCCGCCGGCATCGACCGGCACGACGGCGTGCGCGCCCGGCTGCGCGCTCTGCTGGCGCCCAGCGGGCGCTCGCACTCGGAAAAGCCCGAAGTGGTCGGCCAGGTGATGCACCAGCCGGTGCGCACGGTCAGGGACGACGCGCCGGCCGCCGACCTGATGCATGTCTTCGCCGAGACCGGCCACCACCACCTGCCCATCGTCGATGCCGAGCGCCGCATCGCCGGCATGGTCACGCAGTCGGACGTGCTGCAGGCGCTGCGGCGCGCGGGCTGATCTCCCGCTACTGGCTGGAGATCAGCCGGTAGATCCGCGCGCCGAGCACCCCGCCCGCGATCGGCGCCAGCCAGAAGGCCCACAGCTGCCCGATCGCCCAGCCGCCGACATACAAGGCCACGCCCGTGCTGCGCGCCGGGTTGACCGAGGTATTGGTCACCGGAATGCTGATCAGGTGGATGAGCGTCAGGCACAGTCCGATCGCGATGGGCGCAAAGCCCTTGGGCGCGCGCGCATCGGTGGCGCCGAGGATCACCACCAGGAACATGGCGCTCATCACGAGCTCGCACACCAGCGCCGCGACCAGCGAATAGCCGCCGGGCGAGTGCGCGCCGTAGCCATTGGCGGCAAAGCCCGCGGCGACGTCGAATCCGGGCTTGCCCGAGGCGATCAGGTACAGCACGCCGCCGGCCGCGATCCCGCCCAGGACCTGGGCGACGATGTACGGACCGAGGTCGCGCGCCGGGAAGCGGCCGCCGGCCCATAGGCCCACCGACACGGCCGGGTTCAGGTGGCAGCCGCTGATGTGGCCGATGGCAAAGGCCATGGTCAGCACGGTCAGGCCGAAGGCGCACGCGACCCCCAGCAGGCCGATGCCCAGGCCCGGGAAGGCCGCTGCCAGCACCGCGCTGCCGCAACCGCCCAGCACCAGCCAGAACGTCCCCACGAATTCCGCGGCGTACTTGTTCATCGATGTCTCCTTCTATTGGGATGGCCCGGGCGCCGCTGCCGCCGCGGACGAGGTGGCGCGCCGGTCGGGCGAGGCCGCCGCGGCGCGATCGCGGCGGATTGTAGGGGCTCGGCCGCGCGCGCGGGTGTATGGTCGCGATTGCCGCCAACTGGAGCAATGCGCCGATGGCAAAGTCGCTGGGCCGGCCGCGCGTCGCGGCCCGATCGGTAACGTACAAGTCCGAGCTGCGGCACCTGCAGATCGCCCTGGTGCGCGCGCACCGCCACGTCATCGCCCACGGCCGGCGCGTGCTCGTCATCTTCGAGGGACGCGACGGCTCGGGCAAGGACGGCTCGATCAAGCGCATCGTCGAGCACCTGAGCCCGCGCGAGACGCGCGTTGTCGCCCTGGGTAAGCCGTCGGACCGCGAATCCGGCCAGTGGTATTTCCAGCGCTACGCCGCGCACCTGCCCAGCGCCGGGGAATTCGTGCTGTTCAACCGCAGCTGGTACAACCGCGCCGGCGTCGAGCCCGTGATGCACTTCTGCACCCGCGAGCAGGCCGCGACGTTCCTCAAGGAGGTCGTTCCGTTCGAGCACATGCTGGCCCAGGCCGGGATACTGCTCATCAAGTATTACCTGGACATCGACCGCGACGAACAGCGCCGGCGCCTGCGCGCGCGCCAGCGCGACCCGCTGACGCAGTGGAAATCGAGTCCGGTCGACGCCGTGGCGCTCGAGCGCTGGGATGCCTACACCCGGGCGCGGGATCGCATGCTGCGGCGCACACACGCGGCGCATGCGCCCTGGATCATCGTCAAGGCCGATGACAAGAAGCTGGCGCGCATCAACCTGCTGCGCGACCTCGTGCGGCGCATCGATCGCGAGGACCCGGCCCCCGAGATCGGCCGCCCGGACGAAGACGTCGTGTTCACCTACCACGGCGCCCGCCGCGACCGCCTCGCGCGCTGATTTGCGGCGCAGCCGCCGCGTGTCCGCGACGGTTCGGCGGAGTATCGTTCGGTTTGCCGGAAAACCGTGCCGGCGCAAACGCCGCCGCACCGCAGAGCCGCCATGTACATCCTGCATATCGCCAACAAGAACTACTCGTCCTGGTCGTTGCGTCCCTGGGTGCTGATGCGGGTGCTGGGCATCGCCTTCGACGAGCAGGTGACGCCGTTCGTGGCCGGCTCCAATGCCGAGCGCTTCGGCCGCTTTTCGCCCAATGGCAAGGTGCCCTGCCTCGTCGACCAGGGGACCGCCGTGTGGGATTCGCTGGCCATAGCCGAATACCTCGCCGAGCGCCACGCCGGCGTCTGGCCGGCCGACGCCGGCGCGCGTGCCTGGGCCCGCTGCGCCGCCGCGGAAATGCACTCCGGCTTCGCGGCGCTGCGCGAGCACTGCTCGATGAGCTGCGGCGTGCGCGTGCGCCTGCACGAATTGCCGCCGGACGCCGGTGCGGAGCTGCGCGGCAACCTCGATCGCCTGCAGCAGCTGTGGTCCGACGGCCTGGCGCGCTTCGGCGGTCCCTACCTGGCCGGCGCGGCCTTCACGGCGGTCGATGCCTTCTTCGCGCCGGTGGCGTTTCGCATCCAGACCTACGGCCTGGCCATCGACGGGCCGGCCGGCGCCTACGCGGCGCGGCTGCTGGCGCTGCCGGCGATGCGCCAGTGGTACGAGGAAGCGCTGCGAGAACCCTGGCGCGACGAGTCGCACGATGCGGCTATCCGCGCCGCCGGCGTCGGCCTCGCCGACCTGCGGGCGCCGGCCGCCTGAGCGCGCCCGCCCGCGCCGCCGCGACCGGCGCCGCGCCTGCCACCCACCCGGTTCGATCGATGCAACCCCAGGAGAGCTAATTCATGAACAAAGCGACACGCAACTGGGCCGCGCTCCTGCTGCTGCCGGCGATGGCCGCGCTGGCGGCGCCGCTGGCCGATGCCGCCCCGGCGATCCCGGACGAGTCCGCACAGCCGTTTGCCGGCCGCGACCTGGACATCGCGCCCGGCGCCGATTTCTTCGCCCACGCCAATGGCGGCTGGCTGCGCGCAACGCCGATTCCCGCCGACCGCAGCAGCTTCGGCATCGACGCCCAGCTGCAGGAACTGGCCGACCGGCGCACCGCCGAGCTGATACGCGCCGCCGCGGCGGAAGCCGCGCCCGGCGGCGACGCGCGGCGCATCGGCGACTACTTCGCCAGCTACCTCGACCAGGATGCGATCGACGCGCGCGGCCTCGCGCCGGTCAAGCCCGCGCTCGACGAGATCGCGGCGATTGCCGATCGCGTCGGGCTGGCGCGCGCGCTGGGCCGCACGCTGCGGGCCGACGTCGATGTCCTCAACAACACCGAGACCTTCACGCCCAACGTTCTGGGACTGTGGGTGGCCCAGGACCTGGACGAGCCGACGCGCTACGTGCCGTTCCTGCTGCAGGGCGGCCTGGGGATGCCCGATCGCGATTACTACCTGCAGCAGACGCCGCGGATGGCGCAAATGCGGGCGCGCTACCGCGAGCACATCGCGGCGGTGCTGGCGCTGGCAGGCTCGGCCGATGCCCCGGCCGAGGCCGAGCGCATCCTGGCGCTGGAGACGCGCATCGCCACCGTGCACTCGACGCGCGCCGATACCGAGGACGTGCAGAAGGGCGACAACCACTGGCGCCGCGCGCGCTTCGACACCGATGCGCCGGGCCTGGACTGGAGCGCCTATTTCGCCGCCGCCGGACTGCCGGCCCAGGACGAATTCGTCGTCTGGCAGCCGCAGGCCGTGACCGGCATTGCCGCGCTGGCCGCGGCCGAACCGCTGGATACCTGGAAGGCGTACCTGCGCTACCACCTGCTGAACCGCTTTGCCCGGGTGCTGCCGCGCGCCTTCGACGCGGAAGCCTTCCACTTCTACGAGAACGTGCTGAGCGGGACGCCGCAGCCGCGCGAGCGCTGGAAGCGGGCGGTGGACGCGACCAGCTTCGCGCTGGGCGAGGCGGTGGGCCGCCTCTATGTCGAGCGCTATTTCCCGGCCAGCGAGAAGGCCCGCGCCGAGCAGATGGTGCGCAACATCATCGCCGCCTTCGCCGTGCGGATCGACCAGCTCGACTGGATGGCGCCGCAGACCAAGCGCATGGCCAAGGCCAAGCTGGCCAGCCTCAAGGTGGGCGTGGGCTATCCGAACCGCTGGCGAGACTACTCCGGGCTGGAAATCGTCCGTGGCGACGCCTACGGCAACCTGGCGCGCGCGGAACGCTTCGAGCTGCAGCGCAACCTGGCCAAGCTGGGTCGTCCGGTCGACCGCGAGGAGTGGGTGATGAACCCGCAACTGGTGAACGCCGTCAACCTGCCGGTGATGAACGCCATCCAGTTTCCCGCGGCCATCCTGCAGCCGCCGATCTTCAGTCCGGGCAACACCGACGCGATGAACTACGGTGCCACCGGCGCGACCATCGGGCACGAAATCAGCCACAGCTTCGATGACCAGGGCGCGCTGTTCGACGCCACCGGCCGCCTGCGCAACTGGTGGACGCCGGAGGATTTCGCCCATTTCACCGCCTCGGGCACGGCGCTGGCACGGCAGTTCGACGGCTATCACCCCTTTCCCGACCTGGCCGTCAACGGCAAGCAGACGCTGAGCGAGAACATCGCCGATCTCGCCGGCCTGGGCGCTGCCTACGATGCCTATCGCCGTTCGCTGGACGGCAAGGCGGCGCCGGTGGTCGCGGGCCTGGACGGCGATCAGCAGTTCTTCCTCAGCTATGCGCAGAGCTGGCGCAGCAAGGAGCGGGAGCCCGCGCTGCGCCAGCAGATCATCACCGACGGCCACGCGCCGGCGGAGTACCGCAGCGACACGGTGCGCAACCTCGACGCGTGGTACGCGGCCTTCGTGGTCAAGCCGGGCGAGGCCCTGTACCTCGCGCCGGCCGATCGCGTGCGCGTCTGGTAGGCCGCCATGCGTGCGCCGTTGCGCTCGATCGCAGCTCTGCCCGCGGTGCTGGCCGTGGCGGTCGCCGGCGTGCTGCTGGCAGCTTGCGGCCCCGAGGTCGCGGGCGCCGCGGCCGGTGGTGCTGCCGCCGCCGCCGCCAGCGCCCGGCAGGCCCAGGAGGAGAAGGCCCGCGCGCAGCAGCAGGCCAGGGAACTCGAGAAGGCCCAGCAGGACCGCCTGGACAGCATCGACAAGCAGACCGACCACGCTGCGCAGTAGCCGGACCGGCGCCGCGTTCCGGCAGCCGCGCCGTTTGCGTTTGAAGGGGATGGCGCCATGATCCACGTCAGCAGTGCCTTCGAGGGCGGCGCCATCACGGTGCTCGACGCGACCGATCCGGGCGATATCCGCCTCGCGCTGCGGGCCGACGCGGCGGCGGACTTCGCGCAGTGGTTCTATTTCCGCCTGTCGGGCGTGCGCGATGCGGACTTGTGCCTGCACTTGGAGGACGCCGCGCGGTCGACCTATCCGGGCGGCTGGCCGGACTACCGCGCCGTGGCCTCGTACGACCAGGAGCACTGGTTCCGCGCCGACAGCCGGTTCGACGGGACGCGCCTCACCGTCCGCCACCGCAGCGCGGCGGACCTGCTGTGGTTCGCCTATTTCGAGCCGTATTCGATGGAGCGCCACGCCGCACTGCTGGCGCGCGCGCAGCGGCAACCCGGCATGCGGCTGCGTACCCTGGGACTGTCCTGCGCCGGCCGGCCGCTCGACGTGCTCGAGGCGGGCACGACGGATCCGGGTGCGCCGCAGGTCTGGATCATCTGCCGCCAGCATCCGGGCGAAACCATGGCCGAGTGGTTTGCCGAGGGCCTGCTCGAGCGCCTGGGCGACGCGGCCGATCCGGTCGCCACGCAGGTCCTGCGCGCCGCGCGCTTCCATGTCGTCCCCAACATGAATCCCGACGGCTCGGCGCTGGGCAACCTGCGCACCAATGCGCGCGGCGTCGACCTGAACCGCGCGTGGGTCAACGCCACGCCGCAGGCCAGTCCCGAGGTCTACCTGGTGCGCGAGGCCATCGTGCAGAGCGGCGCGGCCATCTTCCTCGATGTGCACGGCGACGAGGCCTTGCCCTACGTCTTTCTCGACAGCAGCGAGGCGCAGCCGTATTTCACGGCCGCGCACCTCGAGCGCGAGCAGCGATTCACGCGCGCGCTCCAGGAGCTCAGCCCCGATTTCCAGACGGTGCACGGCTATCCGCCGGCGCCGTTCCGCCCCGAGATGCTGGCCATGGCATCGCAATGGGTCGCCGACCGCTTCCACGGCCTGTCGTTCACGGTGGAGATGCCGTTCAAGGACAATGCCAACCTGCCCGACCCGCTCGTCGGCTGGAACGGCGCGCGCAGCAAGCGGCTGGGCGCCGCGATGCTCGGCGCGATCCATCGCGCGCTGCTGCCGTTGGCCTGAGGGCGCGCGCCTCAGTCCGCGTGTTCGGGCAGTTCCAGTGCGCGGCCCAGCAGGTAGAGCTGGCGGCTGGGGAAGGCGTGCTGTCCCCAGCGCTCCTGGTAGCCGGCTTCGCCGTGGCGCTCCAGCACCGCCTCGGCGGCGGCCCGGACGGCGCGCGCGAACGCCGCCGGCCGGCAGCGCGTGACCATCAGCAGCCGCCCCTGGGCATCGGCCAGGTCGCCGCGCCGTTCATCGAAAGCGAGCAGGCGCAGCTCCAGCGCCTGGTGGCCGACGGTGCGCAGCACCCAGCGGTACTCGCCGGGTTCCTCGTCGAAGGCGAAGCTCAGCGCGGTGAAGCCCGACAGCACGCCCAGCGCGGCCAGCACCAGCGTGCCGAGCGCGTCCGACAGGTACGAGGCCCTGATGGCGCAGCGCGTCACGCCGTCGTCGACGCTGCACCGTGCCCAACCGGTGCCATCCAGATCGTAGGTGATCGACAGTTGCTTGATGATCGGTCCCCGGGGATTGCGGCGCGCCGCGCGCCGGCGCAGCCTGGCGCTAGCGCGCCGGCGTGGCGACGCCGGGTGTTCCCGGCGGCAGCGGCGAGGGCAGCGGCAGCGGCGCCACGCGCGGCACCAGCACCCGCGACCAGGCCGCGACCTCGCCGTCGAGCTGGTCCTGGCCCTCCTGGGCCGCCAGTGCGATGAAGCGCTCGCCGCCGAAATCGTGCGCGGCGGCGACCAGCTTGAATGCCGCATCGACGTGGAACACCGACAGCCCCGCCGCCGACTTGCGGAACAGGAAATGGCCGCTGCCGTCGTTGAGCCGGGCGTAACCGTGCTTGACGCCATCGTCGGACTGGAACGACACCTGGCGCACCGCGGGACCGACCTGTGCCGATCGCAGGTCCAGCGCGCTCGCCAGGGGCGCCGGCACGGGAATCGAACTGCCCTTGTCGAGCGCGATCCGCTGCAGCCGGCCGAGCTGCTCGTCGGACAGGCGCCCGGGCGTGGCCTCGACCGCGCCGCCGGGCACGGCGGCCTGCGCGACCGCCCGCCCGGACGTGAAGCCGGCGAGGAACAGCGCGGCACAGGCGCAGGCAAGCAGGGCGCGGCGCATGCGGCCGGGAACGCGGGACTCGTTCATGAGGGCAGGGGTGGTCCAGGGGATCCGGACTGCGAACTTGCCACCATGGCCGTCCAGCGTCAAGCGTCGGCCAGGCCTTACACTAGCCGCGGCCCGGTCGCCGGGCCCACGTCCATAGGCAAATTGAGGGGAATGCAGACATGAAGAAGATTCTTTGCGCGGTGACCCTGGCGCTGGCGGCCTTGGGCCTGCAGTCGGCCGCGTACGGCTTCGAATCCAAGGCCGCGGATGCCGCCGGCACGGCGGCTGCCCCGTCCTCGTGCGAGGACAAGGCGGTCGGCAAGGATGGCAAGAAGCTGGCCGGGGCCGCCAAGACCTCGTTCATGAAGAAGTGCGAGGCCGATGCCAAGCCGAGCTGCGAGGAAAAGGCCATCGACAAGAACGGCAAGAAGCTCGCCGGCGCGGCCAAGACTTCGTTCGTCAAGAAGTGCGAAGCCGACGCGAAGTCGGCCAAGTAGGCGCAAGGCTTCGCAAGGTCAGGGCGCGGCCGGTCGCAACAGCCGCAACGCGAAACGGTCGGTCGGCTCCTTGCGGTCCCAGAACGCCTGGTCGCGCGGGTCGGCCGCATTCTCCAGGAACGGCGAGCGCTCCTCGAGCACGAATCCGGCGGCCTTGAGTTCGCCCAGCACGACGGCCTCGTCGATGCGGTGCAGGGTATTGGTGTCGCGCAGTCCCGATCCGGCCTGGGCCGAGTGATCGATCACGACCAGGTGCCCGCCCGGCCGCAGCGCCTCGAACAGGTGCCGGTTCATCTGTGCCCGGTCGGTCTTCGTGTTGGCGACGTCGTGGTAGTTCAGCACGAAAGTGATCAGGTCCAGGCGCGGCGCATCGGCCGGATAGGGGTCGTCGAACGGCCGCACCAGCGGATGGACCCACGACTGCGGATGGGCGAGCAGGCGCTTTTCCAGTGCGCTGTTCGGTTTCGTGCCCTGTGCCCATACCGTGCCGCCCGCCCCCACGGCCAGCGCCAGCAATTCGGTGGTGTAGCCGCCGCCCGAGGCCAGGTCGAGCACCTTCATGCCGGGGCTCACCCGGGCGAATTGCAGCAGCTCGCGCGGCTTGCGCCGCTCGTCGGCCTTGCGGTCTTCGTCGGTGCGCGCGGGATCGGCAAGCAGCGTTGCGTAGTCGGCTGCGGGAGCGCGCGCCTCGGTTGCCGCGACCGCGGAAAGGGTCCGCCCGCCCATGCCCAGGATCAGGATGCCGGCAAGAGCGACAGGAAAAAACGACCTCGAACGCCGCAGGGGATTCTTCATGGAGACTCCTTGAGTGCGAATGCCAGGGTGCGTCGCATCATAGTGCAGCGGGTATCCTTGGCGCCGCGCCTGTTCCGTTCCCACACTGCACTCTCGTGAGCGCCGCTTCATGGACATCACGCACGCCCAAGCGCACCACGCCCCTACGCAGAGCGTCGGCACCGGCACGCGCCTGCGGGCGGTAATCGTGGGGTCCGCCGGCAATCTGGTCGAATGGTACGACTTCTACTGCTATTCGGCCTTCTCGCTCTATTTCGCCAATTCCTTCTTTCCCTCGCAGGACCCGACGGCGCAGATGCTGTCGACGGCGCTGATATTCGCGCTGGGTTTCTTCATGCGGCCGATAGGCGGCTGGCTGTTCGGCTATATCGGCGATGTCATGGGCCGGCGCAAGTCGCTGATGCTGTCGGTGTTGATGATGTGCTGCGGTTCGCTGCTCATCGCGCTGACCCCGACCTATGCCTCGATCGGTGCGGCGGCGCCGGCGGTGTTGATGCTGGCCCGTCTGCTGCAGGGGCTGAGCCTCGGCGGCGAATACGGCGCCAGCGCGACGTACCTGTCGGAGATCGCCACCGGGCGGCACCGCGGCTTCACGGCCAGCTTCCAGTATGTGACGCTGATCGGCGGCCAGCTCACCGCGCTGCTGGTCCTGCTGATACTGCAGAACTTCGTGCTTTCCGGCGAACAGCTGCGCGCCTGGGGCTGGCGCATTCCGTTCGTCATCGGCGCCGGGCTGGCGCTGATGGCGCTGGTGATGCGCCGCCGCCTCCTCGAGACCGAAAGCTTCCAGCGCGAGGCGCAGCGGGCCGCCTCCGGACCGCGCCCCGGCAAGGCGGGCAAGCTGCGGGAACTGCTGGCCCACCCGCGCGAGGCGCTGATCGTGATCGGCTTGACGATGGGGGGCACGCTGGCCTTCTATGTCTATACGACCTATATGCAGAAATTCCTCAAGCTCTCCGTGGGCCTGAGCGACGCCCAGACCACGGCGGTGTCGGCCGCATCGCTGATTTTCGCCATGCTGCTCCAGCCGCTCTACGGAGCGCTGTCCGATCGCATCGGACGCAAGCCGCTGCTGGTCGGCTTCGGCGTGCTGGGTACGCTTTTCACCGTGCCCTTGCTGACCGCCATTTCCCATGCCGGCGGGCCGTGGGAAGCGTTCTTCCTGATCGCCGCGGCCTGGCTCATCGTCTCGGGCTATACCTCCATCAATGCGGTTGTGAAGGCCGAACTTTTTCCGGCCGCCATCCGCGCCACCGGCGTCGGCTTGCCCTATGCGATCGCCGTGTCGCTGTTTGGCGGTTCGGCCGAATACCTGGCGCTCTGGTTCAAGCACGCCGGCAACGAGTCGGGGTTCTACTGGTATGCGTCGGCCATCATTGCCTGTTCGCTGGTGGTTGCGCTGTTCACGCGCGACACCAAGTCCGTCTCGGCGATCGATCGGGACCTGCTGGCGGTTGCCGCCCCATGAGGCGGTCGCGCCGCGCCGCGCCGGTTGCGCGCGCGTCCTGGCTGGCATGAAAGCGCCGGACCCCGATGCGCCGGAAGCCGGGCGCGGCAGGGTCGTCCTGGTCGGCACCGGCCCTGGCGATCCGGAACTGCTGACCGTGCGCGCGGCGCGCCTGATCGCGTCTGCCGATGTCGTGCTCTACGACAACCTGGTGTCGGCCGAGATCCTTGCGCTGTTGCCGGCCGCCGCCGAGCGCATCTACGTCGGCAAGCAGCGCAGGCGCCACGCGCTTGCCCAGGCCGACATCAACCGGCGCATGGCCGACCTGGCGCGCCAGGGACGACGGGTACTGCGCCTCAAGGGCGGCGACCCGTTCATCTTCGGCCGCGGCGGCGAGGAACTCGAGTACCTCGCCGACGCCGGCGTGCCGATCAGCGTCGTGCCCGGCATCACTGCCGGTGTCGGCGTCGCCGCGGCAGCGGGCATACCGCTGACGCACCGCGACCTCGCCCAGTCCTGCACCTTCGTTACCGGCCACCTGCAGGACGGCAGCATGGCGCTCGACTGGGAAATGCTGGCGCGGCCACGCCAGACGGTCGTCGTCTACATGGGCCTGCTGGGCCTGCCCCTGCTGTGCGCGCGGTTGATCGCGCACGGCCGCGCGGCCGGCACGCCGGTGGCCATCATCCAGCAGGGCACGACGCCGCGCCAGCGCATCCTCGTCGGCACGCTCGAATCGCTGCCGGCCCAGGTTGCCGGCGCAGGCCTGCAGGCGCCCACCCTCATCATCGTCGGCGAGGTGGTCGCGCTGGCCGCCCACCTGGCAAAGGCGGGCTTGTAAGAATCCGGCCAGGACGCCGACAATGGCAGGTCGGACGACGGTCGCGGTGTTGCGTGCCGTCATCTCGACGCACCTGAACCGACCTGAACCGGAGCGCCAACGATGAGCCAGCTTGCCTCGACCGCCGCAACGCCGCTGGCCGCGCCCGGCCCGGCCACCGTGCAGCCCGCCTGGGTGCGCGCGACCCATTGGCTCAACGTGCTGGCGGTGCTGCTGCTGGTCGCCAGCGGCTGGCGCATCTACAACGCCTCGCCGATCTTCGATTTCAAGTTTCCCCGCGAACTCACCCTCGGCGGCTGGCTTGGCGGGGCGCTGCTGTGGCACTTCGCCGCCATGTGGCTGCTGGCGCTCAATGGCCTGGTGTACCTTGCGGCCAACATCGCCTCGGGCAGGTTGCGCCGGCGCTTCTGGCCGCTGTCGCCGCGCGCGCTGCTGGCCGATTTCGTCGCCGCGCTGCGCGGGCGCCTGGCCCACGACGACCTGAGCCAATACAACGCCGTGCAGAAGCTTGCCTACCTGGGAGCGATCGCGCTGCTGGTCCTGGTGGTGCTGTCCGGACTGGCCGTGTGGAAGTCGGTGCAGCTGCCGCTGCTGCGCGAGCTCATGGGCGGCTTCGACAACGCGCGCGTCGTCCACTTCGTCGCCATGTCCGGCATCGTCGCCTTCGTCGTCGTGCACGTGGTCATGGTGGCCCTGGTCCCCCGGACCCTGCTGTTGATGATCCGCGGGCGCTGACCCGCACCGCCCTCGAGGAGCCAAGCATGCAAGCAACCCCCCGTCCGTCGGTCCAGGGCCTGAGCGAGCGCGATCGCCATGAACTGCTCAAGGAGGCGCGCGCCGTGCTCGCGCCGCCGGCGCGGCGCCTGTTCCTGCGCCACGGCATGACGCTGGGCGGTCTGGCGATGCTGGGCGGGTGCAGCGTGACCGATTCGGACGAGGCCGAGCAGCTGTTGATGAAGGTCTCGCGCTTCAACGATCGCGTGCAGGGCTGGCTGTTCGACCCTGCGCGCCTCGCACCCACCTACGCGGCCGACCGCATTACCCGGCCGTTCCCGTTCAATGCCTACTATGCCGAGAGCGAGGCCCCGGTCGTGGACGGCACGACCTACCGCCTGCAGGTGGGCGGCCGGGTCGCGCGCAAGGAGCCCTGGTCGCTGGCGCAGCTCGCCGCGTTGCCGCAGGAGGAGCAGATCACCCGCCACATCTGCGTCGAGGGCTGGAGCGCCATCGGTCGCTGGGGCGGCGTGCCCTTCGCGGCCTTCCTGCAGCGCATAGGCGCCGATACCGGCGCCCGGTACGTCGGATTCAAATGCGCCGACGATTACTTCACCAGCATCGACATGCCCACGGCGCTGCATCCGCAGACCCTGCTGGTGCTGAGCTACGACGGCCAGACGCTGCCGCGCAAGTACGGCTTTCCGATGAAGCTGCGCATGCCCACCAAGCTCGGCTACAAGAATCCCAAGCACATCGTCGAGCTGTACGTCACCAACGACTATCCGGGCGGATACTGGGAGGACCAGGGCTACAACTGGTTCGGCGGTTCCTGAGGCCCCCGCGCGCACTCCTGCCCGGCGCCGGCGCGCGGCCGGATAATGGCGGCCATGAACTCCGGACCCACGACGCATGCCGATGGCCCCGCCGATCCCCAGCCCGCGCTGGTGCTGTTTTCCGGCGGCCAGGATTCCACCACCTGCCTGGCGTGGGCGCTGGCGCGCCATCCGCACGTCGAGACGGTGGGCTTCGACTACGGCCAGCGCCATCGCGTCGAGCTCGACCAGCGGCTGATCGTGCGCGAGCGCCTGGCGCACCAGTTTCCGCGGTGGCGCGGTCGCCTGGGACCCGACCACGTGCTCGACCTGGCCGTGCTGGGAAGCATCAGCGAATCGGCGCTCACCCAGGATCGCGAGATCGCGCTGCAGTCCAACGGCCTGCCCAACACCTTCGTGCCGGGGCGCAACCTGGTCTTTCTCACGCTTGCGGCCGCGCTCGCCTACCGGCGCTCGATCCGCGTGCTGGTCGGCGGCATGTGCGAGACCGACTTCTCCGGCTACCCCGACTGCCGTGACGCGACCATCAAGGCGCAGCAGGCCGCGCTGACGCTGGGCCTCAACGAAAGCATCGACATCCGCACGCCGCTGATGTGGTGCGACAAGGCGCAGATCTGGGCGCTGGCCGATGCGCTCGGCGGGGCGCCGCTGGTGGACCTCGTGGTCGAACACAGCCACACCTGCTACCTGGGCGTGCGGGCCGAGCGCCACGACTGGGGCTATGGCTGCGGCAGCTGCCCGGCCTGCGAGTTGCGCGCGGCCGGCTGGCGGCGCTGGCGCCAGGGCTGAGCATTATTTTCGACCCGGGCCGCGCCGACCCTTAAGTTCACCGGGAACCTACCGTTTATGGGAAGCGCTGGCGTGAGCCAGAGCCTGTCCTGCGCTTTTCTTTTTTCAAGGAATGCGCCGGATCACGCAAATACGGTATACCATCCGTATGACCCTGTCGCAGTGCAACGGAGATTCCCCATGATTCCAGCTCTTCCCGCGATCCGCCGGCTCGCCGCTGCCGTCGCCGGTATCGCCAGTCTTGGCCTGTGCGTAGCGCCTGCCTGGTCGGCCTGCTCGCCCCCGGACCACGGCCCGCATCCGTTCCATGTCGACGACGGCGTCGTGGTTGCGGCCTCGTCCGGACTCGCCTGGCAGCGCTGCAGCCTGGGCCAGCAGCTCGACGACGGACGCTGCCAGGGCACGGTACGCAAGCTCGACTGGGCCGATGCCCAGAAGGCGGCCGCGTCCGCCGGCCACGGCTGGCGCCTGCCGACCCAGACCGAGCTCGAGACCCTGGTGCTGGGCTACTGCAGCGCCCCGGCGACCGACACGGCCGCCTTCCCCGAGACGCCGGGCACCTGGTTTTGGTCATCGACCGCCGATGGACCGGCCGGCGCCTGGTTCGTCGACTTCGAACAGGGCGGCGGCAGCGGCGCCACCTTGCGCTCCAGCACGGCGGCGGTGCGCCTGGTGCGCAGCGCCACCGACCACTGATCAGCGCATGTTGCCGGTGTGCCCCAGCGAATAACGACCCGGCTGGGGCCAGACGGTGAGACCGTGGGGCTCCTGCCCCACGGCGATGCGCTGCACCGCGCCGGTGTCGGTGTCGAAGACATAGACCTCGTCATCGAAGCGTCCCGATAGCCAGAGCTGCTTGCCGTCGGCGCTGACGTTGCCCATGTCGGGGCTGCCGCCCCCGGGTATCGGCCAGATCTTGACGACCTTGCGGCTGGCGAAATCGATCACGGCAACGCTGCCCTTGCCGTGGTGGCCGCCATGCACGCGGTTCGAACCCCGGTTGGCCACGTAGAGTTGCGTCCCGTCGCGGCTCGGATAGAGCCCGTGCGCACCCACGCCGGTGGGAATCTTGCCGATCTGCACGAAACGGTCGCCATCGACGAGGAAAACCCCGTCGGCCATCATGTCCGCCACATAGAACACGGCGCCGTCGGGCGAGACCCGGATGTCCTGCGGCATGCCGCCACCGTCGAGCTTGATCATCCCCACCACCTTGCGGTTCACCAGGTCGATCTTGGCGATCGCCGCGGTGAATTCGCAGGTGAAGATCGCGTAGCGGCCGTCCCGCGAAAAATCGGCGTGATTGATGCCCTTGCAGCCCGGCACCGCCAGCGAGGAATGCAGCGCCATCGTGTGCGGATCGCGAAAGTCCAGCCGCTCGTGCGCCTCGGCCACGACGATCGCCTCGCTCCCGTCGGGCATGAAGTACATGTTGTAAGGGTCGTCCACCGCGATCGGCTTGCCCGGCAGCCCGGTCCGCGGGTCGATGGGCGTGAGGCTGCCGTCCTTGCGGCGCTCCGAATTGTTCGTCACCCACAGCGTCTGCAGGTCCCAGGCCGGAACGATGTGCTGCGGGTTGATCCCGACCGGGAAATGGCCCACGACCTTGCGTGTTTCGGGATCGATGACCGACACCGCATTGGAGCGCAGTTCCGGGACGTAGACGCGGTGCAGCGCACCAGCAGTCGCCGGGCTGAAGGCATTGGCCGCCGCGCCGGCGTAGACGTTATGCGGATCGACCAGCGGCGGCATGCCGGCCAAGCCGGTCGCGGCGGCCGGAGCCGGCGACGTGTCCGCGACCGCCGCCGGCGGCGTTTGCGCGGCGACGGCCGTGGCGGCCAGCAGCGCGACGCCGGCTGCCGTCACGCGCAGCCGGGTGCGCAGGCGCGCAGGCGGGCGGTCAAGCCGTGCCGGCCGGGACGCCGCGGAGGCGGTCGGGGATAGCGGCAGCGCGTTTTCCTGGGTCATGCGGTGTTTCCTTCCTTGCATCGAGAGAACGGATGGGGCGTGTGGGGCGCGGCTGCGAGGGTGCGGTGGCGGTGCCCCTGGGCGATCATCGGGCGGCGTGCGCGGCCGGCGGACCACGCCGCGCGGTGGCGATAGCCTCGCGGATCGCCGGTACGGTCTCGTGAACGATGAGGTCCAGGCCCAGCTGCCCCAGTTCCGCCGAGGCGCGACGCGGATCGCCGCCATAGATGCCGACGCTGGCATCGAGGCGGCCGCCGGCCTGCAGCACGTCGCTGCGCACCATCGCCGGGTCGACGGCCATCTGCAGCGCGGTATCGGCCAGGGCGGCGTGGGTGCCGATCTCGTCGTCGCGCACGCCGTGCTCGCGCAGCAGGCGGGCGTAGCCCTCGGTCGCGGCCCGGTAATAGGCTGCCGGCGCATGGACGCGTGCCGGGCCGGCCGACCACTCGTGGTTGAGCCGGCCCGCGACGTGGCCCAGCTGCGCCTGGTAGCCGCCGTGGTCGCCCAGCAGCACGATGTCGCGAAATCCGGCCGCGCGCAGGCTGCGCGCGATGGCCTCGAGATATGCCTCGAACAGCGCCGGCGGCACGCTGATGGTGCCGGCAAAGCGCATGTGCGAACTCGGCGGATCGATATTGCCTTCGGGCACGTACGCCACGACGGGCGCCACGATGGCATTGCCCAGCGCGCGCGCGATGCGTTCGCTGAGCAGGCGCACGCGCGCGTTGTGCTTGCCCAGTGCTATCGCGGGCCCGCTCTGCTCGGTGCCGCCGATCGGCACGATGGCCGTGGTGGCGCCGCCGCGCACCGCGTCGCGCACTTCGGTCCAGGTGTAGTCCTCGAGGAAGACGCGCGCCGGCGTGGCCGCCGCCGAGCCGGGCGCCGGGCTCGCCGCCGCACGCGCCGCCAGCAGCGCGAGCAGCAGCGCCACCGCCGCCACGCCAC
>Ga0181525_10001304_pt1 | contig 21419 bp, 19 predicted proteins | sample PEATcosm2014_Bin_48_FD_121100 | JGI IMG/M metagenome (GOLD analysis project Ga0181525, IMG submission 121100) | Peatland microbial communities from MTU Mesocosm Facility, Houghton, MI, USA - PEATcosm2014_Bin06_10_metaG | ecosystem: Environmental > Terrestrial > Soil > Wetlands > Peat | place...
CTGAGCAAGGCTACGAATTACAGGATTTCACTGGCTGGCTTTTCGTGCGTATCGGTCGAGGCAAAAAAATTAAAATTGTCGCCGCGCCACCTCAGCAACTTTCCGGCGATGCGATAAATTGGCTGCCTAGCACATAACCCCAGAGCAGGTCGGCGCCCATGGCGCCGTCACAGCCCCCGCCCCAAAGTCAAAAAAGTTTTTTGGTTTTTTTTGAAAAAAAGAACCGCTTCCCAAATCTTCACAAACCCACGCTTGCCCCGCCCCCGCGCCTTACATACCTAACCTCCAACACACAATCATCGGAGCCACCTTCATGTCCCTTCTCGGTTGGATCGTCCTCGGCCTCCTCTCCGGCTGGATCGGCAGCCACATTGTCGACAACCACGGCAAAGGCCCGCTGATGGACATCATCCTCGGCATTGTCGGCGCCGTCGTCGGCGGCTGGCTTTTCCACCTTCTCGGCGGTGCGCCCATCACCGGGCTCAGCTTGTACAGCCTCTTCGTCGCCGTCGTCGGCTCCGTCGTCGTCCTGGTCGTCTATCACGCCGCGCTGGGCCGCCGCCGCCTATAAACCTTGACCCCACCGCCGGGTGGGCGCTACGCCCGGCGGCATGAACGTCAAACTCCGGACCATGCGGCTGACCTTCGGCATGGCCGGCATTGGCCTTTCGGTCTGGGCCATCACCATCCCCTTCAGTAAAATCCGTTTCCACCTGGACGACGCGACCCTCGGCCTCATCCTTTTCATCAGCGGCGCCGGCGGCCTGCTCATCATGCCCTTCGCCGGCCTGGCCATCGCCCGCTGGGGCAGCCGCACCGTGCTCATCACCGCCGGCCTGCTGCTCGGCCTCATGCTCCCCGTCCTCACCACCATCCCCACCGCGCTGGGCTTCACCGCCCTCCTCTTTCTCTACGGCATCTTCTTCGGCACGCTGGACGTCGCCATTAACGCCCAAGGCGCCGTCATCGAGCGCCTCTCCGGCCGCCTGCAAATGTCCGGCTTCCACGCCTGTTACAGCCTGGGCAGCCTCGGCGTCGCCATCGCCTGCAGCCTCCTGCTGCGCCTGCATTTCTCCTACGCCACCAGCGCCCTGCTAGACTCCGCCGTCATCCTCCTCATCCTCACCCAAACCCCCAACCTCCTGCCCAAATCCCAAGACTCCCGCCGCGAAGGCCCGCGCCTGGCCCTGCCCAACCGCGCCACCCTCACCCTCGGCCTGTGCTGCTTCGTCTGCTTCATGACCGAAGCCACCGCCACCGACTGGAGCACCATCTTCCTGCGCTTCTCCCGCAACATGCCGCTGGCCACCGCCGCCCTGGGCTACGCCGCCTACGCCGTCGCCACCGCCGCCGCCCGTCTCCTGGGTGACGCCACCGCGTCGCGCCTCGGCATCGCCACCGTCATGCGCCTGGGCACCGCGCTCGCCGTCGCCGGCTTCGCCCTCACCCTCGCCTGCCCGTCCCCCCTCATCGACATCCTCGGCTTCGCCCTCATCGGCCTGGGCACCGGCAACACCGCCCCCCTCGTCCTCAGCGCCGCCGCCCGCGTCAAAGGAATCCCCGCAATCGTCGGCCTCGGCTACGCCGGTTTCCTCGTCGGCCCCGTCGTCATCGGCCTCATCGCCAACCACGCCTCCCTCGGCACCGCCCTCGCCCTAAACGCCGCCCTCTTGGCCGCCACGTTCTTCGCGGCTGAGGCTGTAGCGGCGTGAAGTAAGCAGCGCTTTTTAAAAAAAGCGCGCAAAAACTTTTTTGACTCTGGGACATGGGCTTTGACGCGGTCAAAGCCCACGATTCATAGAAGTTTTTTGGTTCTTTTTTTCAAAAAAGAACCGCTTCCTTCACTCCGACTTCAAATGCGCAATCAGCCGCTCGATCGCCGTTGCCTTATCCAGCTTCTCCAGCGCCGCATACTCCGCCGCCAGCCGTTCCAGCGCCGACTCATAAATCTGCCGTTCGGAGAAGCTCTGGTCCGGCTGCCCGGCATTGCGGTGCAGATCGCGCACCACCTCGGCTATCGCCGACGGATCGCCCGAGTTGATCTTCGCCTCATATTCCTGCGCCCGGCGCGACCACATGGTGCGCTTAATCCGCGCCCGGCCTTTGAGCACCGCCAGCACATCGTCAAACTGCTTCGCCGAGGCCAGCTTGCGCAGCCCGGCGGTGCGCGCCTTATTCGTCGGCACGCGCAGCGTCATCCGGTTTTCGTCAAACGTAATATGGATCAGTTCCAGCGTATGGCCCGCGATTTCCTCGGTGGCGATGCGCTCCACCTTCCCCACGCCATGCGTCGGGTAAACCACAAAATCGCCATCCACAAAAATCTCGGCCTTGGCCATCGCGCGCGGCGGCGACATCGGCCGCATCGGCCCAGCCGGCACGCCCGAATGTGAAATCGGCGCAGGCACCACAGGCTTCGGCGCTTCCTCCACCACCGGCTCGGCAGCTTTGGGCGCTTTCACGGCGGTTTTTGTCTTGGGCGGAGCTGTCTCGGCTGTCTCGGCTGCAACTTTGGCGGGCTTCTTCGCCGCCACGGCTTTCGGTTTCTCGCTCAATTCACCACTCCGCTACAATCACAAACCGGGCACAGCCAAAGGCCGCACCCGGTCCACAATTCACGCCCCTAGCAGAATTTTGGCCTCCCGTCACGGTCAGGCCCGCATTTTTTAAGGCTGGCCAGGCTCCGGCGAAAGCAACGCCTCTTTACCCGGCTTATCTTTCCATTCATCCGCATCCTCAGGCGGCGTCCCCTTGCGGGTAATATTCGGCCAAGAAGCCGCCAAATCCCGGTTGCGCTCAACCCAAGCCGTCGCCCGATCATCACTATCCGGCAAAATCGCCTCCGCCGGGCACTCCGGCTCACACACGCCGCAATCAATGCACTCGTCTGGATGAATCACCAGCATGTTCTCGCCGACATAAAAACAATCGACCGGACAAACCTCAACACAATCCATGTACTTGCACTTAATGCAATTCTCGGTGACCACATAGGTCATCAGCCACTCCTCAAAAACAACCCCAACTCGCCCCGATATGCGCGCGAGCACCGCATTAGGCAAGCCGCTGTATCGGGAGTTTGGAAGTGAAAAGGAAGCAAGGCCAGGGGCTCTGCCCCTGGACCCCGCTAAGGGCTCGCCCTTAGAACCCTGAACCAGGGTCTGGGATTGGGAGGGGAAAATCGCCTCCCGAGACAGTGGCAGTTACCCACCGCCAGAGCCAGCGATTTACCCCTCCCAATCCCAGACCCTGAGTCTCGCGGATCCAACGGCGCGTCCGTTGGCGGGGGTCCAGGGGGCAGCGCCCCCTGGCCTTACTTCCTTTTCACTCCCCAATCACCCGATACAGCGCCTGTGCCTGTGCCGCGCCTTCGCGGCGCGGGGCGAGGGCGAGGATTTCGGCGACCAGGATGCCTCGGGGCAGGGCGAGGGTGAGGACGTCTCCGGGGCGGACGCGGGCGTGGGCTTTTTCCACCGGCTGGCGGTTGATGCGTACGCCGCCGGCTTCCACGAGTTCCGCCGCCACGGTGCGGGTTTTGCAGAAGCGTGCGTGGAACAGAAATTTATCCAGCCGTTGCCAGCCGGTATCTTCTGCCCCCATCAGCGCTTGACGCGCCTTAGGGCCGCCAGCGCGGCAAACGGGTTGTCTTCAGAGATCGGCTCCGGCGGCGGCGCGGGCGGCGCTGCCACGGTGGGGCGCGGCTCCATCTTGCGCCGCGCCAGCAGCGCCGGGGCAGGGGGCCCATAATATTTCGCACCCAGCACGCCCGCCGGCACAATCCTGAACCCCAGCACTTGCAGCACCGGCGCGAGTTGTTCCGGCTTCAGCCCCATGCGCGATCCCAGGTTGGGCGGCAGCAGCACGGGGTGTTTGCGCACCATATAGTGCATCTCGCGCACCAGCTTCTCCGCCACATCGAGGCGCACCATCACCGGCCCAGCCGGCAGCCACCCCATATCCAGGGCAAAATCCGGCCCCCAATTACTGGGCATCGGCGCACTCACCAGCCCCGGCGCCGGCAGCTCCGGCGGATTGCGATCATGCTGCACGCCCCAAAGCAGCGCCCGCAATTTCGCCCCACCCGGCTTCAGCACGGCGGGCATGAACACGGCAAACCGCCCCGCATCAATCCCGGTCTGCTTCAGCAGCGGCCGCAGCTTCGCATCCACGCTCTCCACCGGCAGCACGCCGGAGGCTTCCCCCAGCCGATGCAGCAGCCCGCGCAGCTCCGCCGGCGGCGTCTCCATCGCCTTCAACAGCGGCCCAAGCCGCCGCTCCACTTCCGCCGCCAAAAACGCCGACAGCCTAGCCCGCAACCGCTCACGCGCCAGCCCGTCCAAAAACTCCGAGTGCAAAATCTCCACGGTCGGCTTCAGCGGATGCTCACTCTTACGCAACCGCGCGATGTTCGCCCCTTCCCACGCCACCTGCCGGTCCGGCGTCAGCGTAAACGCTTCATCGGCGGCGGTCTCCGCCCGCAGAATCCGCCGGGGCATCTCCTGCCCCAGCGCCCGCCTTGCGGCCCGCTGCAAGAACTTCTTCTCAACTCCCTGCGTCGCCGGATCGGCATGGAAGGTAAACCCTTCCACACGGCCCACCTCATGGCCTTCCACCAGCACCACGCCGTGGTTGGTCACCACCGCCTGCAGTTCCTCGTTTTCCGAATCTTCCAGCCGTCTGGTCAAATGAGCCGCCCTTTTATCTACAAACCGCGCCATCAGTTTAGCGTGCAAAGTGTCGGAGAGCCTATCCTCCACCTCCCGCGCCCGTCTTATCCAGGGTGTCGCATCGCGCATCCACTCCGCCCTGGCGGTTATATACGCCCAAACGCGCACATCCGTCAGCCGCTGCATCAAGGAATCGATATCGCCCTCGATTTTATCCAGCGCCTCAAGCTCAGCCCTTACCCACTCCTCCGGCAGCCGCTTGCCCGCGCGCAGATGCGTAAACACCCGCCCGCACAGTTTCACATGCGCATCGGTGGCTAATTTCCTGAAATCCGGGATCTGACAAGCCTCCCACAGCAGCCGCGTCGCCGCCCGCCCCTGCGCCGCCTTGGATATCTCCGCATCATTGCCCAGCGCCGCCAGCGTCAGCACATCGGTGGCATCCTGCCCCCGCACCAGCCCCGCCTTGTCCGGCGGCGCCATCAAACTCCCCAGCAGCGCTGGCACCGAGCCAAAATCCAGCTCCGAATTGCGCCAGGCCAACTGCTCCAGCGGCTCGAACACATGCGCCTCCACCGCCTCCACCAGCTCATCGCCCAGCGGCGGACAATCCGCACTCACCCCAAACGTCCCGTCGCGCATCCCCCGCCCGGCCCGGCCCGCAATCTGCGCCACCTCCGGCGCATTCAACAGCCGTGGCCGATGCCCATCAAACTTCGACAGCCCGGCAAACGCCACATGGTCCACATCCATGTTCAGCCCCATCCCGATGGCATCCGTCGCCACCAAAAAATCGACCTCTTTCTCCTGATACAGCGCCACCTGCGCATTGCGCGTGCGGGGCGAGAGCCGCCCCATCACCACCGCACACCCGCCCCGCCTGCGCCGCACCGCCTCGGCAATCGCGTAAACCTCAGCCGCCGAAAACGCGACAATCGCCGAGCGCGGCGGCAACCGCGACAGCTTCACCGGCCCCGCATAACTCAGCTCGGAAAGCCTGGGCCGCGTCTCAATCTCAATCCCCGGCACCAGCCGCCCCAGCAGCCGCCGGATCGTCTCCGCCCCCAGAAACATCGTCTCCACCATCCCGCGCGCATGCAGCAGCCGGTCGGTAAACACATGCCCCCGGTCCGGGTCGGCGCAGAGCTGGATCTCATCCACCGCCAAAAACTCAACCCGCCGGTCCAGCGGCATCGCCTCCACGGTACACGAGAAATACCTTGCCCCCGGCGGCACAATCTTCTCCTCCCCGGTAATCAGCGCGACATTCTTAACCCCCTTGCGCGCCACCATCCGCTCATAATTCTCCCGCGCCAGCAGCCGCAGCGGAAAACCGATCATCCCTGAGGAATGTCCCAGCAGCCGCTCAATCGCCAGATGCGTCTTGCCGGTATTGGTCGGGCCGAGCACCGCGCGCACCCTGGGAGAAAATCCGGACATGGCGCAGATGTTTATGTCCTTTGCCCCAGTTTGCAAAGTTTACACCCCCCCGCCCCACCGCTAGAACACGGCCATGCCAGCGGGGGTAAAAGTTATTTCACCGGACAGTAACGCCACCCCCGCTCCCCGGCACAAACTCGCCACCCTGGAAATTGGCCGTTTCATCGCCGCCAGCGTGGTCATGTTCTCCCACATCACCAACGAGGTCAGCGGCAACGCCGCCACCCCCGGCCAGCAGCTCTTCGGCGGCTATGAAGGCCCGGACATCCTCGGCGTCCAATATTTCTTCGTCCTCAGCGGCTTCGTCATGCTCACCGCCCATTACGGCGACTTCGGCAGCCTCTCCGCCCCCCTGCGTTTCTGGTGGCGCCGCGCCATCCGCATCTTCCCCGCCTACTGGCTCGCCCTCATCATCCCGGTCCTCTTCCATAACGGGCCGATCTTCTACTACACCCCCAGCCACCTCACCCCGGCCTATTTCACCCAGCTCTTCACCCTGGCCCCCTGGCAGATGGTGGAATACGTCCCCCCCGCCTGGACCCTGCGGTTCGAGATGTCCTTCTACATCATGTTCGGCCTCTGCCTGCTCCCGCGCGTGGGCAAACCGCTGCTCGCCTTATGGATCGCCTTCTGCATCTGGCATTGGTGCCCGCACCCCGTCCTCGCCTACCTGCACATCTCCCCCGTACACCCGTACATCATGATCCTCGCCGCCCACGGCATAAACCTGGTCAATTCCTGCTTCACCTCGCCCTGGGAATTCTGCTTCTTCTGCGGCCTGGGCGGCGGCCTCGCCTTCATCAAGCTCCGGCCCAGCCCGCGCCTGTGCGCGCTCATCATCGCCACCGGCGTCCTCCTCGCGGCCCTCTTGCTGCCGCATGCCGCCTGGGGCCGCGGCTCCGGCTCCCCCGTCGTCATGCTCTGCATGGCCTTCAGCTTCGCCTGCATCCTCTTCGGCCTGGCCTGGCTGGAACGCCTCGCCCTCCTGCGCCCCGGTAAATTCGCCGCCCGCCTCGGCGCCATGTCCTACCCGCTCTACATCCTGCACATGCCCATCCTGCTCCTCGCCGCCAACGCCTTCTCCTGGCTGCACCTGCCATTGCCGGGCCTTTACGCGCTCTTCGCCGCCTATCTCGCGGCCATTTACACCCTTACCTGGGCCGCCACGGTCTATTTCGACCAGCCCATTCAGCGCGCGCTGCGGCGCATCAAGGTTTAAGCAAGCCCTTCTTTTTGTGAACAAAAAGAAGCAAAAAAAACTTTGGAACCTGAAGCCCCGGGCACCGGCAGCGCCAACAGTTTCATCGGCGGGGCGATGCGCCTATGCTCGACGAACAGCATAGGAGCGCATGGCGTGGTTAAAGGTCTATATCGAATCCCCGGCACGGTCGGGCAACCCAATTACGTTCAAGTCGAAGACGCAGGCACCGAATCCCGCATCCTGGAGAGCCAATACGTCACCCGCAAAACCCTCCCGCCCCTGGGCAAGCTAAAATGGCGCGACGCCTATTTCGGCGACCTGCGCAAAGCCGCCGCCAAGTCCGAGTAGATTGCTCATAGGGAAGGAAGCAGCGCTTTTTAAAAAAAGCGCGCAAAAACTTTTATGAATCTGGGCCGTGGGCTTTGGCCGCGCCGCAGCCCCAGGCCCAAATGAACAGAAGTTTTTTGGTTCTTTTTTTCAAAAAAGAACCGCTTCCTACCCTAACGGATTAACCCCCAGCGCCGCCAACCCGGCCCAGGCCGTGGCACTCAGCGCCGGCCGCCGGTAATACTCAAACGCCAGCGGCGCCACCCCCGGCTCCAGCGACGGCCCCACGGTCAGCCCGGTGGAGAGCACCGGCCCCACCGTCGCATAAACATACCCGCACGGCGCCACATTCGCCGCCACCGTGCCCAAAAACGTCGCGGCCAGCGGCGAGCCGGCCTGCTTCATCGCCAGCGCCGCAAACGCCGTCCCCTCCAGCCAAACCCCCGCCGAGGCATCGCTAAACCCAATCCCACCGCCCTGGCGCAGCCCGCGCACCGCCGCCATCGCGGAGTCCGCCGAACCCAGCCCCGCCAAAAACGGCCAAATCCCCGCATCCGCCGCCAGCATCGCATTACGCGCCCCGCCCGGCGTCAGCCCGGCAGCAAACCGCCCGCCCGCCGCCATCGCGTGCACAAACCCCGCCGCATGGCCCGCATCCTCGGCCCGGCCCAGCCTGGTGAACGCCACCGCCAAATCCACATTCTGTTCGGTACTCTGCCAGGTCAGTTCCAGCGGCCTGGGCTCAAACCCATAAAACCCGCCATAATACCCACTGCCCGCGCGTAGCTGATCATCCAGCCAATCCCCCGCCGCATCCGCCGGGGCTTTCATCCCCAGCGCGGCCCAGAGCAGCATCGCCCAAGCCACCGGCCCGCTTTGCGACCCCACCTGATACGGATCTTCCGCCCACCGCCCGGCTTTCTGGTCCCACCACCCCGGCAATTTCGCCGGCGTGGCCATCACCCCCGCCTGATACGCATTGCGCAACCGCCCATCGGAGTAAAACCGGTCATGCGCCTGCGCCAAGGCCAACGCCGTGCCAATCCGCCGCGCCTCATCGGCATATCCCGCAGCCAGCAGCAGCAGCCCGGCCAGCGCATTGTCATAAACATACGCCGCATCCGCCTGGGTGACGTCAAAATCCGTCCCCCCGTGCGCATCCACAATATAACTATTGAGCAGCACCGGCCCATCGCCCAGCGCCGCCATCTGCGAGCGCACCGCCAGCACGCACGCATCCGCCAACGGTTCGGCGGCGAGGGCAGGGGCGACCACCGCCGCCCCTGCCGCCGCCAAAAACGCCCGCCTGCGGATCAATCCAGCATTTCGGCCAGAATCTCCGCCGTCCGCCCATTGGCAATCGTCGCCGCCCGCGCGTCATAATGCACGCCGTTCACCCGCGCGAAGGCATGGCCCACATACGGATACACAATCGCCTCGATGAAATCGCTTTCCTCCACGGCGTCGAGCACCTTCTCCACGGCTTCAGCGGTCACATACTCATCCTTATCGGCGATATGCAGCAGCAGCGGCGCCTCGATCTTCTCAAACTCCGGCACCAGGCCTTCCAGCCCCACGCCGTAATAGGACACGTTCACATCCGAGTCAGACTCAATGGCCATCATCACGGCCAGGCGTCCGCCCAGGCAGAAGCCCAGCGTCCCGGCATTGCCATTGGCGCCTTCGAGGTCGCGCGCCGCCGCCAGCGTCACCTTCAAATCCTCGACGCCTTTTTTCTGGTCAAAGCCGTTCATCAGCGCAAACGCCTTATCCCACTCGGCTTTCGACTTATCGGTGAGGTTCACGCCCTTTTCCTGCCGCCAGAACAAATCCGGCGCAATCACAAAGAACCCCATCTCGGCGAGGTTTGCCGCCGTCGCCCGCAGCGCGTCATTCACGCCAAAAATTTCCTGGATCAGCACCACCGCCCCGGCCTGTTCTTCGCTGGCCTTGGGCGCCCAAACATAAGCGGTAAATTCCCCCGCGCCATCGGCGGCTTCAAGCTTGATGTCGTACATAACAGACGTTTCCTTTGCGATGATAATGCCCCCCTATAGCGCATAATCACCGCGCCGCATGCAGGGCGGTTTCATGAATTTTCCAGCTACCCCGGCAGCTTACAGATAATGCTCCGCCAGCGGCGTAAACCCGTTAAAATTCTGGCTGGCATAGCTGGTCACATACGCCCCGGCATCATGGATCAGCACGCGCTCCCCCGCCGCCAGATCCAGCGGCAGAGCATACGGCGTCTTCTCATACATCACATCCACGCCGTCGCAGCTCGGCCCGGCCAGCACCACCGGCCCGGCCGCCCCGCCATGCCCGGCGGCGGTAATGCGATACTTGATCGCCTCACCCTCGGTCTCCGCCAGTCCGCCAAAACGCCCGATGTCCAAATACACCCAGCGCCGCGGATCTTCCTCGATGCGCCGGCACACCAGCACCACCTCGGCGGCCACCACCCCGGCATTGCCCACCATCGCGCGCCCCGGCTCAATCAGCATCTCCGGCAGATCATTGCCAAAATGCGTCACCATCGCGTCCATAATCGCCGTGCCGAACGCATCCGTCTCCGGCACGTCCTCCTGGTAGCGCACCGGAAACCCCCCGCCCAGGTTCAGCATTTTCAGCTGCACCCCTTGCGCCTTCAAATCCGTAAACACCGTCGCCACCTCGGCAATCGCCAGCTCATACGCCTCCGGATGCGTCTGCTGGCTGCCCACATGGAAGGACAACCCATGCGCCTGCAGCCCCAGCCGGGGTGCAGCCAGCATCAGCTCTTTCGCCCGCGCGATCGTCGTGCCGAATTTGCGTGAGAGCGGCCATTCCGCCCCGTCGTTATTCACCGCAATCCGGCAATAAACTTTCGCACCGGGCGCAAACCGCGCAATCTTCTCCAACTCTTCAATCGAATCGAACGCAAACAGCGGCACGCCATAGGCATGCGCCGCCGCAATCGCCCCCGGCTTCTTCACGGTATTGCCGAAACTAATATCCCCCGCCCCGGCCCCCGCCGCCAGACACGCCTCAATCTCCTGCAAGCTGGCCGCATCAAACCGCGAGCCCTTGCCCGCCAGCAGCCGCAAAATCGCCGCCGCCGGATTGGCCTTCACCGCGTAATAAATCTGCGCCACCGGCAACGCGCGCCGCAGCGCGGCATAGTTGTCGGCCACACGATCGAGATCCATCACCAGGCAAGGCGTTGCCGGAACAGAATCAAGAAATGAAGCGATTTTGGGATTCATCGCGGTCACCTTTCCAAAGATATATAGTAAGCCCGCCTGAAAAGACGATGGGCTTGAGTTACAAAACGGTCCAACGAACCAGCCTACTTCCAGGTTCCCCCAGTAGTGCTGCCAGAACGCTTGACGCCGTTGCGTAACCCATCTTGGAAAAAGACCGGCAGAGGCACGTACGTTGCTGCGTGGAAGCGGCCAATAGGGCCAACCCCCCGGCAACGCAAGTGATTTTTTTCAAGGCGATCCCTAAGGAAAGCAAGCAGCGCTTTTTTAATCCGGGACTGGGGCTTTGGCGGCTTCACAGCCCCAGTCCCAGAGTCACAGAAGTTTTTTGGTTCTTTTTTTCAAAAAAGAACTGCTTTTCCACGCCCGGACAAATTGTCACCAATTGCAACCCCTACTGCCAATTCCACGCTTGGATTGCTATTGTAACAGCCATGGAAACCCTGCCCCATATCCTCGTCGTCGATGACGACCGTGAAATCCGCGACCTCCTGGCCAAATTCCTGGAGCGTCAGCGCCTGCGCGTCACCACCGCGCGCGACGGCAAGGAGGCCCGCCGCGCCTTCGCCAACGGCCATTTCCAGCTCGTGGTGCTGGACCTCATGCTGCCCGGCGAGAGCGGCCTGGACCTCGCCCGCTGGTTCCGCGCGGAAACCAAAGTCCCCATCATCATGCTGACCGCCATGGGCGAGGAGACGGACCGCATCATCGGCCTGGAACTCGGCGCGGATGATTACGTCAGCAAGCCCTTCAACCCGCGCGAGCTGCTCGCCCGCATCCGCGCCGTCCTGCGCCGCACCGGCGATTCCGAAGACCGCGCCGCCGAACACATCAAAACCTACAGCTTCTCCGGCTGGGAGCTGGAAACCGCGCGCCGCCGCTTGGCCGACCCCAACGGCGTCGAAGTCTCCATCACCGGCGGCGAATACGACCTCCTGGTGGCATTGCTGGAGCGCCCCAACCGCGTCCTCACGCGCGACATGCTGCTCGACCTCCTGCGCGGCCGCCAGGCCGGACCGTTCGACCGCGCCATAGACGTCGCCGTCTCCCGCCTGCGCCGCAAGCTCGAAGACGATGGCCGCAACGCCCAACTCATCAAAACCGTGCGCGGCGGCGGCTACGTCCTCTCCACCCCCGTGGAACGCCGTTGAAAATCTGCCTCACCCCGAAGAGCCTGGCCGGCCGCACCATCTTCATCCTGCTGGTCGGCTTCGCCCTGGTGCAGCTCCTCGGCCTGCTCATCCACACCCTCAACCAGATCAACCTGGAACGCATCGAGGAAGAGCGCGACATCGCCACCCGCGCCGCCATCATCTACCGCCACATCGCGCTCGCCGACCCGCAAGACCGCGCCGCCCTGGTCGCCAAGGAAGCCCTGCCCAAAGGCGACACCCTGACGCTGAACCCCTTCCCCCCGGTGCTGGACACCGACTACGACCTGCCGCTCCCCGCCCGCCAGATCCTGCGCGCCAGCCTTTTCTCCTACAGCATCCCGCCCGAAATCCGCCCGCGCGGCCTGCTCCTCATGGGCACCGGCATCCCCACCCACATCGTCATCAGCTTCGGCATGCCCGACGATGAAACCACCTTCTTCAACCGCATCCTGCCGCGCAACCTGCCGCCCCTCCCGCCGGACCTGCTTCCCCCGCCCAGCGCCTGGCTCACCCTCACCTCGCCCATGGTACCGCCGGCGCCCTGGCGCTCGCCCGGCTTCGCCTCCGCCTTCATCGTCATGACCGTCCTCGGCGCCTTCATGATCTTCTGGGCCGTGCGCACCCTGCTCATCCCCGTGCGCACCCTGGCCCTCGCCGCCGAGCGCCTGGGCCGGGACGTCACCAACGCCCCGCCCTTGCCGGAAACCGGCCCCATTGAAATCGTCACCGCCGCCATCGCCTTCAACACCATGGCCGCGCGCATCCGCCGCTTCGTCGAAGACCGCACCTTCCTCCTCACCGCCATCGGCCACGATTTGCGCACCCCCATCACGCGCCTGAAACTGCGCGCCGAATACATGGAGGACGACGAACAACGCACCAAAATGCTGGCCGACCTCGACGAGATGGAAGCCATGGTCGCCGCCACCCTGGCCTTCGGACGAGACATCACCACCTCCGAAGCCATCACGAGGCTCGACCTCGCCAGCCTGCTCCGCACCATCCTCGACGACGCCGCCGACGGTGCGCCCGACACCGCCGAAACCCTCGCCTATACCGGCCCCGACCACCTCCCCATCCAAGCCCGCCCGCTCGCCCTCAAACGCGCCCTCGCCAACCTCATCACCAACGCCCAAAAATACGGCGACGCCGCCCGCATCACCCTGCACCCGCCCGCCCAGGGCCAAACCCGCATCGACATCGAAGACTCCGGCCCCGGCATCCCCACCACCGAAACCGAATCCGTCTTCGAGCCCTTCCACCGCCTGGAGACCAGCCGAAACCGCGAAACCGGCGGCTCCGGCCTGGGCCTGTCCATCGCCCGCAACATCATCCGCGCCCACGGCGGCGACATCACCCTAACCAACCTCCCCGAACGCGGCCTGCGTGTTACGGTAACGCTCCCAGTATAAGGCCAGGGGCTCCGCCCCTGGACCCCGCGAAGGGCCGCGCCCTTCGATGGGCAATACCTGCGGGCCATGAAACCACCCCGGTCAAATCGTAGGATGGGTGAGCGAAGCGCTACCCATCACTTCCCTGGCCACCCCCTACCCCCCAAACCTCCCCACCCAAGCCACATACCGATCCATCCACCCCTGCAAAAACTTCAAACTCCCCGCCCCAATCCCCCCGTCCGCGTCAAACAACCCCTCCTTCATCTGCAAATAAACCTCCGGCGCCCCCATCGTGGGCATATCCAAATAAGCCAGCACATTGCGCAAATGCTGCTGCGCCATCGCGGTCCCCGTCGCCCCGGGCGAAACCCCCAGCACCCCCGCAGGCTTCCCCGCCCAGGCGCTCTGCCCATAAGGCCGGGACCCATGGTCCAGCGCATTCTTCAGCACCCCGGGGATCGACCGGTTATACTCCGCCGTCACAAACATCACCCCGTCCGCCGCGCCAATCTCCGCCTTCATCCGCTTCACCGCCGGTGCCTGGTCCGCATCCTCGTCCTGGTCATAAAGCGGCAAATCCCCAATATGCACCCCGTGAAACGAAAACTCCGGCGGCCCCAGCCTTACCATCGCCTCCGCCAGCCGCCGGTTAAACGACTCCCGCCGCAAACTCCCCACCACCACCGCAATTTGAACCGCCATCGCCGCCTCCCCAAAAACCCCAGCCTAACACCATTCCCCCCGCCCCCGCCCAAACCTAACCCCTTTTTCACCCGCCAAATTTGCCACCCACCCCGCCCCGTGGCACACCCACGCCCCATGCTCCGCAAAATCTACAACCAAGTCCTCGCCCTGGCCGAACTCCCCTCCGCGCCGTTCTGGCTCTTCGCCATCGCCTTCGCCGAGGCCAGCTTCTTCCCCATCCCGCCAGACACCCTCCTCATCCCCATGGCCCTGGCCACCCCGAAAAAATCCTGGCTCTTCGCCGCCATCACCACCCTGGGCAGCGTCCTCGGCGGCGCGTTGGGTTACACCATCGGCTACCTCCTTCTCGCCAAACTCGCCCAGCCCATCATCAACTTTTACCACTACCAGGCCGCCTTCGCCGCCTTCCAAGCCAAATTCGCCGAATACGGCGTCTGGGTCATCCTCATCAAAGGCCTGACCCCCATCCCCTATAAAATCGTCACCATCGCCGCCGGCGCCGCCGCCTTCAACTTCCCCACCTTCATGGCCGCCAGCCTCGTCACCCGAGGCGGCCGCTTCTTCCTCGAAGCCACCCTGCTCCGCTTCTTCGGCCCCCCCGCCAAAACCTTCATCGAAAACCGCCTCGGCCTCATCACCGGCCTGGCCGCCGCCGCCCTCATCGCCGGCTTCGTGATCCTGAAATTCGCATAGCCGGATCAGTAAGGAAGGCCAGGGGCGCTGCCCCTGGACCCCGCGAACGGAAGCGCCGTTCGATCCGCGCAAGGTTTAAAAAAAGGGCCTCACCTGCTGGGAGTTTTAAACTCCCGAAGGTGAGGCCCTTTTTTTAAACCTTATTCTCGCGCATCCAAGGGCGCGTCCCTTGGCGGGGGTCGAGGGGGCAGCGCCCCCTCGCCTTGCTTACTTATCCCGGAAATGCGTTTCCGTGATCTCGATCGCCGCCTGCGCCGCAGCCAGACGCGCCACCGGCACGCGGTACGGCGAGCAGGACACGTAATCCAGCCCCACGGACTCGCAGAAGCTGATGGAAGCCGGATCGCCGCCATGCTCCCCGCAAATCCCCAGCTTCAGACCCGGCTTAGTGCGGCGTCCCTTTTCGGCGGCGATGCGCACCAGCGCACCCACGCCGTCCACATCGATGGACACGAACGGATCTTTCGGCAAAATGCCCTGCTCCACATAAGCCGGGAGGAACTTACCCGCGTCATCGCGCGAGAGCCCGAACACCGTCTGCGTCAGGTCATTCGTGCCAAACGAGAAGAAGTCCGCCGCTTCCGCGATGGAATCCGCCGTCAACGCCGCGCGCGGCAGCTCGATCATCGTGCCGATGCTATACTCAATCGACCGCCCCGCCTCGGCAAACACTTCCTTGGCGATTTTCTCAATCTGCGCCCGCGTAATATCCAGCTCGCGCTTCACGCCGACGAGCGGGATCATAATCTCCGGCACCGGCGCCTTGCCCGTCTTGCCGATTTCCACCGCCGCCTCAAAAATCGCCCGCGCCTGCATCTCGTAGATTTCCGGATAGGACACGCCCAACCGGCACCCGCGATGCCCCAGCATCGGATTGGTCTCGGACAGTTCCGCCGCCCGCGTCCGGATCGCCGCGGCATCCATGCCCAGCGCCGCCGCCACATCGGCCAGCTCCGCCTCGCCATGCGGCAGGAATTCATGCAGCGGCGGGTCGAGCAGACGGATCGTCACCGGCAGCCCTTCCATAATCTTAAACAGCGCGACAAAATCCTCGCGCTGGAAGGGCAGCAGCTTCGCCAGCGCCGCGCGGCGTCCAGCCTCGTCATTGGCCATAATCATCTGCCGCACGGCAGAAATCCGCGCCGGATCAAAGAACATATGCTCCGTCCGGCACAGGCCGATGCCTTCCGCGCCAAACTTACGCGCCGTATCCGCATCCAGCGGCGTCTCCGCATTGGCGCGCACTTTCAGGCGCCGCGCCGCATCGGCCCAGCCCATCAGCGTGCCAAACTCACCCGAGAGCTTCGGCTCAATCATCTTCACCGAGCCCGCGAAAACTTCACCGGTCGCGCCATCCAGGGTCACAATATCCCCCGCCCGCAGCACCACGCCGCCGGCCGAGAGCGTCTGCGCCCCATAATCCACGTTAATCCCACCGGCACCGGCCACGCAGGGCCGCCCCATGCCGCGCGCGACGACAGCCGCGTGGCTGGTCATCCCGCCGCGCGTGGTGAGAATCCCGCGCGCCGCATGCATGCCATGAATATCTTCCGGCGACGTCTCAATGCGCACCAGAATCACCGACTCCCCCTTCTGCGAGCGCAGCTCAGCTTCATCAGCGGAGAACACCACCGTCCCGGAAGCCGCCCCCGGCGATGCCGGCAGCCCCTTGGCAAACAGCTTCGGCGTCGCCTTCGGGTCGAGCGTCGGATGCAGCAGCTGATCCAGCGACGCCGGGTTGACGCGCATAATCGCCGTATTCCGGTCAATCAGCCCGCTTTCCGCCATCTCCACGGCAATCCGCAGCGAAGCCGCCGCCGAGCGTTTCCCCGAGCGCGTCTGCAACATATACAGCTTGTTCTGCTGCACGGTGAACTCGATGTCCTGCATATCCTTATAGTGCTTCTCCAGCACATCGCGGACCTTATTCAGCTCGGCATAGGCCTCGGGGAGCGCCTCTTCCATGCTCAGCTCGCCCGGCTTGGCGTAAACCTTGCTCAGCGGGCGCGGCGTACGGATCCCCGCCACCACGTCCTCGCCCTGCGCATTCACCAGATACTCGCCGTAAAACTCATTCAACCCGGTCGAGGGATCGCGCGTAAAGCACACGCCCGTGGCGCAGTCCTCACCCATATTGCCGAACACCATCGCCTGCACGTTCACCGCCGTGCCCCAGCTCGCCGGAATATCGTGCAACCGGCGATACGTATTGGCGCGCGGGTTCATCCACGAGCCAAACACCGCGCCAATCGCGCCCCAGAGCTGATCACCCGGATCCTGCGGGAACGGCGAGCCGGTCTCTTCCTCGACCATCGCCTTATAGTTCTCGACCACATTCTGCCAGTCGGCGACGCTCAGCGCGGTATCTTCCACCACGTCCGCATCCAGCTTCGCGGTCTCGATAATCTCTTCAAACCGATGATGATCGACGTTCAACACCACCGACCCATACATCTGGATAAACCGGCGATACGAATCCCAGGCAAACCGCGCATCGCCCGACCCCTCGGCCAGCCCCTGCACGGTAATATCGTTGAGCCCCAGATTCAGCACGGTATCCATCATCCCCGGCATGGAAACCCGCGCGCCCGAGCGCACAGACACCAGCAGCGGCTTTTCGCCATTGCCGAACTTGCGTCCCACCGCCGTCTCGATGCGCTCCAGCCCGGCATCCACCTGCGCGCGCAGCTCGGCGGGATAATTCTTCCCGTTATCGTAATAGGCCGTGCAGACTTCGGTCGTAATGGTAAAGCCAGGCGGCACCGGCAGGCCAATGCTGGCCATTTCGGCGAGGTTGGCGCCCTTGCCCCCCAGCAAATTCCGCAGGGAGGCATTGCCGTCATTCACCCCGGCGCCAAAATTATACACCCACTTCGTCATACCCAAACTCCTTAGCCTTCAATCCGAGAGAAATCAGCGATCTGATGGACAGTGTCCCGAAACCGCGCGAGCAATTGCAAACGATTGCGGCGTAATTCTGGCTCCGCCGCGTTCACCGTCACTTTTTCAAAGAATGCGTCCAGCGCCGGGCGCAACCCAGCCAACCGGCTCATTGCTTCCTCATACCGTTCCGCTGCCAGCAAGGAGGGCTCATCATCCGGCCCGTCGACAATCTCGGCCTTCACAAACCCCAGCGCCAGCCAAAGCTCGCTTTCCTCTTCCTGGAGGAACAACCGCCCATCCGGCTCCCCGCCATGCGGCCCGTCCTTGGCATCCTCGATCTTCAGAATATTCGCCGCCCGCTTATACGCGGCGAGCAAATTCTTGCCGTCTTCCGTGCCCAGCATATCGCCCAGCGCCGCCGCCCGCTTCAGCAGCCGCACCAGATCATCATCCGCGCCCGCCGCCAGCACGGCATCCAGCACATCAAACCGCTGGCCTTCTCCGCGCAGTTTCACCCGCAGCCGTTCAATGATGAACTCAAACAGCTCCTCATTCCCCAGCAGCGGTTTCAACTCCAGCCGCAGCCCATTCTCCAGAATAATCCGAATCACCCCCAGCGCCGCGCGCCGCAGCGCATACGGATCACCCGACCCGCTCGGCTTCTCGCCAATGCGGAAAAACTCACCCAGCGTATCGATCTTATCCGCCAGCGCCAGACTCACCGAAACCGGCGCCACCGGCACCTCATCGCCCGGCCCCTTAGGCTGATAATGCGACCGGATCGCCTCACCCACCACAGCGCCATCCCAGCCGCGCGCCTGCCGCGCCGCATAATAGCCGCCCATCACACCCTGCAATTCGGGGAATTCCCCCACCATGCCGGTCACCAGATCAGCCTTACACAACAGCCCAGCCCACTCCGCCTGCTTGGCATCGGCCCCCAAAAGCCCAGCAATCCGCGCCGCCAGCGCCGAAATCCGATCCACCCGCGCCCGCTGCGTGCCAATCTTCGCATGGAACGTAATCTTCTCCAGCTTCGGCAACAGCAAATCCAACGGCGTCTTCAGGTCCAAATCCCAAAAATGCCGCGCATCCGAGAGCCGCGCCCGCAGCACCCGCTCATTGCCCGCAATAATCGCCGCCCCGCCATCCGGCGCGTCGAGATTCGCGACAAACGCAAAATACGGCGCCGGTTTCCCCGCCGCATCGCGCAGCGCAAAATATTTCTGATTAATCTTCATGGACAGCTCGCGCACCTCCGGCGGCAAATCCATAAATTTCTCATCAATCCGCCCGACGAGCGCCACCGGCCACTCAACCAGCCCGGTCACTTCATCGAGCAACCCCTCATCACGCGCCACGCTCAACCCCAGCGCCGCCGCCCGCGCGGCAATCCCTTCGGCCACCCGCGCGCGCCGCTCGCCCTGGTCCACCACCACATAATGCTCGCGCAGTCTCTCTTCCCACACGGCCGCCGAGGACACCGCCAAAACGCCGCCCCCATGCACCCGGTGCCCCTCCGTCTCATCCCCCGCCGTCACCGGCCCCAGGGTAAACGGAATCACCGCGCCATCCAGCAAGCAAACCATCCGCCGCAGCGGCCGCACCCAGGTAAACTCCCCCGACGTGCCCCACCGCATGGATTTCGGCCAGGAAAACTTCGCCAGCACCGCAGGCAGCGTCACCGCCAGCAATTCCCCCGCCGCCACCGGAGCCAGATTGCGCCGCAGCACAAAATACCCGCCCTCGGCCACCACCTCATCCCGGCGCGCGCCATGCTTGCCCAAAAATCCCGCCAGCGCCGCATCCGGCGCCGAATCCCGAGGCCCCCGCGCTTCCAGCACACTCCCCGGCTTCTCCGCCTTCACACTCGCCGCAATCGCCACGCGCCGAGGCCCATAAAAGCTCCGAACCCCCGCCGCGCCCAACTCGGCAAACACCGGCGCCAACAGCCGCTCCAGCTCGGCGGCGGCATCGCGCTGCATCCGCGCCGGAATCTCTTCCGAAAAAATCTCTAAAAAAAACTCAGGCATTGTCGCCCACCATCCAGGCCTCGGCGCACGCCTTAGCCAAATTCCGCACCCGCCCAATATACCCCGCCCGCTCCGCGACCGAAATCACGCCCCGCGCATCCAGCAAATTGAACAAATGGCTCGCCTTAATACATTGATCATAAGCCGGCTGCGCCACGCCCGCCTTCACCAGCGCCGCGCACTCGGCCTCGGCATCCTCAAAATGCCGCGCCAGCATCCCGGTATCCGCCAGCTCAAAATTATACTTGGAATAATCCCGCTCCGCCCGGAGAAACACATCCCCATAGCTCACGCCCGCGCCATTAAAGTCGAGATCATAAACATTCTCGACCCCCTGCACATACATCGCCAGCCGCTCCAGCCCATAGGTAATCTCAGAACTCGGCGCCACACACGCAATCCCGCCCACCTGCTGGAAATACGTAAACTGCGTCACCTCCATGCCGTCGCACCAAACCTCCCAGCCCAGCCCCCACGCGCCCAGCGTCGGACTCTCCCAGTCATCCTCGACAAAGCGAATGTCATGCTTGGCCCGGTCAATGCCAATGGCATCATAACTCGCCAGCAGCAGCTCCTGAATATTATCCGGGCTCGGCTTAATCAGCACCTGATACTGATAATAATGCTGCAACCGGTTCGGATTCTCCCCATACCGCCCATCCGAGGGCCGGCGCGAAGGCTGCACATAAGCCGCCTTCCAGGGCTTGGGCCCCAGCGCCCGCAGCGTGGTCGCCGGATGAAACGTCCCAGCCCCCATCTCCACATCATAAGGCTGCAAAATCGCGCACCCCTGCTTAGCCCAGAAGCTATGCAGGGTCAGGATAATATCCTGAAAACTCATTCGTGCCTTCGGGCTGGTATGCTCTGTCATGAACCGTGTATATAATGTGGGGTAATTGCGCCGCAGCAATACGGCTCCCAAGAGCCGAGAGCAACCGTAGCGGCAATGTTTTAACCAAGGACGCCGATGACCCAACCCTCCCGTTTCACCTCCGAAGACTGGTTCGGCGTCTGGGCCATCACCATGATCGGCGCCGGCGCCTTCGCCTTCCGCCAACTCGCCATCGTCCCCCGCGCCACCGTAGGCCTCTGCGCCGCCGCCGCCGCCCCCCCCATCTGCGCCCCCCGCGCCGCAGTCCTCTACCTCCAATACATCCAAGCCTTCGGCTGGACCGCCCTGGCCCTCGGCATCCTCGCCTTCATCCTCGGCAAACGCTGGCCCGGAATCCTCGCCATCGCCCTCGGCATCACCGCCGTCATCAACTACAACGCAACCCCCGGCATCATCGGCGCCGCCCTGGGTATCATCACCTGGATAAGTCTCTGCACGGGGCGTTGGAGCCCGGCTGAAAGCAAGTAAGAAAGGCCAGGGGGCTCTGCCCCCTGGACCCCCGCCAACGGACGCGCCGTTGGATCCGCAATTTAAGTTCAGGGTCTTCGGCAGGGAGGGGTAAATCGCCGCCCCCGGCGTTGGATCATGGTCACCGTCGTGGGAAGGCGATTTACCCCTCCCTGCCGAAGACCCTAATTAATGGGTTCTAAGGGCTCGGCCCTTAGCGGGGTCCAGGGGCAGCGCCCCTGGCCTTACTTCCTTGGCCTTCAGCCGAGCCCCAACTTCCCCATGGCCAGAAACTTCTCCCGGCGGCGGGCGCGCAGGGATTCCGGGGTGAGGGTGCGCAG
>Ga0181525_10001305_pt1 | contig 21394 bp, 26 predicted proteins | sample PEATcosm2014_Bin_48_FD_121100 | JGI IMG/M metagenome (GOLD analysis project Ga0181525, IMG submission 121100) | Peatland microbial communities from MTU Mesocosm Facility, Houghton, MI, USA - PEATcosm2014_Bin06_10_metaG | ecosystem: Environmental > Terrestrial > Soil > Wetlands > Peat | place...
GGCGCGCGTTGCGCGCCGTGGCTGGTTTCGGCGACGCGGTGACACGGCGACACGGCGACGCGGCGAGGCGGGCGCTTCAGGAGGGTCGATTTTGAGGCTTTTGAGGGGCAATTAGGAGACAGTTGTCGCGCAACCCGTGGCGTCGTTTGCCAGGTTGTCAAAGACCAGGGGACAGCTTGCTAACGGGTGTCGGTGGCGCTGGAAGCCGGATGGTTCTGGGCGCCATTTGCCATCGTGTAGGTTGGGGGCTCGGCCGGTGGTTGGGCCTGTTCGGTTTGCTTGGATTGCGATTTGGATTGCGCCTTGCGCTGCTTTTGCAGTTGCTGGAGCTCGTGCATGGCGGTGGTGAAAGACCGCTCCAGTTTGGTGCGCTGCGAGGCGACTTCGCGCAGGAGGCTGAACTTCTTGTCGAGGGCGATGGGGGCATCGTAGATTTGAGATTCGCCTTTAGCGATGCGCGCGAGCAGCCATTGGGAGGTGGACATTTGCTCCACATACAAGCGTTCGCTCTTGGTTTTGGGCTGCCATTCCATAGTGAGATCTCCCCAGAGCTGGGCATATTCCTCGGGATCTTCGCCGGCGATGAGGAGGCTGCGGGCGCGCATGCCGAAAGTGACGGCGTTGAGGCGCACGGTCTGTTTGCCCTCGGGGGTCTTGGGGCCGGTGGATTGCTGCGCGTTCTGGCGGTTCGCTTCTTGTTGCTTTTCGGAAATTAACATTTGAAAATGCTCCTTTTGGAGTGGCGGGGCTGAAGTCCCGCGCGGGGTGAACCCCGCCCTCCAATTTCATATTAGAGGTGCGGTTTGGGGGAAAGCGGGGGACCACGGGAGGGGTGGGTTAGTAAGTGGTTTGATTGGTGCGGCGTGAGGGGGCGAAATATATTATCTCAACGTGTGACTCAAGGCGTTTTTGATTGCGATTGGCAGGAACCGCTCCTGCCGGCCTGCGGCGGCCACAGCACGTGGCGGGGCTGAAGCCCGCCCTCCAAAGACGCTACAATGAGTCTGCGGATGAATAGAAGAACGTTCTTGTTTGCCGGCGGAACCGCACTCGCCGTGCAGGCGGCGCCTTCGGATCAGATCAACCTCGGGGTGATTGGCAGCGGAAGCCGCGGCACCTTCGTCATGACCGTGTTCCAGAAAGACCCGGCGTTGCGTGTCACCGCCATATGCGACGTGTATGAGCCCAACCTGGAGAACGCGCTGTCCACTGCCTCGAAGGCGCCGGGCACGCACCCCAAGATCTATCGCAACTACAAAGAACTGCTGGCGGCTAAAGACATCCAGGCGGTACTGATCGCCACGCCGGAACATTGGCACGCGCAGATGGTGCTGGACGCCCTGGCGGCCGGCAAAGACGTGTACGTGGAAAAACCGCTATGCCACACGCCGGAAGAAGGCGTCCGGCTTGTCGCAGCCGAAAAGCACACCAGGCAGATCGTGCAAGTGGGCATGCAACGCCGCAGCTACGACCTTTATCTCGACGGGGCAAAATTGGTGGCCAGCGGTGCACTGGGCAAAGTCCGCATGGTGCGCTCGTGGTGGCTGAATAATTACGTCGGCGACGGCGGCGCCCGCACCGCCAAACTGGATGGCGCACTGGATTGGGAACAATGGCAAGGTCCGGCGAAGACGCGCGTCCCGCCGGACCCGTTCATCTTTCGAAACTGGAGAAACATCGCCGAGTACGGGGGCGGGATTGTGACCGATCAGGGGGCGCACGTGTTCGACGGGATACACCTGCTGATGAACGCGAGCTATCCGCTGGCGGTGACGGCCGCCGCGGGCAGACCGCACCGCGCGGGCTACGACACGCCGGAGTCGGTCGTCGTGACCGCGGAATACCCGGAAGACTTTATCGGCGTTTTTTCCATCAATTACGCCGCCATGCGCTACCAGCTTCGCAACGATCAGATGACTCAACTCGACGGCGACCAGGCGCGCATGGATATTGGGCGCGAAGAGTGTAAAGTGTACAAACAGGGAGCCGAGGAGATCGCGGCTATCGCCAGGAAGTCGGAAAAGGGCTTCGGTTGGGCGACCGACCTCCACGTGCAAGACTTCCTGGAGTGCGTGCGGACCCGGAAGACGCCGACCGCACCGATGGCCAAGGGCTTTCAAGCCGTGATCGTCACCCAGTTGGGTAATCTATCGCTCAAGAACGGGCGTCGCATGAAATGGAACGCGCAGTCGAACAAGGTTGAAATGTAGAGCCGCGGCGCAGGCGCCGGGGAATCCGGTTCTGGCCTTGTTCTCTAGCCTTTGAAAGAGTGGTTACGCCTCCGAAAGAGTGCAGGCCGGATGCGCGCAGTCGCACCAGATCTCGATTCCTCCTTTGGCGCCTTCGCAACGCTTGCTGCAATACTTTCGGCCGACGGCTATGGTGCACTGGCATGCCGGGTTCGCGCATTTGTTTTGATCGACAACGTCCATGACAAGTCACTTTCCTGGATAAGAATAGGGCCAGCTGGAAGCCTGCCCCGCGGACTTTTCCGAGTGCACGCACTGCGCCAAACCGCGAAAACCGTCGAAATCGAGGGAAATTTTACGGAAAGCCGCGATCTACGTTTCTATTCCAGGGCAATCAGCGCTGGCGTGTCTTGTGAACGACCACCTGTCCATTAACAAAGTAGTCAAGCTGATTTGTAGATATGCTCTGGCAAAGCCATGATCCGTTAGACCTGACCCCAAGTGTCCGCCGAAACGGTCTTCAGCTCGACGCGTTGCTCGTTGCCATCGGCCCCTACCTTGGTGGTCTTCATCTCGTATGACTGTTCTACAAGGGCGGCATTCTGTCGACAGGGAGTTTCTTGAGGCCGGCTATCAGCTCAGTTGTGTTTTCAGTGTGCCCCGAGACGTCTGTGCTTACGAAGCCGGGTGCGAGCAGCGAGGAAAGTGCATTGGCATCACGCTGAGCCAGCGCAGTTTTCATTGCCGCATGCCGCCCCTCAAAGAGTCGTCGGACATCAGCCTCATCCGCCGCTGCCAAAAGTACAAGGCAAGATATCAAACACGCCACGAGTAATCTATTCATATCCGATTCCGAACACGAAGGTTCATACTACCGTCAGACCGGCCAGCCCGCCGGCCGCACTGACAGACCGGCGAACAAGCGAACGTCGTTTTTTTCCGAGGGCTTAGGGGCGATCGGAATCGGCGAAGGCGGGAAAGTGCAAGTCCTGCCGTCCGAAAAGGCAGGAAGTGCAGTGGCAGGCGTGGACGCCGGCCGCAGGACTGGATGGAGTCCTGCCCGACGGACGAAACTGCAAAATGGGGTGGTTATCGGCGTGCACGCTCCTCGTCAAATGAGCGAGACGTCTGCCGCCACGATGCACTCCCTGGTGTATCGCGGCCCGGGCAAGCCTTCCTGGGAGTCACACCGGCGGCCCGTGCTCGAAACCGTACATGATGCAATCGTACGCATCACGACTTCGACGATATGTGGGTCGGACCTCCACATCCTCAAAGGAGATGTTCCGACTGTCGCCCCAGGGCGGATTCTCGGTCACGAAGGTATCGGAATAGTTGACGAAGCCGGCTCCGCGGTCTCTACCTTCCGTAAGGGAGACAAGGTCATTATTTCCTGCATCACCGCGTGTGGGGAATGCGATTTCTGCAGAAAACAGATGCCTTCCCATTGCCGCAAGGGAGGTTGGATTCTGGGCAACACCATCGACGGGACCCAGGCGGAATATGTGCGCATCCCGTATGCCGACACCAGTCTGTACCCGCTTCCGCCGGAGATCGGAGAAGAATCCGCCGTGATGCTGAGCGACATCCTGCCCACAGGCTTCGAGTGCGGCGTTCTGAACGGGCAGGTGAAGCCCGGTGATACTATCGCCGTGATCGGGTCCGGCCCGGTGGGACTGGCGGTGGTGATGACCGCCCAATTTTACTCCCCGGCGGCCACCTTCTGCATCGATTTGGATCAAAGCCGCCGGAACGTCGCGAAGAACTTCGGAGCCACCCATCTGATCGACAGCTCGGACGGAACCGCCGTCCAGCGCGTGATGGAACTGACGCACGGCGAGGGCGTGGACGTCGCCATCGAGGCCGTGGGACTTCCCGCGTCGTTTGATATCTGCCAACAGATCGTCGGGGTTGGCGGCCATATCGCGAACATTGGAGTCCACGGCAAGCCGGTGGTTCTGCATATGGAACGTCTTTGGGATCGCAATGTAACTTTGACCACCCGTTTGGTCGATACCGTCACTACGCCGATGCTCATCAAGACCGTGCAGGCAGGCAGACTCCAGCCCGGCAAGTTGGTGACACACCGTTTCGCCCTGGACGACATTTTGAAGGCTTACGACACCTTCGGCAACGCCGCCAGACACTCCGCCCTGAAAGTGGCCCTGGAGGCTCACTGATCGCTGGGTGTTGGGCGCAAATGGCGGTATGTTTCCGATTGGAAGGCATCTTCTGCGCGATGGGCTAAGCGATCAGGTAAAATAACCCACCAGGGACGCACGCGCCGAGGAGGGTCATGTCAAGCCAAGTAGACGAGCAGCCGGGCCGGCCCCCGGTGCCCATCGCGGAAATCGATGTCTTGTGGATCACCGCCGGTCTGGGCTGCGATGGGGAGTCCATCGCGATGACTGCCGCGACGCAGCCCAGCATTGAGGACATCGTGCGGGGCGGCATGCCTTGGATTCCCAAAGTCAACTTCTACAATCCGGTTCTGGCCTTTGAAAACGGCGAGGAGTTCCTGAAGCCGTTCCGCGAAGCCGCTGCCGGAAAGCGACAGCCGTTTATTCTGGTGATGGAAGGCTCCATCCCGGACGAAACGAACAAAGCGGAAGGCTACTGGGCCACCTTGGGTACCGACCAGACGACGGGTCAGCCGATTCTGACTTGCGACTGGATCGACCGTCTGGCGCCGCACGCGTGGGCCGTTATCGCGGCGGGAACCTGCGCGACCTACGGCGGAATCCACGCCATGGAAGGGAATCCTACGGGGTGCATGGGGCTGCCCGATTACCTGGGTTGGGAGTGGAAATCGAAAGCCGGTATCCCGATTGTCTGCGTTCCGGGGTGTCCGGTGCAGCCGGACAACTTCATGGAGGCGCTGCTTTACCTGCTGAACCAGGCGGCGGGCAGGGCACCCATGATCCCGCTCGATGAAGCGCTGCGTCCCACCTGGCTGTTCGGGCAGACGCTGCATGAGGTCTGCGATCGCGGCGGTTACTATGAGCAAGGCGAGTTTGCCGAAGAGTATGGCTCGCGCCACTGTATCGTGAAGCTGGGCTGCTGGGGTCCGGTGGTGCAGTGCAATGTGGGAAAGCGCGGATGGATGGGCGGGATTGGCGGCTGCCCCAATGTGGGCGGCATCTGCATCGGATGCACTATGCCGGGATTCCCCGATAAGTTCATGCCGTTCATGAATCAGCCGCCCGGATCGCTGCTGTCATCGAGCGCCGTGATGACTTATGGCCGAGCCATTCATGCTCTGCGGCGTTTCGTGCAGGAGTCACTCAACAAGGAGCCGGTCTGGCGGAACCGGCGCACGTAATCGGCTGATCAAATGCTGCCAGGCGGAATGAACAGTAGCCCGGAACCTTCGCTCTCCGAGGCGCAAGCCATGCTGCAGGGCTTGGCCAGCGTTTTTCTGCGCGATACGCAGGCTGGTTCGCAGGCAGCCGGCGGCTCCCGCGGCGCGCCCGAACTGCCCAATATGCAGGCCAGGTATCGCAGCCTGGTCGAGCAGCTTCCCGCCGTGGTGTTTCTGGTTTACCTGGACCGCGGGATCGGCGAGGCCTATGTCAGCCCTTACATCGAAGCGGCCCTGGGGTTCTCCCAGGCGGAGTGGCTGGAGGACCCGGTGCGCTGGTACCGCCATATCCATCCCGAAGACAATGTGCGCTGGAGCGAGGAAGCCGCCGAAATGTTTCTCACCGGCAAACCACTGCGATCGGTTTACCGCGTGATCGCGCGCGATGGCCACGTGGTCTGGTTTCACTGCGAGGCCAAGATGGTCCGCAGCGACGACGGACACCCGTGGTTCATTCAAGGCGTGGCGTTTGACATCACGGAACTGAAGCAGGCGGAAGAAGCGTTGCAGCAGGAGCGCAATTTTATCTCCGCGATTCTGCATACCGTGGGCACTCTGATCATGGTGCTCGATCTGGACGGGCGCGTGGTGCAGTTCAACCGGGCCTGCGAGCAGTCGACGGGCTGGAGCTTCGACGAGGTGCAAGGCCGGCGTGCCTGGGAACTGTTTCCGGCGGCGGAAGACAGCCAGAAGTTCAGCCACGCCTTCGCGCAGTTATGCGTCAGGAATGCTGCTAGTGACTTGGAGTGGCACTGGGTCACGGGCGAGGCCGGCCCGCGGCTGATCTCCTGGTCGGGGACCGTCCTGCCGGATTCCGAGGGCCGTGTGCGGCACATCATCGCTACCGGCATCGACATCACCGAGTCCAAGCGCCTGGAGACGGCTATCCTGGAGATTAGCGCGCGGGAAGAACATCGCATCGGGCAAGACCTGCACGACGGCCTGGGGCAGCACCTCACGGGCATCGCATTCATGAGCAAGGTGCTGGAACAAAAGCTCGCGGACAAATCGCATGCCGAGGCCGCGGACGCCAGCAAAATCGTCAGGCTGGTGAACGAAGCGATCCACAAGACGCGTGAGCTCTCGCGGGGATTGCTCCCGGTGGCCTCGGACGCGCGCGGATTGATGTCGGCGTTGGAACAATACTCCGCGGAAGTGCATGACTTGTTCGGCCTTTCCTGCCGATTTGAATGCGAACATCCGGTGCCCATCTACGACGAAACGGTCGCGAACCACTTGTACCGCATCGCCCAGGAAGCCGTGAATAACGCGGTCAAGCATGGGCGCGGCAAGAACATCCTGATCACGCTCAGCGGCGATGACGACTCCATCGCGCTGAGCATTCGGGACGACGGCGTTGGATTGCCCGAAGACGTGAGAAACAGCACGGGTATGGGGTTGCATATCATGAACTATCGCGCGAAAATGATTGGCGCCACGCTGCAGGTTCAGCCCGGTTCCGATGCTGGACTGGCAGGACACCCGGGCACCGAGGTGACATGCAAGCTGCAATCGCGAAGCCTATGAACGGGTCCGGCAAGATCAGGGTCTTCGTGGTGGACGACCACCCCATCGTGCGCCAGGGGCTCTCGCAACTGATCAACCGGGAGCCCGACCTGTGGGTATGCGGGGAAGCTGAGGATGCGCGCACGGCGCTCGATGCGCTGGGTCCGGCGAAGGCCGACATTGTGATCGTGGATGTGTCGCTCGACGGACCGGATGGCATCGAATTGCTGAAGACCATCCGGTCCAGGGACTCCAAACTCCCGGTGCTGATGCTGTCCATGCACGATGAGTCGCTCTATGCGGAACGGGCTCTGCGCGCCGGCGCCAATGGCTACATCATGAAGCAGGAAGCCACCGAGCGCGTGCTGATCGCCATCCGCCAGATTCTGTCGGGCGAGGTTTATGTCAGCGACCGTATGTCGCAGAAGATGATGCAGCAGTTCATTCATCGTTCAGGCGCCGCCAGGAGTTCGCCCATGGCGGAGCTCACCGACCGGGAGCTGGAGGTCTTCCGACTGATCGGACACGGCCACGGCACCCGTCAGATCGCCGAAGAGTTGCATTTGAGCGTGAAAACGGTGGAGTCATACTACGCCCACATCAAGGAGAAGCTGACCCTTAAGAATGCCCGCGAGCTGGTGCAACACGCGGTGCAATGGGTAGCCAGCCAGGGACAGGTTTAGTGAGTGTGAGGCAGCCTGCCGGGCTGCAGACCCGCTGGCAGCGGGTTAAGATGAAGGTAGACCATGAACCGTGAGGAAATCATCGCCCGTCTGCGGGAAAACGAAACTGCGCTACGTCAGCGGGGCGTAGCTCATGCCGCTTTGTTCGGTTCGCGGGCGCGCGGCGATCAGCGGCCTGCGAGCGACAAGAACATCATGATCGAATTCGATCCCTCGGCCGGCATTACCGTTTTCGACTACGCTGGTCTGAAGGATTACATCGCCGCCTTGTTCGATGGCCGCGTGGACGTGGTCGACCGCGACGGGCTGAAGCCTTACGTGAAACCAGCGGCCACAACCGATGCCATCTATGCCTTCTGATGCCGCCGCGACCGCCTTACAGGATATGGAGCACCATATCGCGCTTGCTAACCAATTCGTCGCAGGCTTGGATTACGAGGCTTTTCGGAACGACACTCGAACGGTTTTTGCGTGACGCGGTGTTTTGAGATCGTGTCGGAGGCGTCCCGCCGTCTCCCGGACGGGATCAAAACGCGATACCCGGCGATTGCCTGGAAGAACATGGCCGCCGCCGGCAACGTCTACCGTCACGACTACGAGGACGTCGGCGCGAAGTTGGTATGGGACACCGTACAACTGGCCTTGCCGCCACTTCGGGATGTCGTTGCCCGAGAAATCGCCGCCCTCGTATAGAGAACCGAAATTAGGTCCGGCAGGTTTCAACGCACGGCGCAATGGATAGCCAGATTTATCCCGTGCAGGGCTTCAGCCCCGCTCTTCATCGGGGAATCCCCGATAGCATCCACAGTGGGAACCACGAAAACAAATACAGGCTGAAACGGATTGAGCCGCTGGCACCCGCTTTCCTACAATGCACAGTAGACATTTGCAGAACAGGCACTTAGAGACACTGGGACTGTAAGCAATCTCACAAAGGAGGGCCACGTATGCCAGCCGACACTGTACCGTACGGCCGCAAAACGCAGATACCGTCACCCGTGAAGGAAGTTCACATCGTTTGGATCACTGCCGGCCTTGGTTGCGACGGTGATTCCGTATCGATCACCGCCGCCACCCAGCCCAGCATCGAGGACGTTCTATTGGGAGCCATACCCGGGCTTCCCAAAGTCCACCTGCACAACCCGGTCTTAGCCTACGAATGCGGCGACGACTTCATGAAGCATTTTTACCTGGCGGCGGAGGGCAAGCTCGAGCCATTCGTGCTGGTGGTGGAAGGCTCCATTCCCAACGAAAAGATCAAGAAGGAGGGCTACTGGGCCGCCCTGGGAACCGATTCGGAGACGCGCCAGCCGATCCTCACCACGCATTGGATCGACCGGCTCTCGGCCACGGCCACCGCGGTGGTGGCCATCGGAACCTGCGCGACTTACGGCGGCATCCACGCCATGGAAGGCAACCCCACCGGTTGCATGGGTCTGGCCGACTACCTGGGTTGGGACTGGCGATCCAAGGCCGGCTTGCCCGTGGTCAATGTCCCGGGCTGCCCGGTCCAGCCGGATAATTTCATGGAGACGGTTCTCTACCTGCTGTATCAACTGGCGGGTCTCGCTCCCATGATCCCGCTGGACGACCAATTGCGTCCCACGTGGCTGTTTGGCAGCACCGTGCACGAAGGCTGCGACCGCGCCGGCTACTACGAGCAGGGCGACTTCGCCACCTCCTACGGCTCGCCGAAATGCATCGTGAAATTGGGCTGCTGGGGTCCCGTGGTCAATTGCAACGTGCCCAAACGAGGCTGGATGGCGGGCATCGGCGGCTGCCCCAACGTGGGTGGCATCTGCATCGGCTGCACCATGCCCGGTTTCCCCGATAAGTTCATGCCGTTCATGGACGAGCCACCCGGCGCCAAACTATCGTCGGCCGCCGTGGGTATCTACGGCCGCGCGCTGACCTCACTTCGCTCGTTCACCAATACGAGCCTGAATAAGGAGCCTAAGTGGCGCCATCCGCGCGCCGAACTGACCACCGGCTACCACCCAAGGACTTACTAACAGGCAAAGGAGCGATCCATGAGCACTCTAACTGGAACCATAACGGAAACACCCACCAAATCCAGGAAGCTGGTGGAGATGAATTGGGACCCGATTACCCGCATCGTGGGCAGTCTCGGGATCTTTACCAAGATCGACTTCGAAAACCGGCAGGTGGCCGAGTGCCACAGCACCTCCTCCATCTTCCGCGGCTATAGCATCTTCATGAAGGGCAAAGATCCGCGGGATGCGCACTTCATCACCAGCCGCATCTGCGGCATCTGCGGAGACAACCACGCCACCTGCGCCACGTACGCGCAGAACATGGCATTCGGCGTGCATCCGCCCCCCTTAGCTGAATGGATCATCAATCTCGGCGAGGCCGCCGAGTACATGTTCGACCACAACATTTTTCAGGACAACTTGGTGGGCGTGGATTTTTGCGAACAGATGGTCAAAGAGACCAACCCCAGCGTGTGGACCAAGGCGCAGAAGACAGCGTCCCCGAACTCTCACTTGCACGGATATAAGACTATCGCGGACATCATGACCGCGCTCAATCCGTTCACCGGGGCGTTCTACCGCGAAGCGCTGGTGATGAGCCGCATGACACGCGAGATGTTCTGTCTCATGGAAGGCCGCCACGTGCATCCTTCTACGCTGTATCCGGGCGGTGTCGGCACCGTGCCCACGGTTCAGCTTTTCACGGATTACATCGTGCGCCTGATGAAGTACGTGGAATTCATGAAGAAAGTAGTGCCGCTGCACGACGATCTGTTCGACTTCTTCTATGAGGCGCTGCCTGGATATGAAGAGGTCGGCCGGCGGCGCATTCTGCTGGGTTGCTGGGGCTCGTTCAATAATCCCGCCGTCTGCGACTATACCTACAAGAACATGACCGAGTGGGGCCGCGGCATGTATGTCACTCCCGGCGTGGTGGTGGATGGCAAGCTGGTGACGACCGACTTAGTGGACATCAACCTGAATATCCGCATCCTGCTGGGAAGTTCCTACTATGACGATTGGGAACAGGGCGAGACCTTCGTCAAGCAGGATCCGCTGGGCAATCCGGTCGACCAGCGGCATCCCTGGAATCAGACCACTATCCCACGACCGCAGAAGCGCGACTTCTCCGACAAATACACCTGGGTGATGTCACCGCGCTGGTTCGACAAGCGCACCGGCGACTACCTGGCGCTGGACACCGGCGGCGGCCCGATCGCCCGCTTCTGGGCGACCGCGCTGGCGGGCATCGTCGACATCGGCTATCTCAAGGCCACCGGCCACAGCGTGAAGATCTACCTGCCCAAAACGGTGTCACTGCCGGAGGTCGAGTTCGAATGGAAGATTCCGAAATGGAGCAATGCCATCGAACGCGACCGGGCCCGCACTTACTTCCAGGCTTACGCCGCGGCCGCCGCGCTGCACTTCGCCGAACAGGCGCTCAAAGAACTGCATGCCGGGCGCACCCGGACCTGGTCGGAGTTCAAGGTGCCGGACGAAGCCATCGGCTGCGGCTTCCACGAAGCCGTGCGTGGCGTGCTCTCCCATCACGTCGTGATCCGGGATGGCAAGATCGCGAATTATCACCCGTACCCTCCCACACCGTGGAACGCCAACCCGCGCGATGTCTATGGCACGCCTGGACCGTACGAAGACGCCGTGCAGAATACGCCGATCTTCGAGGAGAACGGGCCGGATAAGTTCAAGGGCATTGATATCATGCGCGCCGTGCGCAGCTTCGACCCCTGCCTGCCTTGCGGCGTGCACATGTATCTGGGCGACGGAAAGGTGCTTGAGACCGTCCATTCGCCCACCTTCGGCGTTCAATCCTAAGCCTTGGAGGATGCTCAAGCGGCCGGCGCGAGTGCTCTCGCCGGCCGCTCTTTTTCACTATGCCCAAAACAACCGCAGTCCAGCAGCAGACCGCGCGCATCGAGGAACTGATCCGGAAACTGGAGGCGTCCGCCGATCCCGGTTCGCTCGAGACTGCCAGAGAACTGGTCGAATCGCTGATGGCCCTCTATGGCGCGGGTCTGGACCGGCTGACGGAGATCGTCGCGGCGAAGGGCGAAGCGGGCCTCGAAATCCTGGACGAGTTGGGCCGCGACGAACTGGTGGGCAATCTATTGGCGGCCAACGGGCTACATCCGTTGGATCTTGAAACCCGCGTGCGGCGCGCGCTGGAGAAGCTCCGCCCGCGGCTGCGCTCACAGGGCAGCATTGAGCTGTTGGGGACCGACGGCGGCGTCATCCGGCTGCGCGTGCGGCCGACTGGGTCCGGCTGCGGTTCGTCCGCCGGCTCGCTGAAGTCCGCCGTCGAAGAGGCCATGTACGAAGCGGCGCCCGATCTGGTTCACCTGGCGATCGAGGTGATCGAAGAGCAAAGCGCCTCCTCCGGTTTCGTCCCTTTGGAGAAGCTGGTTGGGCTTCGCGTCGCCTCCAATGGCGCCGTCAATGGCAATGGTGCCGGCCTATGACGCCCGGCGCACTGGCCACTACCCTTGGCGCTTTGAATCAGTTTGCCGCTAAGCGCCGCCGCGCCGCCGAGACCTGCGAGCTATGCGGCGTGGAACTGGCCGGGGACCATCCCCATCTCGTCGATCCCAAGGCGCGGAAGCTGCTCTGTTCCTGCCCGGCTTGTTCCCTTCTTTTTGGCTCGCAGGCCGGGTCGAAATACAAACCCTGCTCCCGGCGCATCCGCTATCTGGCCGGGTTCCGCCTCACCGATGCCGAGTGGGCCAGCCTGATGATCCCCATCAACATGGCTTTCTTCTTTATCAGCAGTCCGGAGGCGCGCGTAGTGGCGCAATATCCCAGCCCGGCAGGCGCCACCGAATCCCAATTGCCCCTGGATACCTGGAGCGACCTGGTCGCGGAGAATCCAGTGCTGGCGGATATGGAATCGGATGTGGAAGCCCTGCTGGTGAACCGGCTGGGCCCTGCGCGCGGGTATTCCGATCCTGAATACTACTTGCTGCCGATTGACGAATGCTACAAGCTGGTGTGGCTGATCCGCGCGCACTGGAGGGGACTGTCCGGCGGGGCCGACGTCTGGAAAGAACTGGAATCGTTCTTCGGGGATCTGAAGACGCGATCGGAAGATCCGCATGCCTGAGCTTAATTTTCGAATTGCCGGTGTGCAGGCGGTCCCCCACGCAGCAGCGCCGCTGCTGGGCTTCGATCTGGTGGTCTCTAACGCAGGCGCCGAGCGGGTCCACACCGTGGCCCTGCGGTGCCAGATCCAGATTGAGGCAGCCCGCCGGCGATACGCGCCGGAGGAGCAAGAGCGTTTGGAGGACTTGTTCGGCGAGCCGCATCGCTGGGGCCAGACGTTGCGCACCATGCTGTGGACCCAGGTGGGCATCGTGGTGCCGGGCTTCACCGGCGAGACTCACGCCGAACTCCCCGTGCCTTGCTCGTTCGACTTCAACGTGGCCGCCGTCAAGTACTTCCACGGCCTGCAGGATGGCGAGGTTCCGCTGTGCTTTCAGTTTAGCGGCACGGTATTTTATGAGTCCGCTGCGGGGGCGCTGCAGGTGGCGCCGATCTCGTGGGACAAAGAGGCCAAATTCCGGCTGCCCATCCAGCCGTGGAAAGAGATGATGGACTTGTATTATCCGAATAGCGCGTGGCTTTGCCTCAGCCGCGAAGTCTTCGAACGCCTGTATCGGCACAAGGTCCGCTTGGGCGCGCCGACATGGGAGGAAATGCTGGAAGGCCTTCTGGAGGGCGTTCAGGAAGGAGTGCCGTCGTGAGCGCCGAACTGGTCGAGCGCATCGCCAACGCCGTGCTCTACGAGGGCTACATGCTGTACCCTTACCGCGCCTCGGCGGTAAAGAATCAGAGGCGTTTCAACTTCGGCGTGCTGGCGCCGCCGAGCTACTGCGCCGCGCAGTCCGGCACGGAGTCCTGCATCATGCGCACGGAGTGCCTGGTGTGCGGAGGGCCGCGCACCACGCTGGATGTGCGGGTGCGATTCCTGCAAGTGATGCCGGGTACCGCGCCGGAATCTTGGCAGAGCGCCATGGAACGTGAGGTGGGTCTGAGCGATTGTTGTCTGAGCGATCTGGCGGCCCAAGCGCGGCTGGAGAAGTTCCGGTTTCCGATGGATTCAGGCACCGGCAGCATCGAGGGCACCGTGACCGTGACGGCCCAGCTTCTCGAAGAAGGCTTCTACCGGGTAGCGGTGAGCGTAGCGAACCGGACAGCGCTCGAGCATCCGGAGTCATTCACCCGGGACCAGGCTTTGCCTTATTCGCTGGCGGCCGCGCACACCATCCTGCACGCGCGGGATGGCGAGTTCGTGTCGCTGCTCGATCCGCCGGAGCTGTTTCGCGCAGCCGCTTCCGCCTGTAAAAACACCGGCACGTGGCCCGTGCTGGCCGGTGAGCCCGGACAATGCGCCTTCATGCTGTCGTCGCCCATCATTCTCTACGATTACCCGCAGATCGCGCCCGAGAGCCCCGGCGACTTGTTCGACGGCGCGGAGATTGACGAGATCCTGACGTTGCGCATCATGACCCTCACTGAAGACGAGAAGCAGGAAGTTCGCAATGGCGACGAGCGCGCCCGCCGCATCCTGGAAAGAACCGAGATGCTGCCACAGGAGCACTTCATGAAGCTCCACGGTGCCTTGCGTGGACTCCGCCCAGTGGAGGACGTGCAGTGAACCAATGGGAATGGCAGTTGCTCGAAGACAAGAGTCCGGTGGAATGCCTCCCGGTCGCCGGCGTCGAACTCCGGGCCGGCTCCCACGTCCGGCTGCGCCCGCGCAAGGGTGGCGACGTCTTCGATCTGGCGCTGGCCGGAAAAATCGCCATCATCGAGTGCATCGAGCAGGATTACGAGGGCAAGTTTCATTTTGCGGTAGTGCTGGAGGAAGATCCGGGGCGGGACATGGGCATGCTGCGCCAGCCCGGCCACCGCTTCTTTTTCGATCCCGAGGAGGTAGAGCCCGCACTATGAGCATGCCGCGCATCCTGGTCGCCGGCATCGGGAATATTTTTCTGGGAGACGACGCCTTCGGTGTCGACACCGTCCAACGGCTCTTGCGCCGCCCGCTGCCGGACTATGTGCGCGTGGTGGATTACGGAATTCGCGGGCTGGATCTGGCCTATGCGTTGCTCGATGACTACGACATGGCCATTCTGGTGGACGCCGTCCAGCGGGGTGAATCCCCTGGCACGCTATATGTCCTGGAGCCGAATTTATCCGAGGCGGCCGATGCGTCTCAACCCGTCCTGATGGACGCGCATGGCATGAACCCGATGCAGGTGCTCGCCATGGTCAGGGCCATGGGTGGGCGTCCGCGGCGGGTGCTGGTGGTCGGGTGCGAGCCGGCCACGCTGGGCGACGAATTGGAGGGCGCCATGGGGCTGAGCGATCCGGTGGCGTCGGCGGTAGACCGCGCCATTGGCATCGTCGAGTCCCTGATCGCAAAGGCCGCGCAGGAGCGCGAAGTAGAGGTTGTGGCGTAACAAAAATTCGAAAAGGAGAGGATTTCGCATGGAAAATATACAGCAATTGCAAAATGGAACAGAGTCCCGGGACACATTGTTTATGCTCTCCGGAGTGGCGCTGGTCATCTTCGGGGCGGGATTGATTATGTCAAACCCCATCGTCCGGCGATTGTTGGCGCAGACCGGGATGGGGGGCCTCAACCTGTTGCAAGCCGCCGTCCCGGACCTCGAGAAGTATATGAAGCTGAGAAATATGTGACCGAATGAAGGAAATCGTCGAGGAGGCCGCCATCGCCGCCTATCAAATCCAGCCCGGCGTGAGCCGGTTCACCGTCCGCGGCTTCGCGGGCGGAATGCTTTCCGGGCTGGGACACAACCCCATCGTCGGTATTCCGGACTTCGGTGGCGAAGCGAATTGGGACCCCGGCGATCCTAAGCAGGCTTTCGTGCGCCTGAAAATGAGCGCGGCGTCTCTCGCCGTCCAAAACGACATGAGCGAGAAGGATCGGCGCGAGATCCAACGCGCCATGCGCGAAGAAGTCCTCGAGGTCGACCGATATCCGGAGATCGTCTTCGAAAGCACCGCCGTCACCGCCAACCCGAACGGACGCGTGGAAATCGAAGGCAATCTGACCCTCCACGGCGTCACGCGCCGGGAGCGTGTGACGGCGCAGTTGGCGGTAACCGGCGATATGCTGCGCGCATTCGGCGATTTTTCCATCCGCCAAACCGATTACGGGATCAAGCTGGTCTCGGCCCTCGGAGGGGCGATAAAAATGAAGGACGAGTTGAAGTTCAGCTTCGACATCGTGGCCCGCAAGCAGACGGAGTAACCCTATGTGCCTGGCTATCCCTGGACGAATCGTCGAAATCCTGCCCGAGCGCGAGAATCTCGCCCTGGTCGAAGTGTCCGGCGTCCGCCGTAAGATCGATGTGGGGCTCCTCGATGACGATCCCGCCAAGCCCGGCGATTGGGTCCTTATCCACGTGGGCTTCGCCATGAGTAAAATCAGTGAAAGGGACGCGGCCGATCAGATGCGCGTGCTCGCCATGCTCGGAGAAGACGAAGCAGCCATGCAGGAGATCGAAGGATACGGTCTCGGCGATTACGAGCCGCAGCCGTCTTCCGAGCCGCGACCGTCAGGGAGCGGTTAGCCATGCAATACGTCGACGAATTCCGCCAACCCGAACTCATCGCCAAGGCCGCGCAAGAGATCCGCCGCCTGGCCGATCCCCAGCGCCATTACCGGCTCATGGAAGTCTGCGGCGGCCACACGCACGCAATTTATCGTTTCGGCCTGAAGGACCTGCTGCCCTCCAACATCGAACTCATTCACGGCCCTGGCTGCCCGGTGTGCGTGCTGCCCATGGGCCGCATCGACGACGGTTTGTCCATGACCGAAGATCCGAATGTGATCTTCACCGCCTTCGGCGACATGATGCGGGTGCCGGGCACGCACGGCAGTCCGCTCGAATACAAAGCGCGGGGTGCCGACATTCGCATCGTGTATTCTCCCGCCGACGCCCTCAAGCTGGCCCAATTGAATCCGGATCGGCACGTGATGTTCTTCGCCATCGGGTTCGAGACCACCGCGCCGTCCACCGCGCTCACGCTGCTGCGCGCCCGCGCCCAAAGCATCCGCAACTTCTCCGTGTTTTGCAACCACGTGACCATCATCCCGGCCATCCGCGCGATCCTGGACTCGCCCGACATGCGCCTGGACGCCTTCATCGGGCCGGGCCACGTGTCCACCGTCATCGGCTGCCGGCCTTATGAGTGGATCGCGCGCCACGAAGGCAAACCCATCGTGGTGTCCGGCTTCGAGCCGCTCGACATGCTGGAATCCATCGTGATGCTGCTGCGCCAGTTGCGCGAGGGGCGCGTGGAAGTAGAAAACCAATACAAGCGCGTGGTCCCCTGGGAAGGAAATCGCGCCGCCTTGAAGGCCATGGCCGAAGTTTTCCAGTTGCGCCCCTACTTCGAGTGGCGCGGCATGGGTTTCATCTCGCAGTCGGCATTGCGCCTGCGCGACAGTTTCGCGGAATTCGACGCCGAACAGCGCTTCCACATTCCAGGCCTCCGCGTCACCGATCCGAAGGCCGCCCAATGCGGCGAGGTGCTGAAGGGCGTATTGAAACCGGCCCAGTGCAAGCTCTTCGGCAACGAATGCACGCCGGAGCGTCCCGTGGGCGCGCTGATGGTTTCCTCGGAAGGCTCCTGCGCCGCGTACTATAATTATGAGCACCGCAAGGCCGCGCTGGTGAACCCAGTGGCCGCGGCGGTTTGAAAGCCCAGGCATGCAGGCTGCTCCCAAGATCCGCTTCCGCGACACGCAGATCGAGATGGCGCATGGCGCGGGCGGCAAGGCCAGCCGCAGGCTGGTCGAAGGGCTGATCGTGCCCTTGCTCGGCCAGCCGTCTGCCGGACCCTTGGGCGATGCCGCCTACGTGCAGATGAATGGCACGCGGCTTGCTATCACCACCGATAGCTTCGTGGTGAAGCCTTTGCGCTTTCCCGGCGGATCTATCGGCGAGTTGGCGGTCAACGGGACCGTCAACGACCTGGCCGTATCGGGGGCCCGCGCGGAAACCCTGGTGGTCACGTATATACTCGAGGCCGGACTGCCCACGGAGATCCTGGAGCAGGAGGTGCGCGCCATGGCGGCGGCCGCGCATCGTGCAGGTGTGGTGATCGCCGGCGGCGATACGAAGGTGGTCGAGCACGGCAAAGCCGATCGCATGTACATCAGCAGTTGCGGCATCGGCCGATTGATTCCCGGCTTGGAGCTTTCGCCGCGATCCGTCCGTCCCGGCGACCGCATTCTGCTTTCCGGCCCGATAGGCGACCATGGAATCACTATCCTATTGGCCCGCGGCGAATTGGACCTGGAAGCCGAGATCTGCTCCGATACCCGCCCGGTGCTGCCCATGGTGGAAGCCATGGCGGCGGTGGCCGCGCCCGGCATTCGCTGGATGCGCGATCCTACCCGCGGCGGAGTGGCTACGTCGCTGAACGAACTGGCCATCGATTGCGGTCTGGGCATCTGTCTCGCGGAAGAACAGATCCCCATTCACGACAGCGTGCGCGGCGCCTGCGAACTGCTGGGCCTCGATCCCTTGCACATCGCCAACGAAGGACAGTTTCTGGCCGTGGTTGCCCCGGAATTCGCGGACGCCGCGCTCGCCGCGCTGCACGCCGCGCCGGGCGGTGGTGCGGCGGCCCTCATCGGCGAAGTGCGCGCGCAGCCCGCGGGCACCGTGCTGGTCTCGACTTTGTACGGCGGCACGCGCGTGATCGATATGCTGGTGGGAGATCCGCTGCCGCGGATTTGTTAGGATGATAGCCGCATGACCGCTACGTGCGATTTGGCCAAGTGCGTCGTAGATGGGTTGCTCGAACGCAATCGGCTTTGCGCGGAGTCTTTCGCGCGCGAGGCTCCCCGTCTGGCCCTCGCGTCTCGCGAGATGGCGGAGCGCTTCCTGCGCGGCGGCCGCCTGCTGGCTTTCGGACGGGGCTCTTACTCGACCGACGCGCAGCATGTCTCGGTCGAATTCGTTCACCCGGTGATCGTTGGAAAGCGCGCTTTGCCCGCCCTCGATCTGTCGCTGCTTTTCCGCCCGTGGCTCGAAGCCCTCCTGTCCGCCGACGATATGGTGATGGGCTTCGGTCCCCCGGAAGGCGATCCGGAAGTGTGGTCGGCGCTTGCCGTGGCTCGCCAGCGGCGCGCCATGACATTTGCGTTGCCCGGTCTCGATGGCGATTATGCGGTTGGCGCGCTCGCCTCCCACCCCTTCATCCACCAGGAGATGATCGAGATGCTTTACCACGTGCTCTGGGAAACCGTGCACGTATTTCTCGAGCACCGTGAGCTGGGCCTCGATACCGGCGATGCCGGCTTCCTTTATCCGTTCCTGGGACAACAGAAACAGCCGACGGAGGACCTCGTGGCCGAAGCCGCGGCATCCATCCAGCTCAAAGTGCAGGACGACGCGGCGCTGCGGGCGCAGGTGGCCGCGGAGCAGGCCGAAGCCATCGGCGCCACCGCGTACGCTATGTGGCAATGCGCCCATCGCGGCGGCAAGCTGATTCTGTTTGGCAACGGCGGCTCGGCCACCGACGCCAACGATTGGGCGCTCGACTGCATCGCCCCTCCCGAAGGCTACCGGCCCATTCCGGCCGTGTCGCTGGCTCTCGAGCCCGCCAACATCACAGCCGTGGCCAACGACGTGGGAACCGACGTGATTTTCCTGCGGCAGCTCATCGCCCAAGCCCGCCCCGGCGACATGGCCGTTGGCATCTCGACCAGTGGCGGATCGCGCAACATCGTCATAGCGCTGGAGGAGGCTCGCAAGCGCAAACTCACTACCGTAGCGCTGCTGGGTTACGATGGCGGGGAAGTATTGCGCCGCGGCCTGGCGGACTTCCCCTTAATCGTCCGCTCCGACTATATTCCTCGCATTCAAGAAGTGCAGGCGTCCATTTACCATATCCTGCGCGAAATGGAGGGCGGGCTTTCAGCCCGCGCTGGGCTTTAGCCCCGCTCGCACCATGAAGTATGAGCTCTACGGCACCCCGCGCTGTCCCCACACGGGAGACATGCGCGACTGGCTCGAAACCAGGGGCTGCGAGTTTGTCGAATACGACGTGGAGGCCGACCCCGCCGCCCTCGAGCGCATGAAGGCCCTAACCGGCGGCCAGCGCGCGGTCCCCATCCTGGTGGAACACGGTTCGGTAGTCCAGGTGGGCTGGCAGGGTCGAAGCTGCGTCGTGGACTAGCTCGGGCCGCGAATACCTATCGGGCTGAATAGCTGACGCGCCACACGGTATTCGAGCCATCGTCGGTAACAATCAGCGATCCGTCCTGCGCCACAGCCACGCCCACAGGCCGGCCCCACACGTCGCCGCCGGGAGTCACAAAACCGGTGAGGAAATCCTGATACTCTCCGGTCGCGCGCCCCGCTTTCGTAGGAACCCGGATGACTTCGTAACCCGTGCGCACGGCCTTGTTCCAGGAGCCATGTTCGCCGGCGAAGACATCGCCCCGATATTCGGCGGGAAACTGTCCGCCATCGTAGAAAGTCATCTCGAGAGACGCGTTGTGCGGCTGCAGCAGCACGTCCGGCGTGATCACTTTGCTCTGCAGCTCCGGATGTTTGCCCTGCTGGCGCGGATCCTGGCGGCCGCCCATGTAGAACCATGGCCACCCGTAAAACCCGCCCGGCTGGACATGCGTGATGTAATCCGGCACCAAATTGTCGCCGAGGCCGTCGCGTTCGTTGACCGACGCCCACAATTCGCCCGTGGCGGGATTCGTCGCGATGCCCACCGGGTTGCGAATGCCATAGGCGTAAATCCGGCCTCCGCTGCCATCCGGGTTAAACTCCAGATGTCGGCGCGATGGTATTCCTGCGGGTTATTGTCGGCATCGTCGTCATTGGAGTGCGAGCCGACCGAGACAAACATTTTCGCGCCATCGAGCGTGAAGGCGAGGTCGCGCGTCCAGTGTCCGCCGCCGGTCAAGCGGCCGCCGGAAGGGATATCCGGAACGATGGTCTCTGCCGCGCCGCGCGCTTTCAGGTCGCCATTACGGTACGGGAAGCGCACCACCGAGCCGGTGTTCGCCACGTATACGTACCGCGGATCGGGGCCAGGCGGATAGAAGGCAATGCCGAAGGGCTGCGACAAACCAGCCGCGAATATTTCCACGGTTTGCGCCTTGCCATCCGCGCCTTTGCCGCGCAGCACGCGGATGCGTCCCGGTTCGCTCTCCGACACGAACAGGTCGCCATTGGGCGCGCGCCGGACCAGCCGCGGATTCTGCAGACCCGTGACGTATTGGGTGACCGTGAATCCAGACAGAGCTTTCGGCCAGGCATCCGCGGGCCGCGGCACGATGTGTGCGCGGTTGTCGGAGGATTGCGTGCGATACGGCTCCGGCAAGTCCGCTAATGTGATCTTGCGCATCGTGCCCGGCTGCTCCTGGCGATAGTCCGTGAAGGGCGCCAGCGCCTGCGTGCTCGCGCCGGGCGTGCCGCCGGAAAGCAGCGGCAATGCCAGGAAGCCCACCACCAATCCGGCCGCGGCGCACAAGAAAGCTGCGATAGGTAAATGTAATCGAATCGTCTTCATTTCAAGCCTCCACCAAGTTTTCGGCCTGGGCCGCTTCAGTGACTCGCATCACGTCGGCCGCGGCCAACAGCA
>Ga0181525_10001307_pt1 | contig 21370 bp, 16 predicted proteins | sample PEATcosm2014_Bin_48_FD_121100 | JGI IMG/M metagenome (GOLD analysis project Ga0181525, IMG submission 121100) | Peatland microbial communities from MTU Mesocosm Facility, Houghton, MI, USA - PEATcosm2014_Bin06_10_metaG | ecosystem: Environmental > Terrestrial > Soil > Wetlands > Peat | place...
GCATTTCCTGCCTCTCTATCACGTCGTGCACGCCTGGACAAACAATCGCAAGGCGGCTTTGGACCTGCCTCTGTTCCCTGGCTACCTCTTCGTCCATATATCACCCCAGCAGCGCCTGCGCGTGTTGGGGGCTCCTGGGGCACTGTGCCTGGTCGGACATGGCAACTTGCCATCGCCGCTTCCAGACTTTGAGATCGAATCGCTACGCGACGGACTCCGGCGGGGTAGCTTCGAACCCCACCCTTATCTTGCCACCGGCTCCAGTGTTCGTATCCGAACGGGCCCCCTGGCTGGCATGGAGGGGGTAATTGTCCGCAAGAAGAACAGTTTTCGGGTCGTAATCACCCTTGCACTGATTCAGCAAAGCGTCGCCGTGGAAGTAGACTGCGACGAGTTGGAGCCCATTACTTCGCAAACGTCCCACAGTTGACCTTGGAAGGAGACATTTTTTGAGACTCCCGAAATCCCCCGAAAGAAGTGTGACAAAAGTGCGCATTGTGGAAGCGGCTGCGCAGATATTTGCTCGCCAAGGCTTCAAGGCTGCCACTACCCGAGAGATTGCATACCTCGCAGATCTCAATGAAGTTACCTTGTACCGCTATTTTCCGCGCAAGCCTGATCTGTTTTGGGCAGCAGTAGAATCCAGGCTAAGCCGCGTGAGGATGGAGCGAGATCTGCAGATAAGTCTGGCCGATAGTGACGCCCCGGCGATTGTGATTCCGATGATCGCAAGGTTTTTAGTAATGACCTTGTCACAGCAGCCCGAGTTACAGCGCCTTTTGCACGTGGCCGTCTTCGAGTTGCCGGAAGCGAAGGGGTTGATTCGCGAGCATCTGGGACCGGTCTTTGACGCCGTTAGTGGATACTTCTTCAGGTGCGTCGAGAAAGGTGCCATCGCGAGTGTGGGGCCATCACTTGCCACGCTTGGCTTGGTCGGAGTTGTGATTGCCCACGAGACCCTCTACCCGTTGTTTAGCGGGGAAGTGATGTCGAAAACAGATACTGAGAAAGCGACCGCGGCTCTCGCACAACTCTGGCTAAGAGCTCTGCAGGCACCCACGGCGGAGGTTAGCAGTGCAAATGACCTACCTGGATTGGAAGCTGGGACGTTTTAGATGATGAACAAGAGACTCAAAGGTTATTTGAGCATGGCCGTCTACGATGATTACCCTGAGTACCTCGACTGAGTCGTTGTCCATGGCTGCCGGAGAGGACGCCACGCCCAGTTGCGCCCAACTTTCCCAGAGCGCATAAGCCTCAGATTGCAGCCCGGTTAAAAGATCGGTCCTCGGCGTTTCGTCTACTCACTTGCGAGCTGTTTTGCACTTATAAGTAATCGGCCGGCGAACTCTCGCCAGTGTCTGCACGGAGTCATTACTTGACACATTCCTCGTCGAAACTCATTGATACACCGCAATATTCAGGCGCCCCGGCTCGGGTAGGCAACGTTGGAGCAACCACGAATGACATATCCGTGGCGGAAATCTGGATGGTCATTCGTCGTCACAAGCTGGTCATCGCGAGTTGCCTCGCGTTGGCCTTCGCACTCGCGATCATTTACTGCCTAGTGGCACCACGGCGTTATGAGGCCATGGCTCGGTTGGTCATTAACCCCACCTCTGACAATCCGCTCGGAATGGCGGAGGGCGGAATGAGTAATTTATTCCAAGATCCGACATTAATGCAGGCGACCGAGGTGCAAATCATGCAATCGGACACGGTGATTTGGGATGTGATTTGCCGGCTGCGACTCGACAAGAATCCGGATTTTGCAAAGATTGGAGCAGACCAGTCGCTCGATAACATCAGCCCATCCCGCCGAATTGCAATGTTGGAAGAATTCCATCGCCGTTTGCGGGTCACTATGATTCCGAAAACCTCAATGGTCGAGATGCGCTTTCGCAGCAAGAATCCCAAACTCGCTGCAGAGATCGTAAATGCGACCGCAAACGCGTATCTCGAGCGCAACTTTAGGACCCATTACGACACCACAATGCAAGCATCAGATTGGCTTTCGAAGCAACTGAATGACCTCAAGCAGAAGGTCGAAGCCTCACAGCAGCAGCTCGTAGACTTTCAGAAAAAAAGCGGGATCATCGGCACTGACGAAACTCATAACAGCTTACTCACGCAACTTGACGAGTTGAACAAAGGACTCGCCGCCACGCAGGCAGAGCGCATCGTCCGTGAAGCAACATATCGCGAGGCGCTCGGCGGCAATCCCGACGTCATTGCCGAGATTGCACCGACCGTGACCATGCAGGCACTACGCGCGCAGCAGGTCGATCTCAACAACCAGTATGCGCAACTTAGTGCGCAATACGGCGATGCCTACCCGAGGGTGAAGCAATTGCGAACCCAGCTTTCACAGGTTGATGCATCTTTGCAGGCGGAGACCAATCGGGTGCTCAGACGCCTGGAATCCGAGTACAAAACGGCAAGCCGGGCGGAAAAAATGGCTATAGGCGAAGTTGAGAAGAGTAAGCAGCAAGCCTACAAGATGAATGAAGCCGGAATCGAGTACCTGATTCTCAAGAATGAACTCGAAGCCAGCCGTGACCTATACCAGGGGCTGATGAAGAAGCTCGAGGAGGCGGGCATCGTAGCCAGTTTGAAGTCGACCAACATAAATGTGGTTGATGCCGCCGAAATTCCGGTAAATCCCGCCGAGCCAGGAGTGCTGCTGACCCTGCTGATCTCGCTTATAGTGGGGTCAGCGGGCGGCCTGGGTTTGGCGTTCCTGCTGGAAAACCTCGATACGACCGTTAGCTCGCCGGAGCACGTCAAACTATTTTCGAGGATGCCTCTGCTTTGCACCGTGCCTCATATCATCCTCCAAGGGCACAATAGCACGCGGCCATTGGAGGAATGCGAGAAGAAAAGACCATTGTCGCTCGTTCGTCCACAATCAGCATTCGCGGAATCGTATCGGGCGCTGCGAACATCGCTGCTGCTGAGTACCGCAGGCTGCCCCCCAAAAAGTATTGTGATCACGAGCGCCGTTCCTGGAGAAGGCAAGACGACAACGGCGATTAATGCGGCGGTCGCATTTGCACAGAACAAGCACCGTGTTCTGTTGATCGACGCTGACATGCGGCGTGGCGGCCTGCAGGAGGCTTTAGGTTTCGCCGGTTGCCAAGGTCTGAGTGGATGTTTGACAGGCGCGTACGTCATGGAGACGGCTGTGGTTTCGATTCCAGAGTTACCTGGCTTGCATATTCTGCCCGCTGGAGCGCGCCCCCCCTTTCCAGCGGAGTTGCTGAGCTCGGATGAAATGCGCCGGCTACTGGAGCGGTGGAAGGCTGACTACGACCATGTCATCTTCGATACTCCTCCAATACTCGGATTGACGGATGCGGCTATCCTCGCGTCGATGGTCGATGCCGTATTGCTTGTCGCGCGCTGTGGTAAGACTGGCCGACAAGCACTCTCTCGGGCAATTGACGCTTTGGCTTGCATCAATGCTTCGAGGTCCGGGGTGGTGCTAAATGATCTGAATTCCTCTGAACATTACGGCTACTACGGCTATTACGGCAAGGAATATGAAGAGTACTACGGCGAAAGATCGCTGAAAACCGAGAACCAGAAATGAAAACCTCCGCTCGAGTTGTTGTGATCATTCTGCTTGTGGCGCTCGGCGTCGCAGCCCAAAGTCCAGGGCCGACACGTCCGTCACCCTGGAACACCACTCCCATACAGGACCCGGCGATGCGTACGGGATTGTCCAATCCGCGGCAAACGGGGGCCGTGCAACCCAGGGTTGCGACCGCACCGACTTTATCTCCCGCACCAGTACTCGATGTTCGCGGCGAGGTCAATTCACTGGTCACAACCACGACCGCTGGACCGGTCACACTTGGCCCCGGCGATTTGCTCGACATAGGTGTTTTCGATTCGCCGGAGCTAACGGCGCGTGTGCGCGTCACCAGCGACAAGGATGTTAGCCTTCCTCTGCTCGGTAAACTCTACGTCGGCGGAATGACACCGCAACAAGTTCAGAATCGGATTCAAGAGGAGTTGGTCAGAGGCGACTTTGTGAAAGAACCGCAGGTGACGGTGTTCGTTGCTGAATATGCCGATCAAGCGGTCTACGTGCTGGGCGAAGTCAACAAGCCGGGCGTGTATCCGGTCATGGGATCGCATCGCGTGTTCGACTTCATTTCCGCGGCAGGTGGCTTCGGTCCGCGTGCGGGAAGGTCCGTTATTGTGACCCGTCGCTCACAGCCCAATTCGCCTGAGATCGTACACGTGTCGCGCGATCCGAACACTACCGCCGAAAATTCTGAGATTGGCTCGGGAGATACGATCTTCGTGGGACAGGCTGGGTTGGTGTACGTAGTGGGCGATGTCAAGCGGTCTGGCGGCTTCTTGCTTGATTCTGACGAAAGCCTTACTGTCATGCAGGCATTGGCGCTAGCGGAAGGGGTCAACCCTACGGCATCGCTTAAGGGAGCACGCCTCGTCCGAACCACGGAGCAGGGCAGACAAGAAATCACGCTTGATCTTGGCAAGATTCTTCATTCCAAGCTACCGGATCCCGTACTTCAAGATCGAGACGTCCTGTATGTCCCCAGCAGTGCAACGCGTACGACCTTGCAGCGCGGATTTGAAGCCGCAATGCAGACTGCCGTCGGGGCTGCAATTTATCGATTCTAATGCGAACGTTGGATTTGGGCGCTCGCGCGGTTAATGTCGTAGAGGCCGCAACGCCAAACGTAGTGCTCACAACTGGAGAACAACGACCTGTGGCTGAAGTCAATGGCGATACGGCTAATGTAGCTGTTCAAGATGCGATGCAGGTCGACATGACCACGGCGAAGGGAACAGCGAGTCAATGACTTACCGGATTGCCTTGTTTGCACTTTGTCTCTACGTGTTTACCATGCCATGGGAGCACAGTACGGACATGGGCTCGCAGATTGGTTCTATCTGCAGGGTAATGGGCATCTTGGCCATGATTGCGGGGATCGGTGCGGTGCTGATGCGTGGCTCTCTGCGACGCATGACTGCTTTTCATGTCACGGCTGGTATTTTTTATCTTCTGGTCTTGGCGTCGTTCTTCTGGACCGTCGACGACGACGCGACCGCAACCGCCGTTCGCAGCTTTGCGCAGGCCATGTTTGTGGTCTGGCTGCTCTGGGAATTCGCGCCTGAGATGGCGCAACGACGACGCCTGATGTTCTCCTACATCGCCGGTGGATACGTCACCAGTTACCTGACCATGCGTGACTTTTTGAGCATGCGAATTACCACTCATAACGAGGTTCGCATCAGTGCAGAAGGATGGAACCCGAACGAACTGGCGGTGGTACTCTCGCTTGGAGTTCCTTTCGCCGCGCGACTCGTTCTGAAACCAAGCAGCCTGTTAGTACGCATCGTCGCACTTGGATATTTATTTATTGCTCCGGCCACTGTTTTGCTGACCGCCTCGCGCGGCGGCGCCATCGCGATGACGATCGCGGGTCTTTCTGTTGCACTCATTTTAGGCGAAGGTAGTGCGCGCCGGAAGATTGTCGCAATTGCGCTTCTGGTAATTATTCTGGCGGCTGCTGCGGCCGTTGCTCCACAGAACTCATGGGATCGCCTCACAACGATTGGTACGGAACTCAACGGCGGAGGAATGAATGACCGGCTGGCAATCTTGCGGACCGGTCTAAAAGTATTCTCTGCGAGCGTTCCAAATGCAGCCGTTGGCGTAGGTGCTGACGGATTCATGGACGCTGTAGGGCTCGGTTACGTTGCCCACAACACCTACCTCTCTGTCCTCGTGAACAATGGAATCGTCGGCTTTGCGATCTTCATGAGCCTTCTGGCGCGAGCGGCGATGAGTGCGATGCACAGCGCGAGTCCTGAGCGCAAGGCTATTGTGTTTTCACTGTTGTGCTGGACGGTGGCCATCGCAGCAGGTAGTTGGGACCACAACCGTGTCTCCTGGTTCCTGCTTGCGATTAGTTACACTGCCGGCGCTCCCGTGCTTCCTGCCCTCCCTTGAGGCAACCGTGGCTTGGAGTGAACACATAACAGTACGATAAAGCTGCAGTGGTAAAATCGGCCACATTCTTGCCGCGGAAGAATGATTGATTAAAGTCGGCGCGGCTCACAATCGTTGCGCCAGCTGTGAAACAAATACGCTTCCCCGCGTACTACTTGCCTATGGAATCCACAACGATCCTGCATGTTGCAAACTTCAAGCCAAACTATTCGAGTAATTTCATCGCGTCGATACGTGCTCTGAATCGCCAATCGCATGCGCTCGGTATCCGTCATTCATTGGCTTTTCCCCATGAGGCGCGGGAACGAAAGTGGATTTCTATGCTGCAGGACGACGACATTGCAGTTCATTTTCTGCCTGATCCCGCCTCTGTCACACAGAGCACGCGAGCAATTGTTCGTCTCGTACGTTTGGAAAATGCGGCAATCATTCATACTCACTTCAGCCGACAGTACGAAATAGAAGCTGCCGCCGCCCGTTTGCTGTGCGGTCGCGTGAACCTGCCGCTAGTGTGGCATCGCCATTCGGCTGGTCCCACGGCGAGGCCACTTGCAACCCGACTAAAAGATGTTATAGGAAATCGCCTGCTCGCGTCCGATGCGACAGTTATTGCTGTTTCTGATGAGCTAAGAGAGGCAGCAAGCCAAAGCGGTATTGCTCCGTCGCACGTTAGGGTAATCGAGAATGGCATCGACATCGGGCGTGTGACAAGAGTGTTGACGCCCGGGGCCGAAATGCGGAAAGCGTGGCAGATTGGCGAAAAGGTGTTTACGTTTTTGCATTTTGGCTGGGACCCGGTCACGAAGGGAGTGGATTTAGTTTTGCAGGCGTGCAAACAAATTTGTCGCCAGCAGCCTTCATTTGCCCTCGTGATCGTTGGATTGAAGGACGCAGACATTAGAGGTGCGGTGGGGTCCGCGATGCCGCCTTGGCTAAGAGTTGTCGCTCCAATCGAGAGCGTCGGCGATCTCTATGCTGCCGCCGACTGCATGCTGTCTTCCAGCCGGTGGGAGGGATTTTCCTACGCTGTGGCAGAGGCGATGGCTGCCGGCCTGCCCGTGATTACAACCGATGTGCGAGGCCTGCGGTGGGCAGCCGCAAGCTCAGGTGTGGTGCTGGTTCCGCTGGAGCCTTCCGCCCTAGCATCGGCCATGGTCGCGATGATTCATAGCACACAGCGGCCGGCATACGCACGAGCGAATCGCCAATTGATCTCGCAGAGCTACTCGGTAGACGGCTGGGCTAGTCGCGTCATTCGCATTTATACCGAGCTCGTGGGCATCGTCACCAAGCGGAGGCCCGCGGCGTGTCCATAAGTGAGAATGTAGCTGCGCGCGCCGGTGCGCTGCTGAAGGCGTTTCGCTGCCCCCGGACCACCAATCACCACATCTTTCGTGCCGCCTCGACAGTTGCTCTCTTTTCGGGGGGCGTGAAGGTCATTGCTACCGTTAAAGAGTTGGCGGTGGCGAGATTCTTCGGCCGTGGGGACGCGCTGGACGCGTTTCTCATCGCTTACATGCTGCCGGCGTTTGTGGTGACGCTGGTCGCAATCACCCTCAATTCCGCTTTAGTGCCCACCTTTATACAGGTGAGAGCGAACCATGCGGATGCGGCCGCGCAGAGATTGTTTTCTAGTGCCATGCTCTGGAGCCATGGTTTGCTGCTCACCGTCACGATTGCTTTGGCCATTGCAGGGCCCTGGATTCTTCGGCACATTGCTTTCGGATTCCCTCCGGCAAAACTTGCGCTTACGCTTCACCTGTTCTACGCGCTTTTACCGCTGATTTTGCTGAGCGGCGTTGCCAGCAATTGCGGTGCAGTTTTGAATGCATGCGGTGGCTTTGCGATACCCGCGCTCACGCCGCTGACGACCCCGGCGCTCACACTCCTGCTGCTGATGACGCGGGCGCGCCAGTGGAACATCTCGGTTCTCGTCGCGGGCGCACTAGGGGGTGCAGTGATTGAAGTTGCGAGCGTCACTTGGGCGCTGCGCCGTCGCGGGTTTCATCTGGAATTCCGCTGGTATGGGCTGAATGCCGAACTCCGCCAAGTCGGCGCGCAGTACTTGCCCTTGCTCGTTGCTGGATTGCTCAGCAGTGGCGTTGGAATTGTGGACCAATCGATGGCGGCCAGGTTGGAGCCGGGCAGCGTCGCAGCCCTGAGCTACGGAAATCGGATCGTGTCCGTAATCGTCGCCCTGACGTCTGTCTCGCTGAGCACCGCAGTAATCCCGTATCTGTCCCAGATGGTTGCCGCGCAGGACTGGAACGGTTGCCGCCGTACGCTGCAGACGTACACCCGGATTGTTTCCATCGTGCTGATCCCGGTTGTTATCGTCCTGGTTTTCAGTTCCCGCTCGATTGTGCGCTTGCTGTACCAACGCGGTGCTTTTACCTCCGCAGATACGGTACTGGTTTCGCGGGTTCAGGCCATGTACGCGTTACAACTCGCGTTTTGTTGTGTGGGAACGCTGTATGGACGTTTGCTGGTCGCCATGAAGCGCAATGACCTCATCATGCTAGGCGCCATGCTGAATCTCGTCCTCGATGTTGTCCTGAACATCATCTGCATGCGGTATTTCGGTGTGGCGGGTATTGCCTTGTCCACTTCGCTGTTCTACTTCGGCTCCTTCCTGTTCTGCCGCACCATGGCGAATCGTCTGCTGAGCCAAAAGGATACTCTCAGTTTGGCCGCAGTTGTACTCAGCGAGCAGGCAATCTGAACATGATCAGTGAACGCACAGGAGATTCATGCGATTGACACTAGTACTTCCGGGGCTCCGAGGAGGAGGCGCTGAGCGGGTGCTATCCAGCCTTGCCAACGCATGGGCAGAGAGGGGGCACGTGGTTACGTTCCTCACCTTTGACTCCGAAGGTTCAGTTGCGTTCGCTCTTTCGTCTGCTATCAAGTTCCAGCCACTTCCTTTGTTATGGGCCTCAGGCAGTTTGCTTGCGGGGTTGATATCGAATGTGCGACGCTTGCGAATCCTGCGCGCAGCAATTCGCGAATCGAACCCGGACGTGGTGGTCAGCTTTGTTACCTGCAGCAATGTGTTGAGTATTGTTGCCAGTGCGGGATTGCACGTTCCAGTGATTGTCTCTGAACGCAGCGATCCGCTCCACTTTGAGACCGGTCTTGTCTGGCGTTTGCTATGCACCTTCACATATCCCAATGCAGGGGCGGTGGTCTGTTTGACTGAAGACTCAGAGGCGATCTGCCGGGGATTCGCCGCGGGAAAGACATTGATCATTCCCAACCCGGTCGCCTTCAGGGAGCAGTCAATCCGTATCCGCACGGGTGATAAGTCCAAACAGATATTTGCGATGGGCAGGCTTGATCCGGTCAAAGGCTTCGATCTGTTGCTTGAAGCATTTCACCTGATCGCTCCTCGGCATCCGGACTGGTCGTTAACCATTCTCGGAGAAGGGTCCGAACGAGAACATCTTGAGGGCCTGATTGCGGACTCAGGACTTACTGGACGCGTTTCGCTGCCCGGATGGGTAGCTGACCCTTTCCCATTGCTGGCGGGAGCCGACCTGTTCGTGTTGTCATCCCGGGTCGAAGGTTTTCCGAACGCGCTTTGCGAGGCCATGGCTTGTGGCATCCCCGCCGTCGCATTCAACTGTCATTCCGGCCCCGCGGACATCGTGCGGCATGAAGTCGACGGCCTGCTCGTTCCGCCGCAGGACGTACATGCGCTGGCTGCTTCGATGGAACGCGTCATGAGTAGTCCGACCGAGCGCGCTCGCTTGGGTCGTCGAGCTTCTGAAATAGTGCAACGGTTTGGTTTCGAGGAGATTCTGCACCGTTGGAATGAGTTGTTTCAGCAAGTTTGTCCAGCTGAAAAGGAATTGCGTAAGCATGATTCCCGCGGGCCAAGAAATGACTACTGAAGTGGCGTCTCTGATCAACCCGGCCAGCTTGCTCCCTTGTCCCCAATCCCCCCGTCCGGTTATCGCGCTGTTTTCACCATCGCTAGCAGGCGGGGGCGCCGAGCGAGTGCTGCTCAATCTTGCCGGCGGCTTGATCGACGAAGGCATCGGCGTTGATGTCGTGTTGGCTAGTGCCACAGGTGTGTTTCTGTCGCAACTGCCGCAGGAAGCTCGGGTCATCGATTTGAATACGTCCCGCATTGGCTTTTCAGTACTGCCCTTGGCGCGTTATCTTCGCGAGATTCGTCCCGATGCACTACTTGCTTTCCAAGACCACACGGGTGTCGCCGCCATTGCGTCCGCCGCGCTCAGTCGTTCGCGCACTCGGGTCTTCGCAGCAAACCACAGCACGTGGACGAGAATGTTGGAGACTGGCGGTCGCAAGCTACGTGTACTTGCCCGCGTGGCGAGCTTTGCCTACGGGTACGCTGCTGGCGTTATTACCGTCTCCAATGGTGCGGCGGCGGCCTTGGTGAATTGTCTAGGCATTGAGCGTTCGCGAGTGCATGTTATCTACAACCCCGTCGTTAACAGTGACCTGTTCTCAAAAGCGGAGGCTCCGGTTGAGCATCCGTGGTTCAGTGCAGGTCAGCCCCCGGTGGTACTTGGCATCGGGCGCCTCACCCGGGCAAAGGATTTCGCAACCCTGGTGGCGAGTTTCGCTCGCTTGCGAGCACGCTGCCCAGCCCGGCTGATGATTCTAGGGGAGGGAGAAGAGCGCTCGGCGCTGGTAGCTCTCATAAGGAAGCTGAGTGTGTCTGAAGATGTAGCGTTGCCCGGCTTCGTAGATAACCCTTATTCCTACCTAACTCGGTCATCGTTGTTCGTGCTGTCCTCGGCTTGGGAAGGATTGCCAACTGTCTTAATCGAGGCACTCGCGCTCGGTACACCAGTCGTGTCCACCGACTGCCCGAGCGGCCCGGCAGAAATACTCAGCAACGGTAAGTACGGTGTCCTGGTCCCGGTTGGTGACATCGAAATGATGGCTGGCGCAATGCACAAAGCCATTACGAATGAGCGCTCACGACCGGATGAGGCCTCGTGGGCCAAGTTCACCGTACCCTCAGCCACCGCGACATACATCGACACGCTGCTACGATCGTCCTTCTCCAGCTAATGCATTAGCTATATTGCTCGATAACTTGGGGCCACGGCGTGAGTGACCGGAATTCTCTACCCGTTCTTTGATCGCCTTTGTTTCATTACTCGGAAGAGCGTCTTTTAAGCTGGTCACGCATGATCAATAGATCCGAAAGTTCAAATTAACACGTGGAGAGACAATGTCTTCCGAAGCGCCAAACTCGGTTCATGTCAAATCACATCCCCGTATCACGTTCGTCATCACCGGTTTAGGCATCGGTGGTGCCGAGATGCAAGTACTCGAGTTGGCTAAGCGGCTACACTCCCGTGGTTGGCCTATATCGATAATCTCCATGATTGCGCCCAAGCCCCTCGCAGAGCGCTTTACCGAAGCGGGCCTGAAGGTGGAGTTTCTGGGCATGAGAGAAGGAATACCGGATCCGATGGGATTACTTCGCCTGGCGCTCATATTAAGACGGCAGCGGCCGGTGATAGTCCACAGCCATATGGTCCATGCGAACCTGCTGGCTCGCGCCGTACGTATACTCGTGCGGGTCCCTGTTGTAGTTTGCACCGCTCACAACATGATTGAGGGTGCACGCTGGCGCGAGTGGGCGTACCGACTTACTGACCGATGCGCCACCTTGACGACAACCATAAGCCAGGCCGCCGTCGAGCGATATGTGCGGGTCGGAGCCGTGCCACAGAAGCGTTTGCGTCGCCAACCCAATGGCGTCGACATTCAGCGCTTCCACCCCGACCAAAGCTCGCGGGTGGTGAAGCGTGCAGAACTCCGCTTGGAGAATCATTTCACGTGGCTCGCGGTCGGACGCTTAGTGCCACCAAAGAACTATGCGTTGATGCTGCGGGCATTCGCGTCCGCGCGGAATCCGAATGCAAGGCTGATCATCGCCGGAGATGGGCTCTTGCGTCCGCAACTGGAATATCTCGCGAGACAGCTCGACATCTCCACCCGAGTTCATTTTCTTGGCACCCGGAATGACATTATGGAGCTGATGAATGCCGCTGACGCGTACATCATGTCATCCGATTGGGAGGGTATGCCAATGGTTTTGCTGGAAGCCTCCGCGACTGGACTGCCGATCGTTGCCACCCGTGTTGGCGGCAACGCCGAAGTCGTGCAGCACGGGCTTACCGGCCTGCTCGTCCCTCCCCATCAGGAAAATGCTTTAGCTGACGCGATGAGGAAAATGACGACACTGCATCCTGGGGAGCGTGCTTTGATGGGCCGCTCGGGCCGTGAACTGACATCTGTGCACTATAACGTCGAACGTGTGGTCGATTGCTGGGAATCCCTCTATTGGGGATTGCTGAACGAGGCAAACCCCCACGAACAACTCTTTACCGGTAATACAGTGCCATATAGCGAGGCATGATTTGTCGCCACGCTTGTCTTTGAGTGATCGAAAGACCCCAGGCAGCCTTCAATGCGTTCGCCCCGGTAGGCCGCTTCCCGCATCATGTGCCAAAACTCTAAACAATTGATAAAGGTGACGCGAGCCATTGTCTTGCTGCGTGCGAACGATTGCGGCGCTGACTTGGGCAAAGCCAATCCAGTTATAAGAGGGATGATGAGAATCCTACATGTAATCACGCGCTCTGAACTGGGCGGAGCACAGGCAGTGGTGCTCGCCTATTTGCGGAGCCTGAGGATTCGCATTGATCTTGCCCTGGCTACCGGCGAGGAAGGGTTTCTGACGGATGAGGCGCGTGCCTTGGGAGTTGCCGTGTTTGTTGTACCTGAACTGGTGCCGAAGATTTCTCCGCGCCTCGACTGGCAGGCCGTGCGTGCGCTCAATCATGTCATCCGCGAATATAAACCCGATTTGGTCCATGCCCACTCTTCGAAGGCTGGTGTAATCGGGAGACTAGCCGCAAGCCTGACGAAAGTGCCGTCGGTTTTCACCGCGCATGGATTTGCCTTTACTGAAAATGCCGGTGTCCGGCGAAGAATCATAGCCATTGTCGGCGAGCGGATTGCCGCCAGCCTGGGCAGCGCAGTGATTGCCGTTTCCGACTATGACAGTGATCTAGCGGTACGCTGTCGCGTGCTTGCACGCAACCAGGTGTGCGTCATTCACAACGGCATTGCAGACGTGTCTTTGCGTGCCGCTCCGGCAGTCGGTCGTCAGGTGAACATCGCGATGGTTGCGCGATTCGCTGCGCCAAAAGCGCACGATTGCCTGCTGCGCGCCCTCCATGGGTTGCAAGGCAATTTCAATCTCTGGCTCATCGGAGATGGACCAGACATTAGACAGGCGCGGGCCGATTGCGCCAGACTCGGCCTCAGTGATCGCGTGGTATTTATGGGCGCTAGAAACGATGTTCCGGAATTATTAGCGAAGGCGCACGTGTTCGTTCTGGCCTCCAACTATGAAGGTCTTCCTATCAGCATCCTGGAAGCTATGCGGGCAGGGTTGCCGGTGGTGGCGAGTGATGTGGGCGGCGTGTGTGAATCAGTTTCCGACGGAGAGAACGGTTTTCTGGTGCCCTGCGGGGATGAGCTGACCTTAAGGGAAAGGCTGCAAAGACTTGTCTCGAGTGAGACCCTGCGGGCGAAGTTGGGAGCAGCGTCGCGGCGGAGATATGTCGAGGAGTTCACGGCGGAGCGGATGGTATCCAAGACACTTGCAGTCTACGAGAAGGCCTTGGGGTGCGAGCACCACCACGACACACCTAGAACCGTGGGCACTGCCAACTCTTTTGGGCAAACGTCGTAGTTGAATTGTATCCCGCTCTCTCCAGATCACCCCGTTCATCGCACAGAAAATGGGCGCTATTCATTCCCGCCGTCTCGTTTTTAAATCAACGATTGGGTGCGCATTATGCGACGTCATTCAAACTTTATAGGAAGGCAGCTTGCGATGGCTGTAGTGGACCTATTGCTGCTGCACTGCGCTTTCCTCGCTTCGTTCTACATTCGATTTGGTTCGGACGTGCAATCAAGGCTCGTCAATCTACACGTTTACGCGGAGATATTTCCGCTCCTGTCAGCTTGCACCTTGCTGATCCTCTATGTCTCTGGTCTATACGCAAACTGGATACGCAAATCAAAGTCTTTCCTGGTCCACTCCGCCGGCGCCGCCTCGGGAATGATCGTGATCGCAGCCATCGTGCTAAGTTTCTGGAAACATGCGTTTGCGGTTCCGGGAGTCATCTTTCCGCTCGCATTTGCGATCCTTGCCGTCCTTCTTGTAGGTAGCCGTTTGTTGGGCCAGTATCTGCACAAGCTTCACCTTGGGGGGCGGCGCGTTTTGGTCATCGCTCGCGACATCGAGACAGCGTTCACGCTGATGCGGAAATTCAACGCGGAGGCTGGCTGGTACCGCGTGGACAAGGTTCTGACCTTTGACCATCTCGCGTTTCTGCCATCACTGTTGTCCGAGGTGGACACCGTGGCCATTGATGAGTTAATGGAAGATAAGAGCCATCTCGTCAGCATGTCGGCACAAGCCGGGAAGGAAATATTGTTGGTCCCTGCGGTCGGTGAGCTACTTCTGTTCAGTTCGAGAACTCGGCAGATGGACGATCTCCTATTGCTCTCCGTCGCACCCTTAACACTTAGCAGTTCCCAAAAGGCAATCAAGGGCACCATCGATTTGGCGGCCTCGGGACTTATATTCGTGCTGGTCAGTCCGTTGCTCTTGCTGGTGTATTTCGTGATTCGCCTGGATTCGCCGGGGTCTGCTATTTATAAGCAAGAGCGGGTCGGGCAAGGCGGAAAGCTGTTTTATATGTTCAAGTTTCGAACAATGAAATTCGATGCGGAAAAGTATTCCGGCCCGGTGCTCGCTTGCGAGAAGGATCCCCGAATCACGAGAATCGGGCGATTCCTGCGCGCCAGTCGGGTTGACGAGTTGCCCCAACTCCTGAATGTCATTTTGGGAGAGATGAGCTTCGTTGGCCCCAGGCCGGAGCGCCTGTTCTTTGTGGAGCAGTTTACGGCTGAAACACCGGATTACCACCTGCGATTTAATGTGAAACCCGGCATCACAGGGCTTGCCCAGATCTGGGGAAGGTACTCCACGAGGATGGAAGACAAGCTGCGTCTGGACTTGATTTACATGGCGAACTACTCACCGATGCTGGATCTCAAGATCATTATCCAGACGTTGGGGGTGGTGGTCCTTAGAGAAAATGCGGAGGGTATAGTGAAATCTTCTGGAGTCAAATTACCCAGGACTATCCCAGACCACCAGTTGACTCCTTTTAACGACTCGCGACGGTTGGGTAATGCCGATTAGGCTCCCTACGTCTCCCCGAACATCTCACCAATCTTGTATTCAGTGGTGTTCGAGCCGCTCGCCTTCAGCTTGAATCCAGCTCATTATCTTTTCGTGCACGTCGGCCCGGCTCAACAGGTCCCAATGATTCATGCCGTGCCCAATCCACTGTCGTGAAGACGCAAATGATAATGTCATTTCAGGGTATCTGTGCCGCCCCAGTGCGCTATCTACGGACACCATGCCATCCCCGATAAGCCCTCCAGCCTTCTTCCCAAGATTCGCGGCGACGGCATAGCTCAACACAGTTTCCGGCAACGGCAGTGGACGCCGAAGGTCCCCGACATGTCCAAACCTATCCACCCCTTGCCAATCTTCGTCAAGTACATTCCCATAGCGCATGTCGGTGATGCCGGCGCTGCGGACTTTGCCTAAGCGAGCAAACGGCGCCGAGTATGGGCTTACGCCGAGGTAAATGTCGATCAGGTTCCCCACCCTCTCCAGCGGAGCGCCATGATGCGGCGTCCCTAGAAATATCAATTTCTGCACTCGTCGAGGCCAGCGATGGCCAGCAGCCATACCATAGTGGTATGCACTGCGAGTCACCAGGCCTCCCATGCTGTGGGCCAGTATTCCGAATTCTCTTAGCGCCTCCGGCCATTGCTCCAGAAGATTCTCCAGCAGCGCGGCAAACGCGCGCCCGTTGGTGGAAACATGCAAACCACTGTTGTAATGCAGGTGGATTGTCGTATATCCCAATTCACGAGCGAGTGCCGCCTCAAAATTGCCACTCTTCTGTGACCATTGCAGGTCGTTCAAGCACAAGCCATGCACCATCACGAGCAACTTGTCGCGAGCTACTGGACTGGGTGCGGGAAATTGTGCAGAAAGCGCAGCCGCCAGAGCATCTCTTTCGACTATCAATGGCTGGCCATTGCGCCGCAGCTGCATCGTGATCGCCAGTGGGTTTTCGGTCGCCGCTAGATAGTCGCCCACAACTCCGTTCAGAGCCGCTAACCTAGCCTCGCGTTCCGGTGAGCTGGGTTCGTTGAGCATGGGCTCAAATTGATAGAGGACATCATCGGTCGCGTTCCCAACCAAGCTGGTCACGCCACGCACGCTTTCATAAACCAACCCAGAAATCGCACGCATGTGACCTTGCACGGGACTGCCGGCAATCCCCGGAGAGTTCGCGATGGTATTGTGCAGCGCCTCGGTCAGATCGGCGATTCCGATGGTTGCGCCAACCACCAACCGACTAATTCCTGCAAGATCAGAGAGATGAACCTGCATCTTCTTGTTAGACATTTGCAGTTCCGCCCGGAAAGGCAATCGCATTGCCAGAGTTACACTGATATCCCGTGTAAGACCCTATTTCTTGATCCGAGTACGATACTCCGAGTCATGATTGTTCTGCAACCGATGGAACCTACGCGAAGCTGCTCGATCAACTGACTCGCAAAAATCCTTACCGGCAGACGCCGTCCGAACTTCGACAGAACGTGCTGAATTTCGATTCCGACTCGAACGCGCCAGTTGAGACTAAGAAACATTCCCGGCGATGGAAGAAGGTGCGGGAAGAACTGGCTATTCTGGAAGCGAAGCTGTAACAATTGCTGGACACGGTCCCGCAAGCTTTTTGATCGCGATCTGGTTCTCACTAAGAAGACCGGCTTCTAAATTCCGGGATCCGTGCCCCGGCGACTCGTTGACTGACATTCCCGCCGACTGCTCCCAAGAAATTAATCCCCCGTCGAACTCGGCACCCAGAGTCCGAATCCTAAATACAGCGGCGCACGAGCCATTGTCGATGCGCCTGCATCTATAGATCCGTCCTACTTTCTATGCCTTCTCGCATCGAAGACTACGCTCTCATCGGCGATTGTGAAACCGCAGCCCTTGTCGGCCGGCACGGTAGCATCGATTGGCTTTGCTGGCCGACGTTTTCTTCTCCGTCGTGCTTTGCCGCGCTTCTCGGAGATGTCTCAAACGGACGGTGGCTCATTGCTCCCGAGGCAAAGGCGAAATGTACTCGCCGTTATCGCGAACGCAGTCTAATCCTTGAGACTACATTCGAAACTGAAGATGGTTTGGTAACCCTTATCGACTTTATGCCAATTCGAGGCCGGAACTCCGACATAGTGCGTCTGGCACGAGGTGTTCGCGGTCGTGTTTCGATGCACATGGAACTCGTCCTGCGCTTTGACTACGGCCGTTCCGTGCCGTGGGTAACTAGGGTGGAAGACAACGCACTTCGCGCCATCTCCGGCCCTGACATGGTCACGCTGCGCACTCCAGCCGAACTCAAGGGCGAGAATTGGAAAACGGTCAGCAACTTTACCGTCTCTGCAGGAGAGACGGTTCCATTTGTGCTGACCTACGGCGAATCCTACAGACGGCTTCCCCGCGCAATTGACCACGAGCGCGCGCTGCGCGATACCGAGAATTTCTGGACCGAATGGAGCGCGCGCTCGAATTGCAAAGGACGATATAGCGAAATCGTTCACCGCTCACTGATCACGTTGAAGGCACTGACGTATCGTCCAACTGGCGGTATCGTCGCCGCCGCCACTACTTCGCTTCCCGAACACCTTGGTGGTGTGCGCAACTGGGATTACCGCTATTGCTGGTTGCGCGATGCGACCTTTACCTTGCTCGCGCTGATGCACGGCGGCTTCTACGCGGAGGCACGGGCGTGGCGAGACTGGCTCGTGCGTGCCGCAGCGGGTAGTCCCGATCAACTTCAGATCATGTACGGCATTCGCGGAGAGCGGAGTCTGTTCGAGAGGAAAATCAGTTGGCTCCCAGGATATGAGAACTCCAAACCCGTGAGAGTAGGAAACGCTGCATCAGAGCAGTTACAACTTGATGTCTATGGCGAGGTCGCCGATGCGCTGCTGCACGCTCACACCGGAGGAATTCAGGCACGCCAGACGGATATAGATCTGCTGACAGCCCTCACCGAACACCTTGCCACCATCTGGGAGCAACCAGATGAAGGCATATGGGAAGTGCGCGGAGGCAGACAGCAATTTACATACTCGAAGGTGATGGCGTGGGTGGCCTTCGATCGGTCGATCAAAAGTGCCGAACGCTTCGGATTTATGGGACCGCTGCAGAAGTGGCGAGAGATCCGCGACATGATTCACCAGCAAGTCTGCCGCGAAGCGTGGAACGATCAACTCCATAGCTTCACGCGATCCTATAAATCGAAAAGCCTGGACGCATCGTTGTTGTTGCTGCCCTTGGTGGGCTTCCTTCCCCCTTCCGACCCCAGAGTGTTGGGCACACTGGATGCGATACAGAAATTTCTCATGCGTGATGGTCTTCTGCTGCGCTACGAAACGGATTGCGGCGACGATGGTTTGCCTCCCGGCGATGGTGCATTCGTCGCCTGCAGCTTCTGGCTGGTCAACGTCCTGTGTCTCGTTGGACGGACCGATGAAGCCAGTGCCCGATTTGAAGAATTGCTAAAGTTGCGAAACGACGTTGGCCTGCTATCGGAAGAGTACGACCCGCATCTCAAGCGACAAATCGGCAACTTCCCGCAGGCACTCTCTCATATTGCGCTCGTCAACGCCGCTTTCGAGTTCTGCGAGGGGAGTTCCCCGGTGCGACAAAGAGCTGGCTCGTAAGGTGCCCACGTACCCGTGCCGCAGACGGGTTTGGCGTGGACCCGCAGCAGCGACCGAGGAAAAAGAGACGGCCCAGAGCTGACCGCCGTCAAGTTCCGGAAGGCTCGCGACGGTAGGAGAAATGTCAGAGCAGTGATTCGCATTCCTGCCACGGCCGCCGTCTACCAGTGGAGACGTAAAGCAAGCTGCACTTGCCGGGCATTGGTGACAACGGTGGCAATGGTGCCCGCACCAGCCGAGCCGATATTTACATTGGGCAGACCGAAATTTGGGCGGTTCAGTAGGTTGAAGAACTCCAAACGAAACTGCAGCCAGAATCTCTCGTTCATGCGGAACTCTTTATCCACGCCCGAGTCCCAGGTGACGAGTCCTGGTCCGATCAGGATGTTGCGGCCCGCGTTGCCGAATGTGAAAGGTGGCGGATTCACGAAACACCCAACGTCGAACCAATCGTGGATGCTCTGCTTATCGGCTGGCAGATTGCCGTTGCAAATACGGTTGGGGCGCGTGAAGGTTCCGGTGTTGGCGGTCGGGGTCGCGAGGAACACCGAGAACGGTGCGCCTGACTGCGCAGTGACGTGCTAGTCATCTGCCATCCGCCGGCGACGGTCTCTGCCAGCGGCCTGGCATTATGCATGAACTTGCGCCCGTGGCCAACCGGAAGCTCAGCTACCGCACTAAAAGTGAAACGATGGCGGTAGTCGAAGCTGGAGAGGCCATAATTTGCCCGCAGATTGCGAGGATTTTGGATATTGATGCGCGGGTCGCCAGTCGAGGAGTTGCCGCCATTGCCTTCGTCCAGACTTTTGCTCCAGGTATAAGCAGCAAGGAAGGACAATCCGCGGCTGTAGCGTTTCTCCGCCGATAACTGGAGAGCGTCATAGTTTGAGAAGCCACGCGGCTCCCAACCTGAAATGATGCCGAAGGCTGGAAAGGGTTGGCGGGGAGTAGCCGGCCCCGGCCCTGGTATCGCAACATTTTCGTCAATGTTGAGATTCGGGTGATTGCCATGGGTGCCGACGTACGCGGCGCACACAACCATCGAAGAACTCAACTGGTGTTCCGCCGTGAGATGCCACTGCTGCAGGTTGGGCGTCAGATTGGCGAGGGGCTGATACACCACAGTGGGGAGGCTATTCGCGCTCGATGCCGGGGGGATGCCGACGGAGGTTTTCATGCAGGGCACCGTCGAACTGCATGTAACTGTGTACTGTGCCGCGAACGGGAAATTAATGAACAGACGCGTCGAACCGCCCGTACCTTGTTCATTGAAGTAGAACAGCCCATAAGCCGCTCGGATCACGGTTCTGTCACCGACGCGATAGGCGAGGCCGATGCGTGGGCTGAAGTCATGCATTTGCAACCCCAGGATGCTCGAGGAGACGCCGTTTCGGCCGGTCGACACGAGGGCACCGGATTTAAACAGGAAATCGGACTGCCGATTGTGGCGCTCCGATACTGGAGTAAAGAGATCATAGCGCAGGCCCAGGCTGAGGGTGAACCGCGTCGTCGCGTGCCACTGATCTTGCACGAAGGCGCCGTACTCACTGTAACGCTCGTAGGGCGTACCGAGAGGCAATGCCGATTTTCCGGCGCTGTCCGGCAGGCCGAACAGAAAATCCGCGAGTCCGGCGCCGCCGCTTCCTGATGGGCTTGTCGTGTAAATTCTGCTGTAGTCCAGTGCGCCGGACGGACTGGCCAGTTGGAAGAATCCGAATCGATTCTGTATGACGCTGAAGCCGAAACGCAGCAGGTGCGCATCGTGGGTATAGAAAAGGGTGTCGTTGAGTTGCCATGTATTCTGCGGGACAATTTCGGGCAGGCTCCCCGTGTCATAGCCCGATTCCCCTGATATGGTGAACGTGGACATCGCTGAAGCGTTGGGGTTGATCTGCCCCCCGTTATTGGTCCAATCATAATGAGAGTCCCCGTGGGTTGGACAGCTTAACACGACCGCCGCCGGAGCTGTGGGAAAGTGGTAAACGCGAAGCGTTTTCCAAGGCGGCGGTATCGCCGTCTTTTCCATAGCTCGTGACCGCCGCCATGTGCGCGAACTCCTCAGGCGTCCGATAACCGAGCGAGTTGTGCGGACGCCGTTGATTGTAATCCTGCCTCCATTCTTCGATCGTCTGCCTGGCGTCGGCCAGGGTGGTGAACCAGTTGTCGTTGAGACACTCGTCTCTGAAATGCGCGTTGAAGCTTTCAATGTAGGCGTTCTCGATCGGCTTGCCGGGCAGTCCACGCTCGATCTTCAACCGGTCGAGCACCCGGGTGACACGTACGCCTCCGAGACTGGTATCGACTTCAATCGCCGGTGCCTCGCGGGTAAAGTCGTCGGCAATGTTTAGTATGCGGAATCGCCGTCCCGTGGCCAGCGCATCGCTGACGAAATCCATCGACCAGACCTCGTTGACCCCGGTTGGGGCCCGCATTGGCATACGCGGCACTGCGATGCGCTGCTTGCGGCCACGTTTTCGCACCCAGAGC
>Ga0181525_10001314_pt1 | contig 21310 bp, 27 predicted proteins | sample PEATcosm2014_Bin_48_FD_121100 | JGI IMG/M metagenome (GOLD analysis project Ga0181525, IMG submission 121100) | Peatland microbial communities from MTU Mesocosm Facility, Houghton, MI, USA - PEATcosm2014_Bin06_10_metaG | ecosystem: Environmental > Terrestrial > Soil > Wetlands > Peat | place...
GCCGCACGAGTGCCGGATGGAATGGCACGGGGACTCAGGTGACAGCTACTCGCACGAGGGGACCGCGATGGCCTGGAAGGACCACCAAGGGCAGGTGACCGAGTTGCTCGGGCGGGAGCCGGAGGCGTCGCCGTTCTACGGCGGCGGACTGCTCGGGCTCTTCGGGTCGATGGGACTCTGACGTGGGGCGCGTAGCTGAACTGGTCATGGATGCCCTGGTGGCCGAGGTCGAAAGCCGCGCCGAGTGGGACGAGGCCCCCGCGGTTTACTTCCTGTACTTGCATGAGGGGAAGTGCCACGCGCGGCCCCTCCCTGTTCCTGACGAGATGTGGGCGCTAGACGCCCCCCCCCCGCGTCCTTTCGCGGATGGCGGACGGCCTCGGGGAGTTCTCGGGCCTGCTGTCGTCAGTGGCCCCCGAGGGCCTGCACGGGGCCGGGTTCCGTTGCGAGGCGTGGGCGGTGACCGGCGCCAAGGCGGGGACCCGGCGGGAGCGCGAGGTGACCGCGGCGGCGAGGGCGAGGCGGCTCCATGTCCACCCCGACCGCATCGAGTCGCGGTGCATGTACGCGGTCGACCGCGCCGGGATCACCTACTCGGCGATGCAGGCGCGGGGCGAGTCCGAGGTGAAGCGGTCGGTCTCGTACCCCAGGGCCGGGGAGCCGGGGTTCAGCGGGATCATCCCGGACGCCCTGGACCGGCTGGTGATGGGCTTGCTCGGGGTGGAGCTCGCGGCGAGGCCGAGCCGGTGACCCCGGGAACGCAGAAGGCGCCGCGTCGCCCGGCATGAGGCCAGGACGGGACGGCGGCAAGGAAAGCGAGTCAATCAACGGGAGGCAAGGATGTACGGACAGAACCACCGCTACTGCCCCACCTGCGGCCACGCGGTCCGCTCAAGCTGGGCGGGCTGCGGGTCCTGCGGCACCCCGCTCGGCGACCTGATGATGCTCGACATCGCCATGGACCGGAACATGTGCGGGCCGTCGATCGGCTTCGACCCGATGGACGGGCAGTTCGCGGTTAACCTCGGGGGCGGCCTGGCGGTCGAGGCGGACGGGCAGGTGGACATGGACGTCGACGGGATCGACTTTCCGGTCTCCTGAGGCCGGGAACGCCGAAAGCCCGCGCGCCGACCTGAGGTCAGCGCGCGGGCTTCGTAAATCTCCAGCAAACACAGGAGAGCATACCGAAAGAACAGGAGCCTGATGTCCGGACGTCACACCGCAAGGGCCGTAACCGCCGCCGCGTTCGCCGTCCTGGCCGTGGCTGCCGCCTCAGCCTGCGGCTCCCGTGCCACCGTGGCGCCGGGGGTGTCTGTGCCGTCCCGGTTTACGGGGCTGCAGCTGCCCGCCAGTTCTGCCGGCTTGCCGCCGCCCGCCGGTCCCGCGGACCCGCTGCCGCCCGCCGGTCCCGCAAGCCTGCCGCTGCCCTCGCCTGCAGCACCGGGTGCCGTGGTCACGCGGCCGGCTGCCGCAACACGGTCCCCGGCCCCGGGGCCGGCCGTCAGCTCCGTGAAGGCGGTCCCGGTCGCAACCTCAGCGAGACCGTCGCCGTCCTCGCCTGCAGCGGCCGCTCCGACCGCCCTGCCGCCCTCGACCGCCGCGCCACCGTCCGCGCCGGCCGTGACGCCGCCGTCAAGCCCGCCGACCTCGCCGCCGCCGCCGACCTCGCCGCCAGCCTCGCCGTCCGCCCCGGCCCCGACCGCCGCGCCAGCCGCGCCAGTGGCCTCCCAGAGTCTCGCGGCAAGCCCCTCAGTATCCCCCGCAAGCCCGGCGGCGAGCACTGCGGCGCCCACGTGAGCTGTCACCCGGTGGCCAGTAGCGGGAGCTGCTACCAGCCGGGCGAGTTCTGCCCGGACGCCGACCACGGGGTGACTGGCACTGACGGGGAAGGTGCGGCGATCGAGTGCGAGGACAACGACGGGTGGCGCTGGGAGCCGGCCTAGCGCAAATAAGTGCCCCCCGCACCACTGCCCAGGGTGCGGGGGGCTTCGTCTTGTAAGGACGTTGCCGCCTGTATCGCAACGCCAGCGGCATTTAAGGCCGCAGGTCATTCTTTACGCAATGGCGCTCTGCCTATTGAGCTAGCGGGGCACGTGGAGCCCCGCGCCGGGCTCGAACCGGCAACCTCCGGATGCACTGCCTGCGGTCGGTCGATCTGGCGTCAAGCGGCAATGCTGAGCCTGGAGCGAGAGCCTGAGTTTCACGCTTTGCGGGTGCCTCTACCGTTGGGCCACCCGGGCGCGCGTGCCCGGGGGAGGACTCGAACCTCCAACCTCCCGCTCCGCCTTGTTCAGGTTGAGCTTCAGTCTTAGCTTGCGCTCGCCTCAGAGGTTACACCGACAGCAGGTACCCGAACACCTTCTCCCCGGCCTTCACGTCGGTGATCTCGGTGGCGTTGGCCTCTTCCCGCGCGTACTTGACCGCGTGCTGGAGCTTTACGACCCGTTCGAGGAGCTGGCGCTGGCGGGTGACGGGGAGGGCGCCGGAGAACTTGACGGTAGTCCAGTCGCCCTGCGGGATGTCCTCGGTGAAGACGTCGACCTGGGCGGGGTGCTTGTCGGTCGCCTCGGCGCGGACGTGGTTGCGGGGCACCTTCGTGGTCCGCACGGTCGACGCGGGGGCGGAGGCGTAGCAGCCGCGCGCGTTGTCGAACTCCCATTCCTCGGACAGGTCGAGCACCGGGATCTTCGCGACGAACGTGTGCAGGTCGGTGAGCTGCTTCTCAAGGAACAGCAGGTAGGTGACCGGGACCTTCGGGAGGATCACCGTGCCGTCGACCGTCACGTCGGCCGTGGCGACCGTGTTCGCGGCGTCCTTCGTGAGCGTCACGTCGAACAGGCGCGTCATGACCGCGGCCGCCTCGGCGAGCACGTCGCCTGCGGTGAGCTGAACCTTAGTCGACTCCGGGGGCAGGGGCGCGCCGTCGTCGGCGCGCGGCCGGTAGGTGCGGGACAGGCCCGACAGGAGCTGGGGCTTCTGGACGTCGCGGTGCAGGTCCGTGATGCGCCGGGCGGCGTCCGACTTGACGCCCTTCTCGACGGCGATGATCTGGCTCAAACGTGTCATGTGACGGATCGTAGTGGCATCTGGGGGTATTCCGGGAACGCAAAAAAGCGCCTCGCCCCCGAAGGGGCGAGGCGCTTCAGATGGTCCCCGTGGACCGTTTCTTTAGTTGTCGGGCGTCAGGTTACACGCCGCTCGACTGCAGGGCCGCGACGACCTCCGCGATCTTCGCCGCCGCTACCTTCACCCCGGCAACGACCGCGGCGATCTCCGGGGTAGCCGCCGGGTCTGCCTGCTCGGCCAGGGTGACGACAGCATCGGCGAGGACGGACAGCTCAGGCGCGAGCTTCTTGAGGTTCTCGACGTCACCCTCGACGGCGATCACGCGGGGCTCGACTTCACGGGTGAACCAGTTGCGGAGGCGGCCGAGGAGGCCGCCTGTCTCGGGTTCGGGGCCGGGGGCCGGCCAGGGGGCTGGCGGGGGGGCGGGAGTGGTCACGGCGTTCCCTTCTCAGCTCGCCGCGGGCGGGGTGACCGGGGGCGTGGCCGGGGCACCCGGGTCGGCGCCCTGGAGCTGCGCGGTGATCGCCTGAAGCTGGGCGTCCTGCTGGGCGACGATCTGCGCGGCGGCCTCAACCGCGGCGTCGGCGTCGTCGTTCGCGAGGGCCGCCTTCAGGTCCGCGATCAGCGCGGTAACAACGCTCACCAGCGTGTTGATGTCGGCGGTCTCCTGGCTTTCCGCGCTCTGAAGATCCGCGAGTCCGGACATGGCTGCCTCCTGGTTGTGTTCGATGCGGTCGAGTTGTTCTTTGATTTCTTGCAGCGCCCGGTTGTCCGGGCCGGGAAGAGGCCATCGCATGCGGAGACCTCCGGGTCTTGAGCCGGGCCGGGCTTCGGGTACGGGCCGGGACGGTTCGGGGAGCCGGGAGTTCCGGGGCATGGTCAGGCGGCCGTGGCGACGATGGCCTTGTAATCGGCGTAGGCGGCCAGGTAGTCGAGCGTTGAGGCGTGAATCCGGTAGCTCCCGGCGAGGCCCCAAGAGGCCGACCAGGAATTACGAATTTCGATCACCGTGGACTGCAGGTCGACCTGTCCCGTGCTGGTGACCGCGAGCTGGGAAATGCCGGTCTGCAACGTCTCGTGGCCGCCCGCGACCCCGGAGTCGAGCGCAGCCTGCAGGGCGTCGGCGGAGCCGTCGCCGTCGACGAATCCCTGAGCGTCGGGCCGGAACCAGGCGTTAAACCAGGGAGCCCCTTGCATGACGGTCCCCGACTGGAGCAGGGAGAGCGCGCCGAGGACGCCGGAGCCGGTCTTGTACGTGTGGGCGAGACCCTGCTTCTCAAGCTCAGTGCAGACGTAGTAGCCCGAGCTGCCGGCGTCGACGGGCGGCCACTCGGACCCTGGGTCGCCGGTCTGGTCGGTGACGAGGTGGTACAGCAGGATGGCGAATTCCTCGTCGTCGGCTGCGTCCGTCGCCGAGAGGAGGCCGAGGGCGGCGACCGCGCCGGGGCCGTACATGCGGTGGGCCGCGCCCTGAACCTGGATATCCGCCAGGTCCCTGCCGGCGGCCGTCCACCGCTCGGCGAGGTGCGCGGTGCCCGCGTTGGCCGTGCACGAGCCGAGGGCGTCGACCTTCTGCGCGCCGGGGACGAGCGTGGCCGTGTTAATGCCCTGCCTGAGGAGGTCTTCCTGGTCAAGTACCGGGATCGGTACCGTCCACGACACCTCCTTGAGGGTTGCCGGGGGCGCGGCGACGTGCAAGCGGTCGAGTTGCATCGGGGCGACGCTCTGCACCCTGCCGAACTTCGTAGGGGTCAAGCCCTCGTACGACATGCGGAATTTGCCTCCGGGGACGGCGAAAGCCCCGTGCCGGTCGGCGCGGGGCTGAGGAATGGCAAGCTGTGGGAATGAGCTGGGAACCAGGGGAAATGGCCGCGTTCGTTAAGGAACGGCTCGACGAGGAAGAAGCGAAGGCGAAAGCGCACGCGCTTGACGATGGCGAGTGGGTCCGCTACGTCTGCGACCCGGTTATCGGGGCGTTCGGCGGCCAGACCCGATTCCGCAACGTCGCGCGGGGCTTTTACGTGGCGGCGAGGTCAGACCCGGCCCGCGTGCTGCGGGAGGTTGAGGCGGGGCGCCGCATCCTCGCCAGGCACCAGCCCAGGAGCCTTGGCCGCTGGCAGGTCTGCGGCAACTGTCGGCCGGTTGACCCGGAATGCCCCGGCGACAGCACCTCGGTACCGTGGCCGTGCCCCGACGCGCGGGACCTGGCCGTGCGGTGGAGTGACCATCCGGCATACAAGGGGGAAGCGTGAGCACCGTGCGGGACCGGCTGCGCGTGTCGCTGGCCGGTTACGACGAGCACCGGGAGCGGGCCGCCCGCGAGGGAGCCGACCCGGACGCGGACTGGTGGCATGCCGCATGGGCGGAGGCTCTTGTGCCGGTACTGCGCGAGATACTGGCGGGCATGAGCGAGCATGCGGGACCGGACGGCCCGCGTTTGACGGAATGGCAGCTTGTCCGCCACGACGGGACCGTGCTGACGAGCCGCGCCTTTCCGCCTGGCGTCATGCTGTCGGGCGGCCCTGAGGCCATGTGGGCACCGGAACCGTTCAGCGGCCACGCTGAAACCGGAAGGTGCTACGGGCGATGGCGCGAGACCCCGGCCGGCCCGTGGACCGTGATCGCCGCCTACCCGGACGGGTGGCCCGGGGTTCCGCTGTGGGACAACAGCGGGGAAGGTGCCTTCTTGCCCTTTAACCCGGGCAAGCCCGCGATGCCGCGAGGTCCCGAGGCGGACACCCTGAGCGCGCCCTGAGCGCGGGTCAGACGATCTGCAAAACCAGCGGCTGCAGAACGGGAACCTCCGGGTCGTCGGTCACGCGGAGCCAGCACTGCCACTTCCCCTGGCTGAGCACGACGCCCCCGTTGGCCGGGCCGATCAGGACCTGCGCGTAATACAGTGGTCCCGGCCAGACGTCCCAGGTCCCCGGGTACCAGGTGGACGGCTGCTGCGCGGGAAAGGCCGCCGCGTTCGTGAACGCCCACGCGAGCGCGTCCCGCGACGGGTCGTAAGGGACAGCGGCGGCGACCCGCACGAGCGTCTGCACGTACTCCGTCGACAGGGACGACTGCGTGAGCGTCTGCAAGCTGCCTCCCCGGGCCGGTCAGGAGTTGCGGGATGCCGAGGCGGACCACAGGTGCCTCGCGGTGCCCGTGGAGAACAGCGGCGGGTTGCCCTGGGTCCACGGGGCGCCGAGGGACCCGGCCGACACTCCGGCGACCGCCGCCATCGCCCCCTGCTGCGCCTTGTGCGGCGCGGCGAACGGGCTCGGGTGGGTCGGCTGCCAGGGTGCGCCGGGCGAGCCCTGCTGAGTGCCGCGCCGGGCTGCCGGCTTGCCGTGAACGGCGGCGCGCGGCTGGCTGAACGGCGGCGCGTGCGTCGTCGACGCCACGGGCGAGCCGTGGGCGGTGCCGCACGCCGCGGACGGGCGTCCCCTGCTCGGCCGGCCCGGGCTGGTGAACGGCGACGGGCGCACCGCCCCGGTCGGACCGCCGTGCGCCGTCCCGCCGCGCGCCGAGGGGTGCGACTTCGGGGGCTGGTGCGGGGCGGTGAACGGCGACGGGAGCGGCTGGCGCGGCGACCCGCCGGTAATCCCGTGCGAGTGCCCCGGCCTGGCCGCCGCGCAGCCCCGGGCAGGCTGAGGCTGGGCGAACGGCGAGGGCCACGGGACGGCGGGCCTGAACCCGGAGCCGTGCGCCTTGCCGGCCGATGCGGCGGGGGTGCCGCGGGTGCCGTGGTTCGGCTGCGGGAACGGCGACGGCTCGGGCTTGCGCGGCGCTCCGGGGGAGCCGGCGTCCGAGCCCCTGCGGGCCGCCGGCCTGCCCGCGACCGGGCGGTTCGGCTGCGCGAACAAGGAGGGGAACGGCTGGCGCGGCGCGCCCGGCGAGCCCTCGGAGGCACCCTTGCGTGCCGCCGGACGGCCTGCGACCGGCCGCGGCGGCTGAGCGAACAGCGTCAGGCGGGCGGCCGGAGGCTGCAACGGCGAGCCGTGCGGGTGCCCCGTCCCGGCGGCCGGGGTACCGCGAACAGCGCGGCCCGGCCCGGCGAACGGGCTCGGGAGCGGCTTGCGCGGAGACCCGCCCGACCCGGACTGCGCGCCCTTCCTCGCCGACGGGCGCCCGGGAACCGCCTTGTTCGGCTGCGTGAAGACCGCGGGGAGCGCCGGCGGGACGTAGGCGTACTTCGCACCGGGAGACCCGGCCGTGGCGCCCTTCCTTGCCGCGGCCTTCCCGCTGGCCCCGTGGTTCGGCTGGCTGAACGGGGCCGGGATGGTGACGGCCTTGAACCCGGAGCCGCGCGCGGACCCGGCGTGAGCGGCCGGGTGCCCCGCGGTACGGCCCGGGGCCGCGAACGGGGACGGGCGGGTGACGCGCGGCGCTCCGGGCGAGCCCGCGCCCGCGCCCTTGCGGGCCGCCTGCGCGCCCTTGACCGCGGCATGCGGCTGGGTGAACAGTGACGGCTCGGTCTTGTACGGCGACCCGGGACTGCCGCCGGAGGTTCCCCGGCGCGCGGCCGGGCGGGCGAGCGGCGCCCGGTTCGGCTGGGCGAACAGGGACGGCCGCGTTGAGTACGGTGCCCCCGTGCCGGAGCGAACCGCCCCGCTCCTGGCCGAGGGCTTCCCCGCGGACGCCTTCTTCGGCTGCGTGAACGGACTCGGGAACGGAAGCCTCGGCGCCCCCGCGCCTGCGGCCGAAGCGCCCTTGCGCGCCGACCGGGCACCCCGGGCCGCGGAGTGCGGAGCCGTGAACGGAGACGGGAACGGGAGCCGCGGCGCCCCGGGCGAGCTGGCCGAGGTTCCCCTGCGGGCCGCCGGGTGAGCGGCGGGGGCCTTCGGCGGCTGCCAGAACAGCGCCGGGACGGCGGGCGGAACGTAAACGTAAGGCGCGCCGGGCGACCCGGCGGCGGCGCCCTTGCGGGCCAGTGCCTTGCCCGGGACGGCCCGGTTCGGTGACGCGAACGGCGCGGGAACCGCCGGGCCGACGTTCACCCGCGGCGCGCCCGGCGAGCCGGACCGGGCGCCAGTCCTCGCGGACGGGCGGCCGGGGACGGCGCGCGGCGGCTGGAAGAACGGGGCGGCAAGCCAGAAGGACGGTGCCGGCGAGCCGCGCCCCGCGCCCTTGCGCGCCGCGGGGTGCGAGCTGACGGCCTGCGGCTGGCGGAACGGTGACGGCCACGGAAGGCGCGGCGAGCCGGGCGAGGCCGCGCTGGCGCCGCGGCGGGCGGACGCCTTGCCGCCGGCCGCGCGGTTCGGCTGCGCGAACAGTGACGGCTCGGTCTTGTACGGCGACCCGGGGCTGCCGGGGAACGCGCCCTTGCGAGCGGCCGCACGGCCGGAGACGGCACGGCCGGGCTGCGCGAAGACGCTCGGGAACGGCTGGCGCGGCGCGCCCGGCGACGAGGCGGAGGATCCCCGCCTGGCAGCCTGCGCGCCCTTCGCCGCGAGGTGCGGCAACTGGAACGGGGACGGCCACGGCTGACGGGGCGCGCCCGCCGAGCCCGCGGCCGTGCCCCTGCGGGCCAGCGAACGGCCGCAGGCGCCCCGGTTAGGCTGGGCGAACGGCGACGGGAACGGGAGCCGGGGCGACCCTGGCGAGCCGGAGAAGGCCCCCCTCTTCACTGCCGCTTTCCCGCTGGCCGCGCGTCCCGGCTGCGTGAAGGCAGACGGCACCGTCCGGTACGGCGCGCCCCCCTGGACCCCCGGTGCCCGCCCCTTGCGCGCCGCGGCTGCCCCGCGGACCGCGACGTGCGCCGCGTAGAACAGCGACGGCCACGGGAGGCGCGGAGCCCCTGCGGAGCCCTGGCCGGCACCCTTCCTGGCCGCGCCCTTCCCCGCCGCGGCTTTCCCCGGCTGGGCGAACGGCGACGGCTGCCCGGCCGCGGCGGTGACGGGAGTGCGCGCCGGGGCGGAGGCGGTCCCCTTGCGGGCCGCCGCCCGGCCCGCGACCGCTCTCCCCGGCCGCTGGAACGGCGACGGGACCGACGCGCCCGTGTCCTCGACCGGGAACCCGGCAGTGTCCTGGACCGGCTCCCCGGCCGTGTCGTAGACCGGGTTCCCGCCCGCAAGCGGGGGCGCGACGCGGGGAGCGCCGGGAGACCCCCGGCTGCCGCCCTTGCGTGCCGAGCGGTGCGCGGGCACGGCGGCGCCCGGGACCCGGAACGGCGACGTGACCCGCGGCCCGGTGTAGAGGCCCGTCCCGCCGCGGGAAGCCCCCGGCTTGCGCGGGACGATCCCCCGGACCGCGGCGTGCGGCTGCGCGAACGGCGACGGCCAGGGCAGGCGGGGCGCGCCGGGCGAGCCCTGCGCGGCGCCCTTGCGGGCCGCGGGACGGCCCGCCGCGCCCTTGCCGGGCTGCGGGAAAGGCGACGGGAACGGCTTACGGGGCGAGCCGCCCTGCACGCCCGAGGACGCGCCGCGGCGAGCCGACGGCTTGCCTGCCGCCCGGTTCGGCGCGGCGAACGGAGACGGGAACGGGAGCCGCGGCGACCCCGGCGACCCGGACTGCGCGCCCTTCCTTGCCGCCGGGCGCCCGGGAACCGCCTTGCCCGGCTGCGCGAAGACGGACGGGACGGCAGGCGGCACGTAAACGTACGGCGCGCCCGCCGAGCCCCGCGATGCCCCCGCGCGCCGCGGCACGGCGCCCCTGGCCGCCCGGTTCGGCACCGCGAACGGCGAGGGCCACGGAAGGCGGGGCGCGCCGGGAGACCCCGATTCCAGCCCCTTGCGGGCCGCCGGCGCCCCGTGCGCCGCCTTCCCCGGCTGGGCGAACGGGCTCGGGAGCGGCTGCCGCGGCGCCCCGCCCTGAACCCCGGACGCCCGGCCGCGCCCGGCCGCCGGGCGCCCCGCCGCCGCCCGGCCCGGCTGCGCGAACGGCGCAACCGGGCTGACCGCCGCCGCCAGCCCGATCGTGAACCCCGTCAGCAGCGCGGCCCCGCCGGTAGACGTGCACGTGAACGTCCCGCCGCCGATGCTGGTGCCGGCCGCGCCCACGGACCCGTTGCTGTCGAAGATCGCCGAGCCGACGTCGCTGCTGCTGTTGAGGAGCTGCCGCTGCGTCGCCCCGGACGGCCCGGCGAGGGAGGCGGTGAAGTTCGTGGCGCCGCCGCCGCAGTAGACCGCCCAGTCCCCGGAAACCCCGGTGCTCTTGACCGGGCAGGTGACGGTCGCGGTCGCCGCCCCGCCGAACGCCCCCCCGATGACGTCGATCGGCGCGCTCGCGTTGCAGCCGGTGTAAGCCTCGAGGGACGCCGACCAGTACGACGACGCGCTCGCGGTGAGCGTGACGACCTTGCCCGCGTCACTCGACGTCGACCCTGCCGCGCCCGCCGCGACGAAGTAGTAGACGACCCCGGTGACCGCCGCCGGGTACGACTCGCTTCCCGTAACCGGGGAACTGGCCGCCTGCGTCGGCGTGGTGCCCGTTGACGACACCGTCACCGTCGGCGCGGTCGTCGTCAGGACGATCGCGTCCGCGTGGATGATGACGACGTCCTGGCCCTTGACCGTGGCCGGGACGGTGACCGTGACCGTGGTCGCCGCATTGGACTGGCCGGTCGCGCCTGTGTTCGCAGAGATAGCCACAGTGCCCCCCGCGCGGGTCGTGGCGGCGGCCTCGCGCGAGGGGGAAGCGGTACTGCCGGCCCCCGGCCGGCGGACGGCCGGGGGCCGTTGGGGCGGGAACGCGAGCAGCCCCGGCTAAGGAGCCGGGGCTGCGGGTGAAGCTAAGGGCTACAGGGGGTCTGCCAGGCCCCTGAGGAGGCGCGCCGACAACAGGTCAGGCCTGAAGAAGTAGTAGCTGACTAGCCGCACGATCCACGCCATGAAGTCGTCGTACGACATGCCCCGCTTGGAGTAATTGCAGGTTGGGCAGCAAGGGCAAACGTTGTCCGGCTCGTAACCGAGCGCATTGTCGACCCTGTCGAGCCCGTTGTAGATGTAGGCCCCGCTGGTATTTGCGCCCTTGCGGCCGGTCGACACGTTGCCGATCAGGCTAGGCGAGGCGCCGCAGTAGTGACAGTCGAGCGAGGTCAGGCGCCCGAACTCTTCCGCGCTCAGGCCCCAGGAGAAGCCGCGCTTCTCCGCAGCTTTCTGGTACCGCCGCAGTACCGCCTTGAAGGCTCCCTCGCCGTAGGCGTAGCCTGCCCGGGGGCCGTAGTTCTGGCAGCCGCAGCTCTTGGCCAGGCCCTCGGCAAGCTTCTTGCCGTTGACGGCGACTTCTTTCCCGCAGTCGCAGACGCAAAGCCACCAGATCTTCTGCCACTCAGGCCCCGGCCTGTCTTCGACCCGGCGGACGGCAACGAGGCTGCCGAACCTCTGGTCCGTGCGGTCGGCGTACTGCACTGCGGCGCATCCGCACGACGCCGTCTCCTCGTTCCGGAAGATGACCTTGAGCTGGCGTATGTACTCATTGCCGCAGTCGCAGCGCAGGCGTGCAGCCCTGGCCGTCTTCCCGCTTGAGAACGTGAGCGTGACCTCGGGGTTGATGACTGCGCTCCAGCCGATCCGCTGGTCTTTTTCGACGAACAGCTTCTGCCGTGCCGGCTTCGGGCCGAAGCGGTGATGTCCCGGCACCCACTTCTTCGGCTGGCCCTTGACGTCGCCCTTCGAGCGATTGGTGTCTTTCGCGATCGGCGTCTGCTGCCCGCATCCGCAGGCGCAGAACCCTGCGGGGACCGGCGACGCCACGTCGCTGGGGCTGGAAGTACCCTGTTCCATGTTGGACCTCTTGCTTAGCGGTGGAAGGTCTGACATGCCTCGGCCGGTGCCTAACGCCGGTCGGGGCTCTTTAATTCTACCCTGTTCGCTGCGGTTATCTGTCATATCCAGGGATATGCGCGACCGATTCCAGCTACCTTTTGAAGGCCGCCGTACGGCCACCCGGGAAGAATTGGTGACCGTCGGCGGCATCCATTGGAATTCATCGCGAGCAGTGATATGGTGAATTGCGAAATTACTCCGCGAACCACAGTCCGACGCGACCGTTGCACCCCGATCCGGCCCCGCTAGCTGCGGTCATATACACGGCGTAAATGCCCGAGTGCGGGATGTTAATTTCAAATCCCGTATTCTCAAAGGTGTCCTCCGCCCATGCGCCGGCCGTGAACGGAATTACTCCGTGCCAGAATTCAGTCGACTTTGTGAGCCCGGTAATTGCGGCACTGTTGGCGGAAGTGAACGTCGTCTGGGCGGCGAGCGTCGACTGCCCGGTCGGCTCCGGAGTTACAGAACCGCCACCCCCAACCGTTCCCGTGACGAGGTTCAGGGTCCACAAAATGGACCCGTTCGAGGGCGGCGCCGGGGACGACGCGGCCTCGCACTGGACCTTGACGCGGGTGATGTTCAGGTCGGCCGCCGAGGCGGCGGCGATGTAGAGGACCGGGATGGCCGTGGTGGCACTAATAGAGACGCCGAGGCTGTCGACGACGTATCCGCGAAAAATAGACATGGGTGAATGACCTTTCTGCCGTGCGGGTGAAGGACCCGCGCGGCGGGACGCCGACGGGCGCGAAAAAGCCCGCCGCGGCGGATGCCGGGCGGGCTGGCGGGGGAAAAGCGAAAGCCCCCGGGAGCGGCTGCTCTCGGGGGCGGGAGGGGAAAGTTCGGGGGCGCTAAGCTGGCCCGGTGCGCGTGTTCACCGGGCCGGACGGCCCGTACCAGCCGGAGTTCGAATGGCCGGAGGGGATCTGCGGGGCGGTTACCGGCAGGTTCGTGGTCGAGAGCGGCTACGGGCGCGATGTGCCCGAACCCGTTGACCTGCTCTGCACGAGGGACGCCGGGCACGAGCCCGCCGAGGGTCACTTCACGGAGCTGACGTGGATGGAGTGACGGGGCCGTGAACGGCGGCGGGCCAGAGGCCTTTGACCCGGACGCCGCGCTAGAGGAGATCCGTGAGCTGACCAGGGGATTCGGCACCCGCCTGGCCTACCTGGTAGGCCAGCTTGACGATCACCTGTGCGGCGGCTGCGGCGCCCTGCCGCAGGACTGGCAGCCCGACCCCGGGGTCATCGCCGAGCGGTTCTTCCGGAACCAGCCGCGGCGGACGTCAAGGGCGGAACGACGGGGGAAGCCTGCTGTCAGCTGAACACCCGCACATACTGGAGCTCCACGGTGCCCGCCTGGTCGTAAGGCGCCTGGTTAGCCCCCAGGGTCGCCGCCCCGAACCCGGTCCCGGCCGTGATGCACATCGGGCCGCCGGTCACGAACGCGCCTGAGATCGTGCAGTAGAGCACGCCGTTGTAGTAGACGTCGCAGTAGTAACCGCCGCCCGCGGCCCTGCCGAAGGCCAGCGTGACGTACGTCCACTCGTCCGGGACGATGTTCGGTGCCACCGGGGCGGTCGTCGTGTTGACCGGGCTGAGCTGCACCGTCTTGCCCGTGTAGGCCCACGGGCCAGTAGTCGCCGTGTCGCTGCTCGCGCTGGTGGTCGGCGTGTAGTGGTAGCTGACATAACTGTTCCCGTACTGGGTCTCTACCGCGTCGATCTCCCCGCCGCCCGGCCAGCTCGCCACGTTGTACATCCAGAACGAGGCCCAGTCGGCGAACACGGTGCTGCCGCCCGAGGTGAACCCCGAGAACCTGATCAAGGTCTCCACGACGCCGCTCGACGTCGGGTACTGCCCCGGGGACTGGATGACCCCGCAGTCCTCCGTGCTGGTCGTGGCGAGCTGGAGCACGAGGAGGTCGCCGCCGGTGGTCACCGCGACGTTGCGGGGGCTACTTGGGTCCTCGGAGACGCCGCTGCCGTTGGTGACCGGCGTCGTCGTGCCCGGCTGGAAGCGCCAAGCGTACAGGTCGTCCGGGAGGTACTGCTCAAGCAGCGTGTGCCCCGACGCCAGGGCGGCCGGGTACGGGGCCGTTCCGGACGCCGGCGGCGGCGTGGGCGTGACCGGTGCCGCGGTGATCGTGACCGGTGCGGAGACCGCGATCGGCGCGGCGCTGCCGACGGTGACCGACCCCGAGACGGTCACCTTCCCCGCCTTGGCCGCCGCGGGAACCGTGGCCGCGAAGGCAGCCGGGTTCGACGTCTTCGCGAACGCGAGCCCCGGGCAGGCCGGCATTGCGTAGCTGACCGAGGCGGCTGCGGCGGCCGTGGCGGCCGTGGCGGCGGCCGGAAGCGTGAACGACCCGGTTGACCCCGGGTACGAGGTGCCTCCTACCGTCACCGTGCCGCTGAAGCTGATGACCTGGCCCGTGCCCGGGCTATCGCCCTGAACGGCATAGGTCACGGTCAGGACGGACCCGGCCGGCAGGCTGGCGGGACTGGCCGTAAGCGAGGCGGTGATCGTCATCGCGCACCTTCCGGATCTGGGCATGAAAAAACCCCGAGGGCGGAAGCTCCCGGGTAACTCAGCCGGTGTAGTTGTAATTGTCGCCGGCGAACGTGTCGATCGTGGACGCCATCGAGTAGTTAGTGACCGTTCCCGAAGAGGTACTGCCGGCACTGAAACCCATAACCAGGCCACCTCCCGTGAGCCTGAAGGGGGCGGCCCCGGTGCTCGTTGCGATCACCCCGTATCGAGGCGACATGCTCGCCGTGACGTCCCCGGGCCCGGTCGTGACGACGGGCCCCTGCACGTACACGGGCAGGCCGAGGTTCCCGGAGGTGACCGCGGAGTAGTTGACGTCGATCCCGGCCCAGGAGCCGACGGCCCCGTTGTTGCCGATGCCGTCACGGCGGAAGCAGGGGCCGTTGACCTGCACCACGCAGGGGCCGGTGCCTGATCCCTGGCCGGTCTGCCAGGAGGCGTCCACCCGGAAGCCGGACTGGGTGTTCGCGTCGGTCGAGCAGCCGGTGAACATCACGTAGCCGGTGGCATAGGTCCAGTCATAGGTATTGCCGCCGTCGCTGATATTAGTTACATGCCAGCCGTAATTGCCATTCCATTCCGCCCTGCAATTCGTGAAGTGCGTGTTATCGCATCCGGCCAGCTGCCATCCGTCGCCGCCGCAGCCGATAATGTAGACGTTGCTGATCTGCGAGTCCTCGCCGTAGATCAGGCGGACGCCGCCGGAAACGCACGAGTCGATCGTGAGGCCGTCCCAGACCATTCCGTCGGCGCCGATGGGACTCGCGGTACTCAGGGCGTGGGAGTTGATTCCCCAGCCTGACGTCTGCACGATGTTGACCAGGTTGATGACGGTGAACGCGGGCCCGGTGATGCTGATCCCGTCGACCGCCTCAGCGGTGTAGGCCGCCCCGTTGATCCCGAAGCCGGACAGGATCGGGCCGTTGACCGCCGTCTCGTTCGCCGTGGCGGTGATCCCGAACAGGTACCCGGCGGACGGGTTGAACGAGCTGCTGATGGTGAACGTGGTGCCGTTGAACACGTGGGTCACCGTGCCGCCGTTGGCTCCCGCCCCCGCCATGATCAGGTTGCCCGGCAGCAGCTGGCCCTGGGTCATCAGGTAGTTCCCCGGCGGGACGGTCAGCCCGAACGGGGCAGGGTAGGCGGACACGGCCGCCGAGCACGCGTTCGCCAGGGCCGTGCTCGAGGAAGTCGCCCCGGTCGGGTCCGCGGAGTACGTGCCGACCAGGTCCTTCCAGTCGACCAGGCCCCCGCCGCCGCCCGCACCGCCGATCACGCTCTTGAGGGTCGAGAGGGTGACGGTCTCCGTGGTCCCTGTCGGGCCCTCCGACGTGTTTGACGGATCGGTTCCCAGGAACTCGAACGCGTTATCAGGGCTCCCGTTGTTCGGGTACGAGGAGATCTTCGCCACGGGACCGCGCACCTCCGGAGACATGCGGGAAGCCCCGGAGCGGTGCTCAACGAGGCCGGGAATCAGGGGAGAATGGGGCGCGTGATCTGTGAAGAGATGGCCGTGTTCATCGAGGACCGGCTCGCCGGGGCATGCAGGAACGCGCCACCTCAGCACGCAGATCAGCCGGCATGACCAGTGAAGCTGACGCGACGACGCATCTGGAAGACCTGCTGCGTGCCGGGCTGCCGATCCCGCCAGGCGACTACTGGTGTCCGGACGGCCTGGTGGTTCCCGGCGACTACCCGGCCCGCGCCGGGCAGGCAGGCCGCGAGCCTGATCCTGTCAAACGCGGTTTCTGGCTGGCCGATGACCTCGACCGGCCACCGCGCGTCCGCTGGCGGTACGGGTGGGCCAGCCTGTGCGGGTACATCGCCGTGAATCCCCCCGGCAAACTCAGCGCTCTCCGTCCTGACGGCGTCGTCGGCTTCGGCGTCGACGGCGTGAACCTCGTAGCCGTCGACAATTGCGCCCACCTGCTGATCGGGGACTTCGACGCAGGATGGGCGGAAGGGTACGGGCCCGGGGCCCGGGACGAGACCGTTCCCGCACCGCAGTTCCTTCCCGCGTACTGCGAGAACGGGCACGAGACGTGGCCGTGGCTCTACTCTCAGAACCCGGGGTCGGACACGACGCTCGCGAAAGACGAGCAGGCCGGCACATGCCTATGCGGTGGTACGAGGTGGTACCGCGCCGGCACCTACCGGCCCGGTTCCGGCGGGATGGTGAAGCGACGAGAGGGCTAGCCGGCAGGGTAGGCGAGCGCGGCCAGCTCGCCGATGGTGCCGTGGAAGAGGCTGCAGTCGCACGCCCCGACACCCGGCACCTGGTAGGAGTCCGTGAACTGCCACAGCTTGTGCGGTGACAGCGGCTCGAAGGCCGCGTAGTCCGCGATCCACTGAACCGGCAGGGCGTTCTCCGCGCAGCCGAAGTCAAGGCCCGTGTAGGTCCACAGGTACGGGGCGATGCCCTGGCCGTACAGCGCGAGCATCTCGTTGTACCAGGCGGTGAGCAGCTGGTGCGTGCCCTGCTCGAAGTCCGCGACGAAGACCTCGCCCGGCTCGGCCGGGCCGACGAGGGAGTGAAACGCCTGCGCCTGCGCGGCACCGGACTGGGCCGCGAGCAGGAACTGGTAGATGCCGAGGAACCGCGCGCCGCCCGCGTGCAGAGCGGCCCGCCGCGCGCCGCCGTACCAGGCGCCGTCGTCGTGCGCGGCCCCGTAAAGGGCACGGACCGCGATCGCCCTCGACCAAGACAGGTACGCCGTGTCCGCAATATCCGGCTGGAATTCGCTGATGTCGGCTAGGTACGTCACGGGCGGCGACGCGAGCACGGGGTTTCCGGCGCGGAACGCTGCGGTCACGGTGCTTTCTCCTCGTTCGGCGGCGGCAGTTCCGCGGGCGCGGTCTCCGCGTGGCCCGGTGTCAGCGCCGCGGCAACCTGTTCGGTCAGCGCCGTGTTCGCCTCGATCTGCGCGAGGATCGCGAGGATCTTCTCGTCCTGCGCGGCGAGGTGCGCCGCCTGCTCGTCCTGGCCGTGGAGGATCGCCTCGACGTCGTCGAACTGCCGCTTCGCCATCCGGTCGGAGGCCTCGGCGAGGACCGCCGACCCCACGAGGATGATTGGCAGCAGGACTAGCTGGATGAATTGCGAGCTGGCCCACTGGACGAATCCCGCGGCGCCGCCGTGCAGGCCTGCGGGCAGCCCGTAGAAGGCGAGCACGCAAAACAAATACGCACAGTACATGGTCCCTACACAGCGCGTTACTGTGACGGCTGCGCGGGTATTGAACCGGGCGACCGGGTTCTTGCCCGCCGGCGCGTCGGCGACCTTGACCGGGCCGTGCTCCTTGCGGTGCGCGATGTGCGGGTGCGGGACGTGCCTGTACAGGCTCACGCGGCTCCTCCCGGCAAGAACAGGCCGCAGGTCACGACGACCGCGGCGACGAGGGCGAGCAGCCCCGAACGTCTCGGCGAGGGCGAGCGGCCATCCCCGGTTGGGCCGCATCGCGGACACGGCCGCGCCGATCGCGATGATGACCAGTGAGCACCCGGTGACCGCCAGCGGCCCGGTGCCGAACGCGAACGGGACCGCGGGCAGGATCGCCCCGGTGAACGTGGCCGCCGCCATCACGCCCGACGCCGCGAGCCCGTTACCGGAGTCGGACAGGAACTCCCCGCCGCCCATGCTGATCGCACTGCTGATCGCCCCCGACGCGGCCGCGGGGAAGATCAGCGCCGGGTGAGAGAGCAGCAGGAAGATGATTACGCCGAGCAGGGAGGCGGTGCCGTCGAAGCCGCCCAGGATCGCAGGCTTGAGGAGGGATGGCTTCACGCCGGGACGAGCTCCCCGCCCCTCAGCCGGTAGTGGCCCTCCGGGCATGTCCCGTGCTTCCACCCGGGGCAGCCGAGCGAAGGGGCAAGCGTCGGCGCTTCCCGCGTGCCGGAGTTCACCCAGCGCGGGTCATCCCAGCCGCTTACCGGATGGTCGCCGATCTGCCCGTAATGCCAGCTTCCGCAACCGGGGCAGAGCCAGGAGAAGCTGCTCACGCCGTCGTTGTCGGGATGCCAGAAGAACAGGGCGGTTCCGCGCTCCGCCTGCTCGGCGAGCTCGCGCCGCCTAGTCCCGCGGTTCCGACGAGGTAAGGGCACTCGCCGCCGAACGCCTTCGTGATCAGCTGGCACGCCTGGTCGAGGTGGTACATCTCGGTCGTGGTCAGCAGGTCGGTGCGGTTCTTGGCGGCCACTTCGCCTCCCTCTCAGCCCTTGAGGACCGCCACGACGACGGCTGCGGCGGCGATGATGACGCCGAGGAGCAGGAGGAGCTGGCCGGTGTCAAGGCGCCGCTCGGTGCGGGAGACCGCGGTGCCGGCGTCGGCGCCGTCGCCCCGCTCAAGGCGCGAGGTGAGCCGCAGTTCCAGTGCGGACAGCCGGTCGGCGACGCTGATGATCCTGTTGACGAGGTCGGTGTGCGCGGTGTCCCACTCGGCACGGGCTACGAACGTGGCGGCCTGGCGGTCGAGCTGCTGAAGGAGGCCGTTGTGCTGCTGGTCCTTGTACGTCTGGATTTGGCTGGCGAGGTCCAGTGCCTTCTCGTCGGCGCTCTCCTTGATCTTGAGGGCCTTTTCCCGCTCTTCCGCAACCTCGGCGTAACGGCGGTCCCGTTCTTTCGCCAGTGCCTTGTCGGCCGCTCGCAGTGCCGCGAGGTGCTGCTGCAGGGGGACGGTCTCGGGGCTCACGGCGCTGGCGTTACGGCACTGCCCCGGACAGGACCCAGGCGGCGAACGCGCCGAATCCCCACGGCCACTCCGTAATGCCGGCGAGCGGGTGGCCTCCGGCGGCGAAGGCGGCGAGGACGAACAGGACCGCGCCGATCGCGAGCAGGATGCGCGAGAGGTAGAGCGGCCCGGCGACTACCGGGCGAGGCTGAGGCTGAGGTGCGGGCGTGGTCATGGGTAACCGTCCTTCGTCGTCACTGCCGCCTCGCCGCCGCCGTCAGGATGTGCTGGTGGATCATGTCCGCCCGCTGACGCGCCTCGGCGGCGACGTGCGGGTCGCGGATGATCACGAGGGCGTTGTCCTGCTTCGCTTCCCCGGAGTCCGACCAGTTCGTCGATCCCGTGATCACGTCCAGCCCGTCCGCCACGACCATTTTGAGGTGGATTATGGCTCCGCGTTCGCTGCGCCCGATTGCCACGGTGTTCGACGGGAACGCGTCCTTGGCGAGCAGTGCCGCCTCGTGCTTCCCGGCCGCCTGCGTGGAGTCGAGGGTGAGCTGGACGAAGCAGTGCTCATCGTCGAGCTTCTCGTGAAGCAGCGCGACCAGCTCGTCGTCATCCAGGCCGTACATGACAACTACCAGGCTGGACGTCGCGGAACCGATGACATCGAGGAGCGCGCCGTGGACATCGTCGACCGGTGCGTAGAAGGTGAGCGGCGATGCCGGGTAGCCGGACGGGAATGAGGCGCCGCGCTTGCGCTTCGCGAGGACGGACAAGTCAGCCAGCGCCATCGCGCTCCAGGCCGTCGTTCCCGTTGTGACCCAGCCGCCCGGCCCGGTCGAGCCGGACCCAGGTGATCAGCCTCCACAACATCACCGGGGCCACGAGGCCGATGAGGACCACGTCCGACCATGCGGCGATCCGCGAGTCAAGGCGGTTGAGGTGGAAGAACAGGCTGAGGATCTGGGGCACGAACAGGAGCGCGACGAGTGCCGCCTCGGCGACGAGGGTGAGGCCGATCGGGTTCTTCCGCCAGCCGCCCCCGGTCAGCGCGTGGTAGACGGCTATCCACGCGACGATGGACGCAAGGCCGGCGATGAGGCCGATCTTGAGGAGCAGCACGATTGCCTGGGTCTGGGACAATTCGCGCCCCCTTCCTGCCTCGAGCGACTTCCCCCCGCTTGCGGGCGGCGGGTGGTGCCAGCCTCAACTCTCCTGTGAGTGCCGCTGGATAATTTGATCGACGATTATCGAAGCAAAATGATTTTGCTCGCGCATCGCCTCGATCTGCCGGGTCAGTACCTCCGCCCGCGCTCTCCCGGCCCTTGACCGGTCCTTCTCCGCCCGTGCCGCTGCGATCGCCTCGTGCCTTCGGCTCTTGGCAGGCCAGGGGAAGGGCATTGACGGCAGCCTCCTCAGCCAGTCCGCGAGGCGGCTCACGGGCCCTCCGCCGCCTTCGTGCCGATGCTCCGCCCGAGCTGGATGGCGGCGAGGACGTCACGGGTGGCGGAGGCGGCGGCGACGGAGGCGTTAGCCCGGTCCCGCTCCGCCTCGAGGGCCTCCTTCAGCTCGGCGATTTCGGACTTAAGGTCCTCGATCACGAATTTCGGTGCAATTAGCCCGAAAACGAACAAGACGCAGAAGACCCCGGCCACCCCGGCACTGGAGAGGACGCTGATGAGGGCCGAGTCCACGCGCCCCCCTCGCCGTCAGGCCAGGTTCGCCAGCCCGGCCGGGTAGCCGCCCGCCCACTCGACCTGCGTCACCGTCCCCAGTACCGCCTCCGGGCTCTCGGTCGGGAACGCCGCGGCCTCCATCACTCCCGCAAGAAGCTGGCCTGCGCCAGACCGGATCAGCGTCACGAGCCCCGCCCCGGAGTCCTGCACCAGGTGCAGCACCGGCCCGGCGGCCGTGCCGTCGCAGACGTTCATGGCGACCTGCTGCCCGGTGACCGCCGTCCACGAGGTATCCGATCCGCGCGGCGCGTACATCCACCCGGTTCCGGCGCTGGCCTCGGCCCCCAGCTGAAGGCTGTCGTTGAGCGAGCCGCCGGACTGCCTCATGACGACGTGGTACTTCGTCCCCGGCGTCAGCCCGGACGCCGGCAGCGGCACCGAGACGAGCGGCACGGGGCCGACGGCCGCGATGTCGTAGGAGGTGGTGTGCAGGTTGAACAGCTGCCACTGGCCGCCCGGCCCGGCCGGGTAGACGCCGCACTGGAACGCGCCGACTGTGGACCCGCTCCAGTCCTGCACCTGCCAGCCGTCGC
>Ga0181525_10001316_pt1 | contig 21293 bp, 17 predicted proteins | sample PEATcosm2014_Bin_48_FD_121100 | JGI IMG/M metagenome (GOLD analysis project Ga0181525, IMG submission 121100) | Peatland microbial communities from MTU Mesocosm Facility, Houghton, MI, USA - PEATcosm2014_Bin06_10_metaG | ecosystem: Environmental > Terrestrial > Soil > Wetlands > Peat | place...
CGCCCAGATCGCCTACGCCTGCGAGGTCGCCGCCCGCCTCCCGAAGACCTTCGCCGCCCTCGCCGCGGGCCTGATCCACCCGGTCCACGTCCGGATCATCGAAGACGAGACAAGGTACCTGTCGGACCAGGACGCGGCCCGCGCCGACGAGACCCTCGCCGAGGCCGCCACGGCCAAGTCCTACGGCGAGCTCCGCTACGCCGCCCGCCGCCTGGCCCTCAAGCTGGACCCGGCGTCGGCGGCCCGCCGCAAGGAAGCCGCCCGCCGCACCGCCGAGGTCCGCCGGTTCCGGGAGGAATCCGGCAACGCCGGGATGATCGCCCGGGAGCTCCCGTCGGCGGAGGTCCTCGCCTCGTGGCAGCACATCGAGCAGCGCGCCCTGGACCTGCGCGCCGCCGGGACGGACGGCACCCTGCAGGAACTGCGGGTGAAGGCCTACCTCGACCTGCTCCTGGAGCGGGACAGCCGCCTGACCCCGGACGCCCAGCCTGCCGCCGAGCCCGGCGCCGCTCCGGGCGGCCCGGGCGGGACCGGCGGATCGGGACATGGCCCGGTCAGCGCCCCGCCCCCTGTGGTCGGAACCGGGACGAGGGCCACCCGTCCGGCTGGTCCGCCGGCCGACCCGGGCGTGGCGGCGCTGATCACCCTGACCGTGTCCCTGGACACCATCCTCGGCCGGTCCGCCGCCCCGGGCGAGGTCACCGGGTTCGGCCTGCTCGACGCTCCCGACACCCGCGACCTGATCGCCGCCGCGGCCCGCCACCCCCGCACCCGGTGGTGCCTGACCGTGCTGCACCCCGACGGCACCGCCGCCGCCCACGGCTGCGCCCCCGGCCGCCACCGGTCGCCCCCCGACCTCAGCCGGTTCACGCTGCGCACCGTCATCCGCGGCCCCTGCGACCACGCCCAGGCCGAGTCCCGCTACCGCCCCAGCCGCAAGCTCTGGCACCTGGTCACCGCCCGCAGCACCCACTGCACCGCCCCCGGCTGTCCCCGGCCCGCCGCCCGCTGCGACCTCGACCACACCACGCCGTGGGACCACGGCGGCCTCACCTGCCCGTGTAACCTCGCCCCTCTCTGCAGGCACCACCACAAATGCAAACAAAAAGACGGGTGGAAGCTCGAACAGCCGCAACCGGGAATCCTGGTCTGGCGCACCCCAGTCGGCCGCACCTATACCACCACGCCCGCCGTCTACCCGGTCTAGCCGTCGCGAGGATAGCCAACCGGGGGGCGGCGGCGTTACGCTTCCGTGCATCACGCTGGTCGGGGAGGCGCCGTGATGACAGGGCCTGGAGATGACAGAGCGGCCGCGCGAGGCCGGGGCGGCGGTCGCCTGCGGGCTTCGAACGCTGACCGCGAGCAGGTAGTCGGGGTACTCAAGGACGCGTTCGTGCAGGGTCGGCTGACCAGGCACGAGCTGGATGCGCGGGTGGGCCGGGCGTTCGCATCGCGGACCTACGCGGAGCTTGCCGCCCTCACCTGTGGATCCCGACGGGGAGCCGATTAGGGTACTGGTTGTGTGGGTGCTATTTACCGCTTTCTGCACTCTGGTGGTCGGCGGTCTATTGCTGCTCCATTCACAGCTTGACAAGCACGCCGCCGAGCCGCTCCCGCCGGCGGCGTCCGCAACCGCGACAGCCGGAACCGCGACTTGGCGGTCTCCGGCACGCCCGTGGCGTCCGGCTGAACCGCGGAGTCCGGCAGGGCGGCGTCGTCTAGCACCGCCTCCGACATGGCGTCCGGCACCGTGTCCAGCCCGGCGCCGTCCTCGTGTTCGGCGGTCTGCATGCCGCGCCATGCGGCTACCAGGCCGACCAGGGCCGCCACGCCGCACCACAACCACACCTGCCGGCCGAGGAGATGCCAGCCAAGCACGCCGGCGATCGGGCCGACCGCGAAGCCCAGCGCGAACACCGACTGCGAGGCGCCGAGGTACTGACTGCGCAGCCGCTCGGGGCCGGCGTTCGCCGGGTACGCCGACATGGTGGGGCCGGCCGTGATCTCGGCCAGCGTCCATATCAGCGTGCCGCCGACGAACACGACCAGCCCGGCGGGCACCGAATACAGCGCCTGGCCGATGCCGAGCAGCAAGAACCCGATCAGCGCCACCACCCTGGCCGGCCAGCGCTGCGTCACCTTGGTCACCAGCAACTCGCAGGTGATGACCACCCCGCTGTTGAGCGACAGCACGAAGGCGTACCAGGCGGTGGCCTCATGGGCCGCCGCCATGGCCAGCGGCAGCGAGCTCACGTACTGGATGTAGACGGCGGAGTTGATGAACAGGGCAATGAGGAACAGCGCGTACCGGCGGTCGGAGAGGACCACGCCGAGATCGGATATCCGCCGCCTGCGCGCGGTGGCCCCACCCTGCTGGTCGGCCCGCCTGGGCAGCAGCAGCAGCGCGATCACCGCGTATCCCATCGAGGTGATCGCGTCGCCCCAGAACAGCAGGTTGTAGCTGATCAGGATCAGCAGCGCGCCGACCAGCGGCGACAGCGTGGTGCCGAGGTTGGTGCACAGCCGGTACACCGCGAAGATCATCACCTGCCGGTTCTTGGGCGTCAGCTCGGACAGCAAGGAGGCCGAGGCGGGCCGGTACAGCAGGCTGATCATCCCGACCACGGCCACGTCGACCAGCAGTGCCCAGAAGTTGTGCAGGTACAAGATGCCGATCATCAGCACCGCGCCGCCGCCCATGCTCAGCACGGTCGCCCGCCTGGCACCCAGCCAGTCCGCCAGCGCGGTGCCCACCAGGATGCCGGCCACCCCGCCGAAGCCGTAGACGCCCAGCGCGACGCCGGCCTGCACGGCGGTGAAGCCCCGGTGCGTCATGAACAGCACCAGGAAGATGTTCAGGAACGTGCCGAGCCGGTTGATCAGCATGCCGATGAGGATGGCCTTCGCCGCGGGCGGTGCCTCGCGGAAGGTGCTGATGACCTTTGCGTCCTGCCTGCTCGCCTCGGGCATCTAGGTCACACCTTCGGCGAGGGAGTGGGCGGCGCGCCGGCTCGCCGCCAGCGCGGACTTCGCGCAGCCGCCAGAACCGCCGGTGAAGGTATAGACGCGGTCGCCGATCTCCCGCAGCGCCAGCACCGGAGGGTCGCAGTAGCAGTCGGCGGCGGCCACCCGCCGCCTGACGCTGCCCAGCTTGAGCCCCGGGAAGCAGCCGTTCGCCAGCCGCAGTGCCAGCTCATGCCGTGCCAGCTCATGAGGGGCCTCGGTCACCGGGGTGATGCCGGGCGGTGCGTCCCATTCGGTGGTCGGCACGCCGAGCAGCTGACCGCCGTCCGCCGTGGGCAGCCCGTAAAGACCGGTCCGCTCGTCGGCGAACGCGGGCGGCTGGACCGGGCCCGAGTCGTAGACGGTGTACTGGATAGACCTGGTCCGGTAGCCGTCCGCCGGCCGCCCGCTGGCGCGCAGCAGCCCGGGTGTCCACGCCCCGACCGCGAGCACCACGGCGTCGAACCCGCGGCCAGCGTCGGCGCCCAGGGCCTCGATCGGGTCGCCGAGCACCTCCGCCTGCGGCCGTGCGGCCAGGTCGGCCAGCACCGCCTCGCGCAGCCGGTGCGGTGAGGTACAGCCCGCTCGCCGCTCGCGGACCACGACCATCGTGTCGTCCCCGGCCCAGCCCGGCCCGCCGGCCCGGGCGCCGAACACCGCGGCCGGCGAGGCCAGTTCGGCCGATCCCGGCAGCTCGCGCTCGATGTCGGATATTGCTCGCGAGAGATCGGCCTCGCCCGCCGCGTCGGCGCCGCGCAGGTAAGCGAACCCGGTCTCGCGGTACTGCGCCCACTCCCGCAGCACCGGGCTGGCCAGCAGCTCAACCAGGCTTTCGGTGGCCAGCTCCCGCTGCTCGGGCCGGGCATCGTAGGCGCGCACCGCGCCGCCGGAGGCCGCCGTCGCGTCCGCGGCGTGCCGCGGTCCGGTCAGCAGCTCAACCCGGGTGCCGGGGAGCTGCGCCAGCCGCCAGGCCAGCAGCGAACCGGCGAGGCCACCGCCCACGACACGTACCCGCACGGCCGCTGTCCCCTTCCCGGGCTAGTCGCCGGCTGTCGCCTCGTGGAAGCAGCAGGTGGCGGACGCGCCCGTGGCCATGTTAACGCCGCCGGTGTCGGGATCGGTGGTACCACGGACCCACATCCCGCCGTAGCCCGGCCCGCACAGGAACGCTCCCCAGGTGAGCACGTACGGCTCCAGCCCGCCGTCGCCGGGGAACAGCTCGGGCACCGGCCGGACCCGGCGCTGCAAGACGAACGGCTCGTTCAGCGCGGCGCGCACCTGACGGTCCCACTCTTCGGCATCGGTGAGCCAGCCGGCCACGACGCCGAGGCCGCCGTGCTTGGCGGTGGGCTTCAGGACGAGGTTCTCCCGGTTGCCGAGGGCGTAGTCCAGCAGGTCCCCCCGCTCGCCGTCGACGGTAACCTGACCGGGCCTGACCATTCGCGTCCACGGCAGCAGCCGGTCCAGGCTGGCCAGCTCGGCCGGGGTGCACAGGTGCCGGTTCTCCTCGTCGGACAGCAGCGCGAGCGCGCCCTTGGAGCCGTAGAGCTGCGAGTCCATCGGGGTAAAGATCTTTACCTCGCCGCGCTCCGCCGCGCGGAGCACCGGATCGATCAGGGTCGGCCCATCCGGATGCATCAGGTCCTCGATCAGGAAGACGCGGTAGATGACATCGATCGGCCGGTCGCCCAGCCATACCCGGCGGTCGTGCAGCGACAGGTGGCCCAGGTGGCAGGGAACCAGGTCCAGGCCGAGCTTCTTGAACTCGGTCGCGCTGGTGTGCAGGACCGCGCTGAACTGCTCCACGTCCGGGGGCCAGTCGACGGCCGCTATCAGGGATCCGTCGCCGGGGCTGACGCCGCACTCGGCCATGATCGTGTTGGCGACCTCGGTCAGGGTGTCCACGTATGTCAGCGAGTGATCCCGGACGAACTCGGCCAGCACGGGATGGGCCAGCATTCCCCGGTTGAGCAGGGCGTTGTCGCCGCCGCCGACGGTGCTGCCCATGTTCACTTCCATCAGCAGGAAACCAGACGGCTCCGGGTACAGGTCGGCCCGGGCCAGCATGACGGGCCTGTCCGTCTGGAGCCGCAATATCGCCGTGACCTGAGCTTCGGCCATGCCGACCGCCCTGGCGAATGCGCCGACATCGCCGCCGAACAGGCGGCCGGGCAACGCGGTCAGCGCACGGTACAAGTTCTCCAGGTCGGCTGCGAGCTGGGTGTGGTCGGCCTGGTTCAGGAACACCGGCCGGGTCAGGCAGCGGCCGAAGTAGGTCGTGGCCGCGAGGTCGACCTCGCGGCTCGCGGCGTCCACCAGTTCGCGTGGTCCCATTGCGCGCCTGGCTACCTCGGCCAGGTACAGCTCGGTGAGCTCACTGTCCGGCATGCGCGGGCCTCAGCCTTTCCCACGGGGTCTTGGTGGTGGTCGGCGCCTGGCCGACGAGCTTCACCTCGATCTGGTCCGCGAAGTCCTCCAGCCGGTGCTGCGCATCCTGCGCCGACGTGCCGGTGACGATCAGGAAGCCGAGGACGTTGTTCCCGTTCGGCGGCCGCAAGATGGTGTCGCCGGGACGAAGGGTCGCCCCGGCCATCAGGGTGTGCTCGGACTGGGTGACCTCGGCGGGTATCCGGACGTACTCAAGCTCTCCCTCGTCGCAGATCAGGCAGGTGCCCATCATGTGCACGCCGGTCGGAGCGTAGTGGTGCACCCTGGGCTTGACGCCGCGGGCCACGTCCATCACCGCCTCGATCGGGCTGTAGTCGGCGGTCACCCGGGCGACCAGGTCCAGCCCGCCGCCGCCGGGGCGGATGGCGATCTCGACGATGTACGGGTCGCCGCGGTGATACCTGATCTCGGCGTGCATCACGCTGCGCCGCAGCCCCTGGGCGTGCGCGGAATCCGCGATGACGCGGTGCACCCTGGCAAGCTCGGCCTCGCTCAGCGTGGTCGGCGCCCGGTGCACGTCGTCCTCGAACGTGTCGCCCTCGGCGGTGACCCGGTCCACGGCAGACCCCAGGTAGACCTCGTCGTCCCAGGCCAGAGCCTCGAACAGGTGCTCATGGCCGTCCAGGAACGACTCCACGAGGACGCCGTGCGGGCCCAGGTCGAGCCCCTCGGCCTCGCGCAGGTAGGGGGACATGTGCTGCATGCCCTCCACCGTGATCCGGTAGCGGTCCGCCATCTGTCCCGGATCGTCGATCCGGAACACGAAGTCGCTGGCGGCGCCGAGCGTCGGCTTGAGCACGACCGGATAGCCGAACTCGGCGCCGGTCTGCACGGCCTCCGCTAGGCTCGTCACCAGGCGATAGCGCGGATGCGGCACTCCGGCAGCCGCGTGCGCCTGGCGCATCAGCAGCTTGTTGCGGCTCTTGCGGGCCGCGTCCGCGCCCACGCCAGGCAGCCCGAGTGCCTCGGCGACCGCCGCCACCGTGATAACCCCGGACTCGGAGAACGTGAACACCCCGTCGAAGGCCTCGACGGCGTGCCACTCCCGGGCGGCGGCGATGATGTCGTCGATCTTCTGCGAGCCGACGATCCGGTAGCGGTCCTGCGCCCAGTAACCCGCCTGGCCGATGCCGTTGAGCACGAACAGGTCCGCGCCGAAGCCTTCGACCTGGTGATAGCGGGAAAGGTGGTAGCTGGCGTGCTGGCGGGCCTCGATGCCGAGGAGTTTCATGACGGCTGCGGGTGCCCCGCCTCCGCGGCCACATGGCGCGCGGAGAACTTCTCCGACATATCGGTGTCCCAGAACACGCTGTAGAACTGGAAGTCGGTGTCCCCAGCGTTGATGACCTGGTGGTGTACCCCCGGCGGGAAGTGCACGATGTCGCCGGGCATGAACGGGCTGCGCTCACCCTCGGCCTCAAGCGCACCCTCGCCCGAGATCGCGATGAAGATCTCGTACTCGTGATGCGAATGGGCGTCGGTGGCATGGCCAGGCTCGATCACGCACCAGGCACCCTCGAACGGAGCGTTGAGCGCGGCCCACGGCACTAGGCGCTGGACCTGTACTCCGTACTCCTTCGGCATGCTGTCACGGTCGAGCTTGCGGATCTCCATCACACACTCCCATGGGTCAGGCCCGCATTAAGGCCGAGTCGGCGTCGGATTCCCGGCCGGCTTCCCCGCGGTGCTCGAGGAGATCGCCGACGATCTCGCCGGCCCGCACCGCGAGCACGCTGATCAGCGAGTCCGCTATGCCGTGGGTGGCCTCGTTGGTTCCTTGCAGGTAACAGCCCGCCGTGATGTCCGGCGGGGTGATCATCCGATAGTTGCGGCTCACCCGGACGTCGCCGACGCCGCAGGCGTCGGCTAGGTCGCGGATCAGGCTTGGCTCCCTGCCCTCGAAGCCGGTGCCGAGCAGCACCAGGTCGCAGCGGAGCTCGTCCCGGCCGCCGCGCATCTTGTCGTTCAGGGTCAGCACGATCTCGCCGTCGACCATCTCGGCCGCCTCGACGTCAACCATCGTGACCATGGACAGCCGCTGCTCACCGGTGAGCCGCTCCAGGTAGACCTGGCGGAACAGGGTGTCCAGCATGTCCGGGGTCACGCCGGCGTAGTTCGTCAGCCGCATCGCCCGAAGCACCTGCTCCCGGGTCTGCTCGGGCGCGGAGAAGAACTTCTCGGTGTACGAGGGGAAGTACAGCTCGTTGGTGAACTTGCTCGTCTGGTAGTAGTCGAGTCCTGCCGACCGGATGATCATCGTGCACTGCGCGCGCGGGAAACGCTGGTAAGTCTCCCAGAGCATCTCCGCCGCGCTCTCCGCCGCTCCGACCACCACTACGCGATGCGGCTCCCGCGGATCGATGTCCACGATGCGGCGGGAGTACTCCGTGCTATGGATCACCCGCTCCCTCGGCAGCCCGGCGAAGGCCGCGGGCACGTGCGCATCCCGGCCCGCGCCGATGACCAGGTTGCGCGCCTCGATCGTCGAGCCGTCGGCCATCCGGGCCAGCCACCCGGTCGACAAGCCGCTGCCATCGGCCGAGACGGGCTCGATCCGGGTGCAGTCCCGGCTGTACTCGACCCGGACGAGCGCCAGCGACTTCGCCACCCACTGCAGGTAGTCGGAGATCTCCAGCCGGAAGGGCAGAAAGCTGCCCATGTTGATGAAATCATCCAGCCGGCCGACCGAATGCAGGTAATTAACAAACGAGAACCTGCTGAGCGGGTTGCGCAAGGTCACCAGGTCTTTGAGGAAGGACACCTGGCTCTGCGTCCATGGCAGCATCATGCCCCGTTGCCACACGATGTTCTCGTGCTTTTCGATTACCAGGGTGTTCGCCGCTATTTCGGCGGGAGCCAGTTCCTCTACCGCAACAGCTAAAGCCAGATTGGAAGGTCCAGCACCAATGGCGAGAATCTCGACCTCTTGATGAGCCACCGCTGTCACCGCCTTTCAGGCCATATAAAAGCCGAGCGGGAAAGCGGGCAGCATGCACCCGCACGGAGGGTTATTGCCTTAGCCCGCATAGCCCGCTCATGCTAGATGTCTCTGGCATTCTGATCGCCAGGTTAATGCTCACATGATAGATGATCTACGTCAAGAGCCTATCGCCGGTCAAACCCTCCTTGAGTACGTAGTTACCTCGCGTAGCTAACTATCCACGGATATCATATAAGGCGCACCTAATTCGCATCTCGGCGCACCGGGCGCACCGGGCGGCCTAGTGCAGATGTACCGATATGTGCTCCAGCGGGTAGTTCGTCAGGCCGGAGACCGAGGCGGGCGACGGGTTCGGGATCAGGACGTTGAACCCGCACTCGCCCGTCGCGCTGCCGCCGACCTTGTTGGGTCCCCCGTTGCTGTCTCCGTACTCCACCGCCGGGTTGTTACCGGAGCAGGCGAGGTTGCCGTAGACCGTGTTGTTGAACGTCTCGTTGCCGTCCGGGGCGGCCGTGTTGTTCGTGTCGGTCAGGTTGCCGCGCACGACGTCGCGGTCGATCCCGTACCAGTTCTCGCTCATCCCGGTCACGACCAGGTTGCCGCCGACATTGACGTTGGCGAAGTCGTAGTAGGCGGGCAGCGGGATCGGCTCGTCGAGCTGGCGCGGGCCGGCCTGCGGGCCGCCGGCGATGTAGACGGCGAAGATGCCCACCGGGTTGAAGGCGGTGCCGTCGCCGCCGCCGTAGGATTCCACGTTCCCGCCCACGGTCGTGTTGTGCACCACGACCCCGAGCGCGTCATAGGCGATCAGGTTGCCGCCGATGTACTCGGTCGCGCTGAGGGTCGGAGCGGAGTTACCGCTGGCCGGAAAGGCGTTGGGATCGTCATCGCACGGGAAGTCGGGCGTGGTGAACAAGGCCGGGTTGCCCTCCGAGTTGATACCCCAAAGGGTAACCTGCAGCGGATAGCAGCCGATCATCAGGCTAGCGCCAAATTCAACCACCACGTTACCGCGGACGGTGAGATTAGAGGTGCCCGAATCGGTCCGGTCATTCATCCCGAAGTCCCCGACCAGCGACGCGCCGTCCGCGACCGTGAGGTTGCCGGCGATGTTGACATTTCCGGCGTCCACCAGGCAGGTGCCCGCTATCGTTACGTTGGCGAAATTGCCGGCCAGCGTGCCGGGCGACGCCGAGGTGCCTGTACAGGTATGGTTACCGCCGGATCCAGTGGGCGCCGCGGCGGCCACGCCGGGCGCCGCGGCGACCACAAGCGCCGCTATCCCGGTCACGCCCAGGATGAGCGACATCGAATTAAAGCGCATTCCTGTGCCCTTTCTTTCTTCTAGTTAAGGGATTTGTTGCGGGGGCTCTTGAAAACTAGGCCGATGCGGCCGCGCCTGCGGACTCGATAACCAGCGCGGCCCCGGCGGCGTCCAGCGCCGCCCGGCACTCCGCGACGGTGCCGGCCCGGACGGTCGCGAACGCGACCCGGCCGGACATCGTCCCCTTGGGCGGCGGCGACATGACGTCGCCGGGCTGGACCAGGGTCACGGCACGGTCGGTTTCCGGCGGCAGGGCCGCCGCCTCGAACCGGATCGCCTCGATCGTGGTGTCGTCCTCCGGGGCGTAGAAGAAGCGCACCCCGGTGACCTCAGACCGGTCCGAGATCAGCTCCGGCCGGCGCCCGCAGGCGACCGCGGCGGCAGCCAGGCCCGGATCGATCCCGCTGCCGAGCATCCCCAGATAGGGGATGAGGTCGCCGCCCAGACGCGCGTTGACCTCGATGACCTTGGGGCCCGCGGGCGTGAGCTTGTACTCGGCGTGGGTGATCCCGTCGGTGAACCCGAGCGCCTCGTGCGCCGCCCGCATCACCGAGGCAAGCTCCGGGTCCTTCAGCAGCGGGTCGGCGGCGTCGACGACGTGCCCGACCTCCTCGAAGTAGGGCGGGTAGCCGATCTGCTTGCGCGCGACGAACATCGGCAGCACCTCGCCGTGGTGCACGGCGGAGTCGACGCTGATCTCCGGTCCCGCCACGTACTCCTCGACGAGCACGCCCTCGTCGTACCGCCACGAGCCGGGCACCTCGCAGTCGCGGGCGAACTCGAACTTCGCGGCCAGCTCGGTGGGCGACTCCGCGAGCACCACGCCGAGGCTGCCGCCCATCGCCCGCGGCTTGAGCACGACCGGGTAGCCGAACTGGCCGGCGATCGCGGCCGCCTGGCTCAGGTCGGCCACCAGGACCGAGCGCGGCTGCGGCACGCCGCCCTCGTCCAGCGCCCTCCTGGTCAGGTACTTGTCCCGGCAGCGCATCACCATGTCGGGATCGCCGCCGGGCAGGCCGAGCGCCGCGGCCACCCTGGCGGACTGCAGGATCCGCGCCTCGTCCCAGCTCAGCACGCCCTGCACCGCCTCGCGGGCGGCGAGTTCGCGCGCGGCGGCGCACATCCGCGTGGCGTCCATGGTGTCGTCCATGTCCAGCACGGTCCAGCCGGCCAGGTAGCCCTTGGCCCAGGTCGGCTCGGCCCCGCACAGCAGGTGGACGCGGTAGCGGCTGGCGATCGAGGAGAGCAGGTACTCCCGGAAGGCTGCCTTGCCGGTACTGATCACGATCAGCACCGGGTCGTCCTCGGCTGGCCTCATGACCGGCCCAGAAGGGCGGCGAGCGCCGCCGAGTCGGCCCCGGCTCCCGCGGACAGCGCCAGCAGCAGGCACCTGGCGGCAAGCGCGGAGTCGAAGCCGGTCAGCCGCAGCGCGTGCGCCGCGCGCTCCAGCTCGGCGGCGGCGAGCTCGGCGGGCAGCCCGCCGCCGGCCGGCGTCGACCCGGCCAGCAGCGGCCGGACGTAGTCGCAGAACGCCAGGTAGGACTCCCTGGTGAAGTTGCTCTCGTACCGGTCCGGCCGGTCCCAGGACAGGTAGAGCCGGACCAGCTCGCGGTCCTCGTCGGCCAGGAACTCATCGGCCCACAGCGCGTGGTTGCGGCTGGTCGAGAACTTCTGCCCGTCGAGCAGGTACAGCTCGTTCACCGTCGCGCCGCGCAGCAGCGGCCTGGAAATCCCGGCCGCGGCAAGGATAGCGGGGTAGAGGATGCCGAAGTAGAACGTGTTGTCGATGCCGTTGAAGTGCCAGACGCCGTCCACCTCGTGCCAGGCCTCGACCCGGCGCGCCAGGCTGTCCGCGCCGGGATCAAGCAGCTTGGCCGGGCCGTACAGGTAGCTGAGGCCGAGCTCGGTGGGGAAGTCGACGCGCAGCCCGGACAGCTCGCCGTCGCACTCGATCCCCCAGTTGGTGGGGTAGGCGACAGGGTAGTCAGGCAGCGGCGCGTGCAGGTAGTGGGCCAGCGCCGCGCGCACCCGGCCGGGCAGCTCGGCCTGCTCCCACTCCGCGAGCAGGTGCGCCCGGTAGTCCTCAAGCGGCAGGACCGGCACCGTGACCGGCATCGGCCGCAGGCTGCCGCCGCACCGGGCGCAGCTGGCGTCCACCAGCAGCTCGGATGAGGTGAATCCGCCGCATGGCTCGCAGGACAGCCCGTTCGCCCCGGCACCGCAGATCGGGCACTTCCCGACCACGTAGGAATGGTGCATGGTGCGACCGCAGTCCGCGCACGCGTGCAAGGTGACCTCGCGCATGCTGATCGAACCCACGGCGATCAGCTCGGCGAGCATGCCGGTGACGGCCCGCTGGAAGTCGTCTTCCTCCGGGTCGAGGAACGCGTCGTAGCCGATGCCCGCCAGCTCGAACGCCGTGGTGATCTGCGCCTTGAACCCGGCGACCATCTCGTTGACCTCGACGCCGAGGTTCTCCGCCTTGGTCATCACGTAGTTCGGGTGGACGTCCACCCCGGCCAGGGTGACGATGCGGTCGCCCCGGGCCTTCGCGGCCCGCGAGGCGATGTCCGCGGCCAGGTAGGGGCCGGACAGGTGGCCGATGTGCAGCGGGCCGTTGACCGTGGGCTGCGGAATGACTATGACGGTCACGCCAGGTTGCTTGTTCACCAACTTTCACACCAGCCCCGATAAAGGCATAGGAAACCCATGCGACACTGCATGCTCCGCTCCCACTCCTTTCAAGTTCGCCCGCGGCGAGGGCGGCGCGAGGCGAGTATACGACCGCATATCCCAGGCGGCTAGACCAGGCAACGATAAGCGACGGGAAGCTGTAACTGGATGGTTACTGACGGCAACAAGACCTAATTACCCGGCCGGCCGCATTGCGGCCCGGCGATGCGACGTATAACCTTGGGGCGGGACATCTGCGGCAGTGGCTGCGTGGCGGCCAACTGCGCGGGCTACGCAGGGAGGACCCATTGAGTAACGGCAATTCTTCGCGTGATGCCGACGCCGTTCCTTTGTGGGACGAGGCATACGGTGCGGAGCATCTGAAAGACCATCAGAACCTCTGGGGCGACCCGCCGGTCCCTTACGCCGTAAGGGCTGCCGAGCTGTTCATCCAGAATCGAAGTAGGGTAGTAATTGACCTGCCCTGCGGCGACGGGCGCAACCTCGCCCCGCTCGCGAATGGCACGTCCATCCTGCTGGGCGGGGACACCTCGGCCACCGCGATGGGCATCGCCGAACGCGTGGCCGACCGCGCGGGCATTGCCGCGAAGACCGTATTCGTCCGGATGGACGCATTCGACACGGGCCTGCTCGACAATTCCGTGGACGGAATCTTCTGCTGGGATCTGCTCGGTCACCTGACCAATGTCTCCGATGCGCTCAAGGAGCTTTACAGGGTAATCAAGCCGGGCGGGATTATCGTCGCCAACATGTGGACGATGAATGACTGCCAGACCTCGGACCCGGATATCAAACAAATCGCGCCGAAGGAATACATAGACCATTTTGATTTTTATTGCAGGTTCTATGACCAAGCCGATCTCGATGCGCTTCTTGCCGCCACAGGAATGACCGCGGAATCAGTCGAGGTAAGTGCCTGGACCGAGCCCGCGCACGCCGATTACCGCACCTATACCCACGACCACGAGAGCCTGGCCTTTACGATCAGGAAGGGCACGATCCCCGGATGAGCATGCGGCTCGGTGAGCCACGTCCAGCCGAACCCGAACTGCTCACGCCCGGGTTAAGCGCGGGCATCGGCTACTCGATCGCGCACCACGGCGAACTGCTGCAGGGCGTGTTCGACGACGGCGCCGGCCGGCCGCGGCGCGCCCTGGTGACGATGCCGCTGCCGGGCCGCGGAAGCCGCGCGGTGTTCTACCCGAGCCAGAGCCACTGGGGCGTGGTGGGGCCACCCGGGCTGACCAAGGCCAGGCGCGCGGCCATCTACGCGCTGCGCGAGTTCTCCGGCCACCCCTCGCCCGCCAAGGGCGGCCGGGTCGAGATCACCAGCAACGTCCCGCACGGCATCGGCATGGGCTCTTCGACCAGCGACGTCACGGCGACGATCAAGGCGGTGGCCGACTACCACGGCGTGCCGCTATCCCGGGAGGAGGTCGGCAGGCTGGCCGTTCTCGCCGAGGTCGCCTCGGATTCGGTGATGATCGACGATCGGGTGGTGCTGTTCGCGCACCGGGACGGCGTGGTGCTCGAGACGTTCGGCCACCGGCTGCCGCCCATGGTCGTGATCGGCTGCGACACCGCGCCTGGCCAGGAAGTCGAGACCCTCGGGCTGCCGCCCGCCGACTACACGGACGCGGAGGCCGGGCAGTTCCAGGTGCTGCGCGGCGCGCTGCGCCGGGCCATCGCGACTGAGGACGTGGGGCTGCTCGGCAAGGTCGCCACCGCGAGCTCCCGGATCAACCAGCGCTACCTGCCCAAACCGGGCCTGGAGCCGCTGATCGAGCTGGGAGCGCGGCACGGCGGGGCGGGCGTGCAGATCGCGCACAGCGGCACCGTGGCCGGGCTGATCTTCGACCCGCGCAGGCCGGACCTGGACCTGGGCGGATGCCTGCAGCGGATCGCCGAGCTCGGGTTCGCGGTGACCGACGTGATCGAGCCCGCCTATCAGCAGCTGAAGCAGCTCAACCAGCCGAGCCAGCTCAACCAGCCGAGCCCGTACCGGCAGTGGAAGCCGCCGGCGCGCCTGGCGGCCTCGTGAGCATTCGCGGCAGCTTTTCCGAAGCAACCGACGCCTATCAGCTGCCCAGGCTGATCCGGCTCGGCCCGAACCTGTACGCCGCCTGTTTCACCCTGATGAAGATGGTTCCCGCGCGGTTCATCCTGCGCCGGGCGGCGGAGCAGGGAATGCTCGACGCCGGAACGGTCATAGTGGAGACCACTTCCGGCACCTTCGGCCTCGCGCTGGCGATGCAGGCGGTGCACATGGACCGGCGGCTGATCTTGGTCAGCGATCCGGTCATAGATGAGCGCCTTTATCGCCGGCTTACCGATCTCGGCGCGGTGGTCGAACGGGTTTCCGTCGAGCAGGGACGGGTGGCGGGCGGATACCAGGCCGCGCGGCTGACCCGGCTTGAGCAGATCATGGCGGAACTGGACGCCACTTTCTGTCCCTGGCAGTACTCCAACCCGGATAATCCACGCGCATATAGCACGGTTGCGGAATATTTTCTTGAATGCCTCGGGCAGATCGATTGCATCGTCGGACCGGTGGGCTCTGGCGGCTCGATGTGCGGAACTGTCAGGCACATCCGCGCGCTGTTGCCCGAATGCCGCGCCATCGGCGTCGACAGCCATTCCAGCATCCTGTTCGGCCATCCGGACGGCCCGCGCGAGCTGCGCGGCATGGGCATGAGCCTGATGCCCGCCAACATGGATCACCGGATCTTCGACCAGGTGCACTGGACTACGCCGCCCGCGGCCTACCAGGCGACCCGCCAGCTGCACCAGCGCCACGCGCTGTTCATGGGACCCTCCAGCGGCGCGGCCTACCTGGCCGCGCGGTGGTGGGCCGACGCGAACCCGGACGCGCTGACCGTCGTGATGATGCCGGACGAGGGCTACCGGTACCAGGACACCGTCTACGACGACGACTGGCTGCGTCAGCGCGGTCACCTGAAGGAGGCGCTGCCCGACGATCCGATCCTCGCCGCCGATCCGACCCGGCCGGTCGGCTCCTGGATGGCCTACGACTGGAACCGGCGCTGCTACGCCGAGGTCATGTCGGCGTACGGTGGGCCCCGGTGAGCGCAACGGGTACCGGCCGCCTGCTCGGCGAGCTCGGCCCGGGCACCCGCCGGGTGGTGTACGGCGAGCCGACCCCGGCCGAGCTGGCCGCCGAGCTCGCCTGGATGACCCGGGTCGACCGGGCGCACCTGGTCATGCTGGCCGAACGCGGGCTGATCCCGGTGCCGACCGCCGCGCGCCTGCTGCGCACCATCGACGAGCTGGCCGCCGGGCAGTTCGCCGCCCTGCGCGACCGTCCGGCGCCGCGCGGGCTCTACCTGATGTACGAGGGCTACCTGATCGAGCGGCTCGGGCCCGAGGTCGGCGGGGTGCTGCAGTCCGGCCGGTCCCGCAACGACCTCAAGGCGACGATCACGCTGCTGCGGCTGCGCGAGTGGCTGCTCGATTTCGCCGCGCAGGCGGTGCGGCTCGAGGCCATCCTGCTGGCCCGCGCCCGGGCGCACCAGAACGTGCTGATGCCCGCCTACACCCACTTCCAGGCCGCGATGCCGATCAGCTACGGCTACTACCTGCTCGGCGTGGCCCTGGCCGTCGGCCGCGAGATCGACGCGCTGGCCGCCGCCTCCGCGGCGATCAATGAATGCCCGCTCGGGGCCAGCGCCGTGTCCGGCACCGACCTGCCGATTGACCCGGCGCGGACCGCACGGCTGCTCGGCTTCACCGTCCCGGCCCGGCACGCGATCGACGCGGTGGCCAGCCGGGACGTGCCGCTGCGCCTGCTGGCCTGCGCCGCCAGCCTGGCGATCGTGCTGAGCAGGCTCGGCACCGACCTGCAGCTGTGGAGCACCGCCGAGTTCGGCTTCATCGAGTTCCCCGACCGCCTGGTCGGCGGCAGCTCGGCGATGCCGCAGAAGCGCAACGCGTTCCTGCTCGAGCACCTCAAGGCCAAGCCCGGCCACGTGACCGGGGCGTGGGCCGCCGCGGCGGGCATGATGACGGCGGCGCCGTTCACCAACTCGATCGAGGTCGGCACCGAGGCGATGGCCGCCGTCTGGCCCGGGCTCGACGCGGCCCGGCAGTCGGTCCTGCTGGCCCAGGTCCTGGTCAGCGGCGCCCGGCCGGTCGCGCCAAGAATGCGTAGCCGAGCGGAGGACGGGTTTACCACCGCGACCTGGCTCGCCAACCAGCTGGTGCGCCGCGGCGTCCCGTTCCGCACCGCCCATCACCTGGTCGGCGACGCGGTCCGCCAGGCGGTGGCGGCGGGATCCACGAGGCTGGCCGACTTCGGCCCGCCCGGCTGGCTGGACAACATCGAGCTGGACGGCACCAAGCTCGCCGACCTCGACCTGCCCGACGTGATGCACGCCCACGAGTACGGCGGCGGCCCCGGCGCGTTCGCAGGCACCCTGGCCGCAGCGATAACCAACTGGAAGGCGCACCGCCGCGAGCAGCACGAAAACCAAGCCGCCGCCCGCTCCGCCGCCGCCGCCCTGGCAGCCGCCGCGGCCGCAATCAACGCAGCGGCAACGGCATGACCGAGCCGTGGCTCGTCCTGGTGGAGAGCAACACGACCGGCTCCGGCCGCCTCTTCTGCTCCTCCGCGCGCCGCCTCGGCCTCCGCCCGGTCCTGCTCGCCCGCGACCCGGCCCGCTACCCGTACGTCGCGGCCGACGCCATCGACCACAAGATCGCCGACACGAACACCGCAACCGGCGTCCTCGACGCCTGCGCAGGCCTCGGCGACGCCCCGATCGTCGGCGTCACCAGCAGCTCGGAGTACTACATCGCGACCGCGGCCGCGGCGGCCGCCGCGCTCGGCTTGCCGCACCCGAGCCCGGACGCGGTCCGGGCCTGCCGCGACAAACACGCCCAGCGCCGGGCGCTGACCGCGGCCGGGGTCGCCTGCCCGGCCTCCAAAGCCGCCCACGACCAGGACCAGGCCACCCAAGAAGCCGCCAACATCGGCTACCCGGTCGTCGTCAAGCCCGCCGCGGGCACCGGGTCGATCGCGGTCCGCCTGTGCCATACGCCGGACCAGGTCCGCGCCGCGGTCGCCCACGCCTTCGCGAAACCCGATCCGGCGCTGCCGCCGCAGGACACGGTCCTGGTCGAGGAGTTCCTGACCGGCGCCGAGTACTCGGCGGAGCTGATCGACGACCAGGTGGTCGGGATCACCAGGAAGCTGCTCGGCCCCGAGCCGTACTTCGTCGAGATCGGCCACGATTTCCCCGCCCCGCTCGCGGAGGCCGAACGCAAGTCGATCGCCCAGACGGCCATCGACGCGGTGCGCGCCCTGCGCCTGCGCTCCGGCGGCGCCCACGTCGAGCTGCGCTACTCCGCCGCCGGCGACCTGTGCGTCGTCGAGGTCAACCCGCGGCTGGCGGGCGGCATGATCCCGCGCGTGGTCCAGGAGGCGACCGGCATCGACATGATCTTCAACGTGGTGGCGGCGGCGGCGGGCCGCCCGGAGCCGATCGAGCCCCGGTGCAGCCGGTCCGCCTCGATCCGGTTCCTCGTCGCCGCCCAGCAGGGCACGCTGACCGGGGTCGACGGCGTGGCCGAGGCGCAGCGGCAGCCCGGCGTGGTGGAGGTGGGCATCACGTTTCCGGTCGGCCAGCCGGTGGTGCCGCGCCATTCGTTCCGTGATCGCCTCGGCTACGTGATCGCAGCCGCCGCCGACCACGACCAGGCCGCCCGGGCCGCGACCGCGGGCCTCGCGCTGCTGACCGCCCGCATCACGCCGACCGGCCCGGGAGCCGGGTCATGACCAAAACGGTGGCGATCATCGGCTTCGGCTCCCGCGGGCTCGGCGTGCTGGAGCGGATAGTGGCGCTGGCACGCCCCGACAAAACCGACATAACGGTCATGATCATCGACCCGGTCGGCACCGGCGCGGGTGTGCACAGCACCGGCCAGCCCGACTACCTGCTGCTCAACACCACCTGCGGCCAGATATCGATGTTCCCCGACCAGCTCAGCGTGGGAACGCAGACCGCGGGCGAGGGACCGAGCCTGTACGACTGGGCGGTCGCGAGGGGCCTGCGGCTGGCCCCGGACGGTTTCTCAGTCGGCGCGACCGGCCGCGACCTGCGACCCACCGACTTCCTGCCCAGACGGGTCCTCGGCGACTACCTCGCCTGGTTCTTCGAGCACCTGACCAGGACCATGCCCAGGGCCGTCAAGCTGGTCACGCACCGCACCGAGGCGGTCGACATCGCCACCGGGCCGGCCGGCCGCCTGGTCGTCGAACTCGCCGACGGCGGCCGCGTGCCGGCCGACTACGCGTTCCTGACCACCGGCTACACGCCCAACGCCGTGCCCCATACCGACGGACTGATCGCCGAGCCCTACCCGCTGCCCGAACGCCTGGCCGCGATCGCGCCCGGCCAGACCGTGGCGGTCGGCGGCTTCGGCCTCTCCGCGATGGACGTGATCTCCTGCCTGACCGTGGGCCGCGGTGGGCGGTTCCGCCGCGACCAGGGCGACCTGGAGTACCGGCCGGGCGGCGGCGAGCCACGGATCGTTATGTATTCAAGGTCCGGCGTCCCGTGCCGGGCCCGCCCGCAGGTCACCCGGTTCGAGATCAGCTACGACCCGCTGGTCTTCACCCCGGCCGCGATCGACGCGCTGCGGGTCGCGAAGGGCGCCGCGCTCGATTTCGACGCCCACCTCATGCCGCTGATCCTGACCGAGATGCGCATCGCCTACCGCCGCTGCCAGGCCCGGTGCGAAGGACCCGACGCCGAGCGCGCCCTCGTCGAAGAACTGCGCGCCGGGCCGGCCGTCGACAACAGGCTGGACGAGCTTGACGCCGAACGCGGCCGGTTCGACGCGGCGGCAACCTTCGCCGGCGATGCCGGGATCCTGCTCGGCGACGGCGCCGCCTACCAGCGCTGGTTCTGCGACACGCCGCGCCGCGACCTCGGCGAGGGGCTGCTCGGCTTCGCCTGGAGCCCGGTCAAGGCGGCGCTGGACATCCTCAGGGAGCTGCGCGACACGGTCCGGTACGTCGCCGACTTCGCCGGGCTCACCCCCGCCTCCCGCGACGACTTCTACCGCCGCGTCGTCCCGCTGATGAACCGCGCCGTGGTCGGCCCGCAGTACGAGCGGCACGCCGAACTGCTCGCGCTGATGGCCGCCGGCCTGCTCGAGGTCCCGCTGGGTCCGGCGCCGTCCATCGAAAGGAAGGCCGGCCACTGGACGCTCACCTCGACCCGCCTCGCCTCCCCCGAGCGCCGCGAGGTGGACTGGCTGGTCCCGGCGCAGGTCCCGCTGCCCGCGGTGCAGGACTCGGCCAGCCCGCTGCTGTCCGCGCTGGCCCGCAAGGGCTGCATCCGCCCCTCCCAGCCGGGCAGCCGGCTGGTTCCCGGCATCGACGTGGACCGCGACCAGCATCCCTTGGATATCAATGGCCAGCCAGATCCGCGGGTATGGGTCCTCGGCCCGCTGTGCGAGGGCGCGACGTTCTACAACAACCTGGTCCCCTCGCCCGGCGTGTACTCCCGCCCGGTCGCCGACGCGCACCGCTGCGCCGCCGCCATGCTCGCCGCCGCAGTCCCGGCTCCCGTCCCGGCCGGTCGCGACCCCGCCGCCAGTCCCGTGTTACCGGGGCTCGATGCCCTGACTGTGCAGATAGCTGGCCGCGGCCTGCTTCGACACCACCATGCACCACGCGTCGATGAGGATCTCCCGCAGCTCGTCGTCGTCGAGGACCGGCAGCCTGGCCCGGACCCAGTTGTACCGCTCGTCGCTGCGCAGCGGCATCATGAACTTGTCCGGCTCGCTGTCGACGAGCGCGACCCGCTCCTCCTTGGGGAAGCCGAACCCGATCCGCTCCTCGTCGGCCGACACCGAGGCGTACACCAGCCTGCCGACCCGGAACTTGGTGTGGTCCCTGATCAGGTGCTCGCTGGTGCGCGGCAGCGACATGGCGATCCGCCGCACGTCCGCCAGGCTGGCCATGGTTGCAAGCCCTTCTGCATCTGATCCGCATCCGTCCTAAATCTGAATTATCCCGAACGAGCGGTGGTACCAGTCCCGGGCCAGCGAATCGGCCCGGATCCTGTTTTCGATCCAGCCGGACGGGCGATTCGCGCGGCGGGCTCGGGTAGTCGCTGCCGAACATGATCCGGACAGCTCCCAGTACACGTTGCCCTTGTGCAGCGCCACCGCGGTCATCTCGTCCGTCCACGGCCAGCCGGGGTGCGCCGCGATCGTCTCGAACAGCGGGTTCAGCGCGGGCTCGGCCGGGAACGGCGTCACCCCGTCAAGCATGCGCTGTTCCCCTTACCTGGCGGCCCTGATCGAGCCCGCGCGGAGCGCGGACAGCACCGCGGCGAGCACCATGATGACCGCATCGCGAGCCCGTTCCGCTGCGGCGCATTGGCCTAGCTTAACCCGCCACGGTAATCTCGCCGCTTGCGCCGGACTACGCTTGATGATGGCACTTCCGGGCAAAAGGGGGCTGTCATTGGCGAGGGATGAGTCCTCGATAGGCTGCGTCGGCGTGCTCACTGTGGGCACCCGTGGCCAGAAGGGGCCTGGCGAGGTGCTCATCAGCATCCGCGGCGGTTCCGAGGTCTTCCTGGCCTGGTCGGATGGGCCGCTACCCAAGGGGGCGACCGTCCTTGTCGTCGAATCGCGCGGGGAGCGGGCGGTCGACGTCATCGAATGGGAGGACGTGCTCGGCGACAGTCCGCGCATTCCCGGTTTAACGTAGTTCCAGGCTTAGGAGATGAACGATGTTCGGCTACCGCGTTCCAGCGCCCGACGAGGCCATGCTGATTTCCGGCGGGAAGCACGGGATGAAAGGTTCCCCTTTCCGGGTGGTGATCGGCCACGGCGCCTTCGTCACGC
>Ga0181525_10001317_pt1 | contig 21280 bp, 13 predicted proteins | sample PEATcosm2014_Bin_48_FD_121100 | JGI IMG/M metagenome (GOLD analysis project Ga0181525, IMG submission 121100) | Peatland microbial communities from MTU Mesocosm Facility, Houghton, MI, USA - PEATcosm2014_Bin06_10_metaG | ecosystem: Environmental > Terrestrial > Soil > Wetlands > Peat | place...
ATATCTCAGCTGAATCCCGGCGACACGATCACGGTGAAAGTGCGCAGCCGGCGCGGCGGAGATCGCGAGTTGAAGTGGAAGGTGGGAAGCCGCGAAGAAATCTCATACGAGCTCAAAGACATAGAAAACCTTACGCAAGAACAGCGAGCGCAACGCGCAGCCTGGCTGAACGGTGAAGCGGAGACTTCACTCGGAGCGCACTCTCCATAGCCAGCCGCTCACATCAGGGGCACAGCCGAAAATGATCCGCACCATCGCGATGCTGGTTTTCTGGGGCTTAGCCGCGCCATTCGCGGCGCTAATCGGATTTCCCTGGACTTTCATCACTGGCGACATTCGATTGCTCTATCGCATGTTCATGATCGGCGCGTGGAGCGGCGTCCGTTTGACCGGCGTGCGAGTTCAAACCGTTGGGCTCGACAAGCTGGATCCGGCTCGTACCTACATTTTCATGTCGAACCACGTGTCGAACCTGGACCCTCCGATCACGATTCCCCTGATTCCGCGGCGCACGTCCGTGATGGTGAAGAAAGAGTTGTTCCGTTATCCCATCCTCGGGCAAGCCATGCGCATCGGGTCGCTCGTGCCTGTCGATCGCGGAAATCGTGAAGCTGGAATCGAGTCGGTGCGAATCGCAAAGCAGGTCGTTGAGGAGGGTCTGAACATGACCATCTACGTCGAGGGCAAGCGCTCCGTCGACGGTAAGTTGCTGCCCTTCAAAAAGGGACCATTTTATCTGGCCGTAGAGTGCGGCGTGCCTGTGGTGCCCATAACCATTGTCGGCACACATGATCTGATGCCGAAGGGAAGATTCGCGATCAAGCCTGGAATTGTGACAGTGATTTTTCATCCCCCAATCGAGCCCCGCGAATTCGGCAGCCGCGAATGTTTGATGGAAAAAGTGAGGGCCGTGATCGACGGGGGGTTGCCCGAAGAATTTCGGGAATGTGGCCCCGGAACGCACTAGGACATCCTGCACAATTATCTTCGGTAACCTGCGGATCTGATCGGCAAGGATACAATCGTGACTGTGTTGAGAATAACGAGGCCGAGCTCCGCGGTTTACCTCGTCTGCGTCTTCGCGGGGATGGTTGTGTGTTCAAGTGCTGCCTCTGCCGCACCTGCATCGGACATTCTGGAGAAGAAACTGGACTTCCCCTCTCCGGTTCAATGGAAAGTCCAAAGCTTCGAAGTCTCCCTCATCGGCGTGGCATGGGGTCCGGCGAATTCACCAGAAATGATTTCCAGAAGCCGGCAAGACCTCCATACACAAAAGGCTGAGTTCTATCCTGACCGGCCCTATGTCCTCGCCCTGAATTTCCGTGCAAAAGTGCCGGATGCTCTTTCGTCCTCGATTTTAGCTGGCTCAAGCGGGTTAGCCCGGATCAAGAACGTAGATGGGGAAGTGGAATGGCCGATGGAGCTGACGCAATCTGGCTTTGCGCCACTTGCGGGCGATGTTCGTTTCAATCGGAACACCACGACGGAGTATTGGGATTTGTTTCCGACATCCGCCGATCAGAAAGAATTCTTGTTTGAAGTGTTCTCCAATGTGAATTTTATGGCGGGCGGGGGGACCTCGAAGCTTTCCTTCAAGATCATTCGAAAAGACGGCGACTTCATCATCGTAAATGCGTCACTTGGGGAGCCAGTGTGTCAGACATTTACCCGGAAGTTTACTGGCACCATGGGGGTGGGATCGGCCGTTAGCGTCTCATGGCAGTTGACCCGTCAAAATACGACCATTTCCGGCACGGAGCAATACACTCGAATCGGAAGTACGCTGTGGCTGCAGGGTACGGCCGATTCTCTGGGCAATGTTGTGATTGAAGAGCGTTACCCAAAAGATCAGCTGGTCGGAATTTTCAAAGGGCACTTCTCCCAAGGCTGCCAGCTTATTACCGGCCTTTTTTCCAAGCCTGACGGCACCAAACTTCAGCCCTTCGAATTCCACGCGGCCGGAAGCCATCCGGAAGATGCCGGTGGATCCGACCCCGCGCAGTAGGACGCGTCCCCGAAGGGGCCCCAGCGCTTTTTGCGGCGAGTAATTTAGTTACAGCGTGATCTCCCAGACCACGCCGCCACCGTTAGCGCCCCCGAATCTCGTAGTCCCGAATACTCGGTCGCCTTCGACCACAGGGTTGCTGTACGAGTACTGTCCGTCCGTGCCACCGGTAAAGACATAAAGCGAGGTATAGGTCCAGGAACCGCTTTCCTGTGACAACTTATAGACCGTTCCCGCGCTGTCCGCTCCGTCGCAGTGCGTGGTGCCGTAAAGATTGCCAGAGGCATCGAGCGTCAGGTTGCGGTAGCTACCCGAGATTCCCCACCCGGGGTTGCTGTAGAGCACGGTGAACGTCCAATCGCCGCTTGCCTGGGTCAGCTCGAAAATGGTGCCGCCTCCACCCGTGCCGCCTTCGGTAGCAGAGCCATAAAAGTTGCCGGACTTATCGGCAATCAGTCCGCCATAGGGAACGGCTCCATCGTCTGCGTCCTGGAAGTCATGAAGAATGGTCTCGGTCCAGCTAGATCCAGCCGGCGTCAACTGGAAGATGGTGCCGTATCCGTAAGAACCTCCCGCCGAAGTAGTCCCGTAGAGATTGCCTGCCTTATCGAACTTAACCGCCGCAAGCGGGACAGCCCCGTCGCTCCCAGTACCGAAACTGTAGAGGATCGTCTCCGTCCACTTGGAGCCCTTCGTTGGGTGACTGAGCTTGAAGACCGTTCCGTTGCCGTTCGCACCGCCCGCAGAAGTAGTGCCATAGAGATTCCCCGATGCATCCAGGATCAACCCCGCTTGAGGATTAGACCCATCGGCTCCGCCGGCGAAAGTGTAAAGCACTACCTCCTTGCCGGCAGCTGAAACGGCAAATACCGTTCCGGCTCCGGAAGCGCCTCCGGCGGTTGTCGTGCCGAAGAAGTAGCCCTGCGCATCGCGGATCAACCCCCCTTCGGGATTGGCTCCATCGCTTCCGCCAGCGAAGTTGTGCACTACTGTTTCGCTGCTGCCGCTAAACTTGAACACCGTTCCGTTACCGGAGACCCCACCGGTATAGGTTGTGCCGTACAGGTTTCCTGCGCCGTCTGAGGTCAGGCCGTCCAGCGGATTTCCGCCGTCGCTTCCACCCGTAAAGTTGTAAACCACCTTGAAGGTTTGAGCTTGCGCACGCGGCGCCACGACGAATTGCACGAGTACGAACGTAAACGCCAGCACACACTTGCCAGCAGCCAAGACAGTCTTAGTTTTCATGGAATGGCCTTTCGACAGGGATTAAAACGGCTTGCCGTGAGACCGGTTCGTGCCGGGAAGGGCTTAGCCGAGGTATATTAGAGCTTCTAACGAGGCCGAAGGGTTGTCAAGAATACCTAGTACACACTTGTAGTTGCGACTTAGTACAGAGTTAGAGCGCGAGTTAGGACACCACTTGTATTGCTGATTGGCCGCAAAGGGATGTTCTCCTATTCCTTCGGGAAGCGCGATCGCACCGCGCGCGCGATTTCGGGCAGTCTTGGAAGAAGCGCAGAGTACTTCAACCACAGCTTGTGATCGACCGCGGGTGCGCCACTGACCAGAGCGCCGGCGGGGATGTCGTTCGCCACTCCGCTTTGCGGCGTAACAATGGCAGCCTCGCCAACCTTGCAATGGCCGACTACTCCTACCTGGCCGGTGAGGATCACTCGATTGCCGATTTCCGTCGACCCGGCAAGGCCGACCTGGGAGCAGATCAAGGCATCTTCACCGACCTGCGATCCGTGGCCGATCTGCACAAGATTGTCGATCTTAACTCCTCGCCGGATGCGAGTCTCGCCCACACTCGCGCGGTCGATACAGGAGTTTGCCTGCACCTCCACATCGTCTTCGATAACGACCGGGGCGGGCTGAGGGATCTTGTACCAGCGTCCGTCGTGGGTCTTGGCAAAGCCGAAGCCGTCGCTGCCGATCACGACCCCGTTCTGTAACAGCACATTATTGCCGATGCGGCAGTTTTCGCGGATGACAGCATGAGCATGGGCGAAGAAATTGTCGCCGATCTTCACGCCGCGATAGATCACAGCATGCGCCAGGAGTACGGCGCCGGTGCCGATCTCGACATTCTCGTCGACGACCACATAAGGGCCGAGATGGGCATTTCGTCCAATCTTCGCTGATGGATGAACGACCGCCGTCGGATGCACTCCCGGCGCATACCGCAATGGCTCGTGGAAAAGTTCGAGCGCCCCGGCAAAACTGAGATAGGGATCCTCCACTCGCAGCGTGGCCGCCGGGATCACAGGGAAGTTCTCAGCCACGATCACGGCCGCAGCCTTGGTGAGCCGCGCCGCCGCCGCGTATTTGGGATTGGCTACAAAGGTAAGTTCTCCGGGCCCGGCGTTCTCTATGCCGTTGAGACCGGTGATCTCGGTATCGACAAAGCTATTTTCCAGTCGTGCGTTAAGGGCGGATGCGATTTGAGAAAGTTTCATGGCGAATGGATTGGCTGCGAGTAAATCGTACACCACCGAAGAACGGATCCTCATGGGATATGGGGTTTCCGCACGCTTCAATCTTCGAGTGAGATGCCAGCTATTCCACGAAGAGGGTGAATCCGGTGGTAGAGGTCGTAGTTCCACTCGAGGCGCTGACAGTTACATTATAGGTACCCGTTGCGGTGCCGGGATTTGGAGGTGGACTACTGCCCCCGCTACTGCTTCCTCCTCCACAGCCGGGCAGTAAAACCGCCAAGGCAAGGACCGCCAAGCACCGCAGAGAGCGTTGATGCTTCCGGCCGCCGATTAGCAGAGCGGAAAGGAACAGAAAGCCGGCGGCAGCCAGCCAATGTTCTGAATGTCCAAGTCGGGGAGATCGCGAGGCAGCTCCAGTAGTAGCGGCAGTCGTCGTTACAGTGATTACGGAAGAGGTGGTCGTAAGGATGCCGTTGGCCGCGACGGATGAAGGACTGAACAGGCAGACAGCGCCTGAGGGCAGTCCGGAACAGGCCAGAGAAATTGTTCCACTAAATCCTGTCGAGGAATAAACGGTGACTGACGTCGACCCTGACGATCCCGGTGCGGATACCGTTGCAACCGATTGGTTCGACGGTATCGCAGCAAAAAAACCTGGTTGGATAGTGAAGTTGAGCGACTGCGTGGTGTTGCTGGGATTGAAGCTGGCATCCCCGCTGTAACTGGCGGAGATGGTGTGTGTGCCAGTGTCAAAGGTGAGGACGCCATTGGGGGTGGCCGTGTTCCCCTGGCTGTTCAATGCGAAGGCGTTGGCGCCCGGAATTGTGCCAAAGGTGTCGCTGAATGTCACAGTCCCGGTCGGGACACCATATCCTGACACTCCGGCAACGTCAGCACGCAAATAAACAAAGCTGCCAAAAGAACCGGTAGTGAACGGGATGGGCTGTCCACTCTGATTCGCGGTCAACACCGAAACAGCGGTTGTGCTCGGCTCCGGCGTAACCGTGATCCAAAAAGCACTCTCGCCAGACGAGCTGGGCGCAAACGTCATGTCGCCGCCGTATTGGGCTGTGAGAAAGTAATTGCCGCCAGGCATCGAGCTAGTCGCAAAGGATACTGAGCCTCCGGCAAGAGGAAAGAATCCTACGCTCGTCCCGTTTCCCAGACCGGTGTTGAGGGCGACGTTGCCGGTGGGGGTCCCGCTGCCAGCATTTGGTTTGACGGTAATGTTTATGTTTACCGGCGAACCATGAACGGCAGTAGTGGGGCTGTAGGACAGTGTTGTGGTTGTTGGTGTGAACGTGACCGAGTTCCATTGGTCGACAAGGTTGGCAACATTGACCGAGCCGAGGCCGGTGGTCTGGTCGTAGCCCACCCCGGCTTGGTATAGCGCGGTGGCCAGGCCATAGTTGACCTCACCCGGCACTACGTTATTTCCGAGGGTTACATCGTTGAAGATACAGCTACTGGACGGAGGAGTCGAAGTGTCTGAACCGTCACACTGCGACGGATACGCACTCTGCGTTGCGGCAAGCCTGTAAAGTACGTAATTTGCCTGCCCTATGCGCGTAGAATAGCCCGGATTGGCCTGACTTCCCACCTCCACCAAAGCCATGATGCCTGCGAACGACGGCGCGGAAGCCGAGGTGCCGCTGATAAAGTAAACATAAAACTCTCCCTGATCGTTCGCCACACAGGAACCTTCAAGACAGAGCAGGTAGGGATCGTGTCCCGCAGCAGTCAACGAAACATCAGGCAGGTCGCGCACTCCATCATCCGGAATGCCCATCACCCCAGACTGCCAGTAAGGCTTAGGGACTCCAAGCGTCGTTCCAACCCCACTTTGGATGTTCCCGGCGCTGGCTCCCCCACTGCCCGACCAAAGTCCGTTCGTTAAGCTGCTTTCATTCCATACATCTTCTGGAATATAGGAGATCGCCGTCTCCGAAACCGGCATCGCCGAAGTCCAGTACTCGCTGGGGTTTCCGTTTTCGTTGAACATTGTCCCGCCAACCGCAACATTAAACGCCGTGGAGGCGAGATAGTTGACTGAAATGGGATTAGTAGCAGGTGGCGTGCTCGGATCGTCACATCCCTCAGCGCCGTCGTCACCCGTAGAAACAAAGTAGGTAATGCCCTGCGCGGCCGCCTGCTCGGCAAGGGCGCTGGCTCCTGCAAGCTGAGCATCTGTCGCATACAACTCGCAAGCGCTGAAGCTTTCGGTCATCACGTCCGTGATATTGTTTTCGATGATGTAGGTCTCAGAGAGGTCGATGCCGTCCGTCGTGTTAGTCGTCGCAGAAACCACCAGTTCTACGGTCGCAAGCGGAGCGATAGCTCCTGACCAGGTCGTATCCAACGTAGCTTCCGCCTCCTCGCCGCCGCCGAGGTCGCCCGGATCTGGACCATCTAATATGACCGAGAATGTGGCTTCGCCGTAGCTTGGCCCGATCGCACTGCGAAAGTCGTCAATGTCCTGACCGTTGTTGTAGAGATTGCTGCGGCCGACGACTCCGATTCTGATTCCGAAGCCGGTGACGTTGTTGTCATAAACCGGATTGATGTTGTAAATCACCGCGTAATCCGACGGCGCGAGCGCGTTGATTGCAGGCTGACCGTTCTGCGGCGGAAATGTCACCTCAGGTTTCTTTCCGGGTACAAGCTTGGCCGGAACAGGCTTGCCCATAAAGTGGATCGTCGGCTTTTTTATGAAGTTATGCAGCGTGAGTACTCCCGCCACAGCCGGTGTCAAAGCCGTTGGGATCGACGGGTCGCTCGAGTTGGCCCAGTGCTGCTCTTCGTTGACGACATACTTGTGAATCGTAGTGTGAAACGCTTCCTGCACCTGGCCTGCCGAGCCGGAGAATTCCAAGACCGTCCGACCCTTTGTTGTTCCCACTTGAAATCCGTGCAATTGTAGCCAGGCGGTAATCGTCTGAATGTCAGCGTCCGTGGGCCCGAATTGTTCGCCGAATTTTTCGGGCGTGAGCCACATGTGATAGCTGGGCGAAGATTTGTCCTGCTGGTTGTTGAGAAGGGTCTCGAGCGCCGATTCCTGTTCCGGACTCCGCTTTAGCACCAGGAGCATGCGCTGCATGGGAAGCGTCGCCGGGGCGGTTCCCAGGTCGAATTCGGGTCGGGCCAAGGGGTGAGTATTGCCTTTGAGAACGGTGAGTTGCGACTCGTTAACGGGCTGTGTGATTAGCGGGCGCGTCAGCAGGGCGCCAGATTGCTGCGCAAATGAAGGCCCACAGAGGTTCACCGCGAGTAAAGCCAGAACGAAAACTCCTGCTGAAGGGCGTGACCAGAGGACCTTCATCATGTCAAGATCTTGACCTTGCACTTTCGACGTGGCTATGCCTGCCGAGATCAGACAGGAATGGAGGAAGGGAGTTAGCCCGTCTGTACTCGCTAGCGCAGAGAGTTTGTCCTGCGCGTAGGGAGCAGCCTTTTTATCTCAAGTGCCGACGAATTGCAACTATGGAATCGCTCTCGTTGAACTCAGATGAATCGTCCAAAAGTTGTCTCGGACGGGATCCACCAACGGCAAAGGGTCGCTGCTTAAGCGACCCTTGAGATTCGTGTTATCCAGTGCACTTCGACATCTTACAGCGTGGATTCGATCTCGAACCCCCACGCTTCCAGAAGAGGCTCGGGGATATATTTGGAGTTCTTGTTGCGGCGGGCCCACTCCCGCAGGCGGGTCGACCGGAGATACTGATCGGGGGACAGCTTGTATTCGCGCACTACCTGCTCGAATTCGGTGATGGTGGGGACAATGGGACCGATCGGCTCGGGCTTGCCCCAGTTTGGATTTCCTCGTCGCTTGGCCATGAAACGCCTTTCCTACAAATGGGGGATAGACTGATTTCCGATAGAACGCTCTATCTATATGATTCTCCAACCACTATTAGGATGCAGGGAAAGGCCGCCTAGCGACGAAAAGCTAGACATTCTAATAACCCAGCAGGCCGAAAGCTGATTGGAGACTCAACATAGTAGGCCACTATCTCTCCGAAGTCAATGGAAAATTGCGCGGCGTCACTTGAGTAAATCGATTCTAACTATCTCTATTCATTGCGCTTAGTTAAATATCGTGCTCCCCCAATAGGGAACGCCCTTTCGTGTTTTGTACTCTTCAGACGGGCCAATTCAGCCAGACGCAATCGGGAACGGATCAGCCAGCGGGATGTCTCTTGAGTTGTCGGCTGGTTACACCCGTAACCGTCCCCCGCCGCTGCCTTATTGATTGCGGGTCGATGACGGCTTACAGTGGCTCTGGGCTGGGTTTCGATCTCGAAATCGCACCTGGGGAGCGGCACGTACATCCACGACCTGGGCTAAGCGATGACCACTGGGCTGGAAGGGTTTAAGACCGCATCATGAATCTGAAGGCGTTGCTGCTTTGTGCGGACGATAAGATCGTGCGGGTGCTTCGCCGAACCCTTGGGGACCTCGACATCGCAGTTGAACACTGCACAGATTCGGAAATCGCCCTGCGCCAGCTCACCAGAGAGCGCTTCGAGGCCATCATTGTCGATTGTGCCGGTCCGGGTGCCGCTGCGGTGCTTCGCAGCGCACGGACCGCGCCGTGCAACAAGCGGGCCGTGGCCGTGGCCATTCTTGATCCCGACGTTGGGCTACGCTCTGCCTTCGAGATCGGGGCTCACTTCACCCTCTATAAGCCAGTTTCGGTGGAGCGCGCCAAGTCGAGCTTTCGGGCGGCGAGGGCTTTGATGAAGAAGGAGCGTCGACGCAATTCCCGGGTCTCAGTACATATTCCCGTGGAAATGTCGAACCGCGAATCGGACACCAGACTTAAGGTCGTCACCACCGACATAGGCGAGGGGGGCTTGGCCGTCAGCATGCCTCGGCGCAGCAAATTCCGCGGCCGCTGGCAGCTTCTGTTTACTCTGCCCGGCTTGGCGAAACCCTTAGAGGTTGAGGCCGAATTCGCCTGGGAGGGAACCGGAAAACAGGCCGGGTTGCGCTTCCAGGACCCGTCCCCGGAGGTCGCGCATCAGCTGCGCGAATGGCTCGGGCGCAATTCCCCGGAAGCGGAAAAGGACGATCCGCCGATCCGCTGCCAGCTCACGGATTTGACTCTGGGCGGCTGCTATCTCGATATTGCGTCGCCATTTCCGGTTTCTACGCGAGTTACCATATCGATGCGAGCCTCCGGAACCGAATTGAGAACAGAAGGTGTGGTTCGCATCATGCACCCGGAAAAAGGGATGGGCGTCGAATTCAGCCAGGCCACGCCCGAACATCGTGCGTTGTTGGAAAAGTTTCTGGGTCTGCTCACCGACAACAGTGACATGCTGCCTGAATTACTGGTCGAACCCGAAGGGCTGGAAGTCGAATCTTCGCAGAGTTCGGCGGTCGCAGCGGCGCCCGGCGAAACCGAAGATGCACTGCTCGGGCTTTTCCGAAATTATGCTGAGCTGCCCGCCGATTTGTTTCTGGTGGAGTTGCGCAAACAACGAGGACTTGCAGTGGGCGCGGCTGGGGTTTCGTAATGCGAGCCCAGAGACTTTCTCTCTATTTTCCGGCGATCCGCGAAGTTCCAGATCCCTATATCGGCGACGAAAAGACCTCTTCTGCTAGGGGATCCCCTTTCGCAAAGGTGAGGACAGCGTCCTTGAGCTGCTCAAAATGCTCAAAGCACGGAGTGACAATAAAGCAGAGCGGAATCTTTCTGACCGTCTCGAAGCTTGCTCCCTGGCGACGCACGGTTGTTAAGCTTGCCTCATCGGCGTTAACGTAGATTTGGAGTCCGATTGCTAGATTCCCGATCACGACCGCACGAAACGTAGCCGGGTGCTGGTAGCGATGCTGTTCCACGCCGCCCGCAAGCATCTCTCCAACCTGCCTTCTTAGCCGATCGTAGAGGTGTCTTACCCGCCTCGGTGGCGTTCCGGAATCGCGTACGTAAGTTCTGACCTTCGCACCCCATCCCAGCGCCTCAATGATGAGGCCCTCAAACTTGGTTGCGGTTCCGCTAATGAAGGTTAGTTCAGCCGGATCGGGCGCGCGCTCAAGCTTGTGAGTGCTCTCGTTGTAGACCGTGCATATCTTCTCCACGTATTTACTCAAGCGCCTGACCCAATCGTTGGAGCCCCATACCGGCGTAACACCCGAGTTATTATGGGATTTCGCGTATGCATTGACAGACTTCTTGAACTGTCTGATCGCGTTGGTAGCCGAATCGTCGTCGCCCGACTCCCCGACTTTCTTATAGAAGAAGTACTCATTCTCTCCCACGTCGAGCGTAAAACCCGAGGAGCGCAGATCCTCCTGATTGAACGAGCAGCGCCCAGCGTAAAGAACAGATTTGTCCCCTGTCTCGATGAGGATTCCGACCTGCGGTGGTATGTAGTCGATGCGGTACAAAACAGGGTCAGCAAGGTCGATGATTTCGCCGCATAACCTTCTCCATTCAGTTTCCACGGCTTTCCACTTTCGCCCTAGGTTCGACTGTATGGCGCCCATGTCTCTGGTGTTATCTAGCGCATGCAGAATGTGGGACTGATCATCCATGTAAACCAGGCTAATGCTGAGTTTTTTCTTGCCACTTCCCGTTCTTGCCTGCCTGGAGAATGCCTGGAGGGCGTCTGTTATGTAATGCAAAGAAAACTTCAGAGAAACGCCAACAAAGGTAAGGAAGGTAGTCTCATCCGTCGTTTCCAAACCTTCAACGATATTTCCCACAATGCTTGACTTACAGGAATCATCGTAGAGGTGCGGAAAGGAGCTAACCCGCCGCCGCTCGGGTTGACTTAACTTATATCGCTTTTCGATGCTCTTGATGGCTGCTAGCACGTCCGCCCGCTTTGAGCTGTCTTCTTCAGCTTGGCTCGGAGCAAAATTCGTTACCTCTAGCCCTTCCATCGCCTGCAGCCTGCAAATCAGATTCCGGAGATTTTCCCGCCCCTTATTTAGCCTTTCTGCTATTGCGGCTTGTAGAAGAGAAATGAAATTCGGATCGGAGGCACGGAGCAATTGCACTCCTTCCAAGACTTTCGCAATCTCGTCTCCTACCTCCTTTGTCCGCGCAGGAGGAACGAGCACGGGGATGTATGGCTTTTCTAAGGCCATAGTCGTCCCAGCTTCAGCCTGGCAATATGGGGACCATCGAAATTCCCGTGAAAGTAGAAGCACCACTAGGTCGCACTTTCGGATATTTTCCCGAAGTTCCGCTCGATACGCGCTACCATCTCTATCGGTCTGACGACACTGAAAGACCTCGTAGCCCCATTCCTGCAACAAGTGTTGGAGAGTTATAGCGAGAACATATTCGAAGTCCTGATAGACGATAAATATAAAGGGGCGGCGCTGCGCATTGCCCATCATCCCGAGCCTCGACTCTTTAACATTCAAGTAGCACGCTATTGTATCTCAAGTATTATGAGGCTCGTGGGTCGGTAAGTCGCAGCTTCGAGCTGGGTGATCGTGGTTCTACCTACTTAGCTTTGCCACAAGCGGCAAAGGCATTAGCGTCGTTCAATCTCCGTTTCAAACAGCCGGGTAGGCGGGGAAGGTGGTTCTGATCTTGCTCTCGCCCGACCGTAAGAGCAGGCGTTTGCTAATCCGGCTGCTCCGATGTGGAGCTCACGAGCTCCGTACACGAGCCCGCGGCGTCGCCACGTTGATTTCAAAGAGAACCCTCCTCCTGCTAGGCGCAAGACGCATTTCTTTTGCAGTAGGGGAAAAGTGCAGACACCTGTCACGGGTAAGCCATCTTCTTAGAACGTCTTAGAACGTCCTGCGGAAGAGCCAGAACAGAAATCCCGAGAGCATCATGGCTACGGGAAGCGTAAGCACCCATGCTAGAGCCAGATTACGCACGGTAGACCACTGAATTCCCGAATGGTTCGCGGCCATCGTCCCCGCTATGCCCGAAGAGAGCACATGCGTGGTGCTGACTGGGAGCCCGAATCCGTCGGCCGCCCCAATGGTGGCCATCGCGGTGATTTCGGCCACCGCGCCCTGCGCGTAAGTCAGATGTTGCTTGCCAATTTTTTCTCCCACGGTTACGACAATGCGCTTCCACCCGACCATGGTACCGAGGCCGAGAGCCATGGCGACCGCGACCTTCACCCACAGCGGAATGAAGCGGGTCGAGTGATCGATATGCTTCTTGTAGTTGGCGAGTATGGCGGTTTCGGAAGCAGTAAAGGTGGGGTTGTGGTTTTTCTGCATGAGCCGGATGGCTTCACTGATGAGATACATGTCGTTGCGGAAGTTGCGGATCTGGTCGTTGGGGATGTTCTTCATTTCCTTGTAGAGAGCGGTCTCGTTGCCAATGTCGCTCACCAGGGTGCGCAGCGCGAGCATGGTGTTCGGCGTGAAATTCTTGTCGCGTATGTAGGCGGTAACGTCGTCATGCGCATCGCCGACGGCCGCGTTGGGGTTTACGTAGTTGTTGAGCACCCCGGCAGCCTGTTGTGAAACCGCAATGAAATCTTGTGAATCCTGATAGGTAATAGCGTGGTTGAGCGCGTAGGCCGTGGGAACGGTGCCGATAAGAATCAGCATGATGAGCCCCATACCCTTTTGTCCGTCATTCGACCCGTGGAAGAAGCTGACGCCGGTGCAAGTCAGGATGAGCAGGCAACGAATGTAGAACGGAGGCGGCTCGGTGCCTTCGGGGGCGGTATAGAGTTTAGGGTCTTTGATGAGCGCCTTGGCAAGAAGAAGCAGCAGTCCAGCGCAACCGAAGCCCACCACGGGCGAGAGCAGCAGAGCTTTGCCGATGTTGGCCGCCTGTCCCCAGTCGACGCCGCTGGTGCCGCTGCGGCCATTCATGAGCTGGTTGGCAATGCCGACGCCGATCACGGAACCGATCAACGTATGCGAGCTGGAGGCGGGCAGCCCGAAATACCACGTACCCAAATTCCAGATAATGGCCGCAACCAGTAGCGCAAAGACCATCGCGAATCCCGCCTTGCTGCCCACCTGCAATATCAATTCGACCGGCAACAATGAAACGATGGCGAAAGCCACTAGGCCGCTCGATGCCAGCACGCCAAGGAAGTTCCAGAAACCCGACCAAACCACGGCAATGTGAGGCTCGAGTGAGTGCGTATAAATGACGGTCGCCACCGCATTGGCGGTGTCGTGGAATCCGTTGACAAACTCGAAGCCCAGAGCGACCAGAAGTGCGATCCCCAGCAGCACGTAAGGCAGGACGGATTCGTTATGCACGAACGAAAGATCGTGCAGCAGACTGGAGCCGGCGTATCCCACTCCGATGACCAGCACAACGCCGAAAATCAACATACCGATCTTGCCGGGAGAGCGCGAGAGTTTTTGATCCAGTAAGCTCGGTGGTGCAGCAGGCGATGCCGTGGCCATGGTTACTCCTCCGGTCGGTTATGGAATTGAAAGGATTTCCAGCGCTAAAGTTCGCAACTATACGGAAAGATTGTTACGGTAATGTGAATAATCTCAGCTCTCCGATGCGAGCCGCTGGGGTGTTGCACTCGATCCTGAAGCCTGAGGGGCTTCGCGGAGTTAGCGGCATTGTTTACAATAGGAGATTCGTCTGCCAGCCGGTGAAATCCCTGTGGGCGGATGAACAATACTTTGGAACAATCAAACCATAAATCCGGCGCGCCTGCCATGTCCCCCACAGTGTATTGGCGGGTGGAAGGAAGCCTGCTTGACCTGACGGTGGTGCAGCCGGTGGCATTCTTTACCTGGAATGCCCAGACCTTCACCGAACGCTTCCGTCGGCGAGGACTAATCTTCCTGATGGCGGCGTTGCGTCCGTTTCTCTATTCGACTAACCGAAAGTTCGCAACGCGTGTGGTACACACCGCCTTGCGCGGCGTCACCCGCGACCGGTTGGATCTGCTGGGAGAAGAATATTTTCAATACAAGCTGCAACCACAGTTAAAGCCTCGCGGCGTAGAGCGCGTGCAGGAGCTGGTGCGCGCCGGCGCGGATGTGGTGCTTGTAAGTCAGGCTCTCGAGCACGTGATGAAGCCGCTGGCCGTGCACCTTGGAGTAAAGCGCATATTGGCGAACCGGCTGGAGTTTCGCGATGGCGTAGCGACGGGGCGGCTGCTGGAACCGGTGATCCGCCCGCGCGGAGCGTTCGCCAGAATCCGGGAGCAGAGTCCGGATGGGCGGCGCGCTCCGAAGACGCTGGCGCGGCAACTGGATATCACGCTGGAAGATTTGCGCGCGGCCGTGATTGGCTCTGAGCGGGAGTCGCCGGCGCACGAGCATCCGATCGTGCATTTCGATGGGCAGCGGCAGGCGGCCGGATTTTCGGTGCAGCGGGCCCTGGCCGGCAAGCATGTGATGCTGATCGGCGTAACTGGCTTTATTGGGAAAGTCTGGCTGGCCAGTACGTTGATGGGTCTGCCGAAGATCGGCCGGATTTATCTGCTGATCCGGCGGCAGAAATCGAATCCGGCGCAGCGGCGGTTCGAGAAGATTGTGGAAGAGTCCCCGGTGTTCGACCCGCTGTTTGAAAAATATGGATCGGGTTTTGGGGACTACCTGCGCGAGAAAGTGGAAGTAGTAGAGGGAGACGTCACGCAAGCCGGGTTAGGGATCGACGCGGAGACGACGCGTCGGCTGCAGCGGAATCTTGACCTGATCGTGAACAGTTCGGGGCTAACCGACTTTAATCCCGATCTGCGGGATGCTCTGGCAACCAATACCGACGCCGCCATGAACGTCCTCGAATTTGTCCGAGGGACGGACCACGGCGGGTTACTGCATTTATCGACATGTTATGTGGCGGGGGAGCGCGACGGGCGCGTCCCCGAGAAGTTGATTCCGAATTACACTCCCCATCGAGTGCCGCAGTTTGATGCCGAGCGAGAGTGGCGCGACCTCCACGAGGTGATTGCGAAGGCAGAAGCGCAAGCCGAAGGCGCCGAAGTGACCGCTGGATTGAAAATGCAGTCGTTATCGAAGGAGCACGCGGCGAAGAGCTTGCAAGGTGCGGCATTGGAGAACCAGATCCGCAAGAACCGGATCCGCTGGTTGAAGACGTATTTGACCGAAGCAGGAACCCAGCGCGCGAAGGAACTGGGGTGGCCGAATACCTACACGCTCACGAAGAGCTTGGCGGAATCGCTGATTGTGAAGCATGGCGCGGGTTTGCCGATTGCGGTGGTGCGCCCCGCGATTGTGGAAACATCCGTGGCCAAGCCATTTCTGGGATGGAATGAGGGGATCAACACATCCGCGTCGCTCTCTTATTTGTTGGGAACATACTTCCGGCAGTTGCCATCGAATGAGAGCAAGCGCCTGGATATCATTCCTGTCGATGCGGTATGCGCCGGGATGACGTTGATCGGGGCGGCTATTGTCGAGAGACGCCACGACCAGCTTTACCAATTGGCGACCTCGGTCACGAATCCGTGTGACATGGGGCGATCGATCGAGTTAACTTCGCTGGCACACCGCAAGCATTACCGGGCGCAGGAGGGATTAGAGTCGTGGCTGAGGCTCCGGTTTGATGCTATTCCCGTGTCGAAAGAGCGGTACCGACGCATGTCGGCTCCAGCGCAAAGAGCGATTGTCAAGTCGATTCAGCGCATCATGTCGCCCTTGCCGCTGAAGAAAACGCCGCTGGCGAAAACCGAGAGAAACCTTGAACGGCTGGAAAAGCTGATTGAGTTATTTGAACCATTCATTCTTTTGAATGAGCACGACTTCTCGGCCGACAATGTGGAAAAGCTTTCCCACGCGCTGGTGGAAGACGAGCGGGAAGAGTTCGGATACAAGGCTCGATTGCTCGACTGGTGGGATTACTGGATTAATGTGCACATTCCCGCGCTGCGCAAGTGGACGTATCCGTTGATTGAAGGTAGGCCGCTGGAGGCACGTCCAGCGCGAAGTTTGCACAACGGTGAAACGATGAAAACCGGGACGAATGGAAAGTGGTGAATGGCGATTTTCTTGACGGGAGCGACAGGATACATTGGAGCGCATGTGGCCACAAATCTGTTGCGAGATCACGGCGCCGCATTGAATGTCTTGGTCCGGGCTCGCGATGCAAGCGAGGCGGAAGGACGGCTCTGGCAGGCTCTGCAACTGCATCTGAACTTCCCGCAGTTTTATGAATACCTGCAGACTAGGGTGCGGGTGTTCCGCGGAGACCTGACTGATCCGGGGTTCGGATTGGCCCGCGATGAATATGACAGGCTGGTGCACACGACGGATTCGGTGATTCACTGTGCGGCATCGCTTAACCGGAAGTCCGAGAAGAGCTGCCTGAATGTAAATCTGCGGGGCACGCTCGAAGTCCTGACGCTGGCGCGCCACGCCGAGCATTATCACGGATTGAGGCGCTTCAGCCAGGTGAGCACGGTTGCGGTTGCCGGGAAGCGGCAGAACGAGGTCGTCAGCGAGGATCGTTCGATTGACTGGGAGCGCTCGGATTACGATCCTTACGCGCGGACCAAGAAATTCTGCGAGCACATGATGCGAGTCCTGCTGCCAGAGACGCCGAAAACAATTTTTCGGCCGAGCATCGTTTTGGGCGACAGCCGTTATGCGGAGACCACTCAATTCGATATGGTCAAGGCGTTTGTATTTCTCGCTGGCCTCCCAGCGCTGCCGTTTCGCCCCACGGACAAAATCGACATTGTGAACGTGGATTTCGTGGCGGAGGCGATCGCTGCGCTGCATCAGAAAGACCGCCCCGCGCACGACACGTATCATCTCTCGTCTGGCGTTGGTTCGCAGTCGTTTCGCGAAATTACGCGGGCGCTGGCAGCGGCCCAGCACAAGCGCGCGCCAATGTTTGTGCCGGTGGCCGAGCGGCCGTTTGCTGGTTCGGTTAATTTCTTGGCGAACCGCAAGGGCGCTATCGGCAAAGGCGCATCGCTTATGAAAGTGTTCATGCCGTATCTGGTCTGGAACACGGTATTCGACAACACGCGGGTGACCGCCGAGTTGGGGAAGAAGCCGGTGCCGTTCTCCGAGTATTGTTATCCACTGCTTAAATTCAGCAGTGAAAACAATTTCGCCTACAAGTACCAACCCTGGCCTGTGGCGGCGGGAGGTACAGCCGCATGATGGACTTCATCCTGGAAGCATGGGTAAGCGGCTCCATCGAACGCGCCAAAGCGGGATGGATGCTGGGCGAGGGCAGACGCTGGCAGCCGGGCGAGAAACTGAAGCTGTTATTTGCAGGCTACAACGGCACGCGAAACATGGGCTCGGATGTGCGTGTCGAAGAGATGCTGCGGCAGATCCGGCATATTCTGGGCTCCGAGCGTGTAGAGTTCAGCGTGATGAGCCAGAACTTTGATTTCTCTCGAGGATACTTTGAGGGCACAAGGCAAGTGCATCTGCCGGATATATTTCCGCCGTTCCTGGCGAATGAAGTGCCGAAGCATGATGGAGTGGTAGCGTGCGAAGGCTCGATGTTCAAAAGCAAGTTCGCCAACGCTCTGACTACGATGATGATCGGGTCGCTGGGAATCGCCGCGGTGCAGAACAAACTTTCCGTCGGATACGGCGCGGAAGCCGGGCACATGGATCCGCTGGTAGCGAAAATGTGCGGGCGCTATTGCCGGAACTCATTCGTGATCACGCGGAATGAAGAATCGCGAACCGTGCTACGCGAACTCGGTGTGCCAACGGAGTTGGGAACCGACACGGCATGGACGTTCGAGCCGCGCCCGCCGGAATACGGCCACAGTGTGCTGCGAAAAGTGGGCTGGGACGGTCGAACGCCGGTATTGGTGGTTTGCCCAATCAATCCATTTGAGTGGCCGGTGAAGGCGTCGGTGGCGAAGTACGCGGTTCGTAGTTTGACCGGTGCGTACAAAGACAGCCACTACCGTACGGTATATTTTCACAATTCAGGGCAGGCGGCGGAGCAAGCCTATCGGAAGTATTGGACCGCGATTGCGAATGCCGTAGACGCATTCCGCAAGAAGAAAAATGTCTTCGTAATTCTAGCCGCGACCGAGCGCCTGGATGCGCGTCCGGCGAACCGGATTTCGGAGAAGCTGGGCGGCGTGCCCGTTCTCACATCGGATGAGTACAACATGTATGAACTGGTGAGCATTTTGCGGGCGTGCCACATGATGGCGTCCTCGCGGTATCACGGAATCGTGACATCGATGCCGGGGCTGGTGCCGTCGGCGGGAATCACAATGGACGAACGTATCCGCAATCTAATGCGGGAGCGCGGCCACCAGGATCTGCTCATGACGGTGGACGATCCGGAGCTTGAAGGAAAGCTGCTGGCCGCTCTGGAAAAATTGAGTTGCGAGGGCGAAGCGATCGCCACTGGCATTGCGCAAACGGTTGTGCGAAATTTGAGAGTGATGGCGCGCATGGGCGTCTACTTTGAGGAGGAAGTGCAACGAAGGTATCCAGAGTTTGAGACGCGGCGAGGTGAATGGAGTTGGGAGGATTATCTGCCGCCGATGGGTCCCGGGCTGCGTGAGCTGGTGGCGGCTTACAATTAAGTCTGTGAGTTGCTCGTAAACGCGATTGTTAACCCACATCGTGAGCGCATCGATTCCATTTATCGCAGATATCTTCGCGCAGCTCCAGGCGGCTGCAGAGGTGCAAATTCTCGCGGAAATCCGCGAGGGCGAAGTTAAAGGCGTAACTGGCGGCCAGTTGTTGGAACTGATCCATAAGGCCAGGACTTTTATTGCTTCCAAAAGGCTGCAAAAAGGCGACCGGTGTGGGTTGCTCGCTGCCAACAGCATTCGTTGGGTCGCGATGGATCTGGCCCTGATGGCCGAAGGCCTGATCGTGGTGCCGCTCTACTCACGCCAGGCGCCAGCGGAATTGGTCGCCATGATGAAAGACTGCACGCCCTCGCTGCTCTGCGCTGGCGAGGCGGCATTGCGGGATGCAATCGCCCAGAGTTGGCAGGATGCTCCCCCGCAATTTCTTTTCGATGAGATTTTTGAAGGCGTAGACGGCGTGCAACTAGATCGACCTCAGGTAGCAGACGGCAGCCCTGTGACCATCATCTACACCTCAGGGACGTCGGGTGAGGCCAAGGGTGTCGTGCTGACGGCGGCGAATGTTGGTTTCATGCTGGAGCGAACCGCCGAGCGCTTGCAACAGCTGATGTCCGGTTCGACCGGGCAGGATTCGACCGAGCAAGACCGGATTTTCCATTATTTGCCATTTACCTTTGCGGCGTCGTGGATTGCCTTGCTGACCTTTTTGAAACGGCGCAGCCTGGTCACGATCAACACGGATCTGACGAAGATTGCGAAAGACATGCGAACCGTCGCTCCGGATTATTTTCTGAATGTTCCGCAACTGCTGGAGCGCATGCGACGAGCGGTCGATGAGCAACTCTGGCAGACTGGCGGCGTGGCGCAGTCGATCTATGCCCGGGCGAAAGCGGCCTGGGCGCGGCGCCACGAAAAGCAAGCGAAAACTGGTGACGCGCTGTGGCTGGGCCTGGCAAATGCGCTCGTTTTTCCGGCGATACGAAAAAAGATGATCGGTAAGAACCTGAAAGCTCTGATTTGCGGGTCGGCACCGCTGAGTGAAGAGACGCAGCTTTATTTCATGATGCTGGGAATCCGCGTGCTGCAGGTTTACGGCCTTACGGAGACAACGGCGATTTGCACGATGGATGATCCCGACCGGGTCGAAATCGGGCGCGTCGGGCCGGCAATTCCGGGCATGGAGATGAAGTTAGGCGAGCATGACGAAATCCTGGTGCGTGGTCCGAATATTTTTCCCGGATATTGGAAACGGCCAGAGCAGACGGCGGAAGCTCTGCGCGACGAATGGTTCCATACCGGCGATCAGGGTGAAGTAAATGAGGCAGGGAACTGGCGCATTGTGGGCCGGATCAAGAATTTGATCGTGCTGGGATCGGGTCATAAGATCTCTCCGGAGTCGATTGAAAGCGCGATCGCGAAACATCTGCCGGAAGCGCAACAGGTAGTCGTGGTCGGGAACGGTCGTGGATACCTGACTGCAATCGTGACCGGCAACGTGAAGCCGGAGCATTTGCAATCCACGCTCGATATAGTGAATCCCGAGTTGCCGCACTACAAGCAGGTGCGTGCGTTTTTCGTGCGCAGCGAAGCCTTTTCGATTGAGAGCGGCATGCTCACCGTCAACGGAAAGCTGAAGCGGGATGTGATTGCGGCGCGGATGAAAGATGAGATTGAAAACATGTATCGGGTGAAGCAAGCCGTGTAGCGGCGGATCGGGAACCGCGAAGGACGCAAAGGTGCACGAAGTAAAGACAGCATCAACAGTGGAGCGCTCTCCAAGCGCCGACGGCGGCGGATTGTCCTGGGCTATCATCGAGGGCGTAATTGAGCTGGCTTTGCATCGCACACCCTGCAATGAGATAGGATCAGCATCACTGGTGGAGTTGGAGAAGTTCGCCACTTTTTTTGAGGAGATCCAGGCCGAGGCGCATGCGCTCATCATTTACAGCGAACTTAAGCCAGGCTTCTGCGCCGGGGCGGATTTGCGCGAACTCTACCAGCGCTCGCAAGCGATGGAAAAGACCGAGGCTGAACGGGGAGTGCGGAACTTTTTGGAGCGGATTCATCGCGTGCTGAATCTGATTGACGCCGCCCCCCTTACCACCATTGCGGCAGTGCATGGAGTAACGTTTGGAGGAGGATTCGAGTTGGCGTTGGCCTGCGACTTGATTGTCGCCGACAAGATGGCGCGCTTCTGTTTTCCGGAATTGCGGTTGGGCTTAATTCCCGGCTTTGGCGGGATTCCTCGTCTGAAGCGGGATTTGGGCAATGCCGTGGTGAGGGATTTATTGCTGACAGGCCGCAGCTTCAACGCCGCGAAGGCGCAGCAGATCGGCATGGTGAGCCAGGTGGTTGGCGAAGGCGAAGCGTTG